>Ga0209517_10007920_pt1 | contig 12573 bp, 11 predicted proteins | sample PeaSoiMetSII2010_FD_187695 | JGI IMG/M metagenome (GOLD analysis project Ga0209517, IMG submission 187695) | Peat soil microbial communities from Weissenstadt, Germany - SII-2010 (SPAdes) (version 2) | ecosystem: Environmental > Terrestrial > Soil > Wetlands > Peat | place: Germany...
CCCGAAACGTACTCTTCGACGAACGGCCGAATCACGTCGCGCTCAAAACGCTCCTCGTGATTGACCACATAATACGGGATGCCGATCTGCTGGGCCACGCGGCGGGCGTCGTAGACATCGTCGAGCGAACAGCAGCGACCCTGCACGGACTCGGGCATGCCCTCTTTCCCGGACAACCGGCGCTGGTTCCAAAGCTGCATGGTCAGACCGATGACGTTGTGCCCCTCGGCGCGCAGCATGGCCGCGACGGTAGAAGAGTCCACACCGCCCGACATGGCTACCACAATGGTATTGGCGTTTGTCATCAATTGGGGTGCTTGATCTCTATCGTACTCATGATCTTTTCATAAAGGTCCAACAAAGTGTAGCGACCCGAATCATCGGCAAAACTTCCCCCACCCGAGGGCTCAAAGGTCAGATCATATTTTCCCGTTTGAATAACAACGGAATGAATGTGCCTCTCACAAACGCCTTCACTGACGACCTCGTCTTCGAAGACACACTCTCGCGCGGGGAATCCGGAAATCCGATAGTCGGACGGGAAACATCTAGCTCCTTCCGCATCGCCGGTCTCTCCGAGGTTGGCCGTCTGATCCGGTCCCACGGTGATCCGGAACTCGCCGGGCGCGTAATCGTCCGCCCCAAACAGGAGGTACTTGTACTCCGTGCCTCCATTTTGAGGGCTGTCGTCCCTCATACTCCACTTCGGAGGGTATCGAAGTTTCAGCCCAACATCGGGGCTTGAATAGGTGCTCCAGTCGTCAGAGACCATCGCGGTTGGATTCGACGGAACCTTAGGAGGACTCTGGAGCAGCGGATCTGAAATGGTGATGCCCAGGCTGATATCGTTTCCAGCACCCATTGAGTAGGTCCGGCTCACCGTGACTATTCCCTTTCCTTTCGTGAAGTACTCGATTAGGGGCTTGCCGGAGTCGCTCGCCTCTCGACATTTGGTCCAGCCTTCGGAAGCCAGCTTCTTCGCCAGCTGGCCGTACGGCGTGTCGACGTCTCCGGGCTCATCTCCAATGCCGCTTCCGCCGATCGAGATCCATCGATACAGCGCAGGTTTTTTCTGGCACGGATCCTCGCAACCCGCGTAGGCCCTGCCAAGGAAAAACTGCTCCTTCGAGAATCCCTCCGGAGCAGTCGCACGAAGCCACGCGTATTCCTCCGGGATTTCGGTTTTCATCAAAGCCGGATCGCGGGAACGCAAGGCTGCGATTCGTGCTTTGTAGAATTCCGATAGATCCGCTAGCTCTCCGGGCGGGTCGCCATGATAGGGATTAACGTTGTGAGCATTGCGGATCGTGAGCCATCTTTTTTGGCTGGCAGTCACCTGCTCCCGCTCAGGCTCGGCAGCCAATTTCAGCCGCTCTCTATAGGCCTCGGCCATCTCCACATCAAGTTTAGCCAACGGGTCGTTCTTGCAGATCGCCTCTTCAACCGATAGCACTCTCGCCTTTGCGCAATCAAAACTCGTTCTGCTGAAAGGAGGAGTTGCCAACGTCCAAGCTGAGTACGAGTCCTTGCTCTGTCCACAGAACCGCGTCGCTGCGAAAAATAATAGGAACACGAGACTGCGGTAGGTTGTAAACATATTCAGATCGTTCCGGGGGGGCGATCTCGATCTATTTGCTGTACGTCGGGCTCAACTCCCGTAGCCGCGCCACGGTTTCCGGCACAAGCGCGAGTGCGATATCGATATCGTCGGCGACCGTCTGCTTGCCCAGACTGAAGCGAATACTGGCCCGCGCCTGGTCTGGCCGCAGTCCCATCGCCACCAGCACGTGCGACGGCTCAATCGCGCCCGACGAACACGCCGCACCGGTCGATACCGCAACGCCCTTCAAATCGAGGGCAATCACCATCGCTTCACCATCGATGTAGTCGAAGTGAATGCTGCAGGTGTTGGGCACGCGCGCGGCGCCGTCACCGTTCACCGCGGCGTCCTCGACCTGCGCCAGGATTCCCTGCTGTAACCGGTCGCGCATGGCGGCCATCTTCTTGTCGTCGCCGCGGTCCAGGGCTGCCTTCGCCATCTCTGCGGCCTTGCCCAGACCCACGATTCCCGGAACATTTTCCGTGCCCGCGCGGCGCGAGCGTTCGTGCCGGCCTCCATAAAACAGCGGCTGCAGGCGCAGACCCTTGCGGACGCAAAGCGCGCCCACGCCCTGCGGCGCGTGCATCTTGTGCCCGGAAATCGAAAGCACATCACATCCAATTCGCTTCACATCAATCTCAACTTTGCCGGCGGCCTGCACCGCGTCGGTGTGAAAACAAACTCCAGCCTCGGCCGCAATGCGGCCAACTTCTTCAACCGGCTGCAGCACTCCCGTTTCATTGTTCGCCATCATCACCGAGATCAGCTTCGTGTTTGGGCGCAGCGCGCGGCGCACATCGTCCGCATCGACCAGGCAGCGGCCGTCCACCGGCAGAACGGTTACTTCAGCGCCAATCTCTTCCATGTGCTTGCAGGCCAGCAGCACCGCGTGGTGCTCAATGCTCGACGTGATGACGTGGTCGCCTGCTCCCACCAGGCCGGCGATGGCCAGGTTGTCCGCCTCCGTGCCGCCGCTGGTGAAAACAATCTCCGAGGCGCGACAGCCCAGTAAAGCGGCCACCGATTCGCGCGCGTCCTCCACCGCAGCCCGCGTCTGCTGCCCATGGTGGTGAATGGACGACGCGTTCCCAAACTGCTCCCCGAAATACGGCCGCATGGCCTCAAACACTTCGGGCAACACGGGCGTCGTCGCGTTATTGTCAAGGTAAATGCGCTGCATACAGAACCCGCCTCTATTCTACCTTGCGCAGGCGCAGAGACGTCGCTTGGCACGCCTTGCGGGGAGCTATACGGATGAGGCGAGAGAGACGTTGCCAGGCAAGGTTCTACGACTCACGCTATCGTTGCCTGCTATCGTTGGTCGATGGCAACGTACGGGCTGGGATAATCGGGGCCCAGATACTCGGCGCGCGGGCGGATCAGCCGATTGTCGTCCAACTGCTCCATCACATGCGCGGCCCATCCGCTCACACGCGATACGGCGAAAATGGGAGTGAACAGGTCCACGTCGATGCCCAGCGTGTGATACGTGGAAGCCGAGTAAAAATCCACATTGGCGTTCAACTTTTTGTCGGCCTTCACGAACTCTTCAATCTTGTGCGAGATGTCGAACCACTTGGCCTGCCCGCTGGAATTCCCCAGGTCGCGCGACATGGCGCGCAGATGCGTCGCGCGCGGGTCTTCCGTGTGGTAGACCCGATGGCCAAAGCCCGGAATTTTTTTCTTTTGCGCCAGCATGCCCTTGACGTAATCGATCGGATCCGCGCCGGAAGAGTCAATCGCCTCGAGAATCAGGAATACGGCTTCGTTGGCCCCGCCGTGCAGCGGTCCTTTGAGCGCGCCGATGGCCGAGGTGATGGCGGAATGCATGTCCGACAAAGTCGCAGCCGTGACCCGCGCAGCAAACGTCGATGCGTTGAGTTCATGGTCCGCATGCAGGATCAACGCAATATCGAGTGCGCGTTCCGCCGTCGGCGACGGCTGCTTGCCATTCAGCATGAGCAGAAAATTCGCCGCATGCGTGAGCGCGCGGTCGGGCTCGACCACCGGATGCCCCTTGCGGATGCGGTCATACGCCGCGACGATCATGGCAATCTGTGAGGTGATGCGAATCGCCTTGTCCAGATTGGCCTGGCTGTCGTTGTTTTTTTCCTGCGGATCATAGAACGACAAGGCCGAGACCGCGGTGCGCAGCACGTCCATGGGCAGGGCGTGGCGCGGAGCATTGCGCAGCAGCGTAATGATGGACGCATCTAGCTTGCGCTCTTCGGCCAGGCGTTCGTGCAACTCGCGCAGTTCACGCCGCGTCGGGAGCTTTCCAAACCACAGCAGGTAGCAGGTCTCTTCAAAATTCGACTGGTGGGCCAATTCGTGAATGTCAATGCCGCGATAGGCCAAAACGCCGCGATCTCCGTCGATGTAACAGATCTTAGAAGTCGTGGCAACAACACCCTCAAGTCCCTTCGGGGCCTGAGTATTGGTCACGCTGGACATGGTCTCTCGCTTCGATTCGCAGGATTTTGCATTGCCGAACCGCGCGAGGGGAACGCGGAGAATGCAACCCTTTTTTTATACCTGAAACGCTCCCCACTTTCCAACTTCATGGACTGCCTTAGCGCGTCAGTCTGAAAGCCTTTACCACGAAGGGCACGAAGTAACACGAAGGAAACACATTTCAAAATCAAGACCTTCGTGATCCTTCGTGCCCTTCGTGGTTTGATGCCCTTCGTCGTTCACCGTCAGACAGCAGGCCAAATCGAGAGCGCAGTCTTGCCTAGGATCTGCTGCTGGACCGTCTCGCTGAGAGGGAGCGCCCGGAACTCGTCCAGATTTTTCTTGATGTCGGGAACGCGCGGCCCCGGCCAGTCGGTGCCGAACAGAGTCTTGTGCGCGATCTCCTCGAGGCGGGGAAAATACTTCAGCAGAGTCTTCGGCGGAATGCCGCTGATGTCGAGATAAACGTTAGGATGCCGCCGTACCAGAAAAAATGCGGTCTGCATCCATAGCGGCCGGCCCCCATGCGCCAGCAGAATCTTCAGCTTGGGAAAATCCACCGCCACATCGTCGACATAAATCGGATCGCCATACTTATTGCGCGCACCCGGAAAAATCGATGTCCCCGTGTGGAACATCACCGGCACGCCATTGGCTTCCGCAGCCCGGTAGATGATCTCCAGCTCCTTGGCGCCGCTCAGGTAGTCATTGGGAAACAGCAACTGGTGCGGAGGATGAATCTTAATCATCTGCAGCCCCAGCCGCAGAATCTGCTCCACATCCGCCAGCACATTCGTGGTATGCCTGGGATGCAGGCTGCCGCACGACAGCAAGCGCCGGGGATTCTCCTTCACATAATCGGCGACAAACTGATTCACTCCGCTGGTAAACCCAATCACTTCCGGCGCCACATAGTTGATCAGCATGGCGCGGTCGATGCCGCTGGCGTCGAGGAACTTGAGAAAGGCCTTGGGCGAGCGGCAGAACTCGACGATCTGCTCGAAGTTCGGACGCTTCTTCTTCATCAGCTCCAGCGCCTGGGGCTTCAACATTTCCATCGGCTGGATGTGAATGTGGCAGTCGGTAATCAAGGGGATCGTCGGTCGGCCTCAGCTACGGCGGCATTCTATCAGGTGGTCACGACGCTTGCCGCACTTTGACGAGTCACGGTTAGGTCGCCGGACAGGGCACGAACGACGACCAATCGATGGCCTGCTGAAATTGCTCATCCGGCTCGAAAGTTGTCTTGAAGGTGAAGGCGAACTGCGTGGGTCCATGCTGCTCGAGATGGGCCAGCCGTTTCGTCGCTTCGTCCATGCCGGGACGATGCCCCGCCGGAACCCACCACAGTGCGGTGTAGCTGCCAGAAAACTTCTCGAACCACGATTGCCTTTGACGAAGAAGTTCTGCGTGAGCCGTCTTGTAAACGTAATGCCGCAGCGCCGCAATGCTCTCCCAAACGGACATATTGATCAGGATCCGGTCGTCCTCTGGGTAAGGTCGAAAGTAAGTCGCATTGCCGACGGGCGTTTGTAGCCGCCACACGAATCCGGGACTGCGGTCAGCGAGTGCGTTGATTTCGTCGAGCCGCGAGACGAACCCGGCCATCAGTGGATCTTCCACCGGCGCCTTGACTCGACCAATGTTCACCTGCGCGATTTGGTAGCTGGCCATCTGCTGTTCCCTTCCGCGAATCGGTTAGTTTTGATCCGGCATTTGGGCCGCCGCCAGCACCGTCCTCTTCGTGAATACACGAATCATCTCGCGACGATACTCCGGAGTTAGGGCGGAAGTTGTCAAAGGTTTGCTAACTTTTGCGGCCAGGTCACCAGCGGCTTCGGCTAGCGCCTGATCGACGGCCTTCCCTGCCAGCAACTCGGACGCGCCTTTCACCAGCAGCGGCGCGGGATTCACGGCAGTAATGCCGATCCGCGTATCGGCGACGTGGCCGTTGGATCGCTTCATCACCACGGCGACTCCGGCCAGCGGATAGTCGATGGATCCGCGAACCCGCAGTTTGCGGTAAACGCCACGATAGCCTGCCGCCGACGCCGGCAGGAAGACCCGCGTGACCAGCTCATTCGGCTGCAGCTTGCGATAGTCGTCCCCCAGCCCGGTGTAAAAATCGCGCAGCGCAACCCGGCGCGCCCCGAGCGTGCTGACGATTTCGATTTCCGCGTTCAGGCAGAGCAGGGCCGGGGGGGTGTCTCCAGAAAATACCGCCCAGCATTTGCTGCCGCCGGGAGCCACGTGGCAAAGGTCGCCGTCTTTCTTGATGCAGAAACCGCAGCCTTTGCGCCACGTGAGCGACTGGTTGTACCACAAGCAGCGCGTGTCGAGGCAGATGTTCCCGCCAATCGTGCCCATGTTCCGCAGCACGGGCGAGGCAACCGTGGCCGCCGCCTCGGTCAGCACCGGATAATGCTGTCGCAGGAAATCAGAGCGCTCAATCGCACGCAGCGAGGTCAACGCGCCGATTTCGACCCCGCCGTCGCTCTGCGGCCTGATCCCGCGTAGCTCAGCAATTGCACGAAGATCGAGAACGTATTCCGGTTCGAAAAGCTTTTGCCGCATCGAAGGAATCAGATCGGTGCCGCCCGCGATGATCCGGATCGGTGTGGGAACCTGCGCGGGCGAGCCGCCCGCGCCCAGACGAGTCGCCAGAGACTCAACGGCTTCTTCCACCGACCTGGGACGCAGAAGTTTGAATTGCGGCAGACTCAATCTGCGCCTCCGACTGCAGATGGCGAGTTCCGCGACGGATCGAGCGCGTGCCGTTCCGGTCCTTTGCCCTTGAAGCACAGCGAGCCGCCATGTTCGCGAAAGCGGACCGGCGAAGTCGGGTCAACTCCTTCAGTCAAGTTCAGCACCTTGGCATTTTTCTTCGCGCGCAGTGCCGCCAGAACCCTCTCCGGCGTGAACGGCGATTCATGCAAGCGCACCCCAACCGCATCGTAAATTGCATTGGCGATCGCCGGAATCGTTGCCGCCAGCGACCCCTCGCTGCACTCCTTCGCGCCAAATGGCCCTTCCGGATCAACACTCTCCACGATGATCGGCTCGATTTCGGGCGACTCCACCGACGATGGGCTGCGATACTCGAGCAATCCGGGATTCATCAGCATGCCATCTTTCCAAACCATTTCCTCGGTGAGAGCCTGCCCCATGCCCATCCACACCGAGCCGATGATCTGCCCCTCCACGGAGACAGGATTCAGCGCGCGCCCGCAATCGTGCGCCGCCCACACCTTGTGCACCGTGACTTCCCCAGTCTCTTCGTCGACGCTGATCTCGGCGACCTGCGCAGAGTACGAGTAAGCCGGCGACGGCCCGACTCCCGCGCCTTTGTGTTTGCCGCCACGAGCTTCCGGCGGAGGCGCGTAGGATCCGGTTCCGGTGAGCGCTCCGTGGAAGTCAATGGCCGCGACCACCGCTTCCTCAAACGTCATCCAGTCTTTCGGGCCTTCCTCTTTACGCTTCTGCTGCAGCGATCCCCGCAGAATCTGCCCTTCCAGCCGCCCGCTGACCGAGGCCTGCTCAAGATGCTGTGGCAAAGATGAACCATGTGGGGACGGGCGCCCCCGTAAGCCTGCCCTGAGCGAAGTCGAAGGGTCCGGTCCGCGGTGTGTTTGCGCGGACTTGCCTTGCGCGAACTCGTTTTGCGCGGACTCGCCTTGCGCGGGCGAGTCGCCAGCGCCCACACGAACGCTCTTGTGAATTACATCGCCTCGAAAGACTAACTCCTCCGGCAGACATCCCATCTTTTTCGCCGCCGCGGCGGCGATCAGCTTCTTCACTTCTGCGGCGGCTCGCAACGTCGCATTTCCCGCCATGAACGTAACCCGGCTGGAGTACGACCCAATATCAATCGGCGTCAAATCCGTGTCAGCGGCAATCACTCGCACCCGCGGCAGCGAGCATCCTAAAACTTCAGCCGCGATCTGCGCAGTCATCGTGTCCGATCCCTGGCCGATTTCCGATGCGCCCGTGTAGACCACCACGCCGCCATCGCGGTCAATCTTGATGTTGACCGTCGAGTGCGGCATGTCGGAGCGAATAATCGAATTGGCCGCGCCGCTGACGTAATGGCTGCAGGCGATCCCCAGCCCGCGTCCCTTGCGCAGATTGCCCTTGCGTTGTTTCCAGCCAGAGCGCTCGACCGTTTTCTCGATGCATTCCGGCAGCCCATAACTCTGCACTCGCAACCCGTTGACTGTGATGCACGGCGGTTGCAACAGATTGCGCTGCCGAATCTCAGCCGGGTCCATTCCAATTTTCGCCGCCAGTTCATCGAGCTGCGATTCGAAAGCGAAGCGCACATTTACTGTGCCATGTCCGCGCATGGCGCCACACGCGGGCTTGTTGGTCAGCACTCGATATCCGTCGTATTGAATGTTGGGAATATCGTAGAGCGCGCCCAGCAATGCGCCCGAGTAAAGAATCGTGACCACGCCGTAGGAACAATAAGCGCCGCCGTCCTGGACGACGCGCGCCTTCACGGCGGTGATGCGGCCATCGCTCTTCACTCCCGTCTTCAGATCAATGATGGTGCGCGGCCGTCCCCGATGCGCCCAGAACACTTCCTCGCGGGTATAGGTAATTTTCACCGGAGCCTGGGCCTTACGCGCCGCCACTGCGGCGATGATCTCCAGCGGAATCACTTCGCTCTTCCCGCCGAATCCCCCGCCGACCAGCGGCTTGATAACGCGAATCTGCGCCATCGGCATTTCCAGCACCAGCGACAGCTTGTGTTGCAGGTAGTAAGGAACCTGCGTTGACGACCACACGGTCAACCGTCCGGGCTTGCCGGTGTGCGGATCGATTTCGAACGACGCCAGCGTCGAGTGCGGTTCCATCGCCGCGTGCGTCACTTCATTGGCAATAAAGCGCGCCTCGGCCACCTGATCTGCTTCGGCAAAGCCCTTGTCGGGATCGCCAAAAACGTGGTGATAATCCTTCTCCAGATTGCCCGGCTTGGAGTCGTGAATTAAATCCGTCTGCGCCTTCATCGACTCTTCCGGATCGAAATACGCGGGCAGAACTTCGTACTCGACGTCGATCAGTTCGAGCGCGCGCTCGGCGGTCGCTTCTGAAATCGCAACCACGCAGGCGACGTTGTCGCCCACGTAGCGAACTTTATCGAGAGCAAGCGAGTATTCATCGTGGCCTACGGGCAAGATCCCGTAGGGATTCGGCGCATCTTTCCCCACGGCAACCGCAACGACTCCTTCGCACTTCTCCGCCCGGCTTGTATCGATGCGCTTGATGCGCGCGTGCGGGAACGGAGAATGCAGAATCTTACCCACCAGCATGCCGGGCACGCTGAGATCGTCGGTGTACTTGCCCGCACCCGTAGTCTTCTCGGCCGCGTCGATCATCGCGGTGGGCCTGCCGATAATAGAAAAACCGTTGCTCATGTTGTCACTTCACTTGGCAACGGCCAACCCTCTGCGCTCGGCCGCGATCGCCGACCGAATCGCTTCATACATCTGGCTATAGCCCGTGCAGCGGCACAGATTACTGCTGAGAGCCGCACGAACCTCGGCTTCGGACGGATCCGGATTCTCCGCCAGCAACGCCTTCACCGTCATCATGAATCCAGGAGTACAGTAGCCGCACTGCGCGCCGCCCCAATCGCCGTAAGCCTTCTGGATCGCCGCCAGACTGCCGTGCTCGCTCACTCCCTCAACGGTGGTGATCTCCTGCCCTTCGCAGCTGGCCGCCAGCAGCGTGCACGCCATCATGGCAACGCCATCCACCAGCACCGTGCACGCTCCGCAGGACGAATCATCGCAGCCCCGCTTCGACCCCGTGAGTTGCAGATCCTGCCGCAGCACATCGAGCAGAAGAGCGCTCGACTCGATTGCCAATTCGTGCGACCGGCCGTTGATGCGAAGTTCGATGAGTTCTTTTTTCACAAGAAGCTCTCAGCCATCAACTATCAGCCGTCAGCTCAGAGCTCACTGAGAGCTGATAGCTGAAGGCTGACAGCTTTTCTTCAGTACATCGCCACTTTCCCATCCACGCGCCGCGACCAGGCGTCGATGCCGCCGCGCATCGACTGCGCCTTCTCGAATCCCTGCTGCCGCAACCACACCGTCACATTCATCGAGCGCACGCCATGATGGCAAATCACCACAACGTGATCCTCGGGATCGAGTTCCTGATGCGCCCGCGACGGCACATCGCCCATCGGCATCAACTTCGCGCCATCGATGCGGGCAGTGTCAAACTCCCAGGCCTCGCGAACATCGAGCAGCGTGAACCGCTCCCCCGCATCCAGCTTGCTCTTCACTTCTTCGGGTGTGATCTCGTAATCCATCGTCGGTTGCGGTCGGGTTAGTTCCCAGTCCACTTCGGCACGCGCTTCTCCATAAAAGCGCGGATGCCCTCGTGCGCGTCCGAGGTCCTCATCAGTTCGTCGAAATAGATCCGCTCCGCGCGGGCCAGCCCCTTATCGAAGTGCATCGAGTCCCAGGCATACGATGCCTTCTTGGCCAATGCCAAGGCCGCCGGACTGAGCTTGCACAAATGTTCAGTCGCTCCATCGACTGCGGCAGCCAGTTCACCCCCGGCCACAGCACGATTGGCCAGGCCGATCTCGGCCGCCTCTTTGCCGTCGATCGTCTTCCCAGTAAGAATCAGTTCCGCCGCGCGCTTCTGTCCCACAAGAGCAGCCAGCGCAGTGCAAGCCACCGGCGGATAGCAACCCAGTTGGATCTCCGGAAATCCCCACTGCGCCGATGCCGTGGTGTAAGCGATGTCGCACACCATCGCCAATTCCGCGCCGCCTCCGAGACAGTGCCCGTGCACCGCGGCGATCGTCACTTTCTTTGTCGCAACCAGCGCGCGGATTACAGCATGAAACTTGGTCAACATCTCCTCGACTTTGTCCGGAGTATGCGCGGCCACGTCAACGCCTGCCGAAAACGACTTGCCCTCTCCGCTCAACACGATGACCGACACGTCCGATCGCGCCTCGATCTCCGCCAGCGACTGTGCCAGTTCCGTCATCATGGGGATATCGATAACGTTCAACGGCGGATTGCACAGCGAAATCCGCGCGATTGGCGGATCCGCACTCACGGTCAGCGAAGCGAAGCTAGCCAAGTTTTCTGGCGTCAAGGTTTTACTCCGTGCCTCAGTGCCTCAGTGTCTCCGTGGTAATTACAACAATCGCTACAGATTGATCGCCGACTTCCGCACTTCGCCAATGGTTGACAGCGGATCGCGCGCACCAGTTTTTTCGGCGATCCATTTCTTCTCGTTATTAATGATGTCGAGCAGCAACTTCTTGTCGACCGCCGACGGCATGTAGTCTTTTATGTGCTCTTCATAGGCCCGATCCTCCAGCAATTCGCCGGTCTGCGCGTGGAATTTCTGTCCCGCCCACTTCCCAATCGCGCGATTGAACCGGATGTGCGGCGCATAGAGCTTGGGCTCGCCCGGCTTGAGCGCGCTGTTGAAGCGCTCAATCAGGCCCGCCACTTCGTCGCGATACAGGTTGCGGTTGTAATCGTTCAGATCATCGAGATCCGGAGCCTTGTCGTTCTTGGGCTCGTCGTAGCGGCCCTTCACGCCCCACAAATACGCCCAGTGCGCCGACGAGGAATGATCCGTACCGAATAAATCATAAGAACTCGAAATCCACTTGTTCAGATATTTCTGGATCAGCCACGCCGGGATCACGCCCGCTTCCACGATCCGCCGCAATCCATCGTTGCCCGTCCCCATGTGGAAAGCTTCTTCGCGCAGCATGTACGACATCGAGCGTCCCAGCGGAGCGAACGCGGAATATTTCAGCATCTGCAGCTGAAATTTTCCGTCCCGGTCGACGAAGTCGGTGTAGGTAAAAAAATCCATCCAGTTGTCGACATCGACGTTGAACGCGCCCAGCAAGCGCTTGTTCTCAAACGCGCGCCGCTCCAGCATTTTCTGCGCCTCAACTTTGCCGGAGTAGCCGAAGTGGTCAACCAGCAAAGCACACATCTGCCAGCCATGACGCATCTCCTCGATCATCACACGGGTAATAGCGCGCCGATCCCATTCCGTGGGCGCGTTCGCCAGCAGGTTACGCTGCTGCTCGACGCTGGCAAACTCCGTATCGCCCTGGTAGACGATCATGTTCATGAGCGCGTCGCGCATCTGCTGTGTCGGAATCTGCCGCAGGTTCTCCCATTTGCGCCGCCCCTTGTACGAACCGAACTCAATCTCTTCGGTGTCGATGGCGCCATACAGCGTGTCGAAGTGGAAGGCGTCGATGTCGGCCGTGTTCACACCAATATCTTTGCGCCAGTCGTTGAACAAACCGATCCAGTCGCTGAAGGTTCCAATTTTCGCTACTTTGCCTGGCATAGTCTAAGTCCCCGTCACACCCGCTGATCAGTCATCACGCATGAGCTTCGCTCGACCGGACGGACGAATGCGTCCGTCCCTACGCGAACTATTTCGCCTTGAATACCGCCGGACGCTTCTCCACATACGCCGCCAGACCTTCCTTCGCATCCTCGCTCTGGAAC
>Ga0209517_10007921_pt1 | contig 12572 bp, 17 predicted proteins | sample PeaSoiMetSII2010_FD_187695 | JGI IMG/M metagenome (GOLD analysis project Ga0209517, IMG submission 187695) | Peat soil microbial communities from Weissenstadt, Germany - SII-2010 (SPAdes) (version 2) | ecosystem: Environmental > Terrestrial > Soil > Wetlands > Peat | place: Germany...
GCATCGACGGCATTGCATTACGCGGCCAGGAACCGTCAAGCTGTATAAGCGAAAGATCGGAAAAGGACACATTGGCGCAAGTGGTTGCTATTTCTCCGGTGTAACAAGGGGACCCGAGCAACCGGACGGGTCCGCAAGCGGGCAGCAATTTGTAACACAAAGGTCCCAAGATTCCTGGAAGCAGTAAAATCGCGAATACGCGCCCTGCCTTCCGCGAGGGGCCGATGTGAGCCGCGTAGCACAGGCCAAGGCAGAGGCAAAGGCTTTCATACACAATACTAATAAAGGGAAAGAGTCCGAATCGCTCGACGATTGCGTAGGTTGCGATACTTGGATGGAAACCAAAGGCGCGATCCACATACAGAAGGTAGTAATCATACGTCAATCCGGCCAACGAAAGTTGGCGGAATACCCAGCCACGATAGAAAACAAACAAGATCAGGGCAAACGCGGGCGCGAGCTGCCAAATCGACACTCTGTTTCTGTACCGGAACCAGGCTCCAAAGATGGCGAGCGGGCCAATCAGGGCAAGTCCGTGGGCTCGCTGCAGCTCGCGAGGTGCTAGAAGAAGAACCAAAACAGAGGTTGACAAGAGTGCCGCGAGAACAACAAGCGGAATGCGTAACCGAGTAGAATTCATCTAAAGTGTCAGGCTCACATTCTGCCTTCGCGCTGTCGGTGACGTATCTCACAAGGCTGTGTGACGTGCGATTTCAAACAACCCTAACCCTAATCGCGGAGTAGATCCTTTGCCTCACTTGACCAAGTTTACATAATACCTGTTATCGGACCTGGGATCGGCAACGAGTTCGACAGGTCTTTCCCTTCACAACTCCCGCTCCGCGGTCATTAACGACCCCAGGTCGATCACTCCTATCCTGAAATGTTCCCCGCTCCTCCGGAAAGCACGAGTCCTCAGTGCTCAAGCCGAAAATCGAGCGGATCCTCAACTATCTCTCACGGGCGGAAGATCGCGAGTCGGACGCGTGGATGCGCGACGATTACCGGATCGCCTGGATCACGGTTCTCTATGCGACGCGCGGCTATCGCGAGCCCTCTGTGCTTGCAACCTATCGCGTTCTGGGGGTCCATCCAGACAAGCTAGTCGCGGCGATCGAAGCGCGGCGCCGAGCACTTCTCGGGCATCTTTACGACCGACAATTCTTGAAACTTCCGCCCAAAAAACCAGCAGTCTCAGAAAGAGAGAGGGGTGAATCATGCTCAAAAAACAAGGCCGGCCGAGCAAGTGGGACGGACCGTTCGCGGAGTGGATGGAAGACAACGGGATTCGCGCCGATGCCCTCGCCGATGAAGTCGGCGTCGACCTGTCGACCGTCTATAGCTGGCTTCGCGGGGACACCTTTCCCGCCCGTTCCAAGGCTTTACTGATCACGGAGATCGCGCGGAGATCCGGCTCACGCCGGAAACTCACGCTCGAGGACATTTTGAATCCGCGACCGAAAAAATCACTCGACGAGGAGCAAATCAATGCTGGAGTTCTTCCCAGGCCAACGTCGCAAGCTATCAATCGACGCATGGCAACCGCTACGAAATGAACAGGACGAGAGGCGGATCCGCTTCGATCTCCTGATGGAACTCACCGGGCAACCTTACCTCGCGATGCCGACGTTCATCGCGCCGTCTTACGAAAAAATGGAGTGTGAAGGTTCGGCCGTGAAGGACACGGATCTCCTCACTCAAATCGACGACGTGACGCTCGAACTGTACGCGACGGACATGAGCGGACCGCTCGAAGTCGATTGGGGGATCGGGCTCGACGAGGCCGAGGCCGAGGCGCGCGAGCGGAAACGGAAGTTACTCCTCACGCGATGCACGCTCCGGAACTTCAAGCTCGTCCGCATCAACCGCGGCGAGGCCGCGCTCGTCGCGGTCAAGTTCTCGGTCACAACTCGATCGACTCGCGGGCTCGCGGCATGGGCTCACGACTTCAACGGGAAGACGCTTTGGTGCGAGTTCTCAATCGATCCGTCTCCAGGTCAAACGAAGATCGACTCGCAAGAGAAGCTCCCGCTCGCCGGCGCCTCGATCCTTCCCGAACAAGCTCCCCCCGCGTCCTCCGTGCCTTTTGCCGAGCGTGATCGCTGTCCCTTCCACGCATGCGTCAAGAACGCAGAGCACGGCGGCGATCACGAGGACGCGTTCGGCGAGAAGCTCGGGACGCTTCAATGATCAAGAGATCCGAACCGCCTCGACTTACTCGTCCGATAGATAAGCTCCAGGTCATCGACGACGCGATCCGCAACCTCGACATTCTCAAGATCGACGAGGAGCGGTTCATCCTCCGCGACACTCAGCACCAATTCGGCGACGATAGCGTTTCAACGGCGAATATATGGCTCGATCGCGAACAGATGGCCGCTCTCAGCGATCGGATCGAGCAGATGCTCAGCGGCAAAGTCGGCAAGCTCTCGCCGAGGAGGACCGCATGAAAATCACTCTCGACATGCTTCGCGAGAAAAGGGCTTGCGGCGAAGGCTTGCGCTGGGTGACGAAAAACCTTCCTGACGGCGCCGAATATCGCGAGTTCATCGAAAAGCTTGAGACCGATGGCAAAGCCGGGTGGGCTGACTGGCTGATCGGGAATTTCGAAGTCTTGGTCCTCGCCGAGAAGTGGCGCATTGAATCGATCCTCGATGCTTGCAAAGCGGAAGCATCCAGCGGGGACTCCGCGAAGATCGGCTCCAGCGGGGACTTCGCGAAGATCGGCTCCAGCGGGAACGTCGCGAAGATCGGCTCCAGCGGGGACTTCGCGCAGATCGGGGCGACCGGGTACTCCGCGAAGATCGGCTCCAGCGGGGACTGCGCGCAGATCGGCTCCAGCGGGGACTCCGCGAAGATCGGCTCCAGCGGGGACTCCGCGAAGATCGGCTCCAGCGGGGACTTCGCGAAGATCGGCTCCAGCGGGGACGTCGCGAAGATCGGCTCCAGCGGGAACGTCGCGCAGATCGGCTCCAGCGGGGACTTCGCGCAGATCGGGGCGACCGGGTACTCCGCGCAGATCGGCTCCAGCGGGGACTCCGCGAAGATCGGGGCGACCGGGAAGAATTCAATCGTCGCTGCGGTAGGCGTCGGCAGCATAGCAAAAGCGGGCGAGAACGGCTGCATTGTTCTTGCATGGTGGGACGAAAAAGCGAAGCGTCCGCGTGTAACTGTCGGGTATATCGGAGAGGGCGGAGTCTATGCCGGCAAATGGTACCGGTCCGATGAAAGCGGAAAGCTCGTCGAGGCGACCGTATCAGCATGATAAACCGCGAATGGTTGGAAAGCAGACAACGCGGGCTCGGGGGTTCGGATGCCGCGGCCGTTCTCGGCATGGACGCCTGGCGGTCCGGGTTGGACGTGTGGCGGAGCAAGGTCGAGCCGATTCCAGAGGCGACTGACGACGAGAATTTTCTTTTCAAGCTCGGGCATCTCCTCGAGCCCGTGATCGCCGGTCTCTACTCCGAGCAGACGGGACGCGAGCTCTTCATCCCGGAACCGGAGATCATCACCCATCTCAAATATCCCGAGATCGTCGGTTCGCCTGATCGCCTCGCGCCGAAAGACGGGCGTGTGATTGAGCTCAAGAGCGAGCATCAGTTCGCCGACAAGTTTGGGGATCCTGGGAGCGATCAGGTCCCGGACCATTACGTGATCCAGGCGGCGCACTATATGGCCGTTGCGAACCTCGATCGATGCGACGTCGCCGTCCTTCACGGCGGATTCAAGTTCGCGATCTACCAACTCCGACGCGACCTGGAGATGGAGCGATCGATGATCGATCAGCTCCGGCATTGGTGGGACGCGTACGTTGTAAAGAAAATCGAACCTCCGCTCGATGCGTCCGAGGCGTGGGGAGACTACCTCGCGCAAAAGTACCCGCTCAACCGCGGGCCGATCGTCCAGGTCGACGAGAACTCGCAACCGGCGCTCATGCGTCACGTCTTCAACGCGCTCAATTACGCCGACGTGATCGCGAACTTCAAGTCGAGGCTCGAAGGCGCGAGGAACGAGGTCAAGGCGTTCATCGCGGATAACGACGGGATTCGCGGTCCCTGGGGAAAGATCACGTGGCGACTCTGCAAAGATTCGACCGAGACGCGGATCAACTTCGACAAGGTCCTCGCGACTCTCCAGAAGCGATTCGGGATCCTCGATCGCGAACTCGCGGAGCTCCGCGAGCAGTGCATGGAGTCGGTCGTCACAAAAAAAGGCGGACGACGATTCATTGCGAAGCGCGCGAAGGACGCCGCCGAAAGTGAAATGTTACCCGAGGAGAGAGTGGGATGAACGCAATCATCGAAGCCCTCAGTGTTAACCAAGCACAGGACGAACAGAACAATCAAATGGCTCTAGTGCTTGCGAGCCAACTCCAGGCCGAAGTCCAAGCGGCCGTGATCCAGGCGGAGCGGTCGCCGCGCGATTGGGATCAGGTCCGACAGAAACTCCTCCGCGAGTGCAAGCGGACGTCGTTCGCGAAAGCGGCTCGCTATAACAAACCTATCGGCGCCGGCGTCCAGGGATTCTCGATCCGCTTCGCCGAGGCCGCGATCGGCGCGGCGAAGCATATTCACACGACAACGCGCACGATCTGGGAAGACGACGAACAACGGAAGATTCTCGTCAAAGTGTGGGACGCGCAAGAGGGTATCTCGTACGCCGACGAGATCACGATCGAGAAGACGATCGAGCGTCGATCGATTCCCGGCGGCGCCGAGGTCATCCGGACTCGGAAGAACAAGAGCGGAGATCTCCTGTACATCCTCCGCGCGACCGAGGACGATCTCCTCAACAAAGTGAACGCCGCGAAGTCGAAGTCGATCCGGAACTCCGGACTGCGACTAATTCCGGGATGGCTCCAAGAGGAAGCACTCCAGGAGATCCGCGCGACGGTCAAACTCAGCGACGAGCAGAATCCCGACGCCGCGAAACAAGAGATTTTCGACGCGTTCGGCGAGCTCGGCGTCGACGTTGCGTCGCTGAAAAAGTTTCTCGGTCACGATGCCCAGGTTCTCACGCCGAAAGAACTTCAAACACTTCGCGGGCTCTATGCCGAGCTTCGCGACGGACAGGCGACGATGTTCGAAGTCCTCCAGGCGCTCGAGCGCGAGAAAGAACGCAACCGCGAGCGCGAGGCGGCCGCGATGAAAGGTCCCGAGGGGACCGCCGTCGCCGTCGCCGGCGCGACGACGCAGTCGGTCAAAGAGAAGATCCTGAACCGCGAGAAGAAACCGCCGGTCTCGACGATCGACGGATCCCCAAGCTCTAGCAGTCCCGCGGGCGAGTCTAAGCCGACCCCTCAGTCCTGACCCGAAACCTCAACCGGGACGCGAGGTCTCACAGACTCGCGTCCCCATAACTTACTAAGTTGGAAGTAACTACAAAGCATGGCGACTAACTACGACCTTCGACACTCGTACCCGTTCCCCTGGGAGTGGCATCGAACACGTTACTCGAATGCCTATCTCGTGCAACGGGTCGCCGAAGAACAGGTCCAGGACGGGATCATCGAGATGCTCGAGTATTGGCTCGTCGACGTGATCGCGATCGATGCCGGCATGAAACGAGCTCGCGGGCGGATGATCAAAAGCGCGCGCGAGAAAGGGCTGAACGATACATCGAGCGTCGTCAATTTCAAGGCGGGCGGACTCCCGGCGGGTCTGCCCGACCTTCACGCGACACTGGCGCCGGATGGGGTCGGTCTGTACATCGAAGTGAAAGCTCCAGCCTGGATCGACCCCGACAACCCCGCCCGAATTATCCGCGAGGCAGGAAAAGCGACTCCTGAGCAACTCGCTTACCTGGATTCGAAACACTCACGAGGGGCGATCTGTCTTGTCGCCTGGAGCGTCGACGATGTCATGGGATTCCTGGGGGCTCGCTTGGAACGAAATCGCGATCTCCTCCGCTGGCGCCCGTGACCCGAGTCGAGACAAGGAGCAACAAAGATGCAAACGAGGATACGCACCATAAAACCGGAGTTTTTTTCACACACCGAACTCTATGATCTCGAACGCGAGTCTAACCTTCCGCTTCGCATTGCATTCGCCGCACTCTGGACCGTCGCCGATCGCGAGGGCCGCTTCCAATGGAGACCGCGGGTTCTCAAACTTCACTGCCTCCCACACGACGATGTCGACTTCGCTGTCGTCCTCGACTGGCTCGCGCGCGGGGGATTCATCGTTCGATATGTCGTCGACGGCAAGGACTGCGCGTTTATTCCGTCGTGGAAAAAACATCAAATTGTGAACTATCGCGAGCCAAAGTCCAAACTCCCCGAACCGAGACTCGATGCAAAAGTCGATCAGTCTCTTCTCGACTTCGGCGAGCCAAAAGGCTTTGTGTACCTCGCTTGGGCTCCGATCTCTAAGCTCCTGAAAATCGGGTTCTCTCAGCGCGATCCCGCGCAACGCGTCTCGAACCTGTCGACAGGCAGTCCGGAAGAGTTACAGCTCCTCGAAGCGATCCCCGGATCGGAGTCGCTCGAGAAAACGATTCACATGACCATCGGCAAGTTCCGAAGGCGCCGGGAATGGTTCGATCCGGCGCCTGAGTGTTTGCAACAGCTTGACGCGTGGTTCACGCGTGGCTCACGCGTTGCGCTCTCGTGTGCGACCTGCACGGACGGAACGGGAACGGGAGGGCGCATCGATGCCGAAATTTCGGCTCCTAGTCTTTTCAATGACTTGACGCGTGGCTCACGCGTTGCGCTCTCGTGTGCGACCTGCACGGACGGAACGGGAACGGGAACGGGAACGGGAACGGGAACTAAACCCCCCCTACCCCCCGCGAGCGTCGCGGCCGAAGTCAAAACCAGGGAGAATCAGAACCCAGGTTCCGCAACCAACTCGAAAAAACTCACGGCGATCCACGTGATCCCCTACGTCGACGACGACGCTGTACCTCCAGAGCTTACCGAGGTCGAGTACGCGCGCCGCTTACTGCTCGACATAGGACTCCCCGAGAAAGGGAACATCTACGTCGCGGCCGACTCGATCAAAGCGGTAGCCGCTTCGCGCGGACTCTCGCGATCGATCGCATTCGAGCAGATCAAGGCGAAAGCTCGAGACGATCGAGACGACGGGATCTCGGTCGATCACTTGTGGTTTTTGAACGGGGGTTACAACAAACCGAAAGCGAGGAGCAAAGGCGATGCATGGAGCGAACGATGTGAAAAAGAGCGAGCCATCCTCCGAGAACTCGAAACCAGAGAGGCTAGTGCTTAACATGCTCTCGACGTTCTATGGTGCGATGGGGAATCCCCCCGAGGCGACGGGGGCTCTCGTCCTCATGGCGCGAGCTCTCGCCTCGCGCGCCGATCCCGAGGCGATCAATGCCGCGCTCAATCGATGCACGATCGAATGTCGGTTCCCTGTTCGTCTCCCGGATATCTTCCGGCGGATCCCTGGACTCGATGCCGACGCGAACGCCGAGAAGCGTCTCGCTTGGGACGTCGTTATCAAGTTTGCCTTGACGTGGCTCCGATGGAACGAGGATCGCACTTATGCCTGGGTCGAGGACGGGGCTCCGCAACTTACTCCGCGGATCCTCGACACGGTCCGCCGATCGGGCGGATTGAGTGTCTACCTCGGCATGACGGACGAGGACTTTCCCTTCGTACAAAAGCGGTTTTTCGAGGAGTACGAAGCTTGGGTCGAGGTTCAGCACGTCGCCGCGGACCCCTCGCGGATCCTGGAGATGCCTCAAGTCAAACAACTCGCCGCGGCGAAGGCGATCGAGCGGGCGATCGAGCGATCGACGGGAAACGTACAAGAGGTACGACTTGTACAAAACGGCAAGCGGGCGGCCGGCGATCCGCAAAAGGCGCGGATCCTGAAAACCATCCGGGACCTCCGGGTTCAAAGGCGAATATGAGCAAGTTCGATGCAGCTCGCGAGGATGCCGAGAACTTCGGACGCGACGAGGATCATCGCGATCGGAAACCGAACATGATCGAGGCGATCCAGGCGGAATGCAACCGCGTCCGCGAGCGGATCGCGCAGCACGAGGTCCTTCCGGGGGGCGTCGGAGTCTTCGGCGTTTTTTGGATGAAAGTTATCGTCCGCCGCGCCGAGCAAGCGATCGCGGATTCGGACGCCGTCGAATGCGTCGGCGTCTTACAGCAACTTCGGGACGTGAAGTGATCGTCAACGAACAATGCAGCAAAAAGGGGGCCGCATGAAGATAGTTCGATTCAGTGCTGAAAATTTCAAGAAGCTCAAGGTCGTCGAGATCAAACCGGACGGTCACGTCGTCGAGATCACGGGTCCGAACGGATCCGGGAAGTCAAGCGTCCTCGATGCAATCCTCGCCGCGCTCGCTGGCGCCAAGGATCTTCCCGCTGTCCCAATTCGCAAAGGGCAAACAAAAGCGCACGTCACTCTCGACCTCGGCGACATGACCGTGACGCGCAAGTTCTCGAAGGATACCGGGACGTCGCTGATCGTCGAGGCGAGGAACGGCGCGCGCTTCCCTACCCCGCAACGGCTTCTCGACGAACTGGTCGGGAAAATAAGTTTCGATCCCTTGGAGTTCGCAACCTCCGACCCAAAGAAACAGCTCGAGCAGATCCGCTCAATGGTGAAGCTTGACCTCGACATCGATGCGCTTGACGCCGATAACTCGCGCGACTTCGAGAAGCGGACCGACCTCAACCGCGATATCAAGTCGCTCGATGCCCAGGGGTTCGGCTTCACGTTCCCCGACGACACGCCGGACGAGGAGCTCGACATCTCGAAGCTCGCCGGCGAGCTCGAAGCGGCCGGACGGAGGAACACGGAAGTCGAGCGCGCGACGCGCGAACGGGAAGCTCTCGTCGACTCAATCCAGGCGCTTGCCGAGCATGCGGTCGAGCTCCGCCGGCAAGCCGAGCGACTCCGGAAACAAGCGGCCGAGTGCGACGCCGCGGCCGAAGAGGATGTCGCGAAAAACGTCGCGGGAACGGCAAAGCTCAACGCGATGAAGGTCCCGGCGCCGGTCGACACGGCCGAGATCCGAACCCTGATCGATCAGGCGCGCGGGATCAATCTCAACGTCGCGAAGAAAAAGCAGCAAGCGATGATCTTCGCCCAGGCTAAGAAAAAGCGCGACGAAGCGGACGCTCTAACCGAGGCGATGGCCGCGCGCATGAAAGCGAAACAAACCGCGATCGCCGCGGCAAAGATGCCGATCGAGGGACTCTCGTTCGGCGACGGCGAGGTCGTTTACAACGGACTCCCGTTCTCCCAGGCGAGCAGCGCCGAACAATTGCGGATCTCGGTCGCGGTCGCGATGGCCGCAAACCCCAGGTTGAGAGTGCTACGGATCCAGGACGGTTCCCTACTCGACGAGAACAGCATGCACATTCTCGACGAGATGGTAACTGCCAGTGATTTCCAGTGCTGGATCGAAAGGGTCGACGCATCGGGGAAGGTCGGCATCGTTATGGAAGATGGCGAGGTCAAACCGCGGGCTAAGAAAGAATCTGTGACGTCATGAAAACGATCAACGATCAACGGTACAAACGTCCAAGCGTGTGCGACCTAGGTCCCGCTACGCAATGGCTCTGCTCTGCATGCAAGGCTCACGGGCCGGCGACCTTCGGCAAAGACGAGACCGTTGCCGGCGCCGTCGCGAAGATACGCGCGGCTCACCAAAAAGCATCACCCGACTGCAAGGGCGGGACGAGTTACATCCGGCTCGTAAGTCCGGAATGGTTGAAAGAGAAAGGGCTGGTCGCATGAACATCGAGGGGCCCATGCAATGTAGGTTTTGCCATTGTACCGATGGGAAAGCTTGCGTGTACACGATCGCCGGCGTCAAGTGCGCGTGTTACTGGATCGCCGACAATATCTGCTCGGCGCCGGCATGCATCCGCGCGGCCGAGAAGCTCGAGCGGACTCGAGAGGTCTCGGACGACGAGATCCGGCGACTCTTCGGAGATGTCGCATGACGACGGTCGCGATGATCAGTCGAGCGGCGTTCGACGCGGCACAACTCGAGCTCATGAGTCAAGGGGATCCGATGGATCCTTGCGGTCGGTGTGGATGCCGGCGAAAAGGACATCGTCCCGGACGGTCATTCAGTTTCGCAAAAACCGGCGCGAGCTCGGGGAACTCTCACGAGATCCCTGTTCGCGCGCCGACCTCGTGCGATTGTCCGTTCTGTATCTGCTCATGTGTCGGGTTCGTCGAACCGTTCCCAGGTCAAAAGTATCTCGCATGCACGGCGGAGGTCGCATGACCGAACAAGACACGCGTCTCGTGGCGGTGAACGATCACATCCGGGGCTGTGGAAAATGCACGCGCGCGAGGAAGCGCGTCAATAATTTTTGTGACGCCGGCCGCGCTCTGTTTTTGCTGTGGGCAGAAAACGAGAAGCCGATCAGCGCGACCGTCCTCGACGAAGAAACTTCGCGGCGCGTTATCGAACAAGAGATGGAGCGACGGCGGAAAGCGAGGCGAAATTGATCGAGGGATGGTTCGACGGTGTGTGTGAACCGAAAAACCCAGGCGGACATGCGGCGTTCGGGATCCTCTTGAAAGTCGACGGGAAGACGGTCCTCGAGCGCGGCGAGTACGTCGATTACGGGCCGAAGATGTCGAACAACGTCGCGGAGTTCTCGGGGTTCATCGCGCTCATGAAAGAGATCGCGAAGCTCCCCGGCGCCGGATTCGTCCGCGGCGATTCGAAGCTCGTGATCTACACGCTCACCGGCCGATATCAGGCGAAGCAAGGGCTCTATATCCCGTACTTCCTGAACGCGCGCATGCTTTACGAACCCGAGCGCAACCGCATCGGGCTCGAGTGGATCGGCCGCGAGCAGAATGACGAGTGCGATCGACTCTCGAAGGGAGTTCTAAAAGAGCGCGGGATTCGACTTCGGATCCAACCTGGGGGCGCCGGCTCGTGGGCTGGATCTCGAGCGCGCGAGCGAAAGTCGCCGTTTCCCTCGACGATCGAGGCGGCGATCGCGGAAGGGTACACGATGCGACACGATAACGTACAGTGTCGCGCGTGTCCCGCGATGATCGACTTCTGGACGACGCCGAACGACAAGAAAATCCCGGTCGATCATGGGACGTTCACGCCGCATTGGATCTCGTGTCCCGGCGCCGCGGCATTTCGGAGATCGTGATGGAGATCAAGGTCGACATCGACATTTCGACCGTCGTGAAGCTCACGGCGAAAGTCCTTCGCAAACTTCCCTACATCCTGAACGACTCGGTCACTGAGACCGCGAAGCTCGTCGTCGCGGCCGAACAAGACGAACTGCGCCGCCTCTTCACGATCCGGAAAGAGTTCCTAACCGGCCGTTTTCGTGTGCTGCAGTATTCGCGCGTCTCGGATCTCACCGCGATCGTCGGGATCGACAATCGAGTGCAAGGCGCGCCGCTTTTGCTGGGATTTTTCGAATCAGGCGGCGAAAAAACTCCATCGGCCGGACCCGAGCTCGCGATCCCGCTCACCGGCGAAGCGGCGCGACCGATCTTCGCCTCGTCCGTCCCGACCGCGCTCCTGTACAAAAATTTGAAAATCGGAGTCAAGGTCCAAGGTCAAACCGCGATTTTCCCAGGTCTGCAAAACACCTATCTCGTCGAAGGCGTCGGCGTGTTTCAGCGAACCGGGAAAACTTCACAACTGATCTATTCGTTCAAACCTTCGGCGCCGTTGCATCCGCGGACTCACATGATCGAGCTCGCGAGCTCGGTGATCAATACCGTTTTCGCCGGCATTTTTAACCGGAACTTTGTCGACGAGATCCAGGGGAATCGATGAATGGCAAACACTCACGAACACAAGTGTCCGGACTGCGGGTTCGTTTGGCAGCACGGCGACGAATCCAACGGCGACGTCGCCGCTCATACTTGCGCGCGATGTGGCGGCGAGTCGTGGACGTGGTTACAGCGGCGAAGAAAACCCCGAACCGAAGGCGTGACCGTTCATTGTCGCGACTGCGGCGATCATCAAGTCGCTCGAATCATCGACGTTCCGAGGTCGGCATAATGGCCGAATCCGCTCGCACGTTCCCAAACACGATCGTCACCGCGTCCTGTATGGACTGCGATCGCGAGTTCACCGGATCGCTCGCCGTTCGGTTCATCGATGTCCCCGGCGGTCCAGGTCTCGAGGTCGTCGTCGTCGACCCAAAGCGAAATGAGGCGCATCCGATCGCGCGCGTCCCGGTCGCTCTCGTTCCGACCGTTTGTCCGACGCTCCCGTGGAATGTTCGAGGCTATTCGTCATGATCGAATCGAGGCGCGTGCACGCGTCTATCCCGTTGACTCCGCGGCCGTTGCTCCACTTCCCACTTACACCAGATGGTGACACGGGTTCGTCCCACTTGAGGCAAGGTACTACCCCCCAACGCCCCCGGTCGCGGGTGACGGCGACCTCGAGCTTTTTACAGCGAGCAAATCGCCCGTCCAGCTTGCGTTTCGGACGATTCCGACTTCCCGGAGATGATCACGACATGCGAAAGGTGGGATAAAGTGGAATTGCCAAACTGGATTTTCAAAACAGAAAGCATGGTTCGACGCGATGGCTCGATCGACATGGTTTTCCGACTCCGACCCCTCGGCCGATTATGGCTC
>Ga0209517_10007926_pt1 | contig 12565 bp, 10 predicted proteins | sample PeaSoiMetSII2010_FD_187695 | JGI IMG/M metagenome (GOLD analysis project Ga0209517, IMG submission 187695) | Peat soil microbial communities from Weissenstadt, Germany - SII-2010 (SPAdes) (version 2) | ecosystem: Environmental > Terrestrial > Soil > Wetlands > Peat | place: Germany...
TGGAGATGAGGGAAGTGTTGTATGGCTTCGCGCACATGCTCCGCGGTGCCGTCCGGGGAATTGTCGTCCACAACCAGAACGTGCAATTCGTGAGATGGGATGGCGTCCGCTTGAGAGAAGATTCCGGAGAGAACAGCCGGAATGTTCTCGGCTTCGTTGAAAGTCGGAAGCACAATGCAAGCGATTGGTCTTGCCATTTCTCTAATTGTGGGCCGGAAAGCTTGTTTGGTGCAACTCGCTCCAAGGAGTTCTCTTTGATACGCAAAGGAGTTCACCCGTGAAGCAAACCTATCGTCTGCGGGATTTCTTCCTTCTGCTTGGGATGACGGCCGCTGCCGTGGCTGTCCACGGCTATCACCGTGGCATTGAGGACATGGCCGTCTATTTGCCCGCCATCAAGAAACTCATCACTCCCGCATTGTATCCCTACGACGCGGCCTTTTTTTTGCTGTACATCCGCTATACGGTGTTTCATTCATTTGTTGCTGCCCTAACGCGCGCTACCCATATTCCTCTCGACTGGATGATCTTCCTGCTGCACTTGGCCAGTGTTTTCCTGTTTTTATTTGGGTGCCTGGCGGTAATTCGCACGTGCATTAAGGAAGAAGTTGCGCAGTGGGCGGGAGTGGCGCTCGTTGCAGCACTTCTGACGCTGCCGGTCACGGGCACGGGGCTGTTTCTGGTGGATCAGCATCTTGCGCCGCGCACGCTGGCCAGCGCTTTCCTTCTGTTTGCCACGGTGGCTGTCCTGAATGGCCAGCCTCGGGCTTTGCTCTGGGTGTTTCTGGCGGGATTGTTCCATCCCACCATTACGGCCTATGGGATCGTCCACCTGGTTGTCTTGGCCATGCCCCACATTAGCGCGCGGCCGGCGGCGTTGCTTTCAGGGTTGCCGATGAGCGAACCTTCCAACCCGATTTGGCGGGAGATGATGTCTCACCGGCATTTTCAGTACCCGCTGGAGTGGACCTGGTATGAGTGGCTCGGGGTGGGTGGCCCGCTCGTGTTTTTGCTAACCTACGCGCGAGTGGGGCGCCGCAACAATATGCCGGTGCTGGAACGCTTGTGTACGCGGTTCGTAATCTCGACCATCATAGGAGTGCTGGCGGCGCTTATCACCACATCGAGCTTTCCCACGCAAACGTGGGAACGTCTGGAACCCATGCGGATTCTCCACCTGACATACGTGGTGTTTGTCCTGATTTCCGGGGCTCTGCTTGGAGAGTATATTCTCCGCACTCAGTGGATACACTGGATTGCGCTCTTTCTCCCTATTTCGCTGGGAATGTTCTATGCGCAGCGGCAGGAGTTTCCCAGCGACCGGCATATTGAATTGCCCGGACTCGCGCCGCGCAACGCCTGGGTCCAAGCGTTCGAGTGGGTCAGGGAGAATACCCCTCAAAACGCCTTCTTCGCGCTTGACCCGAATTACATGAACAGGCCCGGCCAGGATATTCGCGGGTTCCGGGGAATCGCCGAACGCAGTGCCCTGGCCGACGATGTAAAAGACAACTCCGTGGTGGAGGTGTTCCCCGACTTGGCTTACCAGTGGAAACTCGAATTGGCTGGCCGGGAAAAGTGGTCGAGCTTCAACCTGGATGATTTCGAGCGGATGAAGAAGAAGTTCGGCGTTGGGTGGGTGATACTCGAACCGCCCGGAGTCTCGGGAATGCCCTGCCCCTACGTCAATCGCGCCGTAATGGTGTGCCGCATTCCGTAGAATCGCTGGAATCGGGGCGATTTAACCGTACATCGCTTGGGGCGCTTATTACCGGTGCACTTGCCGGAATTCACGCGTGTCCTTCAACCGGTCGCAACGACAAGCAAAACGCCGACAAAGACCAAAGCTACTCCCAGCCACCTCTTTGACGTCACGTTTTCTTTGAGCAGGTATTTCGCGCCAAACGTCCCCGCGACATAGTTGAATGCCGAAGCCGGAATAACCAGGCTGATGGGCGCCCAAGACAGCAAGATCAACAGCGAATAAAACGACACCGCCATAAGCGGCAAGGCCAGCCACACCCAGCCGCACTTCACGGCCCGGCCTAGAAACCGCAGCACCGAGCGCGGATGGAATCCTTGCAGTTCGCCGGTACGCTTCATGCCATAAGTCATGGCAATTTCGCCGCCCGCGCTGCAGCAGATCAATACTCCCAGCATCAAGATCACCTTGATCATGACGCCGCCTGCTGGGAGTTCGTTGTGTTGGGCTTCGTCTGCCCGACCAGCAGCACACCGATGCAAATCACGAACACGCCAATCCAGCGTTTGGCACTCACGGCCTCATGAAGTACCAGTATGGCCAGCAAGGTCTGGGTGGCATAGCCGAAAGCCCCGGCCGGCATGACGTAACTGTAGTCCGCCCAGCTAACCGCGCTCATATAACAAAGTGTGAAGCCAAGCAGGAAGAGGATGGCCAGCCAGATTGTGCCGTTCTGTACTGTGGAGAAGAGGGCGTGCTGCAACCCGTTCAACGAGATATTCACCGCACCGATCTGCGTCATCCCGCGCTTCAACAGAAGATCGCCGACGTTGGCGCAGACAACCATCAGCAAGACCGTGAAGAGAGTCTTAAACCTTAACCTGTGCTCGTGCAGCATTGCTCTGAAGTCTAATCGTTTCCGCCGGCGGCTGGGGCTCCGGGCACCGGCACCATCGTTTCCGGAGAATCGCCCCCTCGACGTGCCCACTTGACGCGCTCCGCGCGCAGCTTCAGAAACTCCACGGCTTCGTGGTACAGACGCTTCCGCTCGTTGCCATCCCAGAGCGCTTCGCGAACGATGCGCCAGGCAACGCGCGGGCGGAAATAATACTCATCGTAGAAACGGCTGACTCCAGCCATCATCTCCGCCTTGGACAAGTGCGGATACTCGATGTGAGGAAGCTGATGCCCGCCGTGATCGGCCAGAGCTTCGACCCGGAGGAAGCCTTGCTTGGCCATGGTATCGTGAAGTTCGGTGCCGGGCATGGCGTGAGCCAGAGAAACCTGGATGGTTTCGCAGTCGAGCTCCTTGGCAAACTCGATGGTGTTTTGGATGGTCTCTTTGGTTTCGCCGGGGAGACCGATGATGAAGTCGCCGTGCACGCGAATGCCGACATTGCGGCAATTCTTCATGAAGGTGCGGCCCATTTCCACGGTCGCGCCCTTCTTGATGTTTTTCAGAATTTGAGCATCGCCGGATTCGAAACCCACGATGAACAGGCGAGCTCCACCATCCGCCATGGCCTTCAACGTTTCATAATCGCTATGGACGCGCGCCGTGGAGGACCACTGGAACTTCAGCGGTTTGAATTTGGCGCTGAGTTCCATGACGCGGTCCTTGCGGATGTTGAAGGTGTCGTCGTCGAAGAAAATCTCTTTCATTTGCGGGAAGTATTCCAGGGCCTGTGTGACTTCCCGGACCACATTGTCGGTCGAGCGCGTCCGCCAGGCGTGCCCTGAAATGGTCTGCGGCCACATGCAGAAGGTGCACAAGGCCGGGCAGCCCCGCGTGGTGTAAAAGGATACGTAAGGGTGCAGCAGGAACGGCACGTTGTAGCGCTCGATCTGCAAATCGCGTTTATAGATGTCCGTGGCAAACGGCAGCGCATCGAGCTCCGCGGTGTGCAGTTGGGCCCGCGGGGCATTGTGGATAACCTGCCCGTCCTTACGGTAACTCGCCCCGAGAATCTGCTCGAGAGGTTTTCCGTGAGCATAATCCGCCACGGCGTGATCGAATTCGCCGCGCACCACGAAATCAATGTCTTCGCTGGAATTCAGCGTCTCGTCTGGCTTGATATGGCCGTGCGGCCCGACAAAGGCCACCTTGAGGGAGGGATTGCCTTCCTTGATCTTGCGCAAAAGCTTGATATCGCTCGCAAACCCGACCGTGGAAGTAAACAGGACCAGGAATTCGTAATCTTTGCAAATCTCGACTGTCCGCCGCCAATCAATCCCATGCGGCGAGGCGTCCACCAGCCGGCTACCCGGAATCAATCCAGCCGGATAAGTCAGCCATACCGGGTACCAGTAGGACTCAATCTCGCGCGTCGCGGGCCACCGCGAACCCGCCCCGCCGTCGAAGTTCTCAAAACTCGGCGGGTTCAACAGCACCGTTTTCATAACATCTGGCATTCTTCACCCTCAAGTTCACGTAGGATTCGGCAAATAGACTTGCGAACGCTAGCTACACCAGCGCGAAAGGCCCCAGCGCCTACTCTAGTGTAGATAATAGTTTAACCGAGTTGGTTGCATCCTCGCATGGCTTTCTCCCAAAAGGGCGAATGCGGCATCCAATTGCTAAATGCTGCATCAAGTGGGAGTTGGAGGCACTGCGATGCTCCGGCCGGGGCATTCCAGAACAGCGGCGAGGGCCCCGAACTAGGTCACTAGTGCCCGGAGCACTCTTGCGCGGCCTCGTCCAAGATTGTCCAGATGCGGTCGAGCCAGTCGAGGTGCTCGGGCTTCATGAGCACGGATCTCAGGCAAGTCAGACTGGATCGGTCTTGCTTCGCGCTCTCCCATTGCCGGTCGAAAAAGGCAACCGGAATCTCCGCGATCGCCAGATGCAAATTTCTTCGGGCCGCCGCTTGGAAGATCTTTCGCGTCAGGGCAGAGGCTCCCTCTACGTTCGCCGCGCACGGTGCAAACACGACGATGTCCAGCTCGGGAGCAGAGAGGCAATGGAACCGGCCATTCTGCGCGAGCCGTCGATGGAATCGCAAAGCGGCTTCGCGGCAACGCTCGAGGGAGGTCGCGAATTCGCCGTGCTTCTGCAGGGGCAGCAAGCGTTGCGTCGCCCAGAGCGCTACCGCCGCAGCGCCGGGGCGCGAACACTCCAGACTGATTTCGCCCAGATGGAGTTCCGTTGAACTGAAGTAGGTATAGGGTGAATCATGTTTGTACAGGCGCCCGACTTCCGGATCGTGAAACAACACGCAACCGCAGCCGTAGGGCTGCAATCCATGTTTGTGCGGGTCAATCACGATGGAATCGACGTGTTGAATCTGGTCAAAATTCCTGCGCGTTTCTTCCGCGAGGTTTCCTGCCAATTGGAAATAGCCGCCATAAGCGGCATCGGCGTGAATCCGGAAGCCGTACTTCTGGCGAAGGAGAAGAATTTCCGCCAATGGATCCACCGAGCCGGTGGCCGTCGTCCCCAGGGTCGCGACCACGGTGCCCACATCCTCGCGCGCGAGCCGGGCGCGCAAGGCTTCCACATCCATTCGACCGCGCGTGTCGCATCGGACCGTCTCGCAGGGTAATTGCAAAACACGCGAAATGCGCTGGTGCGTGTAATGAGCTTGCTCGCTCGCCAGAATCGTTTTCCCTGGGGCAAGCTGCCCGGCCACCCAGAGCGCTTCCAGATTGGCCATCGTGCCCCCGCCGCACAAGTGCCCAAGGTGGATATTCCACCCAAACATCGCAGCGATCTCCGCGACGGCCTCTTTCTCCATGGCAGAGGAGGCGCGCCCGCCATCCAGCGCGTGATTATTGGGATTGATCCACTGTGCGAGCGCGTAAGCCAACCGCGCGACGGGATGAGGCGGCTTGAGCATCTGGCCTGCATACAACGGATGAAAATAGGGGTAATTGTCTTGCAGGCGCTCCGCGGTTGCTGTCAGGATTTCGCTGATTTTTTGTGAATCCGGCGCTGCGGCTTCGATTTCCGGCAGAGACACGAAGCCGTCGTCCAGCTTCTGCAAAGCCTCCTGCAGGATCTTGAGTGTGTCTCTTTCCAGCATGGGGTGATCTATGCGCTTTCCAATTCGGACAATCAGTCTTCCCGTTTATTGCAGGACCTTGTCAAGTTGTCCCGCGGCCCGCAAGAGTTCCAGCTGTGCCTGTTGCCGCTGGAAATTGGCATCCAGGTAAGCCATCCACTTCTCGTTTTCATCGAGCCGCGCGCGCTCCACATCGCGAAGATTGGCCTTGCCCTCGCCAAATTGCGATTGCAGAACGCTGACATTCTGCTGCGCCAGTTGCAGTTCCAGGCGGGCCACCTCTTTCGCCGCATCCGCTTCCTGCACTTTGCGCGATTTCTGGCGCACCCCGGCGCTGACCTGGTTCTTCGTGCTCGCGAGATTGACTTTCGCTGCGTCCAGATTGGCCTGCGCCAGGGCGATGCTCGCGCGGGTTTTCGAGCTGAAAATGGGGAGTTGCACGTTCACGCCTGCATTGAAATTGTTGTACTGGAATTTAGTGAAGTAATCCGTGTAATTGTTGAATTTCGCCAACACGCTGTAAACAGATACCAGCTCCAGCGTCGGCAATTTCCCGCGCTTCTCTCCGACAAGCCGGAACTCCTTCGCGCGAACGTCCGATTGCGCAAAAGCGAGGCTGGGATTGTTTTCCGTAGCCATGGCCATCAGGTTGGCTCCCTGTTGCTCCGCTGCCCCCGGCAAATCCTCGGCGGTGACTTCGATGGGTTGCTCCGGCGCCAGCGCCAGTTGATTTCGCAGGAAGACTTCTAGTTCATCCTGGCGGCCTTCGAGTTGCAGAATCCGCTGCACTACCTGTGCGCGCGTCAACTGGGCCTTCGTCACTTCCACGGGCAATTCAAAGCCTTCGCCCTGGCGCTGCTGCGTGACCTCCACGATTTTCTCGGCGCTTTCTTTCTCTTTGCGCAGGAGATCGAGCGCGTGGTGCACCTTCACGAGTTCCAGATAGGCCGTCGCCACACGCAACATTACGCCGTTTCGCGTGTCTTCGAGCAGCACACGCTGTACCTTGGCCTGCTCCTGCTGCTCCTTCGCCTGGCCGCGTAACGGCTCATTGAGTACCTGCTCGGTATAAGTCACATTGAAAATCGACGGCGCGCGGCCGCCCGGCGTTTCGGGAATGCCATAGGTGTAGCCCGCCCCCGAGCCGGCGTAAAGATTTGGCAGGAACTCGGACTTGGTCAAATTGGCGGCCTGGTCGGCAACGCGCGTCTGAATCTTGGCAAGCTGGATGTCCTTGCTATTCTGCAACGCAAGTTCCACGGTGCGCCGGAGGGTCAGCACCACCGGCGTGCCGGACGAGTCGCCCGGTTGCACGGGTTCCTGGGCCATCAGGGCCGGCATACTCGCCACTGTCCCGGCGATCCCGCACAGCAAGCACCGCTTCCAGGTCGTCATTTCTCCCCCCTGTTCCAAAAAATATTTTCGCGCCTCGGCATGAAGCAAACTATTCGTAACGCAGCGACTCGACGGGTTCCATGTTCGCTGCCTGTTTCGCGGGCAGCCACCCAAAAAAGAGTCCCGTGGAACAGGACACGAGAAACGCCACCACCACGCTCGTTTCCGAAACGGGCGCACGTAGGTTGCCGGGGAGGAGTTCCTGCACCACGACGGGAATGAGCAAACCGAGAAGGATTCCGATGACCGCCCCGCCCCCGCTGATCAAAAACGCTTCGATCAGAAATTGCGAGAGAATCTGATTGGGCGCCGCACCAACTGCCTTGCGAAGGCCAATCTCCCGCGTGCGCTCCGTTACCGTAACCAGCATGATGTTCATGATGCCGACGCCGCTGATCAGCAGAGCGATGAACGCGATCACCACCAGCACAATCGTCAGCGCCAGGGAAATCGTATGCGCCGCCGTCAGGATGGAAGCCAGCGTGCGCACAAAATATTGCGCCTGGGCGGGATGGCGGCTCTTGAGCAACATCATCATTTTTCTTTGCACCACCGGCACCATTTCCGCCGCCGATGCTTGTGCATAAACGGTCCGCAGCACTTCCTTGCCGGTGTAGTACTTGATGAGCGTGAAGGGGATTATGACGGAGTCTTCTTCAATCTCCGACAATCCAAAGGTGGCCACGCGCTCCCGGAACACGCCGATCACCGTAAACGTCAATTCACCCATGCGGATATCTCTGCCGACCGGGTTTTCCGGGCCGAACACGCGTTCCGCGAGTTCCCTGGTGATGAGGCAAACCTTGCTTCGTGATTCCATGTCTCCGAAATCGAAGTACCTGCCGCGCAGGATCACCAGGCGACGAATGGCCTGGTATCCCTCGGTAACGCCGATCAGCGCTGCGGTTCGCGTTTTCCCATTTACCACTACAGACGTCGGGATGTCGTTTATCCCGGCAACTTCCACCACCCCGGGGATCTCCGCCTTCAGTGCCACCATGTCATCCAGTGTGATTTCGTAGCTGAAGGGTGGGGCCTTATCCGGGGTGCCGAGCAATTCAGCCCACACCAGGTTCGAGCCCACTGCTTCAATCTGCGAGATGACAAATTTCCGGCTGGTGAGCGCCACGGTGACCACCAGCACGATGGAAGCGCTTCCGATGATTACGCCAAGCGAAGTCAGCGTCGCCCGCACTTTGTTTGCGCGCAGGGCGTCGACTGCCAAGGTAATGGTTTCCCACATCTGCATAAGATCGTTTAGGCCCTCACTTTGCGGCCCGCAGCCGGATCCCGTGACTCCAGCCAGGCCCACCTGGATCGCCGCGCCTCACGACTTCCCCAGTTGTTTCAGGGCATCCTGGGCCCTCTTGTATTTTGCGTTGAGCTTCAAGGCCGCGCCATACTCTGCGCGGGCCGCCGCCAGGTTCTTCTGCTTCTCATAGAGCTGGCCCAGCCAATAATGAGCGGCCCACGGGCCCGGATACGACGGGTGCCTGGGTATCGCGTTTATGTAGTTTAGAAGAATTTTTTCGGCATCCGGCAACTTTTCTCCCTGCAGGATCCAACCCATGGCCCGGAAAAACCGCCCACGGGGATCTGCCGGCGCGGCTGCTTCAGCGGCATCGGCGGCCGCCAGCACGCGTTCGGCTGAGCCGCGATTTGCAAAATACCCTGCAATCTCTTCGATGTTCTCCAGCGACTTCGGGTGGCTTTCGAGCGCCTTTATAAACTCAGCGTCCGCTGCCGCGAAATCTTTTTTCAGGCGCCGGCAATTTCCGGCCGCATAATGCCCCTGAGAAGTGTCGAGCAGGAGCAGCTTCTGAATCTGAGGCTGAGCCTTTTCCTCTCCTCCCCCGACAAAGGGGGGAGCGGTACAATCGTATTCAACGAGGTGTTGCGCCGCATCGAAATTGCGTTCGTCGAGCTGCACCGCGATTTCAAATTCCCTGCGCGTTTTCCGCGCGAGCGTGTAGGCGGTGAACAGCGAAGAGTGATCGGCCTTCCCGCCATAGGCTTGCCCCAGCCAATTGTGGTATTCGGAATTTTTCGGATCGATGGCCACGGCCCGTTCGCCGCTCTTCTCAGCTGCATTGAACTGCTCGACACCTATGTGGGCCTTGGTCAGGAGAAGCTGGATCTCCCCGTTGTTGGGCTCTCTTGCCGCGGCTGCGTCCAGAATGGCGATGGCCTCGGCGTAATCCGTGCGCTCGTAAGCCCTTCGAGCCGCATCCAAGGTGACTTCCTGCGCACCGCAGGCGATCGCTTGCACTGCCAGAAGAAGTAGCAGCGCAACCCGAAGCGCCCTACAGACTCGCATCCTTCGTTTCCTTCAGATTCGACGACGCCGTGTTCACAACTCTAACTCTCATGCCGTCGTGCAATTCCACATCGCCGGGTAGCGCGACCACTTCGCCTTCCCGCAGCCCGCTGACGACCTCATAACTTGTGGCATCGGCGATGCCCACTTGAATGAGCCGTCTTTCAAGCCGGGATTGCCCCACGCCATCCTGCACCACAAAAACGTAGCGCTGTGAATTCTCCGTCTCCACCGCACCGCGCGTCACACTCAATACATTCCAGCGTTCCTTCAAATTGATGCGCACGTTCACATTGGTGTTGGGCAGAAGTTCCAGTTTATCGTTGCGCACGGAGCACAACAGTTCACCGACGTTTCGCAACCCGCGGGCCACCACTTGCTTGGGGATGATTTCCGTCTTTCCTTCCCAGACACGGTTGGGCAGCGCGTCCCAGGTAATCTTTACGGGTTCGTCGGGCTCCAGCGCGCCCATTTCCGGCTCGTCGATGAAAGCGCGGACGCGCACCTTATGGAGATCGGCCATTTCCGCCAGCAGGTCGCCCACCCTCACAAAATCTCCTTCATGGACCGGCATCGCGTAGAGCGTTCCATCAATCGAGGCGCGGATGCGCCCTTGCTGCACCTTATCTTCCAGCGCCGCGACTTCGCTCTGGGCCTGCTGCACCGCCAGGGATGACCGGGATTCGTCGAGATTCGCCTGCCGGTCAAATTCCTTCTTGGCTGCCGCCAACTTGTTCACTTCGGCGTGCATTTTTTCCAGGGCCAGGTCATTGGCGGTAAGTTCGTCCTGCGTCGCCGCTCCCTCTGCCAACAAGCGGGTCAAGGAATCGTGGTTTCGCTGCAAACGGTCACGCTCGGCCTTGGCTTTCGCCAAGTCCCCGTTGATTCGCGCAGCTTCATCCTTGCGCCCGCCGGCTATGGCCACGCGCAGGTCGTCCTGCGCGCGTAAGAGTCTCGCTTTTGCAGCCGCCAGTTGCGAGGCCGCATCCTTCACGTTCAACTCGAGCAGGAGCTGGCCTTTCTTGATGCTCTGGCCCTCTGATATGTGGAGCTTGGTCACGAAGGTGTCCAATTGCGCCCGCACGGCAACCGGTGCGATGGGTTCCACCTTGCCATTGCTGCTGATGGACGCAACAATGTTGCGCCGCACCGGCGTCGTCGCCGATATCTTTGCCACCGGCTGGCGCCCGCTAATCCGCACCAGCAGAAAGGCCACGATTCCCGCCAGCAGCAGGAACACCAGAATCCGGTTTCGCAGCTTCCTATCCATAAGTACTTGAAATCAATTCTTAACCCGCCATACGCGTTCTGCCAAGCCACACCCGCGAGCACTCCTCGCGGGGTTCAATCCATTCTTTTGCGGGGCTTTCTGGCCGATTGCCGGGGCGGTCTATCCCTGGGGTAGAGTCTATCAGGACGGTTGGCCATTTCCACACACACTTGCGTTCCTGCCGCGTCCTTTGCAATGAGGTGCCCTGGGCCGGTTTCGGGAGGTCGCAACTCTTTGTCCGCTCCCGCCATGCTAGAATCTAGCCATGAACAACAGCGAAGCTCCGATCGCTCCGGTGGCCGACAAATCGGGCACTCCTGTCCCGCCCAAGGTACTCCACCGGGTCTGCATTCAGTGCAACAACGTCTTCCGCGTGCCTCCAGATAAATTTGATGCGAAACAGTGCCCTAGCTGCCACAAAGGGTAGCCATAACTCCCCGGAACCCATCGCTTTACAAATTGCCTCGGCGGTCCTCCCGGTCCTTGGTAATCTTTTTTTGCCGCGCTGCGTACTATCCTGTGAACGCGGTCTGCCCTGCACACGAAGGAATTCTGTGAGGTTATTTCCATGATTGAAACCCGTGGTCTGGTTAAGACTTTTAAGGACAAAAAACGCGGCGAAATTCGCGCCGTTGACAACGTCAGCTTCGTCTGCAAGCCGGGCGAGATCTACGGATTGCTGGGGGCGAACGGCGCCGGCAAAACCACCACTCTGCGAATGCTGGCCACCATCCTGGAGCCCACGGACGGCACGGCTATTGTCTGCGGCCACGACGTCATTGAAGCCCCTGAAAAGGTGCGCGCCAATGTCGGCTTCCTCTCCACCGCCACCGCTCTCTACCCGCGCCTTACCTCTCAGGAGATGGTCGAGTACTTTGGGCGGCTAAATGGACTTGATGAAGCCACGCTGAAGAAGCGGGTCGACGAGATCTTCACGAGGCTGGACATGAACTCGTTTCGCGATCGCCGCTGCGACAAGCTTTCCACCGGCATGAAGCAGAAGACCTCCATCGCCCGCACCCTCATTCACGACCCCCAGGTCATGATCTTTGACGAGCCCACGTTGGGCCTGGACATCATGACGGCGCGCACCATCATTGAGTTCATCCGCGAGTGCCGCCAGCGGGGCAAAACGGTCATTTTCTCTACCCACGTGATGAGCGAAGTGGATAAGCTCTGCAACATTATCGGCATCATTCAGTCCGGCAAGCTGCTCGCGGAGGGCTCGCTGGCGGAATTGCGTTCCCGCTACGGCGAAAACGACCTGGAAGAAATATTCGTGAAGGTCGTCGCTCCGCTCTACGCCGGGCAGGAGGCCAACTGACATGAATCTCCGCAATATCGGCATCGTTTATCGCAAGGAACTTCGCGAGGCACTCCGCGACCGCCGCACCCTCATTTCCTCGCTCCTTGTGCCGCTTCTCCTATTCCCCCTTCTCACTGCCGGCATCGGTGCCGCGATTTCCGCCCTCGTCGGCGAAGCCAAGAAGGAAGTTCCCGCCGTCATGATTCTCGGTGGAGAAGATTCTCCCGGAATTCTGGCGGAATTGCGCGGCTCGGACAAAATCAAAGTCGTGCCCACCAAGCCAAACTGGAAGGATCAGGTCATCAACAAAGAGATTCGCGCAGCCATCGAGATTCCCCCGGGCTTCCAGGACGATGTGGCGCAGGAAAAATTCGCCACGCTTCTCATCCACAACTACGAAGGTGACATGAAGTCCGCTCTGGCCACGGACAACGTGCAGAAAAGCCTTGAAAAATACCGTGACCGCATCGTTCACGACAATCTCGCCGCCAAGAACCTGCCCGAAACGGCTTTCAAACCGTTTGAAATCAAGGAGCATAACGTCGCCCCGCCGGAAAAAGTCGGCGGTGCGGCT
>Ga0209517_10007927_pt1 | contig 12563 bp, 9 predicted proteins | sample PeaSoiMetSII2010_FD_187695 | JGI IMG/M metagenome (GOLD analysis project Ga0209517, IMG submission 187695) | Peat soil microbial communities from Weissenstadt, Germany - SII-2010 (SPAdes) (version 2) | ecosystem: Environmental > Terrestrial > Soil > Wetlands > Peat | place: Germany: Weissenstadt...
AAATCGCTCGTAACATCACTCGTCTCCTCGACGTGAAGCAAGCATGGTTGAATCGGCAGCGGCCCACAAATACGGTTCGCTGTGCCACCGCCACCGTACCACCCAACGTTGCTTAAACAAACAACGGTGGAGTCCTCTCGGACGGGCTTGACCGTCACTGATGCAAATAACCAAGTACCTCGTCCGCTTCCCATACTGCGTCGAGGGCGACGAGTTCAAACTCATAAATCTCGTCGGCGAGCGGTACGTGTGCGGAAACTGCGGCACATCGACTCTTCAGACGAGCACGGGCAAGGAACCCGCCAAGGTTGCCCTCCGGCGCGCGCCGCTCGACCTGTGACTGAACCGTCGCCCGTCTGCATCAGACCTCTCAGGCAGAAAACGCAGGCACACAATCGAAAACCAAAAAAGCTCCGGTTGACATCAATCGTCCTCTCATGGAGGTTGGGAAAAACGATCCTGTGCTTGAGCGCTAATAGGAGTTCTCTACCTTCGAGACCAGAACCCAAGCGCGTTACAGAATCTTTGCAGAATCTTCACGGTTTCTTAACTCAAGGCGCGCAACGCGCAGATACCCCCCAGTCACCTAATACAACATCCAGGAACAATTTCATTGTCTCGAAAGGACAGCTGAATGAAGCTACGCCAGCAGCGTGCAGTCGTTTGTGTCGGTTTGTTGTGCCTTATAGCGGCGGTCTTCGCCGGATGTGGATCTTCATCCGCCAAAGCTAGAATCGTGAATGCATCACCGGGCGAAGGTGCCATCACAGCGACGATCGGCGGTACCAGTGTGGGGAGCAGCCTCGATTACGGTACAGGGTCAAGTTATGCCACGGTCAGTTCCGGATCAGTTAGTCTAAACGTCGAGCAATCGAGCACCTCCAATTCGGTCTTGGATGAGACCATCAGTCTCACTTCGAAGAGTACCTACACAATCCTGCTTGCGAATTACTCGACCAGTGTGACCGCCGTGACGTTAACGGATAACAACTCCTCGCCGTCTTCAGGCCAATTTAACCTTCGCATAGTCCAGGCGTCTCCGAGCTTGGGAGCGGCCGACGTTTATGTCGTTTCTCCGGGCACCAGTCTTTCTTCGACCGCCGCCAGCGTCACTGATCTCAGCTTCGAATCCGCATCAACGTACTTGCCGTTGGCGGCGGGGACCTACGAGATCTACTTCACCCCAACCGGGCAGAAGACGGCTTCCATCGATAGCGGAGCGATCTCATTCAGCTCTGGAGAGGTTCGGACGGTCGTGGGTCTCAACGGGTCGAATGGTGGGTTTACGACAGCAGTTCTGGATGACCTGAACTAGCCAAGACTCGTTTGGGAGTACGAGGGCTCGCCCTGTCCAGCTCTGCAGGGGTGCTATGAGTGCACAGGCTCTTTGATAAGCGACTCGACGACAGCTCCGACGCGCAGCATAGGTAAGGTAATCGTTATCTCGAGGCCGCCATCTGGCGCATTCGCGGCCTCGACACTGCCGCCGTGGAGTGTCACAGCCTGTTTTGTAATCGCCAATCCGAGGCCGACGCCCCCTGTTTTCCGTTCACGCGAATCGTCGAGCCGGTAGAAAGGCCGGAATAGCGCCTCAAGCGACGCTTCTGGGACTCCTGGACCATGATCTCGAACTTTCACCGTGGCCGTTCGCACTTCAGTCGTGCCGACAGAATGAAGCGAAACTTCCACCTCGGTGCCTGCTCTCGTGTAACGAATTGCATTCGTGATGACGTTCTCCAATGCACTTCGAAGCATGTCTTTATTACCTAGAACATGACAGAGTTCAAGTCTGCATAGTACGACTCGGCGCTGTTCGGCTTGGGCTTCGAAGTCTGTATCAGCCACCACCTCATTCAAAATCTCACCCAGTTGCAGGTCTGATTTTTGAATCAGTTGCCCCTCGGCTTCCAGCCGTGACAGAGTCAGCAGCTTTCGTACCATTTCATCGAGTCGACCCGTTTCTAGCTCGATCCGCTCAATCGCTGTCACGACGCTGAGATTCTCGATTTTGCGTATAGGCTCCAGCGCCAGAATGATGCGAGTCAGCGGCGACCGAAGCTCATGCGACACGTCTCCGATAAGCCTTTTTTGAGCATTCACGAGTGACTGGATCTGCACCGCCATTTTGTCGAAGTCTCCGACGAGGTCAGCGATCTCGTCCCGACGTCTTTCGTTTACCATACCCGCACGGACCGAAAGATCCCCTGTCGATAGCTGTTGGGCCGCAATCCGGAGGCGTCCAATGGGTGCCGTCAGATAACGCGCCAATCCAAAGCAAACGATTCCAGAAATCACCACTCCTACCCCCAAGTCGCGGAGCGGCTGTGCCCCGGGGGGATGAGGAGGAGGGGCGGGCGTTGGCAGTTGAGCGATGGCGACGAGGAGATATCCTCCATCCCAAACCACCGGATCCGCGAGTAGAGTTTTCTCTGCTCCGCTACTCTGCTCTGCTCGTTGGCTTTGCACGACACGTTCGGCAAGCAGCTGTTCTTCACGCGAGACAGGGGTCTTTGAAATCGGGTCGCCTCTGTCGTTCACAATGGATAAGTGAACTCCCGAAGTCTGCTGTAGGTCTTTCAGGTACTGTTCCAAGGCGTCACTGCCAGACTTCTCGTAAACGTTAACTGCCTCGTGCTCGCAAGAAACTAGCAGGCTCCTCGTGGTTGACGATCCGGGAGGATGAGTTTCAGGCAAGGCCCTTCGAAACATCAGCGCGGTGACTGCGAAAAATGCGGCCTGAACGAGCCAAAACGATAGGAAGATTTTCGAGAAAAGGGTTCTCATGTGCATCAGTCCGTCCCATTATTATTCGGAGTGCACAGGTACACGTAGCCAACGCTTCGAATGGATCGAATTCGCTCGTCTCCTGATGGCAAGTTTCCCAACTTCCGTCGTAGCTTACTGACATGCACGTCAATGCTGCGATCAAAAGAATTCAGATTCCGCCCCAACACCAACTCAGCTACCTGCTCGCGGGTGACGACGCGGCCGGCTGAGCGCATCAATAACTCCAATAAATTGAATTCAACCGCAGTCAAGGTTATAGGCGCCCCGCTGCGACGAACGGTTCGTGTTCCAAAATCCATCTCGATATCATTCAGCAGAATCGGTGCTGTCCTTGGGACCGCGCGCTTGGCCTGGGGATCCACCACCGGACGTCGGAGGATGGCGCGAATCCGAGCCAACAGCTCTCTGGGACTAAACGGCTTGGATACATAATCGTCGGCCCCGACTTCCAACCCCACGATGCGGTCTAGCTCCTCTCCACGGGCAGTCAGGAGTACCACTCGCGCGGTTGATTCTGAACGCAGCCGTCGCAACAGCTCCAAACCGTTAATTCCTGGCAGCATGACATCCAGAACAATCAGCGCATGCTCGTCGGAGAGGGCCCTCTTTAGTCCCGTAGTTCCTTCGTGCACGACCTCGGTTTGTAACCCTTCGGAGTCAAGATATTCGGCGAGCATCGTACACATCTCGACATCATCATCAATGAGCAAAATACGATCCAATTCGACGCCTCTCCTCGGTGCAGGTGTCACCATGATGACACAAGCACTCCTACTGAAATTGGTATTGTTCGCGTTCACCCCGGTTTTCCTCCGCCTCTTTAATCATGAATCATGCCGCGCTCGACACGAAAATGCGCCCTGCAAGGGCTTCCCGGATGGCGATTCTGAGGTCCCTCCAGAGTGAAATCTTCGATACACAGGCGGCACCTCCGGCGTCTATGGCATCGTCTGCCCACGAGTCGTCAGAACTCAAAAAAACGATACTTGCTCGGCAACCGAAGCTGCGAAGAATTGTGAGGACCGCGAAACCGTCAAGACGAGGCAGGCAAATGTCGAGCACAATGACGTCAGGATCTAGAGCCGCACACAGGTCTATTGCGGCCCAGCCATCGGACGCTGTACCAACCACCTCATAGTCTTCGTTCAAGAGCTCAGAGCAGTACTCCAAAATTTCCGCAGTGTCGTCAATAAGGAGAACCCTAGGTCGTTGCACGGAGAGCCTCACTTGTTTTCAGCGAACCGGTTTGCAAGAAAAGGCCAGGAAAGGGGGGATGGGGGAGCATCTTTCCCGGCCTTGTCCCGTGGCTCTTGCGAATCACCCCCTCTGAGCCACGATTCATGCGCATCATTTCGCATCGTTGCCAACGACCGCTGAAACCCCCAAGCCGTCCCTGATCTGAGCTAGTACAGGGGGAAACTGTTCGTGGAACTTCGCTTTTTGAACAAAGTATTTGGTTCCGCAAGCCTGGCACGTGGCGCGGAGCCGCGGCGAATCGTGATCGGCCATCAAGACCACATCCAGCAACGGAAATTGGTGACGCAAGAGGCTGGTCGTCGTCAAGGCGTCCAGGCTGCCGATTCTGAGATCTAGGATGGCTAACTCAGGTTGAAGGAGCGTCACCGCTTCGATGGCTTCTTGTCCATTTTCCACGTGGGCCACAACCTCGACATCGTCTTCCATCTTGAGCAGGGCAGCAACAACAGAGCGCCAATCGGAGGAGTCGTCAGCTAAGACCGCACGTATCCTTCTCCGGCCGAAGTGAGGCACTTGCCGCTCTCCAGATACCGAGTCAACCGACGACTCCGCCGATCTGCGCTCACCCATCCTTCGATTAGAACGTAGAGAGGTCTGGGATCAACGTTAAGATTGCGAAAAGACTATGTAAATATTTGTGATACACCTGCGGGAATCTTCTCTTCCGACGTTCTCAAGGAGTTGCAACGCTTGACGTTCAGTCATGCCGAGTTCAAGTCGCGGCACTGGCGGGTCGATTCGGAAACTGTTTCCTGAGGAATAGAGCGAAATGTCAAATGTTCAGTCTGATGTACGGAAAAATTGTGTTCTTCGAAAGCTAGTACTGATGCCACTCGTAGCTCTCCTTGCGCTCGGCTTCCTGTCCCTGGCTGCGACTGCAGCCGCTGAAAGAGGTCAATCAGCGTTCAAAGAGGGTCGTTCTCTTGAGGCTCAGCAGAAATACGAGGCTGCCTATGACGCCTATCAAAAGGCATATGACGCCAACCCCAAGAATACCGAATATCGAACCGCCCTCACTCGGATAAGATTCCTGGCGGCAGCGGCTAAGGTCCATCGCGGAACGCTGCTACAGCAAACGGGAGATCTGGAGGAGGCCCTGAAGCTGTTTGAAGACGCTTCAAGGATTGACCCCTCGAGTGTGATCGCCACGCAGCAAATCAACAATACCCGCATCATGATTCAGAAAATCCTGGGGCGTTCCGGGTCGCGCGATTCTTCGCCTTCACGGGATTCGGACATGAACCCAGACATTCTGGATGCGCAAGGGCCAGTTAAGCTAACCAATGTCTCAAGCGCTCCCATTAGCTTGAAACTGACGGAAGACGCCAAGATGGTATACGCGACGATCGGCAGACTTGCCGGTGTTAACGTGCTTTTTGATCCGGATTTCAATTCAAAGCGCCTTAGTATTGAACTCAACGGTGTCACATTGACCGAAGCCCTCGATCTTGTCGCTGCCGAGTCGAAGACCTTTTGGAAACCAATGACAGCAAATACCATTTTCGTGGCCGCCGATAATCCGGCGAAACGCAAGGAGCTCGAAGAGAATGTGGTAAAAACCTTTTATCTCTCCAACCTCACCGCTCCCACAGAATTGCAGGATATTGTGAATACTTTGCGGGCTGTGCTCGACGTGAATCGCGTTCAGCAATTGATTTCCCAGGAAGCGATTGTGATTCGCGGAACTCCAGACCAAATCTTGTTGGCCGAGAAGATGGTCAACGACTTTGACCGAGCATCACCAGAAGTCGTCATCGATTTCGCCTTAATGCAAGTGAGCCGGGATACAGTGCATACTATCGGCCTCAGTCCGCCCACGAGCGCCACCGTGCAGCTGCAAGCCAATACCAGCAGCAGTTCCAGCAGTTCGACGAGCAGCAGTAGCAGTTCGTCCAGCTCAAGCAGCTCCAGCAGCGGCATCAACTTGAACACGCTGGCCAATCTGAACGCGACCGACTTCACCGCGACGATCTCTAGTGCAAATGCAACTGCTTTGTTCACGGACAGCAACACGAAAATCATTCAAAACCCCCAGATCCGTTCTCTAAATGGGCAGAAGGCAACGATTAAGATCGGAGAGCGGGTGCCAACGGCAACCGGTACAAGCTCATCTGCGGTCAGCGGAGTCTCGCTGACAGGTCTAAACACCACGCAATTTCAGTACATTGACGTAGGAGTCAACGTGGATATTACGCCTCACATTCATCCCGACGGAGACATCACGCTGAAGATCTCTCTGGATGTCTCTTCAGTGAGCTCCTATCAAAGTATTGGGGGTATTAGTGAGCCCGTGATCGGTCAGAGGAAAGTCGAACATGAAATCCGCCTCAAAGATGGCGAGGTGAGCCTGATTGGTGGAATGTTGGAGCAGGACGACACGCAGTCATTGACAGGGTATCCGGGATTGTCGCAGATCCCAATTTTGAAATATTTGTTTTCTCAGAAGAACAAGGAGATTTCAAATACGGAGATCGTCTTCGCCGTAATCCCTCACGTTGTGCGGCGCAGAGACTTTGACGAATTCAATCGCAGAACAATCGATGTCGGTACCGCGAACTCCGTTCATCTCCGCCATGCTCCAAAACCGCTTGTGCAGAGCGAGCCGGACAAGACGTCGGTGGCTACCCCGACCGCGAAGGCCGCGGGAAAAGCCACTGCAGCCTTGGACCTGGATCCCACTGGAATCTCAGTGTCTAAGGGGTCTACCTTCATGGTGAACGTAGACCTAAGTGGAGGCGAGAATGTGCAGGCTGTTCCGCTACAAGTCGCGTTCGACAAGCAAGGCCTGGAACTATTGAACATTTCAAACGGAAATTTCCTCTCCCAGGGAGACCAGATCGTTGCCTTGGTTCATCGAGAAAATGAAGTCACTGGCGCCGTGGATATTACCGCATCGCGGCCGACGAATTCAGGAGGAGTATCGGGTCATGGGGTTGTCACAACACTGACATTTCAGGCAAAGGCGGTCGGCCGCTTCCCGGTGAAGGTTACGAAAGGAGCCATTGTTCAACCTGGTCAGCATTTAACCGCTGTTTCGGGATCTGAAATCAGCGTATCCGTGCAGTAACGGCCAGCATGCCAGGATGAAAGTGGCAATCCGGGAACCTCCTGTTGAGGTTCGCAAGGCGGGCACCCGATCGAATCACGAAATCGCTAGGTGTGTTCTTTCCAGGAGGCCGCCGTCGGGCACGATACCGGTCAGGTCGCGTCGGACCACGATGTTCTTAAGCGGGTCACCGGTCCCGTTGAACCAGTAACGACCAACGTCCTTAGATGTTCTATGAGGTCATCCAACGTGGTGGTTGGGCCAAAGTAGCCATCCACAAACACCAATTCGGATTGCGAAACCGAAGCATGGCCGGCTAGGAGCACGACGGGAACATCGGGCACCAAGAATTTCAGTTCCTCGGCGAGCTGAGAACCCGTCATTACCGGCATATCGTAATCCAGAAGCGCCAGGTCGATCGCGACATTCTTGCACACTCCGAGCGCTTCTACTGGATCATTGGCCGTGATCACGTAGAATCCACATTCTTCGAGGACCGCGGTTAAGAATCGGCTTGATCTCAGATCGTCGTCCACATAAAGCACCACCGGTGGCTGACGATGCATTGGGTTTCTGTTTGCTGCTTCCATTAAGGACCTCGGGACAAGTATTTGCCTTTCCTGATGTACGCAGCCTTCCACTCTACTTGCGCCCGAGTTTGTTAAGTGTTTCCTAAGTTTCGTAAACCCCTACACACTCGCCCCCAAAGCGGAGCCGTCTGAAGAGAGAACCGGCGTTACATATTCTTTACGTAATCATCACCAACCCTTAACGCAAGCCATGTATAGAATCCGCATCTTCGTCTTGGAGCGGCGTTTGAGATCTGACATCTGCGCGAAGTGTCTTTGCTTTTTCGATCGCACTAGCGTGTCTGCCGATCAGTTCGTATTAGAAGAAAGAGGTTTATGCACAGTCCTGGGAAACAATGTGGTGGGGGAGCAATCTGGTTGGCGGCAGCTCTGTTTCTTTGCTCCCAGGTGTCCAGCGCTCAGCAGGAGCCACCCGCGAGGATTACGACCGAAATTGACGACTCGGTACGAGTAACGATCTCGGTGACGCCGCCGGCGGCAAGGCTCGCAAACGACATTGGGGTCGTGCCTGGCTCCATGCCTTTATCCGGTATCGGCCTGGTTTTCCGCCGTTCCTCTGGGCAGGAGGCCCAACTGCAAGCGCTCATCTCGGCACAGCAGAATCCGGCGTCAGCGATGTATCACAACTGGCTCACCCCAGAACAATTCGCCGGCGCCTTTGGGATGGCTCAAAGCGACATTGCTAAGGTGTCGGCGTGGCTTAGCCAGCAAGGGTTTTCGGTAGATGGCGTGTCTCACAGCAAGAACCGGATCTATTTCTCTGGGACCGTCGGCCAAGTGAACCAAGTCTTCGACACAGAGTTGCATTACTACAGTGTCAATGGAGTAAAGCAATATGCTCCATCCAAGAACATCATTCTGCCGGCGGCGCTTGCTTCAGTGACGGAAACGATCGCGAATCTCTCAAGCTTTCGTCCGAGGCCGCACGTGCGGTTTCGAAAGAAGTTTACTTCCAGCCAGTCGGGCGACCACTACCTTACGCCGAAGGACATCGATACCATTTACGACATCACGAAAGCCTATAACGCTGGCTATACGGGAAGCGGTCAGTCGATTGCCATCGTCGGTCAATCCGAGGTCTACGTTTCCGACGTTGAGAATTTTCAGAATGCGGCTGGGCTACCGGTCAAGGGCCCGACGCTGGTGCTGGTACCAAATTCTGGAACTGCTGCGGTCAGCTCGGGGGACGAAGCCGAGTCCGATCTTGACCTGGAGTACTCGGGCGGTATCGGTACCGGCGCAACCATCTATTTCGTTTATGTAGGGAACAATACGAGCTACAGCGTCTGGGACTCGATCAACTACGCTGTCGATACGAGAATTGCTCCAATCATTAGTGCCAGTTATGGGGATTGTGAAACGGATCTCGGGTCAAGTAATTACGCGACTCTCAATGCCATTCTTGAGCAAGCTGCGGCCCAGGGCCAGACCATGATCGCCGCCGCGGGTGATAATGGCTCGACGGACTGCTTCGGCTACTCCAATCTGACCACCTCTGAACAAGAGGCATTGACTGTCGATTTCCCAGCAAGCAGCCAGTATGTAACCGGGATGGGAGGAACGGAATTCCCCTCTGCTGACGTGGCCGCCTCAAACACGACCTATTGGGCCTCCGCCAATGGCAGCGACGTAATCAGTTCGGCGCTTTCCTACATTCCCGAGCAGGTGTGGAATGATGATTCCTCCCTGAGCAGCCAGTCCTCGGTGACTCAGCTTTCCTCGGGTGGCGGCGGAACCAGTACGCTAACGGCCCGGCCGAGTTGGCAAACCGGCGTGACCGGAATTCCCTCCGGCAGTTACCGCCTGGTGCCAGACATTTCCCTCGACGCCTCGCCGAACAATGCAGGTTATCTTTTCTGCTCGAGTGATTCCACCGCCACCGGAATCACGGGAAGTTGTTCGAATGGCTTTCGCGACAGCAATGACGAATATCTCACGGTGGCCGGAGGCACCAGCTTTGACGCCCCGATCTTTTCCGGAATGGTCGCCATCATCAATCAGAAGCTGAACTCAACAGGACTGGGAGTCATTAATTCGACGCTTTACACTCTTGCCGCCGACTCGAGTACTTACGCTTCTGCCTTCCATGACATCACCAGTGGCGGGAACGAATGTGCGGCAGGCTCGAGCTACTGTTCAAGTGCAGGCGAATCCGAGTACTTTGCCGGAACTGGATACGACGAAGCCTCAGGCTTAGGGTCTGTCGATTTTTACAACCTCCTGACAGCTTGGCCGACAACGACGACGTCGTCGTTGGATGCATCGCTGACGACCCTCTCGGCTGCGACTACTTCGCCGGCATCGGGAGCCAACGACACCGTCACAATCACAGTGGCCTCCGCCTCAAGCTCGCTCACAACGACTCCGACTGGCACCTTGAGCGTTGGCGTCGACGGTACAACCGAAAATTCTTCTCTCGCACTCTCGAACGGGTCCGCGACGTACACATTTTCCTCGCCGACCGCCGGTTCCCATGTGATCACTGCCACCTATTCCGGCGATTCAACGTATGCCAACTCAACCAGCACGCTGGTGGTGACGGTAGGCGGCACGTCCGCTAGTGGAAGCTTTACTCTTTCGGCGACGAACGTGACAGTCTCCGACGGCAGCTCGGGTACTTCGACGATAACCGTCACTCCGAGCAACGGCTACACCGGAACAATCGGGTGGTCGGTGTCCACGAACGCCTCGCTCTCAAATGCGTGCTATTCCATTTCAAATCTACCAGTGTCTAGCTCGAGCGCCACCACGACGGCCATGACGATTTATACGACTGCCTCAGCGTGCTCGAGCGCATCCGTGCGAGGGACAAACGGCAAGCGCAAATTTGTGGGGGCGGGCGCGATGAGGTCTGGAAATGAGCCCACATTGCCGGTGTCACAGCGACAGCTCGTTAGTTTCGGCCTCTTGATCGTCCTCTTGGCCGAAACATTCGGGCGCCGCCCGCGCCGCTTGTGCACCTGCGCAGGAATTCTGGTTATGGTGCTCAGTCTCGGATCCATGGGCTGCGGTTCCGGATCTTCATCGAGTTCCTCCGACGCAACCAAGGGGACCTACACGCTGACTGTCGTTGGCACCGATACATCTTCGTCATCCATAACAGCATCGACGACGATGACGCTCACCATCGACTGAGCGATCGCGGTCGAAGTGGGATGGAGTTGCGGACAGAACTGCTCGACGTACCAGATCGGATTGAACGCGCGCGAGAGATCGTCTAGCAGGTTGCGGAAAAACTCGACATTTGAGTTGCTCGAGAGTGTCTAACACTGAGACTACCGGCTTGGATATATCGGCTGCCCGTGCCGGATCACCTCGTGGACTTTAGAAAAAGAGGTGACATCTATCCCAGGATCACCATCGAATACCACCAAATCGGCATCCATTCCTTTCGCTATACGCCCGCTGTGGCTCGAATATCCGAACCGCGTGGCAGGACCCGTGGTAAGGGAAGCCAGAATCTGCTGGAAATTCATTCCGGCGCGGGACATCCAGGCAAATTCTTCTGAAGTGTCAAACTGTTCGATATAGCCGACGTCAGTACCGAACAGGGTTTGCCCTCTTGCTTGAGAGAAAGCCTTCAGCTGCTGGGCTGCTCTGCTCATCCCTTTCTCGATTTCGTTAGCTGACGCGTTACCCTTCTTGGCTTCGACATCCCACAGCGTCAGCGTAGGAGTAAGAGCCATGTGCGCTGCCGCCAGGCGTCCGGCAAAAGAGGAGTTCCAGAGATCATCGCTGGGAGTAGTGTGGGTCAGGATATCGACCCCACTCTGAACGGCGACGTCGATTCCTTGGTCGTTGGAAACATGGGCAAAGACAGGCTTGCCAGCGCGGTGGGCCTCGGCCACGATCGCCTTGGCCAAATCCAAAGGCATAGTCAGGACGCCATCCGCCTCGATGGAATTTGCAAAGATCTTGATGCCGTCCGCGCCGTCACGGACCTGTTGGCGCACTCGCTCGGTCGCCTGCGAAGTTGATTCGACGTCGGGGATGATGATGTGATTGGCTTCGAGGAATCCTTTGACGTAAATGGGCGTTCCGCCCTTGCCCCAGAACGGCTCTCCGACGGTAAGTATCCTCGGCCCCCTCACTTCGCCGTTTTCTATGCGACGGCGGATCAGAGTCGTGTTTTCCAGTACGGACGCTATGTCAAAGACCGTAGTAAAGCCCCAGCGTGTGAGCATCTCTTGGAGTTGTAAAGTGATCTGCTCGGAGGAGAGTTTTTCCGCATGGAGCAGGCCCGGCGTGAGGATATGTACATGGCTGTTCCAGAAACCAGCCGTCACGACCAGGCCATTGCAGTCAATGACAGTCGCATGGCGCGGAATCTTGACTGTGGCGGTTGGCCCAACGGCAAGAACGCGGCCCGCATGTACAAGGATTGCCCCATTTTCGATGGGCGGTTCAGTGGGAGAAGGATAAATCTTTGCGTGAACCAGAGCGAGGTCAGAACAAAAACTCGATATGCCCGAAGAGAGTGTCCAGACAAGAAGGATGGCGAGGACACTACGGATTCTCATGCCAGCAATATACGACAGGGGGCACGAGATTGTTCCTCGAAAGCTGGCAGCCAACGATTTCTCAAAAAGGAAGTCCGGTATCAGAAGACTCTCTTGTTTCCACAACGCAACCTGATAAGAAGAGGTATGCGTGGAAAAGACGAGCAGCAGTTGGACGTGTTCAGCTACATCAGCCCGGAGCAGCGAGTTCCGCAAGGCCACCACTGCGTTCGCTGCGTGCCATGACCGATGAGGCATTAATGGGACTGCAGCCCAGGTTCAACAACTGTGCATCCATATGCGGGGGCGTAGTTCAGCTGGTTAGAACGCCTGCCTGTCACGCAGGAGGCCGCGGGTTCGAGTCCCGTCGCTCCCGCCATTCTT
>Ga0209517_10007928_pt1 | contig 12560 bp, 8 predicted proteins | sample PeaSoiMetSII2010_FD_187695 | JGI IMG/M metagenome (GOLD analysis project Ga0209517, IMG submission 187695) | Peat soil microbial communities from Weissenstadt, Germany - SII-2010 (SPAdes) (version 2) | ecosystem: Environmental > Terrestrial > Soil > Wetlands > Peat | place: Germany: Weissenstadt...
TGCAATCCCTCGCGACCTCGCAGCGCCGGTGAGATGCCGACGGCGTCGATCGTCGCGAAGAAGCGCGCCGCGCCGCGCTCCATCATGGCGGCCAGCACGCCCTCCTTGGATCCGAAATGCCAGTAGATCGAGCTCGCCGGCAGGCCACACTCGGAGCAGATCGCCGAGATGCTGGCGCCATCGTAGCCCTGATGCGCCATCAGCGCCTCGGCCGCGTCCAGGATTTCGTCCCGCGACACGGCTCCCTGTCTCTGGCGCTGAGTGAGTGGGCGGCTGGACATGCGCGCATGTTAGCCGACCCTTCGAGTTCCGAGTAGCGCTTGACTGGATCGCGACCGGGGCCTACCCTATCTGTAACGATCATTACAGATATACCCCGACGGTCGGCCGCGCGACGGGGAAGTTAGGAGGGGGAAGATGAGGACTGAGCAAGTTCCGGTGCTGGTCGTCGGCGGTGGTGGCGCCGGCCTTACGGCCTCGATGCTGTTGTCGACGTACGGTGTGCAGCACCTGCTGGTGAGCGCCACGCCGACGACGTCGATCCTGCCGAAGGCGCACGTTCTCAACCAGCGCACGATGGAGGCGTACACCGACGTCGGGGTCGCCGATGCGATCTACGCCGTCGGTACGCCGCCCGAGCAGATGAGCCATACGGCCTGGTATTTCGGCATCGCCGGGCACGCCGACGCGGGCCGCTTGATCCACAAGATGGAATGTTGGGACGGCGGCTATACCGATCCGGCGTGGGTCACCGCCAGTCCCTGCCGCCAGACCAACTTGCCGCAGATCCGGCTGGAACCGGTCCTGAAACGCCGGGCCGACGAGCTGAACGCCGACGGCATCCGCTTTCACAACGAACTGCTGAGCCTGGAGCAGGATGCCGACGGCGTCACCGCGACGATCAAGGATCACGCCAGCGGCGAGACCTACCAGGTGCGGGCGAAATACCTGCTCGGTTGCGACGGCGGCCGCACCGTGGGCCGGCTCGTCGGCGTGGAGCTGGAGGGGAGCCGCGACCTGCAGCGCAGCGCCACCGTGCACATGACCGCGGACCTTTCGCGCCTGCAGCAGGACGACGACGTGCTGATCCGCTGGATCCTGCACCCGCAGTTCGGCGGATCGCAGAGCGTGCTGGTGCCCATGGGCCCGACACACTGGGGTACCCAGTCCGAGGAATGGGTGTTCCATATGAGCTACCCTCCGGCCGCGGAGGCGCTCTTCGATACGGACGAGAAGGTCATGGCGCTGCTGCGCGAACGCGTGGGGATTCCGGACTTCAATCCGACCGTTCACATCATCACCCGCTGGCAGCTGGTCGGCCTCGTGGCCAAGCAGACCAAGATCGGCCGCGTGTTCCTGCTCGGAGATGCCTCCCACCGCCATCCGCCCACCGGCGGGCTCGGGCTGACGAGCGCGGTACACGACGTCTACAACCTCTGCTGGAAGATTGCCCACGTGCTGGACCGGCGCGCCGGGGAGGCCCTGCTCGACACCTACCACCCGGAGCGCTTCCCGGCGTTCGAGCGCAACGTGCAGCGATCCGTCGAGAACGCGCTCAACCACTTCGTGCTGACGGCGTCGATGGGGATCACCGCCGATCTGACTCCGGACGAGTGCCTGCGCAACGCGCGGCAGCTGTGGGAACCCGGCCCGGAGGGTGACGCGCGGCGCGCCGCCGTCATGCGAGCAATGGCCAGCCAGTCGATGGAATTCAAGGAACACAACGTGGAAATCGGCTTCCGGTTCCGGTCCGCGGCCATCGTCGACGACGGCACGCCGGTACCCGCCAATCCCGATGACATCCGCATCTACGAGCCCGACACCCGGCCCGGCTCGCCGCTTCCGCACGCCTGGGTCGAGCGCGAGGGCGAGCGCAAGGCACTCCGGCAGGTCTCGCCGCCCGGAAGCTTCACGCTGATTGCCGGCGAGAATGGTGACTTCTGGTGTCAGGCCGCCGAGGCCGCGGCGCGTGCGCGCGGCATCGACTTGAAGGCGCTGCGCCTGGGGCATGCCGAAGGCGACTGGCTCGATCCGCGGCTGACGTTCATTCGCCGGCGCGAATTCGGCCCGGAGGGCGCGATACTCGTGCGCCCGGACCGCGTGATCGCATGGCGCTCGATGGGCGCCGCGCCGGACGCGGAGCGCGTCATCGGCTCCGCGCTGGATCAGGTGCTCGCCCGGAGCTAGAGGGTCGCTCCTCTCCGTCGTCGTCGATCACGTCCCCGATCCGGATCACGCTGCAGTTCACTGGTGTCGTGGCCGGCGATTCGATGCAGGGCAAAGTGAAGCTCGGCATGTTCGGCGCCTACGACTTCGCCGGGAGCCGCACCTAAGAGCGGTGTTTGAAACCCAGTGAACCCGAACAAGCCAGGAGCGATCCATATGAACAGCGGTGTAGCGAGACAGAAAGTGGCGGTCGTCAGCGGCGGCTCCTCCGGCATTGGACTGGCGTTGGTTGCCGCTCTGTCCAAGCAGGGCTACCGGGTGCTGACCTGCGGACGCGATGCCGCGAAACTGCAGCGCCTCAAGCAGAAGGTACCCGGCGTCACCGGATATATCTGCGACGTGTCGGATCGGGAAGCCGTGCGGCGTCTTGCAGCGACCGTCCTCGCCGAATACCCCGCGATCGACGTGCTGATCAGCAACGCAGGCGGCCTCCGAGAGATCGACTTTGCCGCGCCCGACCTGGACTCCGTTGATCTGACCGCGGAGCTGCGCATCAATCTGGAAGGCGCAATTCATCTGATCGCGGCCTTCATACCCGGCCTGCGCCGCGCGGCGCCAGTCTCGATTCTCGTGGTCAGCTCCGGGTATGCACTGGCGCCGGCGACGCGCGCGCCAGTTTACTCGGCGTCCAAGGCGGCCTTGCACAGCCTCTGCAAGTCGCTGCGGATACAGCTGAAGCCCCTGAGAATCAGTGTCACTGAGCTGCTCCCGCCGTTGGTCGACACTCCGGCTGTCGCGCATCGCCAGGGCAAGAAACTCTCGGCCGAGGCCGTCGCCAGCGCGGCGCTTAAAGGTATGCATAGCGGCGCCAAGGAAGTTTGCCCCGGCGACGTGCGCTTGTTGCCGTTCCTGCTGCGCGTTCTGCCCAATGTGGCGGAAGGAATCGTAGCGAAAACGTAGCGCCAATTGCGCAGTGGTGGATCCTAGCGGTCAACCTCGGGCTGCAACCGTTCCAACACCTGGCGAAGCAACTGGTTAGTCCGATCCACGGGGCCTTCGGCCATGACACAGCGGTCGGGGCGAACCAGGGCCACCCAGCCCCACGGAACCCTGCTGGGCAGCAGTGCTTCGTCAAGCGCTTCGAGTCTGCGCTCGGGCGGCGCCAGGTGCAGTGCCTGCGCCCTCTGGCACCATTGCCAAGTCTTGCCGCCGGCTCTGTCCCACCGCGCAAGCAAATTCGGCTCGGCGACCGTTGCGGGATCGACGCCGAATCCGATCAGCGCCCACTGCAGGCCGAGTGCATCGTCGCTCAGGGTAGGCTTGCCGCTCGCGGCGGGACGTACCCACCCCTGGGGAAAGCTGGAGCCGGCGTTCAACCGCCGCGTGGCGCGATCACGCCAAAATAGGCCATGATCGAAGGTGTTCTCTGGTTTGATCTTCAGGTCCTCGAACAACGCGCGACCTGCGGGAAGCACGCGAGCGGCGCTCATCAGTCCGTGCACCATGAAGGCCGTGAGCCGATTGCTGGGCATCACCAGTGCACCCAGGAAGCGTGCGAGATTGATGATCTTTTTAGCGTGCGGCCTGCGCTCCTGATCGTAGCTGGCCAGAATATCCGGGCTCGCTTGGCCACGGATCACCCAGGCGAGCTTCCACGCGAGATTTGCGACGTCGCGCAGACCCGCTACCAGACCTTGGCCCGCGAACGGTGGCGTGACGTGCGCGGCATCGCCGGCCAGAAAGCAGCGCCCTTTGGAGAAGGCCGGCACCTCACGGGCGTGGAAGCGATAGACCGCCGTGCGTTCGATCTGGATGTTTTCCGAATCGCACCAGTGTGCCAGCAGCCGGCGGATGGTCTCGGGCCTCTCCATTTCCTCGCGGCTCTCGCCGGGTTGCAACATGAACTCCCAGCGCTGGCGCCCACCCGGGGCCACCATGTGGGGGGTGGGCCGCCGCGGATCACAGAGGAATTCGCAGTGATCGATGGGGTTGGGCACACCGAGCGCATCGACGATCAGCCAATCCTGCGCGAAGCTCGCACCCTTGAACTCCAAGCCGAGTAACCGCCGCACCGTTGAAGTGGCGCCGTCGGTGCCGATGAGATAGCGGGCCCGCATGCGCCGCGTCGTGCCGTCCAACCCTTTCATAGACGCCTGCACGCTGCTCGCGTCTTCGGTGAAGCCGACCAGTTCCAGGCCCAATTGCACCTCAACGGTGGGCAGGGCTGTGAGTTTGCGGCGAAGCAGTGTCTCGAGTTCCGGCTGATAGAACGTGACCAACATCGGGTGCCCGTCGACGATGCGCGCGCTGTTGATGCGTGCGAAGCGGCCGAAGAGCGGCGAGTGATACTGCACTTGCGGAATGCCGACGGTGGCGAATTCCCCGTCGCGCACACCCACGAGCTGCAGGATTCTCAGCGCCTCGTTATCCAAGGCAATCGCCCGTGGTTTGGTGAAAATCTCCGTGGCCTGGTCGATCGCCAGTACCGTGATGCCGTAGCGGCCCAGCAGATTAGCCAACGCGGCGCCGACGGGGCCCAGACCCACGATGAGCACGTCCGTGTCGAGCGGCCCGGTCTCGGGAACGAAGTCGCCGTCCGCACTCACCCGGAAGCCTCTTTCCACTCCGGGCTCACCGGGTACAGCCCCGCCAAGGCCAATGCTCGTTCGCGCTGGAGCGCCGGTCCTTCGAGGTCGACGATGATCCCCCGGTCGGCGCAGAGACGGGCCGTCGCGTGCACTTCGGTCAGCCCCTGTTCCGCCAATGCTTGGTTCAATGCATGATCGATGGCGCGCAAGCGCAGGACCGGCTTGGCGATCTTGCCCACGGCGGTCAGGGGCAAGGCCGGCAAGATCTCGATGCGCACCGGCACGGCGGCCCGCTCCGGCACCGTACGGACGGCGTGGGCCTGCAGCTCGCTCAACGTCGCGTGCGCGCCAGGCTTGAGCGTCACGAAGGCTACCGGCAATTCGCCGGCATGCCGGTCGGGCTGTCCGACGGCAGCGACTTGGGCTACCGCCGCGTGACTGGCCAGGGCGTCCTCGATTAATGCCGGATCGATGTTGTGGCCGCCGCGAATGATGAGTTCCTTGGCGCGGCCGCAGAGCGTGAGATAGCCTTGCTCATCCAGCCGACCCAGGTCTCCGGTGTTCAGCCACCCCTCAGCCAACCAGAGGCCGCGGTTATCCGACTCCCGCAGGTAACCGGGGAAGACGTTCGGACCCTTGATGCCGATCACACCGATCTCGGAATGGCCGACCTCGCCGATCGCGCGCAAATCCGTGTCGATGCGGAACACACGAAGGTCCTGGTACGGCAGCCGGATACCCACGCTGCCGAGTCGCCGTTCACCCAGCAAAGGATTGAGCGTCGACACGCAGGTTCCCTCGGTCAGCCCGTAGCCCTCGTGGATCTGCAGTCCCGTGATGCGCTCAAAGTCGCTGGCTACCTGCCGAGGCAGGACCGCCGCGCCGCACATCACATGCCGCAGCGTCGGCAGGCCGCCGGCGGGGAACGGGCGGTGGATCAATGCGGCAAGTATGGTCGGAACGGTCGAGAATCCCGTCGCATTGAAACGCTGCACGAATGTCCACAGGTGCTCGACGACGCCCGGCGTGCGATAACCGCCCGGCGTCAGCATGACGACCTCGAATCCACCGTGAAATGCAGCAAGTCCCGTGATCAGTGCGCCGTTGACGTGGAAGAGAGGCAAGCCACCGAGGAGCACGTTATCCGGCTCATAGAACGATTCGGCCACCCAGCCGAGGAAGGCTTCGTTCAGGTGAGTATGTATGGCCACCTTGGGGTGACCGGTCGTACCCCCGGTATGGAAGTAAGCACAGTGATCGGACGCCTCGAATACGCGCCCGGACTCGAGCGCTGTACTCGGCGCCTTCGCCAGCTCCCCGTGAAAGTCCAGAACGCGGATGCCCTCGCGTATGGGTGTCTCGCCGGACGTCGGCCATCCGGTCTCGGCGCGTCGGGCACCGAGCGCCGCGGCCATGTCCACTTGCAACAGCGTGTGGAGGGACGGCACTTGCTCCGCCACACGCACCGCCTTGGACCAGATCTGCGACCCGGGCGCAGGGCCCAGCGCCACCATCACTTGCGCCCCAGTCTCGGCGCAGATGCGGGCGATGTAAGCATCTTCCAACATCGGGTTAATAGGGGTGGCGATTCCCGCCGCCTGAGATCCCCAAAGCGCAAAATGTCCTTCGATCAGATTCGGCAGCAGGATCGCCACCGGCACCTTGGTCCGGACTCCCAGCGCATGCAGCGCGTTTGCTGTGCGGTGAACGCCCTCGAGCAATTCGGCGTAGCTGATCGAGCGCAGGCCGGCGTCCGGCGCGCCGTTCAACAGCAGGCGCAGCGCGATGCGGTCATGGTAGCGCCGGCAGGCGTCGCGCAGCAGGGTGTAGGTGTCGGTTGCTGGAATGCGTTCCTGCCAAGGAACGGTCTCAATGTCCTTGAGATCGGCCATCGAGCGTAGGCGGCCGGGCATCGGCGGGTGAGCGTGGGTTGTCATACGTCGTGCTCGACTTGTCTGCGTGCCATTGCCGTTGTCCACCGCGGTTACCGACGGGTCGATATTCTAAGGAGCGACGATCACAGTCGCCTGTTCGCCAAGATCGATGGAACCATCATCGGTGCGAATGGACGCGCTGATCCGATCTCCAGGCCGCAGGTATGCCGGGTTCGACTGGGCTTTGTTGATGAACAGTCGCCACTTGGCCGCGTCGCTAACCAGGTGCTTGAGCACCCACATGGTCAGCTTGCCCGGACTGCGTGCGGCGCAGCCGGCGGGTGTGCCCGTCGCGATCAGGTCGCCCGCATTGACATCATGCATGCCAGCGAGCTCGGTGAGCGTGCTGGCTGGTGAATAAATCATCTCGCGGCAATAGGCGTCTTGACGGGGCTGGCCGTTCACCGACAGTCGCATGTGCAGTTCCGGCCACCGCGTCCACTCATGGTGCGACAGGAGCACCAGACCAGGACCCACTGGGCCAAAGCCGCGATAGCTCTTGCCCTTGTAAAACTGACCTTGCGGCAACTGCACGTCGCGCGCCGAGAGGTCATTGACGATGGTTACTCCCGCGAGCCAGTGCCCCAACTCATCAGGCATCACCGTCGTCCCCGGAGGCAGCGGGCGGCGCAGCACGAGGCCCAGTTCGACCTCGTAGTCCAAGAGGCTGACGTGTGCCGGGCGGACAACGGCGGCGTCGGCTGCCGTGATGCATGAGGGTGCCTTGGTGAAAATCGTGTTGAACGGGAAGTTGCTGATCTTGAGCCCCGACTCCTCCACGTGGCTGCGGTAATTGACTCCCTGGCAAATGAATTGCTGGTTCGTCGTCACCGGCGCACACAGGCGGACCGAGTTCCGATTCACACTCGCCTCGTTCTCCTGGACGCTCCAGATCGTGTCCCAGTGCTGCGATAGCAACTCGCCCGTGCTCTCAGCATGGATGGGCAGCACCGCTAGGCGCGAGCCGAACTGAACGGCCCAGCGGGTGGCGGAGCCGTCGTGGAAGCGGATCAAGGTACGGGGCACAGGCGCTCCAATAGGTATGAGGGCTTAGAGCCAGGGCCGCGCAGGCGCATTCAGCGCTGCGGAAATCAGCTTCAGGCGCTGGACGGTTATGCGCTTCGCTTGCAACAGCCTCACGATGCGCAGCAGCGTGCGCAGGTTCATCTGCGGCTTCATCGACGCGGGTATGTCGTCTCCCCAGGCCCAGAGGCTGCCCATGTCGAACGGTGAATAGGTCGTTTCGGCGTCGGCGGTAAACAAGTCGCCGTCGGTGTAATGCTCCAACTCGAAGCCATCCGGGTCGCGCCAGTAGTCGAACAATTGACTGCCCAACAAGTGCCGGCCGATGCCCCAGACGTGGCGATACCCTTGGGCGCGCAACACTTGATACCCCTGACCGAGCGCATCCAGGTCGATCACTTCGTACGCGCTGTGTTCGTATCTCTCCTCAATGGCGCCGACGATCACGAGCGTGTGGTGGTCGGCCGGCGTATCACCCAGATTTAGGCGACAAAACGCCAAGTTCGGACTGCCATCGGCGAGGTACTGGACGTCGGTAGGAATGAGGCCGAGTACGCGCAAATACCAAGCGGTCATGGCCGCAAAATCCACCGTCTGCAGCACCACATGGCCCAGCCGGATGACTTTGGCAGGCTCGATCGGCGTGCGCACCGTACGGTTCACCCGCGGCGAATGGACGGCCGAGTTGATCAACGCCGTGACAGGGGCCCGGTTCGGCAACGGCTCCGCGCGCGCTTGGCCTTCAAGTAGCCAGACGCTGCGCCCCACCGGATCCAACAGCTCGACACCACGACCGCCCCCCGGAATCTGCTCGGGCGAAAGTTGCTTCGCGTCCAGAGTCTTGATGTAGACGTCGAGATCCGTGTCGTCCGACATACGAAACGCGGGCCCGATGAAGCGGTCTTCGGGACCGCGCGCGGCCACAGCGATACAGGCCGCTTGCCCGATCCCGCGCGCGAGCAGGCGCTGCGGACCGGACTCGACGACGTGCATCCCAAAATCACGCCAAAAGCGTTCGGTGGGCGCGAGTACCCGTTTCTCCCAGCGCAGGAACGCGAGTTCAACAGCACGGCCCAGCGGCTGCGGTCGCGGCAAGGGCTTGACATGCGCGGGCAAGCGGCTTTCGGGCTGCGATTCCGGCTGGCGAAGAACGGCGGCAGGTTTGGTCATGGTGCTGCGACTCAGAAACGGACGGAAAGGCGGGCGCCATAAGTGCGCGGCGGACCTACGCTGCCCGCAACGTAGCCCGCGATGAACGGATTCTCGAAGGCTACTGTCTCCACAGTTTCATTTGTTAGGTTGCGTCCGAAGGCGGCGACGGACCAGTTATTGCTGGCCGCGACGTAGGTCAGACTGGCGTCCGTTGTAACGTAGCTCGGAGCGCGCTCGGCGGCCAGGAAGTCGATCGCGAGCCACCGGGGACCGGAGTATTGCGCGTCCAGCGCGAGCGTGAGGCTGCCGCGCGCGTCAAAGGTGAAGCGGTGGCTGTAGCCGGCGCTGCTCGACCACGTGGGAGCGTGCAGTAATTGAAAGCCGCTGCAATCCACGTGCACGCCGCCCGTCAGTGGGCCGGCGGTGATGGCGCTGGTGGCGCAGGCCGTATTGGCCGCCAGCGGAGACATCGGATCGGTCGAGCCAAAGCCGTTGCCAACACCACGGGCGAAGGGACCGCCCGAGGCGTTGTTCGGGACATCGTAGGTGAACGAGTTGTAGTACGAGTGATTGAATTCGACACTGCCGTTCAGCCGATCGGCCTTGGTCGCCTGCCATTCAACCTCCAGGTCAGCGCCGTTGGAAGTGGCCTTGCCGGCATTGGTGTACGCGAAGGCGATTTGATCTTGGCCGTCGAGGTTTATGTGGGGCTCTTGGTGATTCAGGTAGTCCCAATAAAAGAGCTCGACGTTGACCTGCAGCCGCTGGTCGAAGAATCGGTTCTTGGACCCGAGTTCGTACGCCGTCAATGTTTCCGGCGCAAACTGCGATGGTGCCGATGGATTAGTGACGGAAGCCGCCTGATTGAAGCCGCCTGCCTTGAAACCCCTGCTCGCCGTCGCATACAACATGTTATCCGGCGCGAGATCGTGTTCGAAGCCAACCTTCCAGGTCGGCTTGTTGAAGGTGGCGTCGCCCGCGATAGATTCAAGGGTGCACGGTTTCGGCAACCCCATGAAGCAGCCGGTGCCCTGTGGGCTCACCGGCAGATAGGCAATCGTGGGCGGCGTCGAAGTCAGTGTGGTGGCCAGATATTTGTGGTCCGACGTATAGCGCGCGCCGGCGATCAGCCGCGTTTCCGGGGTGATGCTGAAAGTGACTTCCCCGAACGCGGCTTCGCTCCGTGTTGACTGGTCAGTCACCGGCGAGTTGTCTTGTATGAGGCCGGCATCGATGTTCTCGTTGGAATCGTAAGTTTCCTTGAAATAGTAAAGCCCGCCGACCCACTTCAAGCTGCTGCTCGTGCCGCCGAGCCGGGCTTCCATCGAATTTGCCGTTGACGTGCCCTCACTCATGTAGAGGAAGCTGCCCGGAAATGTGATGTTGTCCAACTCTGCGACGCGATGTGCGGGAAGCACGGTGAGCTGCGAGGCACCGAAGTCGACGGTCAGCTCGGCGTGAGCGTCATAGAACTTGTTGTCCTGGCGCGGCAGTCCATTCGGGAATGCGACGAGGGAGTCGTAGGGCCCGGCGGCCCCGGGCGGGAACGGTGGTGAAGGATACGGTGCCATGGCCGGGCAATCGCCGGCCCCGGAGTAGCCTGGGAAGAAGCCTCCCGGTATACAGAGCCCTTGAGTGGCGGCGGCCGCGTAGAAGTAATTTCTTGCCGCCGGCGAAAGCTCGGACGTATACGGCGAACCGGTTCCTGCACGGTCGTTTGACTGGACAACGAAGTCTGGCCCAACGCCGCCGACATGAGCATAGTCGCCTGCGACCAAGAGCGTCACAATGTCCGTGCTCCATAGGACCTGCAGTCTTCCGGCCTGGTGCTTGTCGTCGTTGCCCCCGGTCGTCGGGACGTAGCCGTCTCGGTCCACGGCTTGGCCCGAGAGGCGAACGGCGAGATTGCTCGAGACCGGCAGGTTGAGCGCGCCTTGAAATGCGCGCATGGAGTAGTTGCCTACTTCAACCTCGCCGTATCCGCTAACAGCGTCGAAGCTCGGCCTGTTTGTAATGATATTGATGGCTCCGCCGCTGGCGTTGCGGCCGTACAGCGTGCCCTGCGGGCCTTTGAGGACCTCGACGCGCGCCACGTCAAAGAAGTTGCCTTCGAGCGCCTGAGACCTCGCAACGTAGACGCCGTCGATATTGGCGGCCACGGCTGGGTTGTTGATCGGGGTCGAGCCAAAGTCGCCGACACCGCGGATATAGATCTGAGTCGGTCCGGCGCCTTGTCCGATTTGCAGGCCCGGCACGACGGCGGAGAGGTCCGTCATCCGCAGGACGTTAGCGTTCTTCAGCGCCTCGCCCGACACGACGTCTATTGGCACCGAGGTCTTTTGAAGGTTTTCTTCGCGCCGCTGAGCGGTAACCACAATCTCCTCGATCGCGGCGGCGGCCCCTGGGGCCGCGGCAGTGGGCGTGCCTTCAGCCAACACCACTACAGGCAGCCAAACGGCGCACAGCGTGACGATGAACTTCTTAAATAACTGCGCCAGCCGACGCGGACTCGATCGATTACCAGTCATATGTCGTCCCCCCTTATGTATTTATATGTCGCCCGCTTATCGAAGATCACATGCGAGTGATGACTCTCGGGCTCGCGATTGAGCGGATTGCCGAGGGGCCGCGGCCAAAGGTGTTCGGGAGAGCAATGCCCAAGCGCTTGGCGCTTCGCAACATTGCTTGGCTGAGAGACGTGACAAATCCGTGATATGGACTGAAGAGCTTCCTGCCACGGATCTGCCGCCCCCCGCTTTCTCCGCCCCGCCTCGCCTTTGTCCCTATTTTACGTACTATAGCCACCTAATTAAGGTAGTCAAGTGTTTTATGGTTTTTTCTTAGTATGTAAGGTAGTATCAATAATCATCGGTAAATAATTGCGCTGCAGGTAAAGCGACGATTGGACTAACATTCGGTCAAGCCAGTCACGTAGCCAGCGAGGAGTTCGCTTGAACGAAACAGGGTTAGAGCGGTCGGCCGCCCGGACGGGCACTTCCACAACCCAAACATCCATGGCAATAGAGCGACTACGCGCTGAGATCATCAGCGGTCGCTTGAAGCCCAACGAGAAGTTACGGGTTAAGCCGTTGATGCAACGCTATGGATTCAGTTCGAGTGCTTTGCGAGAAGCACTCTCGCGGCTCGTGACCGATGGGCTCGTTGAGGCCGTGGACCAACGCGGATTTCGAACCACGCCCGCCAGTCGTGAACAGCTCATGGATATTACGGAGACGCGCGTCACGGTCGAAAGCGTAGCGTTGCAGCGCTCCATCGAGCGCGGCGATCTCGCTTGGGAGTCGCGCATCGTGGCTGCCTTTCATCGATTGGCTCGTAGTCCGCCTTACCCGGCTGACATACCTGTCAGCGAACGAGGAGCATTGTGGGTCGCCCATGATGACTTTCACGCCGCGCTGATCTCGGCGTGCAACTCCGAATGGCTCCTCTACTTCTGCAAGCTAATGTATCAGCACGCCGAGCGTTATCGTTTCCTTTGGCAAATCGCCGTCGCCGAACAGAATCAACAGCGCAACGTGCTTCAAGAACACGAAGAGCTGATGAAGGCAACTTTGGAGCGCGATGCGGTCAAAGCCTGCTCGTTGCTCCGCGAGCATTTCTGGAGAACGACTAATCTCATTTTGGAAACCGCTTACGGCGGGAGTGGAACGTAAGTAGGGCTGCCCGCTGGCTCGGCCTC
>Ga0209517_10007931_pt1 | contig 12555 bp, 13 predicted proteins | sample PeaSoiMetSII2010_FD_187695 | JGI IMG/M metagenome (GOLD analysis project Ga0209517, IMG submission 187695) | Peat soil microbial communities from Weissenstadt, Germany - SII-2010 (SPAdes) (version 2) | ecosystem: Environmental > Terrestrial > Soil > Wetlands > Peat | place: Germany...
GATTCCGCTGCTCTTGACTGCGCTGGCGAACACGGTGCCTAGGAAAAGGGTTGCCGAGGAAGTGAAGGTTGCGTAGCCTTTGACGGTCGAGAGTCGCTAACTTTCAACGGAGTTCCGGGCAACGTCGCTGATATCAGCTATGCCAATCATTCCTAGGGAGTTGTCAAGGCAAGGATTGTTAGGTTCGAGCAGCGGTGATAGAATCGCATGAATCGCCTGTGGCAAATGAGTCACCGGCTGTGCTCGGGACCTGTACCCAGACCTACCGCACGGATGCATTTTCAGCGAGTCGCGTGTGACAAAGTCACCTGAAACCGCTCACATTAGTCAGCCACACTTGAAACGCTTCGGTGGATTCGAATTTGACCTGCTAACTGGAGAGCTCTCCAGGGACGGGATAGAGACCCATCTGCAAGGTCAGCCCCTGCAACTTCTCGAACTCCTGCTGCAACGACCCAACCAGCTCGTCACGCGAGAACAGATCCAGCAACTTCTCTGGGCGGACGGCACCGTGGTTGAGTTCGAACACAGCGTGAACGCCGCAGTAAAGCGGCTGCGGGCGGTCCTGGGAGATGACCCGGACAAGCCGACGTTCATCGAGACGATTCCTCGTCGGGGCTACCGTTTCATCGCGCAGGTCGAGAACGGACCAAAGTCCGAACCGGTGCCGCAAGTGACAGCGGCGGCATATCCATCCCAGCCTCGACGCCAGAGGCGCGTGTGGTTAGCGTCGGGTGCTGCCGCTTTTTTGATCGTGGCTGTCGTTGTCGCGACGTGGCGATTCTCTTCGGCTCGGCCCGCTTTGACGGGAACGGATGTCATTCTTCTCGCGACGTTTGTCAATAAGACCGGCGATCCGATTTTTGACAACTCGCTGGACAAGGCCCTCGAGGTAAAGCTCACCGAATCTCCGTTCTTGAGCGTCTTCCCGGAATCGGATGCCCGGGCCACGCTGCGCACGATGCGGCATGACACGAACGAGCCCATAACTAAGGAGCTCGCAGTTGAAATTTGCAAGAGGCAGGGGCTTCGGGCAGCCGTGGTGCCTGAAATCGCGTCGTTCGGAAGCATCTATCTGATCACGCTGGAAGCGGTGGATGCGCAGAATCAAAGGGTGATCGCCCAGCAGCAAGTGGAAGCAGCAGGCAAAGAAAAGGTGGTTGCCGCGCTGGGCAAGGCGGCAGCCCGGTTGCGAAGGCAACTGGGTGAGAGCCGGCACTCTCTTGAAACTTATAACGCTCCGCTTGATCTGGCGACCACCAGCTCCCTTGAGGCCTTACAAGCATACAGGAGTGGACAAACTCTTTATCGTTCCGGCAAGCGGCGCGAGGCGATTCCCTTCTTCGAAAGAGCTGTCGAATTGGATCCGCAGTTTTGTTCGGGTTACGCCATGCTCGGCAGTGCATACCACAGTGTTGGTGACGAGCAGGGTTCCCGGAAGAACTTTGCCAGCGCCTTTGAGCTGAAGGATCGACGTCTCACCCAAGAGGAGAATTTTCAAACCACTGCCCTCTATCACTCCGCAATTACAGAGAATCTGGAGAAGGTAATCGCAGTACTTACGCTGTACAAACAATCTTACCCACGCAGCGCTTTTGCCCACAATTTACTGGGGATTGCATTGGCTCGGCTTGGCAAACCGGAAGAGGCTCTGCAGGAGTTTCATTGGGCAATCGAAGATTCTCCCGTGCCGTCGGCTCAGCATTACTACAATGCAAGCCACTCGCTGATGATTCTGGGCCGGTATGACGAGGCCAAAAAGCTCCTCGACCGCTGGCAGCAGAAAGGATCCAATACCCCATTTCAAATCGCTATCCGTTACCGGATCGCGTTCATCGAAAACGATGCAGCCACGATGGAGCAGCTTGCTCAGGAAACACCAGCCGATGACGCGCACTGGCTTCGACTACAAGAAGAGTATGCGTTTCTTCGTGGCGATTTCCGCAAACTCCGATCGCTGAGCGATAGTCTGGTAAAGCAACAGACGACCGCGAAACGCGGGCAAAATGCCGCCTTTGAACTCGCTTGGCATGGCTGGATGGAATCGTATGTGGCGAATTACGAACTAGCGCGCACGCTCTGCCGCCAGTCGGAAGAGGCAAGTCCTGACGACCCGTTGGCGATTCGGCTTTGTGCCTACGCGTGGGCGGAAGCCGGAGAGGTGACGCGCGCCGAAGAGAAGGTAGCGAGTCTGGACCGTCTGAGCCCCGATGACACTGAGAACCAGAAAAGAGATTTGCCCTTGATCCGCTCGATCATCGAGCGCAAGCGGGGACGCCCCACGCAGGCCTTGGACTTGCTCGCTTCGGTCTCGCCATTCGAACAAGACTGTTGGCAGGCTCTCTATCACCGAGCACAAGCGTATCTCGCCTCTGGAGACCATGCCAACGCCGCTGCTGAGTTCGAGAGATTAATGAGTCATCGAGGTTGGGACGAGTGGGAATTGTTCGCCCCACTGGCGCAGTTGGGACTCGCGCGGGCTTATGCGATGCAAGGGGAGCAGGAGAAAAGCCGCAAAGCCTACGAGGATTTCTTCGCTACCTGGAAAGACGCTGATCCTGACATTGGGATACTCCGCCAAGCCAAAGCCGAATACACGAAACTCACTACACCCGCACCTGCTGCTGTTTCACCATCTGGGACACAGCGATAGCCTCGTTTTTCCGTCGTAATCAACGTTGGTAGAATCGCCGCGGGTCTTGTTGCCGGAGAGGGATGAGTTGCGGGTCAAAACCGCGTTGTGCGAAGCGAAAGGATGTTCGGGGCGAATTGTCGGCAACTTGGAAGCTAGCCGCGCATGGTTTAGGTCGGGTCTGGCAATAGCTGTTGTAACATCGCCATATCGCTCATTGACCCATTGACCCATTGACCGGAGGGATGGACGCGCTCTACACCAGTAATGCTAGGCGGCGCGAAGGGGCTCCATCGGCGACCGGTCAACCTGCCCAAAATCCCCTTCGCCGTTAGCTTTGCAAGCACCTGAATCTACGTGGTCCCAAAATCGTCTGCTTACTGCCCACAAACAGATGTTTTTGAGCAACCGGGTGAAACCACTCAAACCGAATTGCCGCGAAGGTGCCGGCCAGGTGCTGCGAGCTCCTGGCAGGGACCACCAGCCTTCATCTGAGCTTTGCACCGCTCTCGACTCCGCTGTTTCGAGCCTTTCTGTGTCTTAAGAGCCCGTGGCGGAAGTAACTGTTTTTCGGAACCCAGCGGCGTGTCCGGTTTCGTAAATCCGCAAGAGATTTCGTGCGAGGCGGTGGCATTCGGTTTAGGTTAGGTCCATTGAGGCCTTCCCGGCGCGGAAAGAGTAAATAGACGAACAAAAAAAGCACGCCACCGCGATTTTTCCACTCCCGCGGCGTGCCCGCGCCCAGCAATTGGCGCAGGATCAGGCTCAAGTTGAATGCCCCCACGTGGATCAGTTGTCGCTTGAGAATGTTCTTGTGTCCGCGCAGATGCGTGCGCCTCATCCCCGCGGTCTCGTAACAGTGCGCAAAGCTGCGTTCCAAGCAGGCTCTTGCCGTAGCTGCCGCCCACGCGCTGCCGATTCTGGTACACCGCCCTTTGCTGCTCGGCCTTGCCCTGCCAATGGCGCCGTCCCTTTCGTTTCTTCTCCGGAATGTAGGTGCGCACTTCGGCCAGGTTCACTCGCTCCACGACCGGGCCGCTCAGTTTCGTGCGCATTCGCTACTTCGGCCTGCTTGCCAATCGGCACCGTACCCAACTTCTCCATCTATGCCGCTCCCATTTGCCGACCCGCTCCAACCCCGGTTGCGGCAGTCGTTGCTCACTCCTGTCAGCACTGCCATCGTGGCACGATGCGACTGGTTGTGACACTCGCCCCCACCCAGAGGCGACTTACATACCCCGTTGAAGCTCAAACAGCGGGAGGGCTCGTGTGCAAGTCAATAGCTGAATTGAGTCGGTAGATGCTGAAATCCGCAGAATGGGGCAGGTGTGCAACTTGTGAGCGCTGAGGCCTGAAAACAGAAGCTATTTGTGAATCGTCCGTTATCCGACCCAAAACTCCTCCAACGGCCCGCCGAAGCCTTTTCGTTTCACCCTGACCTGACGCCTGGAATTTGACTGTGCCTTAAACGGCAGCGCATGATTGACAAAGGGCTTAGAGCACTAATTCGCATGATTCAGAAGAGTGAACAGCAGGACATCGATCGAGAGGGGCGTCGCCTGTTAAGGGAAGCTCTAGAACCGCTCGGCTGGGTATTGACTGGCTTCGAGGAGGACTACGGTGTCGATTACGACGTCCAAGTCTTCGTGGAGAGTAGCCCGAACGGCCTTTGGTTCAAGATACAGCTCAAGAGCTCGGCTTCAAGTGACCGCTCAGCAGACGGTACGTTCGTGTCACTCCCGATTGATCTTGATCACGCGAAACACTATGGGCTGGAAATGCGTGATCCTGTTTTCCTAGTTCATGCCGATATCCAAGCGAAGAAGGTCTTCTGGTGTGCGCCGCAGCTGGACAATGAGCTTATACGAAAATTGACCGCCGGCGAGAACACATCAACGGTGACGGTCAGAGTTCCAACTTCGAATGTGCTTCCTGGCACTGCCGACCAATTCTTGAAGACCGTCGAAATGCTCTATGTGGTGCTCGGGCACAGAACTCTCGCCAGTTCAACGATGTCGTCATTTGCGGATTCTCTAAAATACCAACCGGGCGAGGAGAAACTGCGTGAGGAATTCCATCGGAGGACTGACTTTCTCAGATTCCGAAAGCTCCAGGAATTCATCGTACAAAGAAAATATGGCGAGGCCCGGACTCGCGCCCAGCTTATCGTCTCTGACCCCGATTCTTCGATCGAGAACAGATTTTGGGCCCAGGAGAATATCGGATCCATTGACTGGTCAGAGGCGGTCAGCAAGGATCACTCTCAACCAGAGCTGCCATTGATTCTTTTGAGGAATGCAAAGGTGCTGCAGCAGATGAGCAAAGCGGGACCGGCTCACCTGAAATTGTTCGCTCTTATATCGAGGAAAGCTGCAGAACTGGACAAGCTAGCAGTCGAAAACTGGGGGTTAACGATTTTGTTGCACCAGCAACGCACGCTTGGTGGGAACCCGATTATGGTGCTGAGTGCATTCGCGGCCCATGCGCTCAGCACCCGGGCAGTCATCGCTAAATATAACCAATGTCTTCGGCTCGCCAGATACGCGTCCAACTTTCAAGGACGATGGTTCTTGCCTCGCGCTCTCGCCAAGATCCCCAATGCAGTGGCATCGTTCATTGGTCGTATAGGGCGAATGGAAGAGACCCAGATGGGCGACCAAGGCGTGCAATTCCAATCTTCAATTCTTCAAGTTTGTAAGCTGATAGCTTGGATCGGCGAAGAATCGAGAGACCAGGAAGGCATCGCCTTGGCGATAGGCTGCTCCATTTTGGCGATAAGATCGGCCGAAACGGACGCATTCAAGTGGGCGGTTATGACGCTAGATCGCATTACCGATTCGAGCGCAAAGGCAGGCGCGACTGAACTCATTGAGCGCCAAATGATGCGGTGGAGAGGTGAGCAGCCAAAAGGGGACTACAATCCTGACCCCTATCAGCAACTTTTGGAAAACGCAGCGGCTTCCCTGGGCCTGGACATTTCCGATGGAAGTTCACCGCTGTCCCGAGGCATACAAATTGCGGCCAGGGATATCTCGCCCGAGAGGGTACTTCGGACTTGTGAACACATCGTGACGAGCCTGGGCGCGACCGGGCCCATAGCTCGCCAGATTGCAGCTCTTTTGGGTACGCAAATGGCGGGATCGAAGATCCTCCATTGCTCCCTCCACGACTACCATCACGAGGCCAAGGATTTTGATTCAGCTCTCGCTGAGTTTAGGGCCAAGTACTGTGATTCATGTCCTGATCGAGCACCGCGTCCGACCGACTGGAAATTTACTGGCGCCGTTCGACGCGAGTTCCAGGCCAAGCACGATGAATTCATCCGCAAGTTCAACGCGACCGGCGCCGGATTCAGATTCACCACGTCAGAATGAATGACCCCACATCATTCACTTTGGTGCCGGCGACTACGATGCGGCCATCCGTGAAACTCTTCTGTTCGCTTATTTGATCGTCCGTCCAGTTGGCGGCGTAAAGCTTCGGCAGCACGTATCGACGACAGGTGTCCGCTTCGGTCAGAAAAGGCATTGGTGCAGCGTTGGGCTAACGCAGGATGATAGCAGAGCCAGAGACGGAACTAGCATCTTTGAGGTTAGGTACCAGCGAAGGCACGAAAGAATGTGAGGGTTCGAATTGATGGGCGAGAGACCGGAGCGTAATACGCGCTCCGATAGTGGGCGTTCCTTTGCATCTAATTGATCAGCAGGAGGCCGCGATGAAAATTCAGGAAGGTGGCAACGAGCATTCAGTTGGTGACAGGAACTGTCCCGGCTGCGAGAGTCCCGTGGGTGAGCAGTTCCCGCAGCCGCACCGTGATGGCGCGACGACGTGCGCCGGATTGATTCACTCTGAAATCTTTGCAGAGGAATCGACGCCAACCGCTGGCGAGGCAGTGCTGTATCGCTGCGACGTGTGCGGCGAATCCATCTGACCCCCTTCCTTCCCGAACTCCTCGCGCACGATTTGGACGATGTCGTCGGCGTGGCTATCATCTTTGGCGAAGATCAGCGTTTTGGGGACCTCGGTGCGGCCAGGGAATATTTCAGTGAACAGGCGGTCGCGGAATGCCTGGATGATGGTGCGGATCTGGTCGGGAGCTACCACGTCGCGATCGAGCTTGGCAGCATCGTAGCTTAGATCTTCGTCGAGCTTCTCCCAGCGAACTTTACGAGTCTGGCGATCACGCTTGTCTACATAGAAGCCAGCGTTGACTGTCGAACCATGCTCGCTGATGAGGGTACGGATACGGTAAACGTCGAAGCCGACATTGACGCCATCCGCGACGGCCTGCTCGTGGTTGTACTCCATGACCAGGTTCTGGTTGAAGAAGCCGAAAGTCTGCTTGGACGGCGTGGCGGTTAGGCCAATAGTGAATGCGTCGAAGTATTCAAGCACTTGCCGCCACAGGTTGTAGATGGAGCGGTGACATTCGTCAGTGATAATGAAGTCGAAAGTCTCGATGGGAAGCTTTGGATTGTAGGCAACCGGCACTGGCTCTTTTTGCAGCAATGAGGCCTCGAAGCCGGACTGTTCTTCCTGTGCGGGATCAAACTCTTCTTCGCCCTTGAGCATGGAGTACAACCGCTGGATGGTGGTGATGCACACCTTGCAGACATCATCCAGCTTGTTCGACTCCATGTGCTGGACGTTGTAGAGCTCGGCGAAGAAGCGGTTTTCTTCAGGCGTGCGAAAGTGCTGAAATTCTTTGAGGGTCTGGCGGCCGAGGTTGCTGCGGTCCACGAGGAAAAGAACGCGCCGCGCACCGGCGTGCTTGATCAGCCGATAGATGAAGTTGCAGGCCGTGTAGGTCTTCCCGCCGCCGCTGGCCATCTGGATAAGGGCTCGTGGGCGACCCTCGGCCAGAGACTTCTCCAGGTTGCGGATCGCGATGATCTGAGCGGGGCGAAGACCCTCTGTGATGAGCGGCGAAAGACTGTGGAGCCGGGCACGCACGGTAGAGCCTGGGCGCTGGAGTTCCTGGGTAAGCCACTGATCGAGCGTTTCGGGCCGGTGAAAAGCAAAGACGCCGCGACTCCGGGAGTCGGGATCGAGCAAGCTAGTGAAGCGGGTCTCAACACCCGTGCTTTGGTACTGAAAGGGCAGCGGCCGGCGAGGTGTCGTGAGATTATCGGGGACTCCCTCGCTGTACTTGGTCGTTTGCAACTCAACGCCGGTGAGAGTGTCACCTTCTTTCTTGGCTTCGACCACGCCGATCGGCGCACCATCCACGAATAGGAGATAGTCGGCTTCGCCGTGGGCGGGCTTGAGCGGAAACTCACGGACAGCCACACCGCGCCCGGCGCCGAGGTTCGCCTGCCGTTTGTCTTGGACAATCCAGCCGGCGTCAGTCAGCAACTTGTCGATGTTCCGACGAGCCCGATCTTCTGGAGTGATAGGCATGCAAAACGCAAATTATAGCGATGTTCTGGATTCTTCGATTATCCATGAAAACAAGGATAAAGCCGGAAGATTCCAGTTGAAATTGGCTTGGTCTGTAAATACACTCTAATTATAGGTACAATGCGACCAAGAAACTCAGTTCGCACAGAGCGCGCTCAGCTGTCCATTTCGGACAACACAAATCGCATCTTGCAGCGGGTCGCAAATCTTGGAATCCTCGGAAAGACAAAAGCAGAGGTGGCTACGCGAATCGTGACCGATTGGATATGGAATAATGAGGATCGCCTTTCGCGCCAAGGCATAAGACTGCAACAGCCGAAGCCGCGGACTGCACAGGCCAAACAATGAAAGAGGTGAACGGTACTGCTGAACCGTCGGATTTCAAGAGGTCATCTACAATTAGGACGCTTGGGTCTTGCTAATCGCCACGAGTGCATACTGGTGAGGAACGAGGGCATTCTGCAATGAAAGTCGCGATACGACCCTTCACCGAGAGCGAGTTGAATGAAGTCTTTCCGGCCAACCCGATTCGGGAGGTTGATTTTGAGATCCGGTTTACGCCACGGCTTCGCGTACAGGCTGAGATGTGGCGTTTCCAAGAGAGTCTTGTAGCGGAATATCCGGAGGTAGGGCTGGAATCGGCATTGCTCCCAAATGGAAGCACTCTCAGCGTTACAGTTTTTCAAAACCAACTCAAAGCTCGGGTGATTAAGGTTTCCCCTCAAAACATGGCGCTGGCGTTCTCAACCTACAATAGGTTCGAGGACTTTAAGGAAGAAGTGTTAAAGCGTAGCGCCAATTTTTGCGCAACGTTCGGCGTTGCTTCATTGACCCGGATTGGGCTCAGGTATGTCAACGAGATCCCCTTGCCAACCCAGCAATCGAATTCCATGGCGACATACGTGAGGCCGATTGTAGATTTGGATCGCTTCCCACTAGACTCCATCCAGCAATTTGCCCTGCAGGTCGCTGCCAAGCAAGACGACCACATGATCTTGCTGCGCACGGCGATGCTGACTGGCCCCATTCGTACCTACATTCTGGATATCGACGCTTACACAGAAACCGAAAAACCCACCGCGGATATCGGCACTCTGCTTGACCGTTTTCATGACACTGTACAAAAGGTGTTTCTGGATCACGTGACTGAAGAATATAAGAAGGTCATGAGAGGCACGAAGTGAGTTCGACGCCATTGCACTCTACGAGCTATACGAGGCCCGTCTATGCTGATCCAATCGCGACGATGGGAGGCGGCACGCCGCTGATAGTTTCTATCGCCCTGGCAGGGATAGCGGATGAGTATCACGTTACCGTGAAACTGCAGCTCCTGCAGGCCTACGAGCGAACAATATTCGAGCTGCAACAGCAACTAGTACATTACAAGGCTCTCATCCACGACTTCTTGCCGAGGACTCCACTTGAAGAGCACCTCCGGCTGGAGGCCGCTCCGATTAATGAAGCCACTGTTCGTCTTTTCGACAGCATTGTGCGAGCAAAGATAGCGGGCGCACCATTGCGCGGCCAGGATGAGCCCCCAGAAGAGATGTGAGGAATGTACGTTACCACTGCCCAAATGGACAAAGCGTGCCTGAGGCAGGGCGATGTTCTCGACGCTGTGCCGTTCCCGATTCTGGAAAGTGAGTCAGCCATTCTCGGCCGGATCGACCACGAGAGTGGCGTCCAACTCCCGCACCCCAAGATCGTCCCGATTCCCCGCGAACACCGCAACCAGAAAGATTGCATTACCATGCAAGTGAAGACAAGACTCGCGTCTGGTGCAGTCCTTGCGCACTGTTGCGAGCTGGAACTGAGAAGTGGGAAGTGTCTCCTGCCAATGATTGCTGTAGCCCGACTGGTCTCGGTCAAGTCTTCTATCATCAAAGATCCGGATAAACTCGCGAGTCTGAGAGCAAATAAGGATCCACGGAACCCAAACGACTCCGGGTTCCTGGATTACTTCTATTTGTCACCCCATGCAGTTAGCGGTGGCGCCGAGTGGGTTGTTGATTTTTCTCAGATAGCATCCTTTCCTGGAACCGAATACCAATACCTTTTGCGCCGGAAAGTACTCCAACTGTCTGAGCGTGAACGAGTCAAGTTCAAGATCAAGCTCGCGATCTACCTGGGCAGGCTGACCGACGAAGAGCATGAGCTTGGTCTTGAAAATCCGTGGGCCGACGTGCCACACTCCGACGCCTCGAAAGTGGGTGGCGGCGTGAACGGTTTGTGAAGCCGCCACACCTCGCAATTCTCTTGCCGCTTTACGCGTTCATTAGGTTGTAATTCTACTTTCTTGGCTTCCCTCTTTCCGCACCTATCGCGTACACGCTCTTGTTAGTTAGGCCCACTTCGCCCACCGCAACCCTATGAATCGCGGGAACTCCCACGGCTGTGGATAGAGTGCCTGGATCTCCGGTGAAGGGATCGGCTCAACGAGGGCTTCTAGCCTGAATCCTGCGCTCGCAAAAACACTCACATACCGCTCCAGCGGACGGTGAACGTGTGTAGTTCTCACCTCTGTGCGGCACCTTGAGATGACGAACGGTGCCTCAATGAACGTCTCCTTGGCGTAGTCGAACCACGCTTCTCTTTCGTATCCCCAGTATCTGGGCCAGAAACAGGGATGAGACAGAGTGGCGACAAACTTCGCCCCGTCCTGTAGCAAACTTGCGAGTGCCTTCGCAAAACCTCCCAGATCTGGTGTCGTCATTAGCGTCATGCAGGCCACTGCAGCCGTCGCGGATTCTCCCCGAAGCATACTTGCCGCCTCCTCAAGGGGTGCCTCAATAAACCGCACGTTGCGTACCGCAAGGCAGGTCGCGCTGGCCACCACCACGCTGGCGCGGGACGGTTCGACACCGATGACTCTCGTAGCGACGCGAGCAAGCTGTGCCGTGAAGTCCCCGGTGCCTGAACCAATATCGAGGACGAGTGCGGGGTCTGCGCTCTCAAACAGACGAAGCATTGTGGGGACCAAGACATGCTCAAAGCTGAGATCCTCACCCGAGGCAATCTGACGGTGTCGTTCTTCAGCCAACTTGTCCCATTCCAGAGTCAGGTCTGATTGGCTCTTTGCGGCGCACCGCACGATGTCTCTCAATCGGCCTGCCGATCTGCGCATTGTGCTCGAACCAATGCGATAAGGTCCGCCGCCAAATAGAAGGCTGGATGGGAGCCCGAATTGAACTCATCGATGACGTGAGTGTCACCGACGGCTCGTCCGACCGCCACGCGTGCGCCATCTCTGCCAAAGAAGACAATCGTGAACCGTGATGCCGGAGACTCCAAGAGGTTTGTGCCATAGACGCATACCTCTGCCCCGGCTGCCGCTAGTTCCTTTGCGATTTCGTTTTGCTCTGGCAGGCACAGAATGAGCTCTCCGTGTGCAGCCTTTTGCTTCAGAAGTCTGTGCGTGTCGGCGTCGTGCGCCCAGCTCATGTCGCGGGTCCAAATGGCGACGCGGCCGCCGTGTTCGATCCAGTCGTGCATGTACCTCTTAATACCCTCCGTGTCAGTCTTGCCATAGACTCGGCAGCAGCCTTGATGGGTGAGGAACTCTAGCACTACAAACACCACGAGGAGTAACGGGGCGACGACAAGGAGCACTATGGCCCACCACGGTAGATCCTTCGGCGAAGGGAGGAACAGCAGGAGTAGTCCGACCAACGAGGCAAGGGAGCCAGCAAGCGCCGCTAGTTTCAGCACGACCTCGCTCCATGCTTTCCACCATGTTTTCATTGCGGACTCACATGGCGGGCAACCATAAGGGGACAGGTGCCCCCACCATTGCCGTGTCGATGAGTTCTCATTATAAGGGCTCAAGACGGCGGATTTCACCGCACGGAATTCACATACGTCTTCTGGCCGCCAGTACCTCAGCAAAGATCAGAATGTAGACCAGACTCTTAACCTGAATTGTACAGGCTAACCCGCCGGAGTCGCACCCACGGCAAACTGCCCAGGGAGCCGAAAATGCAAACGAGAGACATTAGCCGCCGTCTGAGCTGTCCGCAATACAGTTCTGCAGGGAGGCTAGGAACTCTTCAACCAAGTGGAATTTGATCTCGCCGCCGGTGTCGACCCCTTCGACCATGGTGCTGCTTCAGTTGCGTGGAGTACCCAACTCCCGGATGGTCGGCAACCTTCTCAGAGTCTCTCAGTCCCAAGTTCAAAAACACCTGTTTGTGGGCAGCTAAACCGCTGATCTTGTGACCTCGTATATTCAGGCACTTGCAAAGCAGACCGTGAAGGGGATTTTGGGCAGCATTGGTGCCGCCTCCGACGGAACCAACTCCCTCACTCGCAGAGTCGCGGCTGACTCAATTTTCTGTTAGCCCGTCGCTCTGGAGAAATGGAAACTCAGTGACTGTGGGCCGCAGATCTCCCAGAACCCGACTTGAACTAAGTCGCTGGTGCGACGGACGCTATCGCGTGTCATGGAGCCAGCAGTTCTGGAGGTGGGTGATCTAGTTTGGGTACAGAGAAAGGAGGGTTCTCTGTGACCCATCTTCGCAAGATCA
>Ga0209517_10007932_pt1 | contig 12553 bp, 9 predicted proteins | sample PeaSoiMetSII2010_FD_187695 | JGI IMG/M metagenome (GOLD analysis project Ga0209517, IMG submission 187695) | Peat soil microbial communities from Weissenstadt, Germany - SII-2010 (SPAdes) (version 2) | ecosystem: Environmental > Terrestrial > Soil > Wetlands > Peat | place: Germany: Weissenstadt...
TGAATTTCCCCGCCGTTATGGAGCGCATGAGACGACTGCGGTCGGGACTCAGCTACCACGATTCAGTCAAGCGGTTTAAGGATCTGGGAGTCGACGTGTTTCTGGGGGGGCTCAATTCACCGGACCGGATTCTGTCATTGTGAGAGACACAGCTCTTCACTTCACTAAGGCTGCAATCGCAACAGGAGCACGAGCGGTAGAACTGCCGATCGAGGGCCTTAGAGAAGCGGGATACCTCACTAATGAAACGGTTTTTTCTCTGACGGAGCGGCCCGGACGGATTGCCGTCATCGGGGGCGGCCCGCTTGGATCCGAACTGCCCCAAGCCTTCCAACGGCTGGGATCGCAAGTGTTCATTTTTCAGGGGCCTGACCATCTCTTAGATCGTGAAGATGAAGACGCCGCCGCAATACTACAGAGGGCTTTTCTCAGGGAAGGCATTGAGCTTATCTTCAACACCCGCCCCACAAAAGTAACTCCCACCCAGCAGGGAAAGCTGATCACCTACGAGCGAGACGGTCAATTAGAGAGTTTGATTGTGGATGAGATTCTCCTTGGCGTTGGGCGTGCCCCAAATGTCGAGGGGCTCAATCTTGAGGCTGCCGGGGTCGAATACGACAGGAAAGACGGGGTCAAAGTGAATGATTATCTTCAAACAACAAACCCTCGAATCTATGCTGCCGGAGACATCTGCCTTAAGTATAAATTCACTCACATGGCAGACGCCACCGCTCGCATTGTGATTCAGAATGCACTCTTTATGGGCAGGAAGAAACTGAGCACGCTTCACATTCCCTGGTGCACCTATACCGATCCGGAGATCGCTCACGTTGGGATATATGAAAGTGACGCTGAGGAGAAAGGCGTTGCTTTGGACACACTCATCAGACCTCTGAATCAAGTCGATCGGGCCATTATAGACGGAGAGGAAGAGGGATTTGTGAAGGGGCATGTGAAACGGGGCACCGACAAGATCCTCGGGGCCACTATTGTGGCACGTCATGCAGGCGATATGATCAGTGAAATCAGTCTTGCCATAGTGGGAGGGCTTGGCCTCAAGACCATAGCCAACGTGCCCCACCCTTATCCGACTCAGGCTGAGGCCATCAGGCAGGTGGCCGATGAGTATAACAGCACTCGATTGACTCCATTTGCAAAGTCAGTTCTGCGATGGTGGCTTGCCGCGAGACGGTGGAATTTTATGGAGCAGCTAAAAAATATTGGGCACGGGTCCGCTAAGAGGCCCCAAGGCTTAAAGGCCTAGTTTGTCATGGAATCTCGTGAAAAACAAATGGGAGCAGAGATAAAGGCGGCCGCGTTGGTTCTTTTCGTAATCACGGCCGTGGTCATTGTTCGCTTTACGCCGGTGAAAGAATTCCTTACCGCCGAAAAATTGGGCTACTTTTTGGAGAACGCGGGATTGCTGGCCCCACTGGCATTCATAATCGTGTACGCGGCAGGGGTATGTCTTTTTGTGCCGGGAACCCTCCTCACCACCCTGGGGGCGGCCATCTTCGGTCCCTATTTCGGCTTTCTCTACGTCTGGGTGGGGGCCATGCTCGGATCGAGCCTGGCATTCTTTATCGGGCGGTACCTGGGACGGGATTTTGCAGCATCACTCATCGGCGACAGGCTGAGGAAATATGATGAGGCCATCGAGCGAAACGGCTTTGCCACAGTCCTCTACCTGCGCCTTGTCTACTTCCCGTTTACACCCATGAACTTTGGAATGGGGCTGACCCGTGTGCGTTTCCGGGATTATTTTTCCGGGACGGCGCTGGGTATTATCGTCGGGACCTTCATTTTTGCTTTTTTTGTTGGCACGGTCAGGGACGTATGGGCAAGCGGCGAATGGAGAGGGTTGGTTAGCTGGAAGGTATTCTTCTCACTTGGTCTTTTTGCCTTTTCGTTCTTTATCCCCAAAATCATTGAGAGGGCAAAAGCGTTTAGGAGAGTTGATGCGGGATAACTTCAAGCCTGGATTCCAGTATGAGCATGGTGATATAGGCTGACAACCCTCTGCAAAACCTCCTGGCGGTATAATTAAATAAGAAGGGTTTGAAACGTCATGGAAAAAGGTTTGACCCTGATACAGCGGGTGGCAATCTGCTTCGCGGCGGGGGTTATAGGCGCACTGGCAGTGCTGCTTTTCGGCCGTATCCTGTTTGCGTTGGGGCTTAGCGCGGCATTCGGGGTAAAGAATCCGATATCCTTGAGCCCTCCGGATGTATACAGGCCGCTCTTCTGGGGCGGACTGTGGGGTATCCCGTTCGGGCTTCTTATAAAGTCCGTCTGGAAGCGGCTGTACCTCTTCGGTCTTCTATACTTCCTGGTACCGGTGCTGGCGCTGTTCACAATCTTCCTGCCGATGAGCGGCGCTGGGTTTTTCGGGCTTCAGCGGGGCGGACCGATGTTCGCAGTCTACCTGCTGCTGGTAAATCTGCCGTTCGGGATAATCACCGCTTTGACAGCAAAGGCGATAATAGGGAAGGCGCCGTGATTATAAACAGCATCCAGCCGAAATATGACAAAGGGATCACCGCACTTCTCGCCATCGATCCCTATAACGATTTCATTTCGGAAGGTGGCAAGATATGGGACCGAATTCGGGCCATCGCAGAAGCAAATGACTGTGTTCTTCATATGTTGCGAGTCCTGAATGCTGCGCGAGAGGCTGAGCTTCATGTTTTCTATGCGCTGCATCATCGCTACCGCCCAGGCGACTACGAGACCTGGAAGTACATTGCGCCCGTCCAGAAGGCGGCCTGGTTGCATAAGAGCTTCGAATACGGCACGTGGGGTGGCGAGATCTGCCGCGAGTTCGAGCCTCAACCGGGCGAAATCGTGGCCCTGGAGCATTGGGGTTCCAGTGGTTTCGCCAACACGGATTTGGATTTGCAACTCAAGAAACACGGCATCCATAAGCTCATCGTCATGGGGCTCATAGCACACACGTGTGTGGAGGCAACTGTTCGTTATGCCGCTGAGCTTGGCTACGAGGTCGCAATGGTAAAAGACGCGACCGCGGATTACTCGGATGAGGAAATGCACGCTGCTCTCGACGTCAATATCCCGAATTACGCCAGCGCTATTGTGACCACAGATCAAGTCGTCAATTCGATCTCTTCTATGTAAACCTTAGGAATTCAGTGCGCATTAGTGATTCTGTCACAGGAACAGCATGACCGCATTGTTTTCACTATGATTTGAATAGCTTGCGCATTTCAACACTTCATTCTTTCAAGGACGAGGAGAGATATAGCAACTTCTTCAGAAAGGCAAAAGAAGGCAGCTAATTGCTCGACAGCTAACCGCTAATCGATCAACCCATGATACTCTGGAATTCGTGTCCGCACTACACCCTGCGAAATTTTCGGGGTGTGGAAGAATCGCGCCGCTTAATCTCGTTCTCGTAATCCGGGAATAAGCCGCATAGCTAGTGTTGCATTCCTTAAATAGTTGCATATAATGTCGTCCCAATGGGAGGGCAATATGAGAAAACCTTCAAAAATTGAACTGACGGACGAACAGCATTCTACTTTGATGATCTGGGTTGCCGCCGGGAAAACCGAACAGCGTCTGGCCAAAAGAGCTCAGGTCATTCCGTGCGCTGCGGCCGGCATGAGCCTCAAGGACAATGAAGCAAAGTCGGATTGAGCTTTCAGAGTTGTTTGAAATGGCGCAAGCGCTTTGTGGAGAGCGGTCTCAAAGGTTTGAGGGATATCCCCCGAAGAGGAAGACCGCAGTGTGGAACTGCTATCGTGTCCGTTCTTAAATATTTTAAAGATAAATTGATGAGATATTCCAAGGGAGCACTCTTGAAACTGCTTCACATGCTTCCTGTTTCTTCGGCTTTTGTCGGCCCTCCGCGGCGATTCGCCAGTGAGACGCCAAATTGGGTAAAAAAGTGGAACTCACGTAACGTGAAAGCGAAAGCATCTTGTGAGATTATCCACGCTCCTTCGAATATTTGTCGCAGCGAGCCATCGACTATCTACCGATCCGACGCATGGCAATACCAAATCTGGCGTCAATCGCAGGCTGTGAGCACACCTCCATCGGAATCACCTGCTACGTTCTTCTCAACAATCCCAAACGCCCGCGTTTTCGGGGCAGATGGCTGTGTCATTGCACCCGATGACGCCCTGCTTGGAGACGTGTCACTCGACATCGATACGGTAATTGCCGGAGACGGGGGAAGCAATTCCGTATTTCAGCGCCTTAAGCTGCCGGCGCTTACATATCTTAAAGGGGAGGCACTGCTGTTGACATCGCTCGGCGGACATAACTATTTCCACTGGATGTTCCAAGTCCTGCCCCGCCTCGTTTTGATGGAAAAAGCCGGTGTTAAGCTCAAAGGCATTGAGACATTCTTTATCAATAAAATTCTGGCACAATTCCAAACTGAAACACTCGAAAAACTGAATGTCCCCGTCAGTCGAGTTTTGCAGTGCCGGCCTGATACACATATTCAAGTTGACAGGCTGCTCTTGCCGTCACGGCCAAGTCGCATGAGTGAGATGCCTTTATGGGTCTGCGAATTCCTGAGGGAGACGTTTTTGCCTGACAAATCCGCGCTGAACGCTGGGCGAAACGGTCATAAGCGTATATATGTCAGTCGGGGGGATGCGCAATATCGAAAGGTCGTTCATGAAAGCGAGCTCGAAGCATATTTGCAAGGTTTAGGTTTTGAGACCGTAGTGTTGGGAGCACTAACTGTCGCGGAACAGGCGGCCACGTTTCAATCAGCTGAAATCATAATTGCACCGCATGGTGCCGGCTTGACCAATCTCGTCTTCTGCAACCCCGGCACTTTAATTATTGAGATATTTGCACCATCATATATAAACTGTTGTTATTGGGCACTCAGCAACTGGATTGGCGCTCGATACTGGTTCATATTGGGTTCCGGTGAATGCGTGCGGGATGATATGTGGGGCATGGGGGATGATATCTACGTAGATGATAATACCTTTAGAAAGGTTCTTGAGGCGTCAGGGGTATTATAAATGCTAATGTGGTATTGTTGAGAATATACATTGTATATGAATACAATGATATGCGATGTGAATAAAATATAATAGAAAAGTAGGTACATTCAGAAAGGATATGATCATATGTCATTGCCAGATGGAATATCTTCATCATCAGCTGCTCCGTGCGGGAAATTTACTTATAGAACTTCCTTTATAGCACCGTTTCCAAGTCTTCCCACTTCACATAGGCGTACATCGAGTCGTGCGATTGTAACATGGATTGCTGGAGAAGCCGCATACAAATGGTTTTCAATTACCGGGCCAGCAATGAAATATTATGCGGACAAAGTGCATGCCGATCTTGTCATCCTGGAAGGTTATGCATCTCAGCCATACGTATTTGCTAATAAATTTCGTGTCCGCCAGGTATTTGATGAATACGGATATGACTCAGTTTTGTATGTAGATGGTGACATTCTTATTACACCGGATTGTATAAATTTTTTTGAAATGGTTCCGGATGATAAGGTTGCGATCCTGGATGAAGGGCCATACTATGATTATTGGATGCTTGCCCATTATCGACACGAAGCGTTGGAACTGATTAAGTCACAGGGGCTGGATCATAATAATATAGATCTGCCAACGCCCAAGAACGCAGGTTTGTATTTAATGCGAAAGCAGTATAAGGATACTCTCAAGCCACTTGAAAAGCCATTCCCTCTCTGTTATAGAAATGGTACTACCGTTGAACAAACGTGGTTCTGCCTAATGTTGCAACGCCATAACGTCCCTCTGCACTTCCTCAAATTTCCTGAGCATCATTGGCTGTGGTATCTTGATCAGGACGAAAAATCCATACACAAAGGGAATGTACTACATTTTTGCGGCTTACAGGATCAAAATAATAAAAGATATGACAGATTATTGGCGAATTCATGTAAGTTTGTAGACGAAAGTGAAAAGGAAAGAAAACAACAAGTGATCGAATCGAGCAAGGTTTCATGTTTCGATTCGCAAATGATTCTTAGCACATCTGCCCTCCCTGGGTTGAACATGCGAGATAACTTTGTTATCCGGTCACATCAATATGGGTGGGAGGTCGCACTGAAAACCCTTTCGGTTCTCTTTAACCCGGAAGGTGTTCTTTTCGATGGCTTCATCGAGCAGACATTTCTCTGGGATTTGGATAAGAGCCGTGAAAAGGGCAAGATTCCATATTGTGAACCTTGGGTAGGTTTTATTCACCATCCGCCAAACATCCCAAATTGGGCATCGATTGCCAAACATAGGATCCAGGGCTTGAATAAAATTCCGGAATGGTCCAAAAGCTTGGAGAATTGCCTTGGACTGTTCGCCTTAACCGACTATCTTGCGGAATGGGTCAGAAACGAATGGAAAATTGATTGCGATGTCCTGCGATACGCTGCTCTGATGCCGGATAACTTGTTTTCATTTGAAAAATATGAGTCTCAGGATATTAAAATCGTAACCATGATAGGGTTCTGGCTGCGTCGATATAGTTCCTTCAGAATGCTGGAAGCGAAAGGGCATCGAAAAGTGCGTCCGCTTCTAGTGGATGACCCAAACTCCAGGGGGATGGATCATATCAGGGTGTATGAAAAGGAAGAGGCGGCTTCGGTGTCATGGCCGGCTAGAGATCTCGAGGAGGTTGAAATTATTACCAGGCTGTCGAATTCGGATTATGACGATTTATTGTCAAAATCGGTCGTGTTTCTGGACCTTCTTGATGCATCCGCGGCCACTACTATTATCGAATGTATTGCACGATGTACTCCATTATTGATCAATCCGCTGCCCGGCGTAAAGGAGTACCTGGGGGAAGATTACCCCTTGTATTTCGAATCTCTTGAAGAGGCATCGAGGAAGCTGCAGGACAGCAACGCGGTTTTAGCGGCGCATAAACATATGACTGCCAATCCGATCAGAGAGAGGCTTCAACCCCAGCGGTTTCTCGACGAATTGGCGAACACCCATATCTATCAGAAAATCCTCTGGGCTCTGACATGCAAGGGGAATGGGTCGAGCGCATTATAAGGTATGCCTGTAGTTAACATGTGGATAACCGGGAATCGAAGAGCACGGGCATGGCATATGCTGATGCCCGTTTTGCTCCAGCCATAATGAGTTTTGGAGTCCCGCAATGGCTACTGATTTCTCGTCGTCGGCGGATGGGCCGCGGAGCGCGCGCATTGGCTTGGCGATAGACCTTTATCGCGAGCTCTGGCGTTTGGCGGCCGGGAGGCGAGGAGTAATTTTTCTGGCCTTGGCTCTGCTGGTGGCTGGCCAGAGTGTGAGGCTCTCCCTGCCTTACCTGGCGGCGCAGGCCATTAATGTGATTCAGATGGCGGGGCCGAATTGCCTACGCGACGCCAGTTTTTATCTCATCGCCGTGTTTTGCGCTCACGTCCTGAGCTGGGCGCTGCACGGTCCGGGGCGAATCATTGAGCGCAAGCTTGCCATGCACATCCGGGAGAGGCTCGCCGATGAACTCACGGGCAAGCTTTTTAGGTTGTCCCTCGCCTGGCACGAGGAAAACCATTCGGGCGAGACGACACATCGCGTCGAGCAGAGCACCCGAGCCCTGTTTGACTTCGCCCAGACCCAGTTCATGTATGTGCAGAACGTCGTGAACCTCATCGGTCCTATCATCGCCCTGTTTCTCCTCTCCAGGGTGACAGGGATCGCCGCCCTCATCGGGTATGCGTTCCTTGTCTTCGTGATCGTTCAGATCGATCGGGGCATGATGCGCCTGGCGGTGATCGAGAATGCCGCGGAACGACGCTATCAGGCCGCGCTGGTGGATGCCATGGGCAATATCCTTTCCGTCTTCGCCCTGCGTCTGGAGGAGGCTACCAGAAGACTGCTGGGTGCGCGGCTGGCGATGGTGTTTGTGCCGATGAAGCGTTCCATCGTGCTGACTGAAGGAAAATGGTGCGCAGTGGGTCTCCTGAACGCCGCTCTGTGGTGCTCTCTGGTCGCGCTCTACGCCTGGCTGGCCCGGCGCGGAGCCGGGGGGGCGGCCAAACCGCTCATGGTCGGTGGTGTCTTCATGGTGTACCAGTACACTCAGCAGGCAGGCGACGTCATCACTGCCATTGCCTCCTTTTACCAGATGTTCGCCCGGCACCAGGCCGACTTTGCCAGTGCCGGGCCAATTAAGGAGGCCCCTATCGACACTTCCCGCTTGGCACCCACGCTCCCGGAAGTGAGTGACCTGCTCAAGCACTCGAGCACGATTGAGCTTGCAGACCTGACTTTCACGCACCTGCACAGCCGTTCTGAAGGTCCGGCCTTAGACGATGTTCATCTGCGGTTCAAGAGGGGGGCACGCCTTGCTCTGGTGGGAGAAAGCGGTTCGGGAAAGAGTACATTGATGCGAACCCTGGCCGGTCTATACCGGCCGCAACACATCAATATCCGCATCGATGGCCAGCCCATCGATGACCTGCATGATCTCCACGACATAGCCACCCTGATTCCCCAAGACGCCGAGCTTTTCGAAGACACGCTCCGGCAAAACTTGACCATGGGCGTCGACTGCCCGCCGACGGCCCTGGACGCGGCCATCGAGGCTGCCCGCCTGAAATCTTTGATACAAATGCTCCCTGAGGGGCTGGACACTGTCATCGTCGAGCGCGGCGCCAACTTCTCCAGCGGCCAAAAACAGCGGATCGCACTGGCGCGTGGTCTGATCGCAGCCCGGGATTCGTCCGTGCTTTTTCTAGATGAGCCTACTTCCAATCTGGACGCCTTAACAGAGGCTGCGGTGTATGAGCATATCTTTCGGCTGTATCGGAATGCCTGCGTGGTTTCCTCCGTGCACCGACCCCATCTGCTCTCGCGCTTCGACGAGGTGGTATTCATGGAGCATGGGCGAATCGTTGATGTGGGCACGGCCTCCGATCTCAAGGAACGCCAACCTGCCTTTAGGTTATCCCTGGAGAAGGCGGCTTCCGCGGCTCAAGAGGAGATACAGGTGAAAATGACCTCAGGGATGGGGAGGGGCCCCCAAGTGCAAGGTTGAGAAGCCGCATGACCAGTTCCTGGCAGAGTTTTAATCACGCAATTTGTTTATCCGGGTTTCAGTGGATATGATGGGCGTATCAGACACAGGCACAGCAAGTGGCGAATTGCGGATGTAGGATCAGCTATTTTGTCGGAGATTAGTCAGCCTGGGAGCGTGTCGGGATAAAGACATTTTAACGAAATTTTCCTGGAAAAGTGGGAGCCAGTGCACACGAGAGATTCTTTCCCCCGCCCCGGCAGATACTTTTGAGTGGCTTAGATAAGCCAAAAGTGGGAAGTGGCCTCAACTTATTATCACTCCGACTGGCTCCTGGGGGGCATGAAGATCGTATCAGCAGCCATTTGTGCCCAAGCTGAAATGTTATTCATTCCTACGAGGTGATTATGATTGCTTTTTTTAACAGTACTTTAAAGTGCATACTGAAAGGTAGGGCAGCAGTCTTTAGCGGCAGCCTTGAGCAATATAAATATCAGAACTTCCGCGAATCCCTGATACGTGGATGCTTTTATCTATTCACACCCATCTATGCTCTGATGACACTAATAACAATCATTTATCCTATACATGAGGTTCCTATTAAATGGACTTGGGCCGAATTCCTCATTAATTATCAGGGAGGCTTTGTGAGGCGAGGCCTTTTGGGTGAAATTCTATTTCAGCTTCAGCCCGTCATCCCCGGTGTGGTAGCAGCCAGTATCATAGTCTTTTTCTGTTATTGTCTATTTACATATTTTGCCTTGAAGCTCTTGAGCGACATTCCGTTAGTTGTTTTTGCGTTTTTCGTATTTTCCCCCAGCGGTTTCTTATTCCCGGTGTATGAACCTGCCGTATTTGCACGAAAGGAGATTTTTTCCTTCCTGGCATTTACCCTTGTAATTTTAACCTACATAAAGTACTCAGACTACAGGGTAAAGGTTTGTTCATTTCTGGTGCTGTATACGATCGCAACTCTCATTAACGATGCCGCCGTATTATTTGCACCACTTGCAGCTTGCCTCCTTGTGCTTTCCATGCGAGAGGAGAAGAAGCACCTTCGCGTAACGGTGCTTTGTGCTCTTTTATTTTATGTTGTTGCTCTCGGGAGTGTTATTTTCTTCAGTATCAATCCTCATTATGATCCCTCCGGGATAGTCAAATCATGGAGCCCCTATTTCCCAAACATTGGGACTGGGCCCGCTCTGGATTATCTCAACAAGGGACTGGGAACCTATCTCACCGAAACCTCGCACAAGGCGGCCAGCTGGAATCTATTCACCGGTCCTTTCCTGGTGGATTTCTGCCTGGCATTCCTGCCCATAATCCTTTTGTTACTACACTCGACTCATTTGAAGTTTTTCAGGACCCTGAGAACAAATGAACCTCTTCTTTTCCTGTCTACAATCGGCTCACTGCTGGCACCACTTATACTTTTCTGTTGTCAAGACTGGGGTAGATGGATTTATATCATTTCGATGCACACCTTTATTTTTCTGTCTACTCTGGAGAACTTTGGTCTCGTCGCGTACAAGGAAATTCCCGCCATGTCCAAGTATCAGTGGAAGATTTGCGCCTTATTCTTTCTGTACTATGTGATCCTATGGAGGATGCCGCATCTAAGGTTGTACGGTGAACGCTGGTAATATTCACGCACGAATGCTTTACAATTGGGACATAGAAAGGCACGTGCTCATCATCAAAATTTGTCCCAGTACGTTGAGCACTCCATTTCATGTCTGGGAGTGTGCGAAAACTTTAGTAATTATGATTCGGCCTCTAACTGCTGCCTAAGTCGGTTCCCTTCAATGACACCAATCATTTTTTTGGGATTACCTCGTTTCGTTCTCATAAAAAAAGGGCGGATATCCTCCTTAAATGCAGTGCCCTTTTCCCACCTAAACACCCTAAATTTGGAGAGCATCATGGACAAGGCGATGTTGAGGACCCCGGAGAGCAGAAGAAAATGCCCAAGTTCTATCGAGTCTATTATACTGTTCTTCAACCTGGCTTGTATCTTCCTGGCGGCTGTTTCTTACGCAGACTGGACAAGCATTGGCCCGGGTGGTGGTAAAATCCTTTCTCTTGCCGTCGCCCCCGATACTCTGCCGACAATCTATGCCGGCACTGATGACGGCGGTGTATTCAAGAGCACCGACGGGGCTTCAAGCTGGACCGCGGTCAACTCTGGCCTAACGAACCACCAGATTGTTTCTCTTGCCGTCGACCCCGCGAATCTGCAGACCATCTATGCCGGAACTCGAGGCAGCGGCGTATTCAAGAGTAACAACGGCGGTGCAAGCTGGACCGCGGTCAACTCTGGCCTGACAAACGTTTATATCAGTTCTCTTGTCGTAAACCCTGTAACTCCGCAGACGATCTATGCCGGCACTTCGTACGGTGGCCTATTCAAGAGCACCGACGGCGGTACAAGCTGGACTGCGGTCAACTCTGGCCTGACAAACACTTGCATCCTTTCTCTTGCCGTCGACCCTACAGTTCCGCAGACGATCTATGCCGGCACTTCGTACGGTGGCCTTTTCAAGAGCACCGACGGCGGTACAAGCTGGACTGCGGTCAACTCGGGCTTGACAAACACTTGTGTCCTTTCTCTTGCCGTAAATCCTATAGCGTCGCAGACCATCTATGCAGGAACTAAGGACGGAGTATTCAAGAGCACTAACGGCGGTGCAAACTGGAGTGCGGTAAACTCCGGCCTAACAAATCAAGACATCGATTCTGTTGTGAATTCTCTTGCCGTTGACCCCGCAGTTCCCCAGACCATCTATGCCGGAACTTCGCGGGGGGTATTCAAGAGCACTAACAGCGCCAGAAGCTGGACTGCGGTCAAATCCGGCCTGACAGACGCTGATATCTTTTTTCTCGCCGTAAACTCTGCAACACCCCAGAATATCTATGCCGGAACTGACGGGGACGGCGTATTCAAAAGCAACAACGGGGCTGCAAACTGGACTGCGGTCAACTCTGGCTTGACAAACACTGGTATCAGGTCCCTTGCTGTCGACCCTGTAACTCCGCAGACCGTATATACCGGAACTTATCGTGGAGTATTCAAGAGCACCGACGGCGGTACAAGCTGGACAGAGGTCAACTCGGGCCTGACAAACCACGTGATTGTTTCTCTTGCCGTCGACCCTGCGACTCCGCGGACCATCTATGCGGGAACTCAAGGCGGCGGAGTATTCAAGAGCACCGACGGCGGTACAAGCTGGACAGAGGTCAACTCGGGCCTGACAAACTTTTATATCAGTTCTCTTGCCGTAAACCCTGTAACGCCGCAGACCATCTATGCCGGAACTGAGTCCGGCGGCGTGTTCAAGAGCACCAATTGCGGTAAAAGCTGGACTGCGGTCAACTCGGGCCTGACAAACCACGTGGTCGTTTCTCTTGCCGTAAACCCTGTAACTCCGCTGACCATCTATGCCGGCACTTGGTGGGGGGACGGCGTATTCAAGAGCACCGACGGCGGTACCAGCTGGGCTGCGGTCAGCTCGGGTCTGCCAAACACTGGTATCCATTCTCTTGCATACGC
>Ga0209517_10007934_pt1 | contig 12550 bp, 11 predicted proteins | sample PeaSoiMetSII2010_FD_187695 | JGI IMG/M metagenome (GOLD analysis project Ga0209517, IMG submission 187695) | Peat soil microbial communities from Weissenstadt, Germany - SII-2010 (SPAdes) (version 2) | ecosystem: Environmental > Terrestrial > Soil > Wetlands > Peat | place: Germany...
CAGGCCTGAATAGCCGGCCGGAGCACATCAAGGAAGCCCTCGAAGGGTCGCTCAAGCGGCTCAAGATCGAGACCATCGACCTGCTCTATCAGCACCGGGTTGACCCGAACGTGCCAATTGAAGACGTCGCCGGGGCGGTGAAGGAACTGATTCACGCAGGCAAGGTGAAGCACTTCGGACTTTCCGAGGCAGGCGCAAACACAATTCGTCGCGCCCACGCGGTCCAGCCTGTCACTGCAGTCCAGAGCGAATACTCGCTGTGGTGGAGGAAGCCAGAGCAGGAAGTGATACCCGCCCTCGAGGAACTGGGAATCGGCCTGGTGCCGTATAGTCCTCTCGGCAAGGGCTTCCTGACGGGAGCGATCAAAGAAAACACGACCTTCGACAGCTCCGACTTTCGCAGCACCCTCCCTCGCTTTACGCCGGAGGCTCTCAAGGCGAACCAGGCATTGATTGACCTGCTCGGCAGCATTGCGAAGCGGAAGAAGGCGACTCCCGCTCAGATCGCACTGGCCTGGCTGCTCGCTCAAAAGCCGTGGATCGTTCCGATCCCCGGCACGACGAAGCTGAACCGCCTCGAAGAAAACATCGGAGCCGTGGCTGTCGAACTGACGCCCGATGACCTCCGCGACATCGACAGCGCCGCCTCAAAGATCAAGGTGGAAGGGGCGCGGTATCCGGAACGCCTCGAGAAGATGACCGGTCTGTGAAAAAGGAGTTCAAATGGAAATCAGAAGAGTCGGCTCGCAACCTTCCGTCAAGGGACCGTCCGACTGGTTCACCGGCACTGTAAGGATTGATCCGCTATTTCAGGCACCCGATCCGGCACTTGTTCAAGGTGCCAGCGTAACGTTCGAGCCGGGCGCGCGGACCGCATGGCACACGCATCCGCTCGGTCAGACTCTCATCGTCACGGCGGGTTGCGGCCGGGCACAGCGCTGGGGCGGGCCGATCGAGGAAATTCGGCCGGGAGATGTGGTCTGGTTCTCTCCCGGCGAGAAGCATTGGCATGGGGCTGCGCCGGCCACCGCCATGACGCACATTGCCATTCAGGAAAAGAAGGACGGCAAGGTGGTCGACTGGATGGAACAGGTCAGCGAAGAACAATACCGCGCCGCGAAATAAAGGAGATTCAGGTGAGCAACAAACCAACGCGAAACGATGCTCTAAAAGATCGCCTTTCCCGATCTCGCGAAATTAAGATCAGTGTGACAGGCAGAAAATCAGGACGCACCATCTCGATCCCGATCTGGTTCGTATTCGACGATGACAAGCTTTACCTCCTGCCGGTGCAAGGATCCGATACCCAGTGGTACAAGAACGTGCTCAAGAACCCGTCGATTCGGGTCGATGCCCGCGGCGCAGAGGCTGAATTGAAGGCTGTTCCTATCACTGATGCCGCACGGGTCTCGTCCGTGATCGAGAAATTCCGCGCCAAGTACGGTGCCGGCGACGTGAAGAAGTACTATTCAAAGTTCGACGTTGCCGTTTTCGCCCAGATGCAATGACTACCTTCCTTGAGAATTTTGGGAGCCTAGCCCGACGCGAGCACCCCAGCCGCGGTGAGGTAAGTATCACGGCCGGCTGGAACGAGTGGAACCCATGTGAAACCAGCTCTATCCGAACACCAATTCCTTGGCCCGCTGCGTTGCCTTCACCACCGCTTTGATCAGCGTGACGCGCAGCTTCCCTTCCTCCAGTTCCATGATGGCGTCAATGGTGCAGCCGGCGGGAGTGGTCACGGCGTCCTTGAGCAGCGCCGGGTGGTCGCCGGTCTCGAGTACGACCCGCGCGGCGCCCAGCGTGGTCTGCGCTGCCAGCAGGGTCGCGATATCCCGCGGCAAACCGACCTTCACCCCGCCCTCCGCCAGCGATTCAAGAATGATGTAGATGTAGGCCGGGCCGCTGGCCGAAAGCGCCGTCACCGCGTCCATGTGCTTCTCATCCACCACCACGGTTCGGCCCACCACATCAAACATGTGGCAAGTGAGGGCGACGTCTTTGGCGCTGGCGTGCCTGCCCTTGCAAACCGCGGTCATCCCGCAGCCCAGCAGGCACGGGGTGTTGGGCATGGCGCGGATCACGGGAACGTTGAGCGGCAAGCCTTTCTCGATGGTCGCGGTGGGTACCGACGCTGCCACCGATACGATCACCTGCCGGGGCGTAACGTGGGCGCTGATGTCGCGCACCACCTCTTCGACCACCTGCGGCTTCACCGCAATCACAATGATGTCCGCGCCCTTGACCGCCTCGGCATTGTCGGTTCCGACCTTTACTTTGAGCTTCGCCGCCAGCGCTTTGGCGCGCTCCGGGTGCGCCACCGTAGCGCGTGTGGACTTCGCCGATAGCAAGCCCTTCTTCAACAGAGCCTGCAGAAGAATGCCGCCCATTTTCCCCGCACCCAGAAACGCTACTTTCTTCCCTGCCAGATCATTGGCCATAGTTTCCCCTGTCGCCGTTGTATTCCTAAATTCACAGTACGTTGGCTTCCCGCCGCCGTTCCATCCAATTCCATGCAGTGGCCACCACGTCATGCAGCCCGCGCGTCGCCTTCCACTGGAGCAGTGCCTGCGCCCTAGCCGGGTTCGCCACTAGCATCGGAGGATCTCCCGGACGCCGTGGCCCCATCTTGCGCGGCACACGCCGGTGAGTCACTCCTTCCACCGCCGAGATTACTTCCTGCACGGAATATCCCTGGCCCGTCCCCACGTTTGCGGCGAGACTGTCCCTGCCCGCCGCCAGGTGCTCCAGCGCCTTCACGTGCACGTCCGCCAGATCGTTCACATGAATGTAGTCGCGAATGCAGGTGCCATCGGGCGTCGGATAATCCGACCCGAACACCTCCAGCTCGGGCCCCAGCCCGGTCGCCGCCGCGAGCGCGAGAGGGATCAGATGCGTCTCCGGATTATGCAACTCACCGATTTCTCCGCTTTCATCCGCCCCGGCGGCATTGAAGTAGCGCAGACTGACAAAGCGGACGCCGTAAGCCCGGTCATAGGCTTCCAGCGCCTGCTCGAAAAACAGCTTCGAGACTCCGTAAGGATTCACCGGCTGACGCGGCGCGCTCTCCTCGATCGGAACTTTCGCGGGCTCGCCATACACGGCACACGTGGAAGAAAAAATGATCTTTTTCACGCCTGCCTGAAGCGCCCCGTTGAGCAGGGAGAGACCGCCCTCGACGTTGTTGCGAAAATATTTCTTTGGATTCGTGACCGACTCGCCGACATAGGCGTGCGCGGCGAAGTGCATAATCGCGTCAGCCCGTGGCAGCACGCGGGCGAGAGCATCTCGATCCAGCACGTCGCCCTTCACCAGTTCGAAACCCGCGGCCAGGAATTCATATCCGGTGCTGAGATTATCGAACAAGATCACTTCGTGACCCGCGCGCCTGAGCGCCCGCGCTGTATGACTGCCGATGTACCCGGCCCCGCCTACCACCAGAACGACCACGTCATTCCCTTTCTTGCTGCGGTTGACCTCAGGCTTGCGACACGACTCGCTGGAACTGATTGCTCTGTCTACCCTCTCCATGCCTGGCGTTGAATACCGAATTATAAGGGTTATTGCCGCGCGCGCCGGAGAATCGCCGCACGGCTCGCCTCTAGGAATCCGAGGCCTGCAAGCGAGGTCTGCGAATCGAATCCGGTGCCGGGCTGGCCCGCGGCCGGTTTTGAGGCGCAACCCTGCCAACCTGCTAAGATAGCGCATTCCCCCGCGGAGGCTTCCGTGGAAAACGAACACACGCCCGAGCCCATACCAGCTTCCGAGCCGGCATCCCAGCCAAGGTCCGAGCCTACGTCAGTATCGGCAGCGCTTCCCGGGGCAGCGTCTCCGCCGGTCCCTAGCCTGCCAACGCATGCCGACCGCAGCACCGGGCTGGTGATCTTTGGAGTGCTCCAGATCATTCTCGGATTGATGGCCGCGTTGATGGTCCCGCTGATTGCGTTGGGTGCACTTCTATCACGCTTGGGTCCGGGCGGGGCCATGCATCCCCGCCAGTTTCTGTCCGCAACCGCCACCTACGCTTTTCTTGCCGTCACGTTCGTTTGGCTGGGCGTGGGATCGATGCGGATGAAACGCTGGGCGCGCTCCCTCACGCTGGTCGTTTCCTGGTACTGGATGATTCTGGGTGTGCTGATCACTGTTCTGCTGACCGCGGCTCTGCCCGTCAGCATGCGGACAGCGCTACAGCTGCAGCAGAATGCTCCGGGAGCGCCGCCGGCTGCCGTCTCTACTGGTGCGATGGCCGTGATTCTCACCATCATCATCGTTTTCTCGACGATTGTTCTGGTCGTTGTGCCCATCGCGTTTGTCGTGTTTTACAGCCGCGAGGACGTCGCCGCGACCTGCCGCGATCGCGATCCGGTCGAGCCCTGGACCGACCGCACGCCCCTGCCCGTTCTCGGCGCCAGCCTGGTTTTCTTTGTTGGCGCCCTGTATCTGCTGGCCACAGGCGTCTCGACCCCGGTTTTCCCTTTTTTCGGGCGCTATGTCACCGGAATTGCGGGCGCCGTCTGCTTTTTCCTCTTAGCCGCACTCGATACCTATCTGGCCGTGGCCCTGTTCCGGCTAAAGTCCGTGGCTTGGTGGATCGCAGTCCTGACCGTGCCCGTCCGCCTTTTCTCGATGGGGTACACCTACGCCAGGGCCGACCTGATGCAGGCGTATTCGAAAATGGGGTTGTCTGACGCCCAATTGCAGATGATGCAGTCCAGCCCGCTCCTTCGCAGTCATGTCATTTTGTGGTGGAGTTTGGTTTCGCTGGTCATATTCTTCGGCTATTTGCTGTGGGTAAAGCGCTACTTCAAGATTCCGCCCGCGCCATCTCAGGCGGAAGCAGTCCCGCTTCAGGTGGGATAACTTTTGGCAGTGTATTTCGGGTGACTGCGATTCAAGGTCTGTGGGGTACTTTCATGACTGAACATCTTGCCGACAAAGTCTGTGTACCGTGCCGTGGAGGCGTTCCGCCCCTGAAAGGCGCGGAGCTGGAGAAGTTGCACCGCATCGTTCCCCGCTGGACGGTCGCCAAAGAACATCACCTTCGCCGCGAGTTCCGCTTCCCTGATTTCAAACAAGCGCTCGATTTCGTCAATCGCGTGGGAGCGCTGGCCGAGGAGCAAGGACATCATCCCGACATTCTGCTGGCCTGGGGCAAGGCGGAGATCACCCTCTGGACCCACAAGATTGACGGCCTCACCGAAAGCGATTTCATCATGGCCGCCAAGATTGACCGGCTGAAGGCCGAGTAGGAACGAAGTGCGTTTGACCGGGCCGGTACGACGACAGCAAAAATGACCCCAATTCCTCGAACTGGTTTGACAAATAGGTTTTGGGTAGGGCCCGGCTTCAGCCGGGCCGCCAAGGGCCGCATAAAAGCTGGGCTTTAGCCCCTGAGGGCCGGCACTCGCCGCGCGCAAGACCTTGTGCAACCAATCCTCCGAGTTAAACCTACGCTGGGCGCGGCGTGGAGCGGACCCGTGCCGAGGATCACCGACCTGCCCGAGGGCGCAGGAGTATACTTCGTATCTTCCCCGGGGTGCGCCATGCCCGTCGGCGAGAAACAGACATTCCGTTTCGGCCCTTTCGTACTCGACACGCAATGCGGGCAACTCCGTAAGGATGGCGTCGGGTTGAAGCTGCAGGGCCAGCCCATCCAAGTCCTTGAAATCCTGCTGGAGAAGCCGGGCCAACTGGTCACGCGCGAGGAGATTCGCCAGCGCCTCTGGACCTCCGACACGTTCGTGGATTTCGACCACAGCCTGAACACGGCGGTCAAGAAACTGCGCCAGACGCTCGGCGACGAAGCCGACACACCGCGCTATATCGAGACCTTGCCGAAGCGTGGCTACCGATTCATCGGCGAAGTCAGCCGAGAAGAACCGAAGGAGGAAATTCCCGAACCGCCGCTAGCTGCTGTTGTCGCGACAGAACGAATTGAGCTTCCGCAGTCGGTCAAGGGAAAGCGGCGGCTGCATTGGAGATGGATTGCGGCCGTTGCCGCCGTTGCGTTGGCGGCGCTTGCGGCCTATTGGTTCACCGCACCGCCTCCGCAGCCGAGGATTGTTGGTTCCCATGCTCTGACAAAAACAGGGAATCCAAAAGACGACATTTATAGGAAACCGCTTGTCGATCGCGATTCCATCTACTTCAATGAGGCAAGGCCGTCCGGCTTGGTTTTGTTGGCGGTTCCGGCTGCAGGCGGAGAAGTATCTGCAGGGCCTGCGGTCAATGGTTATTTGTGCGACATCTCGCGGGATGGATCCCGGTTGCTCTCGGTAAAGTACGACCCCGAACGGAAGCAGGACGATGCGTGGACACAGTCTTCCTCCGCCGGAGTGCCCCGCTTGATCGTTAAGGACGCGTCCTTCCCAATTTGGAGCGCGGACGGCCGTAGCATTTTCTTCAGGCGCAACAATTACGCAGAACTCTACCGCGCGAATGCGGACGGAACCGGTGTGGAACGGCTGGCCATCGTCCCTGGGAGTACAGGGGCCCTACATCTATCGCCCGATGGAGCGCGCATCCGCTTTACAGGAGAAGGGCCTACGTTCATGCCGTTGGAGATTGGCACTGATGGCCGCAATCTCCACCAGTTTCTTGGCGGTCTTAAGGAGGTGTGGGGAGGGAGTTGGAGTCCCCGCGGAGAATTCTATTTCTTCAGGAGCTGGGATGGGGAGCGGTGGAGTCTGTGGGCGGTTTCTGAAGCGCATCACTGGTGGAAGAAGGCCGAGGCCTCACAGCCCTATCCGCTCACCTTCGGCCCCATGTCGATTGGAGCTCCGGCGATCAGCACCGACGGCAAACAACTCTACGCCGTAGGCTCGGAACGACACGGTGAACTCTCCGTTTACGACAGCAAGTCAGGTAAGTTCGTCCCCTATCTCGGAGGAGTTTCTGTCTGCTATGTGGATTTTTCGCGCGACGGCCAGTGGATCGCGTATGTTTCCTATCCCGAAGGCACGCTCTGGCGCAGCCGGATTGATGGCAGCGAGAAGAGGCAGCTGACTGTGCCGCCCCTGGCGGTGGTGAATCCCCGCTGGTCTCCCGACGGAAAGCTGATCGCCTTCAAGGATGGCTCCAACGGCGACCGGAGGCAGATGACCGAGGGCAGCCCGCGCCGAGTCTACCTGGTCAGTGCCGATGGAGGCGGCCCTGAATTGTTGCTGGCCGGGAGCTTCGGTGACCCCACATGGTCTCCCGATGGGCATTTGCTTGCCTACGACTATGACGCCACTCACGGAGGATCGGAGGTAAGAATTCTCGACCTTCGGACCCAAAAGTCAATCACGGTGCCGGGATCGCAAGGCATGTGGAGCCCGCGCTGGTCGGCGGACGGCAAATATTTGGTTGCTCTTTTGTTGTACCCGTCACTGAAGCTGATGCTCTACAACTTTGCCAGCAATGCCTGGGAGGAACTGGCTTCGGGCGAGGGGTTCGGGTGGCCTTCCTGGTCGCGCGACAGCAAGTTCGTCTATGTGCAAGACAACAATTCACTGGTTCGCGTCGCCATCGCGGATCATAAGAAGGAGCAGAGCGCCTCTCTGAAGGGGTTTCGGGGCGCCGCTTATCTACTGGATAAGTGGAACCAGGGCTGGTTTGGCCTCGCCCCGGACGGACGGCCGATTTCGACGCGCGATACCGGCATCCAGGAAATCTACGCCTTCGACCTGGAATACAAGTAGTTTCACGCACTGGTGCAGTTTGAGTTTCCACCGTCTCCCTCCCCGCGGGCGTCATCCTGAGCGGAGCCGTTTTTCAGGCGAAGCGAAGGATCTCGCGTGGGCGCAATTGTGCGTATACTGCACGCAAGATCCCTCGTCCCGCTGGTAAAAGCGCGGGACTTCGGCATGACGGCGGCGTAAGGTTTCAAACTGAGGTACTGCAGCGGGAAGGCAAAAGGAAAGCCCGGATCGCTCCGGGCTTTGTCTTTAGCATGATTGTGCTTCAGCCGCTACGGTCAGCGCGACGCCAGCACGATCGTCTTATCCTGCTTCGTGGTCCGCGCATACTCCAGCTCTGCCGAGGAGGCGTACAGTTCGTGGCCACCGTTCACCTCGCCAATCCACGCCTCCGAGAGGAAGCGCCGAGTTCCATAGCGGTGGAAAATCAGCTTGGGGCTGGAGTCGTCGTTGGGACCGCCTCCGGTCTTGTTGGTCATGACGCTGGCGGCGCCGGGCCCATCAATACGTGCCACTTGCAGCAGAGAGCCGTTGATCGACACTCTGTAGTCGCCTGCCGCAAGCGTCTGCTGCCCGACGGTGAAGTTGAAAGGGACGGTCACCCGGACGGCCCCCGTCTGGGCAAAAGCTGAGGTGAGCAGGACGAACGCTGCAAATGCAACCGCGATCATGAATCTTGAGCTTTTCATAACGCCTCCAGGAGCTGTGCTCCGTAAATTTTCTTGCTGTCGCGACTCTCGCTCCGCTGGCCAGAAACCACAATGCACGCACGATGATTCGGCTGATGAATTGTGAGTACAGGAGAGGTGATCGCGGTGTGACTGGCTTGTCGCCACCACCGGATATATAGCTAAGCAATTGAAAGCGGAAGAGTTGAGGAAGTTCCTGCTGCAGAAACGCGGTGCTAGCCTGCATTATTCATGAAGCTGCTTTGAAAGGGCGCGGCTTCCAGCCGCGCCGCCGTGGCCACGCTTAAAAACTGGGGCTTCAGCCCCTGGCGACAAACGCGTCGCCATCCTGCTTTCCAAGACCCCGATATGCTTCCTAACGGCTCACCCCGGCGGCTAAAGCCGGACTTGTTTTTGCCCGTGTCGGCGCGGCTGGAAGCCGCGCCCTTTCAAAACCGTAGCAATTCCTCATGAATAATCCAACCTAGGGTTTCAGCTTGATCTTCAAATCCGCGGCAATCTGCTTGCCGTGGAAGCGGCCATTCTCGATGAAGATTTCGTTGGTGCGTGACCCGGCCACAATCACCCCTGCGACATAGATTCCCTTGACGTTGCTTTCGAGCGAAACCGGATCGCACACCGGCCGGCATTGCTGGTCCGATAATTCGATGCCCATGCTGCGCAGAAAATCGTAGTCGGGGTGGTAGCCGATCAGGGCCAGCACGAAGTCGTTCTTGTGCCGTAGCGGGCCGCTGGGTGTGACGATCACCACGTGATCCACGCCGATCTCCTGCACCCAGCTGTTGAAGTGGGCCTCGATTTCCTCGTTCTTGACGCGATTCTCCAGGTCGGGCTTGATCCAGTACTTGACGTGGTGGTGCAGCTGCGCCTCGCGGTGCACCAGCGTGACCCGCGCCCCGTGCCGCCACAAATCGAGTGCGGCGATGGCGGCCGAGTTCTTGCCCCCAATCACCAGCACATCCGTGTCGTAATAGGGATGCGGCTCGCCGTAGTAATGCGAAACTTTGGGCAAGTCCTCGCCCGGAACACCCAGCTTGTTGGCCAGATCGTAGTAGCCGCTCGAAACGATGACCTTCTTCGCGCGATAGTCGTGGGGGCGGCCGGCGCGATCGGTCGCGGTGATGGTGAAGTCTCCGTCCTCGCCGAGCACGGTCTTCACCCATTCGTACTGGCGCACGTCGAGCTTGTAGTGCTCCGACACTTTGCGGTAGTACTCGAGCGCTTCCTCGCGCGTCGGTTTCTGCTGCGCGGTGGTGAAGGGAATGTCGCCGATTTCAAGCAGCTCCGGCGTGGTGAAAAACACCATGTTCGCGGGATAGTGGAACAGCGAATTCACCAGGCATCCCTTGTCGAGAACGATGACCTGCAGCCCGACCTTCTGCGCTTCGATGGCGCAAGCCAAGCCCGTGGGCCCGGCGCCGATGATGAGCACGTCGGTGCGCATCTCCTTGTTCGGCAGGGCCTTGGTCTGAGGCAGAACGTCCAGCTCTTCGTCGGCAAGAAACTCAGGCATAGGAGCGGAGTCGGCCGAGGCGCCCGGAGTTCGCGGCAGCTCGGAAACCGATGATTTTAGCACGCGCACTTCGCGGCAGGCAGAGACGCGGATGCGCCCCATCGTTATTTCGTTCGATGTTCAAGGACAAACCCGCATATACTTCCCCGTTCAAATGGCCCACGCGCCTTGGACACTCGTTCCGGGGAGGCCCTTGCGATGTTCTGCTCTAGCTCCCGGCACCCGCTTAGTGCCGAAATCCTGACATAAGGAGATCTGATTATGGTTTCCGGTGTATCCGCACCACCTTCACTACGGCCTCACTCACGGCTGCGTCTTATATTCGTCGGGCAGAACGGTCTGCGCAGTGGATGGCGACTGATTGTATTTCTTCTTCTTTTCCTTGCGAGCGCGATTCTTTCAGCAAAGCTGCTTGGCTGTCTCGTGCCACCAATTCACGCCTGGGCGAACTCGCAGCCGACCGAAACATGGAATCCGGGCTATGCGCTCTTCGAACGGTCCTGGCTCACCGTATTTCTCTTCCTCGCCACTTTTGTCTTGTCCAAAACAGAGAAACGACCTTTCCAGGATTACGGGCTGCCAAGACAGGGGATGTTCGGTCGAAAGTTCCTGTTCGGAGTGATCGTCGGCCTTGGCGCAGTGTCATTGCTGATGGCGCTGATTGCCGCGTTCGGAGGTTACTCCCCCGGTTCTCTGGCGCTCGGACTCGGCGGTGCTCTGAGGTATGCATTCGTTTGGGCCATCCTCTTCGTTGTGGTCGGGCTCTCCGAGGAGTTCCTGTTTAGGGGTTATGCGCAGGTGACTCTCGCCTCGGGAATTGGTTTCTGGCCGGCGGCCGTGATCTTATCGATTGTGTTTGCCGCTGTGCATTTCGGTGTGCCTGGGGAGAACTGGCCTGGACTGCTGGCGGTCTTCTGTTTTGGCATGTTGGCCGCGTTTACCCTTCGCCGCACAGGTGATCTCTGGTTCATCATCGGAATCCACGCCGCTTGGGATTGGGCTCACATGTTCATTTTCTCAGTCCCCATCGCGGGGACCGTGGGTCCTGGGCAGTTGCTGCATTCGTCGCTGCACGGGCCGCAGTGGCTGACGGGCGGCAGCGCTGGCCCTGACGGCAGCGTTTTCGCCTTTGTGATGCTGCTTCTCATCGCAGCATTGGTCAGTAGAGGTTCTTTGCTTTCGAGAGCGGATTTAGCGATAGGCAGACGTTCGGCGTAATACTCTCGACCGCCGTAGGAGCGAAGATCGGGGGCCACAGACCGAACTTGTGCGGGCGGACGCCGAATCAGGCGGTCGAATTCGCGGTCGCCATCGAGGCTGGCCGCACCTCTCGTTCGATCGTGCGCGACAGCTTGTCCTCTGCGACTTCCAGATCGTAGGCAGTCTGAAGATTCATCCAGAACCCTGCGCTGGTATTGAAGTAGCGGGCCAAGCGCAGAGCAGTATCGGGGGTGATCCCGCGGCGCTCGTGGACGATCTCGGCGATCCGCGTAACCGGCACGCGCAGGTCCAGCGCCAGCCGGTTCATGCTGAGTTGCAACGGCTCCATAAAATCGGCGCGCAGAATCTCGCCGGGATGGATTGCGGGAAGGAGTTTCTGAGACCTCGGCATTTGTTTCTCTTGCTCCCTGTATCGGTCTGCAGACCGAGTTCTGAACCTAGTGGTAGTCCACTATTTCGACGTCGTAGGCGTTCCCGTCCCGCCAGACGAAACACAGTCGCCACTGGTCGTTGATGCGCACACTGTATTGTCTTTTTCGGTCGCCGTGCAATGCTTCCAGCCGATTGGCCGGCGGCGCAGCCAAATCCCGCAGTTCGTTGGCGCTATCCAGTTGCCGCAACTTTCGCCGGGCGACGCGCTCAACTGCTTGAAAGCGACGGCTGGGCAACCGGTGGTGAAGCCGCTCGGTCTCCGCGCAGCGGAACGACCTGATCACGACTCGAGTATATTCTGCTCAACGTTTAACGTCAAGCAGTAAACCGCCAGTTTGAACCGGTGCCAGTCCGCCGCCGCGTCCCGGCGTTATAATTCCCGGTTGCACTCATCTCTCCGCTCGCTCAGGAGCATTTCATGTCCACCCTCACCGAACCCGTCACGCGCACTCGTATTGAATCCGACAGCATGGGCAAGATCGAAGTCGCCGCCAACGTGTACTGGGGCGCGCAGACGCAGCGCTCGCTGCTGCATTTCAATATTGGCCGCGACACCATGCCGCCCGAACTGATCCGTGCCTTCGGCACGCTCAAGAAAGCCTGTGCGCTGGTGAATCAGGACCTGGGCAAGCTCCCCGCCGACAAGGCGAAGCTGATCGCCGAGGCCGCCGACGAAGTCATCGCCGGCAAACTCAACGATCAGTTCCCGCTGCGCATCTGGCAGACCGGCAGCGGCACCCAGACCAACATGAACGTGAACGAAGTTATCTCCAACCGCGCCATCGAGATTGCCGGCGGCGAAATGGGATCGAAGAAGCCGATTCATCCCAACGATCACGTCAACATGTCGCAGTCGTCGAATGACACGTTCCCGGCGGCCATGCACATCGCGGCGGCAGAGCGCGTGAAGAACGCGCTGATTCCGGCGGTCAAGACCGTGCGCGACGCAATCGCGGCTAAGGCAAGAGAATTCGACAGCATCGTCAAGATCGGCCGCACCCATTTACAGGACGCGG
>Ga0209517_10007935_pt1 | contig 12550 bp, 7 predicted proteins | sample PeaSoiMetSII2010_FD_187695 | JGI IMG/M metagenome (GOLD analysis project Ga0209517, IMG submission 187695) | Peat soil microbial communities from Weissenstadt, Germany - SII-2010 (SPAdes) (version 2) | ecosystem: Environmental > Terrestrial > Soil > Wetlands > Peat | place: Germany: Weissenstadt...
CGGGAGCTTCGGCGAGGCACTGCGAAACATATGGCACGCGCGGTTTCTCGGTTGGGTGCAGGAGATTCCAGCGCTCCGCTTCGATTCCGTCGCTGTAGAGCGCTTTGTAGCTCGTAACGCTCCAGACGTCAGCGGCGACGTGGTATTTTTCCTCCAGGATTTCCTGGGCGCGCAGCACCTCGCGAAGAATCGAGCCGCTTCCGAAAAGCTGAGCGCGAAGCTTGGATTTGCTGTCGCTCGCCGCCTTGTACCGGTACATGCCCTTCAGAATACCTTCGCGCGATCCAGGCGGCATGGGAGGCATCGCGTAGGGCTCGTTCATCACCGTGATGTAGTAGAAGATGCTTTCGCCCTTGACGTACATCCTGTCGATACCGTCCTCGATGATCGTGGCGATTTCGAAGGCAAATGCCGGATCGTACGCTCGCAGCGTGGGTATCGGAAGCGCGAGCACGTGGCTGTTGCCGTCCTGATGCTGTAGACCTTCGCCAGCCAGAGTGGTGCGGCCGGCCGTGCCTCCCAAAAGAAACCCGCGGCACCGTGTGTCCGCCGCGGCCCAGATCAAATCGCAAACGCGCTGCAGTCCGAACATCGAGTAAAAGATAAAAAACGGAATCGTGTTGATTCCATGAGTGGCATAGGCGGAACCGGCGGCGATGAACGACGACATCGATCCGGCCTCGGTTATGCCCTCTTCCAGGATTTGGCCGTCTTTGGCTTCTTTGTAATAGAGCAGTGTATTCATATCCACTGGCTCGTAGAGCTGCCCCTGGCTGCTGTAGATTCCCACCAACCGAAACAGGGATTCCATTCCGAACGTGCGCGCTTCGTCGGGGACGATGGGGACAATCAATTTGCCGATTTCCGCGTCGCGCAGCATCTTTCGCAGCATCCCGACGAAAGCCATGGTGGTCGAGACTTCCCGGCCTTCGCTGCCGGTGAGGAACTCTTCAAATAGTTCGCTGCGGTCGCCCACCAGAGGTTTCGAGCGGACGCTGCGGCGCGGAACATACCCACCCAGTTTTTCGCGGCAGGCGCGCAGGTATTGCATTTCCGGGCTATCGTCCGGAGGCCGGTAAAATGGCACCTCGGCGAATTGTTCTTCCGTAAACGAAAGGCCGAAACGCTCGCCGAAATTGCGAAGCGTATCTTCGTCAACCTTCTTCTGCTGGTGGGTGACGTTCCGACCCTCTCCGGCTTCCCCGAGGCCATAACCTTTAATCGTGCGGGCAAGGATGACCGTCGGTGAGCCCTTGTGCTCGACCGCAGCTTTATACGCTGCGTACACCTTTCTTGGATCGTGTCCGCCCTGACGTAAAGCGCGAAGCTTTTCGTCCGGAATATCCTCGACCATCTTCAGCAGCCTTGGATCGACCCCGAAAACATGCTGCCGGATATAGGCACCCGATTCGACGATGAGCTTCTGGTATTCACCGTCAACCAGTTCGCCCAATCGCTTGGCGAGCAACCCGTCGACATCCTTCTCGAAAAGCGGGTCCCAGTCGGAACCCCAAAGGACCTTGAGGACATTCCAACCGGCGCCGCGGAACGCTGCCTCGAGTTCCTGGACGATGCTGCCATTGCCGCGCACGGGTCCATCGAGGCGTTGCAGGTTGCAGTTGACGACGAAGATAAGATTGTCGAGGTGCTCGCGCGAGGCGAGCGTGATTGCCCCCAGAGCTTCGGGCTCGTCCGTTTCACCGTCTCCCAGGAACGCCCAGACCTTGGCGTCGGTAGCCGGCTTCAGGCCCCGATCCTCGAGATAACGGTTAAATCGAGCCTGGTAAATCGCCATGATCGGACTGAGGCCCATCGAAACCGTGGGGAATTCCCAGAAGTCAGGCATCAACCAGGGATGCGGATAGGACGAAAGCCCGCCTCCCGGCTTGAGTTCCCGGCGGAAGTTTTCAAGTTTTTCCGCCGAGAGGCGGCCCTCGACGAACGCGCGCGCATACACTCCCGGAGCAGCGTGGCCCTGAAAATAAATTGTATCGCCTTCAAATTCTTCGGTGCGCGCCCGGAAGAAATGATCGAATCCCACCTCGAAGAGAGTCGCGACCGATCCGTAGGTGGAGATGTGGCCCCCAATATTGTGCTCCTCGCGGTTGGCTCGAACCACCATGGCAAGAGCGTTCCAGCGGACCAGGCTCTTGATCTTTCGTTCAATGTCCTGATCGCCAGGTAAAGCGGCCTGTTGGCTTATGTGGATTGTGTTCACGTACGGCGTGTTCGCCGTAAACGGCACCTGCACACCGGAGGCAAGGGCTCGGTTTCGAATTTCCTGCAGAATCCTGGACGCCAGTCCAGGCTTGCCCTTTTCTACGACGGCGTCGAATGACTCAATCCATTCCCAAATCTCTTCGAGTTCATCGACATCGGACGGAGGAACGATAGGGCGCACGGCCATGGGTATCTGGACCTTTCGCAAAAGGATCCGAAGACCCTTTCGCAATGTTAAATCAATTTTATTATATACCTCAATTCCGCGACGTGATCCGTGAATGCACACCACGAGCAACTATCGCCGCCTTGTTTATTAGAAGCGGAGCGCCTGAGGCCGACCCGGTCAGCCCCAAGCCAATTCGGGAACACGTGCCGGAAGGATGCGGACACCGGCGTTCGCCTACACCTCGAAGGTTGAACCTGCAGGTTGCACCACGCGTTGCAATTGTTTGAGTAGTTGTTTCGGGGGGGGGAATTCTCAGATGCGGGTAAGCGCGGTGGCTTCGTCTTCGGCCAGATCGAGTACCGTATCGAGACGGACCATTTTGAGCAACATCAACACGCGCTTACTGGCGGAAAAATAGGTGCATTTTCCGCCGGCGCGCTTCATTAGCGTGTAGGAACGAACGAGCGACCCAATCCCCGAACTATCCAGATCGGAAACTCCCGCTAGGTTGATCGCGACGTGCGTGGACCCGGCGTCCACCAGCTGCTGGATCTGACTGCGGAAGCCTTCCTCATCCTTGCCGAGTTTCAGCGGTCCTTCGAGGTCCAGAATTGTCGCCGCTCCAGCCTTGCGGATTCGAATATTCACGTTGCTCCTCTGCGCATTGCAAAGCTAACCGAATTGAGATTTTCGATCAAGGCCCGTGATGCCGTTCCTTGACGCATTAGCGGTCCATTTGTTAGGCTGCGCCGTTCGCTCTTTACCGCGCTTTTCAACATACGACGCGACTGAAGAGCTTCTGCGTCCCGCCTCGGGAGATTCATGGAAACGTCTGCCGCGCTCTTCGAACTGGCGAGCGTGTCTTTAGCCTGCCGCGACCAGGATACGCTCTTGAAAACGGTCGCCGCCCGCGTGGGGGCTACTGTCGGTGCGCGGGCGGTTCTCATCTGGATCGGCGAACCCGATCCGGGCCTCATTTGCCGCTCGCGCTGGAGCGATCCAGGCGAGCGGATCAGTCCTTTAGGTGGACCCGCGTCTGATGGCTTGCTTGCCGAAGTGTGCGAATCGGGCCAGACGCGGCGCTTGAGCGCGAAACAAATTGCTGCGGAAGACCTCGCTCATCTTGATGATGCCAGCCGCGGACGCGTGAAATCAGCGGTGTACGCCGCGCTGCCGGGTGGACAGGGTTGGCAGGGAGTCGTCGAGGTACTGGGCAAGCGTGCCGGCGAATTCACGGCCGAAGACGCCCTGTTCATCGAGGAAGCGAGCCGCTTCGCAGGCCACGCATTGACCAATCTCGAGGCCATCGAGGAAGAGCGCAGCTCGCATCTTGCCACCCTCGAGCGGCTGACCGCGCTTTACGACATCGGCCGGACGTTTACTTCGACGCTCGAGCTTGCCGAGCTTCTGCCCATCGTCGCGGAAAAAATCCGCGCGCTCCTCGGCGCCGCAGCTTGCAACATTTGGCTAATGGATTCGGCTTCGCAGGAGATGCACCTCGCCGAGCGAACCGGCGAAGATCCGACGGCCGCGGAGGGAACGCGAGTCTCAGCCACCGATGGCCTGCTTGCCGAAATCGCACAGCAGGCGAACCCGCGACTTGTGACGGAACCGGCGGCGGAGCCAGGGCTCGAAGAGCGACGAGAGGCGGGCGGCGACTTCGAAATTAATTCCTGGATGGCCGCGCCTCTGCGCAAAGAGGACGAAGTATTGGGCGTCGTGGAGCTGGTCAATAAAGCCGACGGCACTTCATTCGACGAGGATGAACTTTTTCTCCTCGCCAGCGTGAGCGAGCAGGCGGCCATTGCTTTGCACAATGCGAATCTGCTCGAGTCGGAGCGCAAAGTGTCCGCGCTCGACGCGCTCCTGAAAATCTCGCAGGAGATCACCTCGACGCTGGATCTCGATCACGTCCTCACGACGGTCGTTCACCAAGCCGCGTCTGTCGTGCCGTTCGACAAGTGCGTCATCGGCTTCTTCGACCGTGGACGATTTATTCTCGGCGCGGTGTCGGGCGAGACGGAGGTTCCGAAGACGCGAGAAATGGACGATTTCCGCGACCGTCTCGAATGGGTAGCGAACCAGGCGGACGTGGTCGCCGCCGATCTCTATTCGGATGGCTGGCATCTCCATCCTGACGAAGCGCGGGCGCAAATCGTGTCCGTCCTCGAAAAGAACAACTACAGCGGTTTTTACGCTCTGCCTCTGCGTGACGAGCAGGGCGCGCTCGGCGTTCTGGCCCTGGTTAGCAGCGATGCGGATTTCCTGACGGAGAACCACAAAGAGACCCTTGCGATTCTTGCGAACCAGACTTCCGTGGCGATTCGCAATGCGCAGCTCTATCAACAAGTACCCCTCGCCAATCTTTTGCAGCCGTTCGCGGCGCGAAAGAAGAAGCTGCTTGCCGCTTTGCCAATGGGGCGCCGACGCATTTATGCGGAACGGGCGGGCCTCGTTGCGCTGGTGCTCATTCTGGTTCCGTGGCCCATGCGCGTGGGCACAGATGCAACCGTGGTGCCGGCCGAGCGCCGTATCGTCAGCGCCATGGAGGGCGGCGTCGTCAAGCGCGTTTTCGTCCACGAAGGCGACGCGGTCGAGCCCGGCCAGTTGCTTGCGCAACTTGATGATGGCGACGACACCGTGAAGTTCGCGCAGGCTCAGGCCGCGCTCGCGCAGGCGCGGCATGATCTCGCCGAGGCGGAATTCAGAAATGATGGCTCCGCAGCCGGGCAGGCGACTATTCGGGCTAACCTTCATGCCGTCGAAGTGCAGCTCGAACAGGAGCGCGTGTCCCAGGCACAGTTACGCGCACCTATCGCGGGAATCGTCGTCACTCGAAAGGTGGAAGAGCGCGCAGGCACGATGGTGAAGCCCGGAGAGGCGTTCTGCGAAATTGTGGAAACGGATCGCATGGCGGCCGAAATGAGCGTTCCGGAAGTCGATCTCGGGTTGGTGCGCGCGGGACGCGGCGTTGCGCTGAAACTCAACGCTTATCCCACCGCGACGTTTGCCGGAACGGTTCAGCGAATCGGCGCGGAAACCCGAGCCGAAGCGGGCGAACAGTATTTCTTAGTCCGCGCGATATTCGATAATTCCGAGGGCCGCGCTCGCGACGGCATGGTTGGCCGCGCCCGCATTCGCGCCGCCGGCGGCTGGTTCGGAAGCGAATGGTATTCAGTAGGCTACGTACTGTTTCGCGATCCATTCCGCTGGATATGGCAAGAAGTCTGGGCCTGGCTGCCGTAGGGGAGAAGAACGAAGATGACGACGCGCGCGACGCTTTTTTTCGGAGCCGCAATGGCCCTGTTCGCTGGGGGCTGCGGGGATTCGTCGGCTGTTTCTCCTGCCCACACAGAGTCAGCCGACGCTGGTAATCGAGCGCTCGCTTCCTCTGCGGCCCAACCTGGCGCCGCCTCGCTCGCGGGGGCGGCCGAGAATCGGGATGTTCTAAGCGTGCTCTCCGTCGAGCATCAGGTCGACATTGCCACCGGGCGCGATGGCGTGGTTGTTTCCATTGCCCAAGACGAAGGGAGTCTAGTGACGAAGGGCGAGGTCCTCGGGCAGCTCGACGACCGTACGCTGCAGATTCAGCTGGTCAAAGCCCGCGACGATTTGCAGATCGCCCAGAACAACGTGAAATACAAGCAAGCCGAGCTAAAAGCCAAGGGAGCCGCGTTGACGCGGCAGCAGCAACTCCGGACGCTGGGGCTTTCGAGCCAGGCAGACCTCGAACAAGCGGATTTCGAGGCCAAGGCCGCGGAGTTCGATATGCACGGCTGGGAGGCAACCGCGGAAAGCGGTCAAGAGGAAATCAAGCGCCTGGAGATCGAGCTTGATCAGACGCGTCTGCGGGCGCCCTTTGCCGGAGCCGTCGTGGTCCGCTACGTTCGAGAAGGGCAGCAGGTCGCTAAAGGTGACAAATGTTTCCGGGTGAGCCAGCTTGCTCCGCTCCAGGTTCAGTTTCAGATTCCCGAGTCCTCGGCCAGGCGCCCCACGCACGGCGCGCCGGTGGATCTTGTCCTCGTCAGTGATCCCGACCGCACGCTGAGCGCGCGAGTGGCGAAGATCAGTCCGGTCATTGATCCCTCGAGCGACAGCTACAACGTGACCGCCGAACTCACCGGCAAGGGCCTATCCGATCTGCGCCCGGGAATGGCCGTTCGCGTTGTCTGGCCCGGCGCTGCCCATACGAAGCCCTAGGGAATCCGACCATGCGTTTTGGTCCCACCAGCCTGAAATCGTCGAGCGTCCTCGCCAAGGGGCTGCGGCGTCCCAAATTCCGGACGGATGCGCGTATCAGCGAGCAGACGATTGCAGGCGAAAAGAGTTACGTCGTCAAAGTTCCGGAAACGAATTCATATAACCGCTATGGCGTCTCCGAATTTGGGCTGCTGACGCTGTGCGATGGCACGCGAACCGGCTCCGAGATCGCGGCGCTGTGGAATGAGCAACATCCTGACGATCCCTATGCTGAAGCCGAGGTGTTGGAGTTTCTCGACGGTATCGAAGCGGGCGTGTGGGAGCAATCCGCCGGAGAGAAGAACCTCGCCGTTCTCGAGCGCATTCGTGACGACCGAAAAGGCCGCATTGATCAGTCGAGCACGCTTTACATCACGTTCAAGGCGTGGGATCCGAACACCACGCTTGCGAAAATGGATCCCTACTTTTCCTGGATGTTCACGCGGGGCTTCGTCTATTTCTCGGTCGCCCTTTTCGTCGCGTCCGTGTACCTGCTCGCCGGTGATTGGGCACAAGTGCAGCGAGACACGGCGGCTTTGTATACCTTCCAGGGCAAGACGGCCTACGACATCTGGGTCTTTTGGTTTCTGCTGCTTGGGCTGGGCGGTATCCATGAACTCGGCCACGGGCTGACGTGCAAGCATTTCGGCGGAGACGTTCACCAGATGGGATTGCTGCTCATCTACTTCACTCCGGCCTTCTACACGGATACGACGGACATCGTGCTGTTTGACAAGACCGCCCGCCGCCAGTGGGTTCTGTTTGCGGGAATCTGGATCGAACTGGTCATCTGCGGAATCGCGACTTTTTTCTGGCGCTTCACGGCTGCCGGTTCGTTCGCTAACGATCTTGCGTATAAGACGATGCTTCTGAGCGGAATTCAGGGCGCGCTTCTGAATCTGAACCCACTCATCAAGGCCGACGGCTACTACGCACTTTCGCAATTCTTGAATATCGATAACCTCCGAGAGGACGCATTCGCTTTTCTTCGGGCGTTGGCGCGGCGCCAGATTCTGCGGGATGACCTCGAACTACCAACGGCGACCCGGCGGCAGCGCCGCATCTACATCGTGTTCGGCATCGCCGCGCTTATCTATAGCGTGACGCTCGTGGTGCTGGTGGTGTTGTTCGTCAGAAACGTATTCGTCAGCAAGTTCGGAAATTGGGGATACGTTCTCACCGTGGGAGTGGTTTATTACTTTGCCCGGAAAGGTTTGAAGAAGGTTTCGTCCCAAGTGCGTGCCTGGTGGCGCGAAAAGAGAGAGGAATTCATGGCCTGGAAAATGTCGCGGAGTCAGCAGGTGGGCGCGCTCGGGGTCTTCCTATTGTTCCTGATCCCGCCGATTCCAACGAGGGTCGCGTCCGATTTGGTTCTGGAACCGGGCAGGAATGCGCACGTACGGCCCGAGGTCTCCGGTTCCGTGCGCCAGGTGTTCGTGAAGCAAGGCGATACCGTCAGCGCCGGGCAATTGCTTGCCGTCCTCGGCAATCCCGATGTCGAGGCCGAGGCGCGCATTCTCGCTCAGCAGCTTGCCCTGGCCAATCGAGACGTTCGATTGGCGGAGGCGCAGTCGGACCCGGCCAAGGCCGCAGCCGCGATCCAGGAACAGGGAAGGCTTCAACAGGAGCGGAACGTCGCGCAAGGAAAGGTTGATGCGCTCAATATCCGAGCGCCGTTCGCCGGGGTCATCTCAACGCGCGCGGTGGAACAGAAAACAGGCGAGTATCTTGCGGCGGGCGACGAACTCTGCGAAATCACGGACCTCAGCACGGTGAGGGCGCGCATCCTGGTGCGCGACTGGGAGCTTGAGGATGCTACGACTGGTTCCCGGGCGGAGGTGAAGGTGCTTCCGTATCCGTATCGCACCTACGCCGGGCGCGTGGAGCAAATCCTACCGGCCGCGGCGGTGGACCGCCCGGTCGCGCATCCGCAAGAACTCGAACGGATGGGCCAGGAACTGACGAATTACTTCGCGGTCGTGATGGTATTTCCGAATCCTGATGGATCGTTGAAAGAAGGTATGACTGGAAAGGCGAAGATTGCCGGCAAGGCCTATCCCCTGGCGTGGCAGGCAGGGCGGGGAATTTGGCGCTGGATTCGATCCCAAGTCTGGTAGCGCGCCAAGGCTTGGATACTGGCTCGTTCCATAAAACAGAAAGGGCCGCTCGTTCCAGCGGCCCTTTCGCCATCCGCGCAATATTCGGTTACAGGCCGAGTTCCGGCCGGAGGCGCTTAGCGACCCAAACGGGTGAGCGGCGCTGTCCTATTCAGAGCGGTCTTCTTTTCGAGCTTCTTGCCACCGAGCGTCTTGCCCTTCTTGACTGGCTTTGCTGTGGGCTTCATGATCGTTTTCCTCCAGGAATTTTGCGTTGCTTACTTGATCTCGCGGGTTTAACCATCTACGGGGTTCATTGTCCTCAATGGCACCTTCTTTTCAAGCTTCTTGGCTCCGAGCCTCTTTCCCTTTTTTGCCGGCTTGGCTTTGGGCTTCATGATCTTTTTCCTCCAGAAGTTTCGTGTTGCTTGCTTCGCAGCTAGTTAATGCAATCGCCGCGCCAAACCTGCGCTGACCATGCCGCTTCCAGATCCGACTGCAATCACAGGAGTTACACTAGGGCGATCGGTCGGGTGGGACCACCCGAAGCGTCTCCGTTGTTGACTTTCCACCAACGCCGTTGAGTAATTCAACATCTCAGAGTTTTTGACGACCCAGGAAGCTGGCGCAAGCGGTCTTTTGAAGTTATAGGACTATCCCAACCGTCGAAAATACCGGGCATCGCTGCTTTTGGATCGAGTCGTACGTTTGCTTTTCGGTCCAGCAAGCGTTTTGCCGTACCTAAGCTGCAAAATTCGAGTCGCTCGCGGCGCAAATTCGAAAGAGGAAGCCCCCCCAGCGGCTCCAACGCCCCCCGGAAGATACGTTCGCGCTGAAATATTCAACAAGTGGGGAGCTGAATCGCTCAGAGCCCGTATTTTCGGCAGAGATAATTCAAGCGATTGCGGTCCACGCCCAGCAGGCGCGCAGCCTCCGACTTGATTTGCTTCCCTTGTTGCATCGCCTCCTGCACCCAACGCCGCTCGGTGGCTTCGAGTTCCTTGTCCAGCTCGATTCCACCGGCGGGCAGATGGAACCGGGATTTCGAATCGCGACCGCTGGCTTGGACGATCTCGGCGGGAAGATCGTTCAGGGAGATCAGGTCGGTTTCCGTCATCACCACAAGCCTTTGGATCGCGTTTTCCAGCTCGCGGACGTTGCCGGGCCAGGCGTAGCGCTTGAGCGCCAACAGGGCGTCGTCCGCGATGCGCTTGGCCGGCACGCCGTTCGCGGCGCAATAGACGCTGATGAAGTAGTCCGCGAGGACCGGTATGTCCTCCACCCGCTCTCGCAGCGCCGGGACGAAGATAGGCACCACGTGGATGCGGTAATACAGGTCTTCCCGGAAGCGGCCCTGGCTCGTCATTTCCTCCAGATTTTCGTTGGTCGCGCTGATGAGCCGGAAATCGACGCGAATCGACTTCTTGCCGCCGAGCCGCGTGAGAGATCGATCCTCCAGCACGCGAAGCAGCTTGCCCTGCAGCGCCGGCGTCAGGGTGGCGATCTCGTCCAGGAACAGGGTGCCCTGATGGGCGACCTCGATCCGCCCTTCCTTCATGGCGACCGCCCCGGTAAATGCCCCCTTCTCGTAGCCGAAAAGCTCGGACTCCATCAGCGCCTCGGGCAGGGCGGCGCAATTCACGCTGACGAAAGCGCGGCTGCGGCGCGGGCTTTGCTCGTGGATGGCCCGCGCGACCAGTTCTTTCCCCACTCCGCTCTCGCCCCGGATAATCACACTTGTCGTGGCGCGCGCGATTCGCTTGATGGAATCGAAGAGATGGCGCATCACGTCGGTTGCGCCGATGAAATCGCCGAGAGTGTTCTTTCGGCTGATTTCCTCCCGCAGGATGCGGTTTTCGCGCTGAATGTGTAGTTTTTCAACAGCGCGCTCAAGCAAGTGGCGCAGGACATCCGTGTCAACCGGCTTGATGAAATAATCGTAGGAGCCGCCGTCAATGACCTTTAGCGCGGTCGCCTTCTTCTCGTCGGAGCTTAGAACGATGACCAGCGTGTCGATTTCGCTGCCGTCGAGGCGATCGAGCAGCTCCAGGCACTCGCGGACTCCGCCAGATGCGATCGGCAGGCCAAGCAGAAGAACGTCGAGCTCGGACTCCTGCAGAAGCTTGTAAGCCGCCTCGTAATCCTCGCCTTCAAAAACCTCAAACTCCGAGCGCAGGGACGAGACGATCTTCGAGCGCAAGCTTGCGTCGTCATCCACGATTGCCACTTTTGGTTTGGGCGTTCCGGAAGCGATGGCTGGTCTCCGGCGGGGACACGCGAGACGGTCGAAGGCTGACGCTGAAATGTGTCCCGCGCAGCCGCGATTCTAGGTGGGAGGCGTCCCGGGTGTCAACGAACAGGCGCAAAAATACAGGGTCTCGTGCGCTCCGTGTCGAGCCGCCGTTCGAGCGAAAAAGAGGTTGAACGCGGGAAGGAGTTATAACAGACTGCGCTCGCAACAGCGGCGGTACGCCTCCGGCTCTCCCGCGCGCAAATTCAGGTGAAGGGCAGCATTTCACATGCCATCAAACCACGATATTGTCATAATCGGTTCCGGCCACAACGGGCTGGTCGCCGCAGCGTATCTGGCGGCCGCCGGCAAGAACGTGCTCGTGCTGGAACGCAACGAATGGTTCGGCGGCGGCGTGGTCACCGCCGAGCTCACCGGCCCCGGCTATCTGCACGACCGCTTCAGCACCGGCCACATCTTCATTCAGGGCAATCCGCTCATCAAGAACGACGAGCTGAAGCTCCTCTCGCGCTACGGGTTGAAATACGTCTACCCAGAAATCCCCTTCATGGTCGTTTTCGAGGACGGCTCGTCGATCGGCCTCTATCGGGATCGCCAGAAGAACTACCAGGAAATCGCCCGGTTCTCGAAGAAGGACGCAGACACGTACTTGAAGTTCGCCGAGACCTCGATGAAATACCTTCCCATGATCTCGGCGTGGTTCTACACTCCGCCGCCGCCGATGGGCGCCATGCTCGCGATGATGGATCAAAGCACCGAAGGCCGCGAGCTGTTCGCCCTGATGCAGAAGAGTCCTTACGACATCATCATGGAGAATTTCGAAAACGAGAAAGTGCGCCTGTTTCTCGTGCGCATGGTCTCCGAAAATCTCACCGGCCCCGAGGAGAAGGGAACTGGGCTTGGCATATTCGTTTTCCTCGGCTTCATGGAAACCTACGGCATCGGAGTCGCCGTGGGTGGCAGCGGCGCCCTCACGGCGTCGCTCGTCCGCTGCATCGAAGCGCACGGCGGAAAAGTTCTCAACAACACCTCGGTCGAGCAGGTCCTGGTGAAAAACGGCCGCGCCGCCGGTGTGCGAACCGCAGCCGGCGCCGAACATACCGCGAAGGACGCCGTCATCGGCTCCCTCCATCCCCATTTTCTCGGGCGATATGTCCCCGGACTCGACGCGCGGGTCACGCGCGACGCGGCGCACGTCGAGCTTTCGGCGAATTCGTGCTTCACGGTTCACGGCGCCCTGAACGAACCGCTGCGCTTCAAAGCCGGACCGCACGTCAGCAAGTCCTACTTCACGGATCTGGTTCCTTCGAGCATGACCGTTCTGCGGCAGTACTTCGACGCGCTGCGCTATGGGCGCATTCCCGACACTGCGTTGCTGGGAATCGCCTGCCCTTCGAATTTTGACGCCACGCGCTGTCCTCCCGGCAAAGCCACGTTCCATATCTGGGACTACGTGCCCTACTCGCATCCCGATGGTGGACCCCAGCATTGGGACAAGGCCAAGCACGCATTCGCCCAAACGATGATCGACCGCACGGCAAAGTTCGTCGAAAATCTGACGCCGCAGAACATTAT
>Ga0209517_10007938_pt1 | contig 12547 bp, 11 predicted proteins | sample PeaSoiMetSII2010_FD_187695 | JGI IMG/M metagenome (GOLD analysis project Ga0209517, IMG submission 187695) | Peat soil microbial communities from Weissenstadt, Germany - SII-2010 (SPAdes) (version 2) | ecosystem: Environmental > Terrestrial > Soil > Wetlands > Peat | place: Germany...
TCCCTCCATTGTCGCCACAGCGACATACGGCCGCTCGTCAAGGCCGGGAGCAACACCCGCGCATTGCGCAAGACACCCGCGAAGCTCTTCGCTGCGGTCTTCTCCCAGCAGCCCAACCGCATCGGCCCGGCACCGGGTGCAGTGGCGCATCTGCGGTAGATGGCGCGCGGCCATTGCGCGGATCTTTTCGATCATTTCCCCGGAAGGCTCTTCTATATCCTCAAAAGGCGTATCCCTGTTTGGGTGCATCGGCATGCAATTGAGCACATCGACCCCAAGACCGGCCATGGTCCTGGCGACTTCTTCGACGTGGCTGTCGTTTACCGAAGGAACGACAATAGTGTTCACCTTGACCGTAATGCCTCTATTCTTTAATCCTTTTATGGCGGCAATCTGCCTGTCCAGTAACAGTTCGGCGCCTTGTAAGCCGCGGTAGATGATCTTTCCGTCGCGGACCCAACTATATATCTTCTGCCCGATTTGCGGATCGACTGCATTGACCGTTATAGTGACGTGGGAGACGCCGATTTCGGCGACTTCGTCCAGGTAGTCGGCGATTTGCAGCCCGTTGGTCGAAAGGCACATGAGAATATGCGGATATTTTTCTGTTATGAACCGCAGCGTCTGGAGCGTTTCCTCCGGGTTGGCGAACGGATCTCCGGGGCCGGCGATTCCGGCGACTGCTATGCGCGTCTCGCGTTCAAGGACTTTTTCCATATAGAGGGAAGCCTGCACCGGGGAAAGCAGAGCGCTTGTCACCCCCGGCCTGCTCTCGTTTACACAATCATACTTGCGGTTGCAGTAGTTGCACCTGATATTGCAGTGAGGCGCAACCGGCAAATGGACGCGGCCGTATGAACCCTTGACTGCTGCGTTGAAACAGGGATGGCGGCTCAAATCGCGCGAGATGTTCATTTCAAACTTTCCTTTCTCACATGTATGCATAGCCAACCGGCGAATCGTTTTGATTTCTCTCGATGAGGGCGTTCACAATGCGGTCAAGAAGCGATTGTGTTCCTCTGTAGCCCACGTGAAGGATTCTCTGCCCTCCGAATCGGTCGTGTATGGGAAACCCGACACGGACCAGGGGAATGCCGAGCTTCCTTGCAAGCGTGTAACCCTTGCTGTGCCCTATGAGCAGATCGGGTGAAAGCTCCAGGGCGAGTTCCTCGATCTGTTGGAAATCCATTCCTTCACGGACGGCGGGGGCGGTGGGACCGCCAGCCGAAGTTGCCGCTGCCATTGGCGGCGGCTGAAAGGCGCTGCTGCCGTGTTCGCCACTCAAACCTTCGGCGGCGGGGCTTGAGAACCGGGACCGCCAGCCAGATTCGCCGGAGACGGATGGCCGAGCTATCCCGGCCGTAACCCGCTCTATGGCTTGCCTGAAGCGGCCGCTCCTGCCGCCGGACGCGCAAAGTACCGGTATAATGCCGACCTCGGCCAAAAAAGAAGTGAGCGCAACTACCATGTCCTCTTCGCCATATACTACAGCACGCTTGCCGAAGAGGTATTTGTGCGCGTCCACGTAGGAATCGACCAGGCGTCCCCTCTCCAGAACGTGCTTTTCCGGACAGTTTGTACCGCTTAATTGCTCTAATGCATCGAAGAAAACGTCTGTTTCGCGAATTCCTATCGGAATTCCCATACTATGCAGAGGCGTGCCGAAGCGCTCCTCTAGAAATCTCCCGGCCGTCCTGGAATCCAGGGTCGTGCCGAACTCAAAGGTCGCAGCCGCTCCTCCCATACGCCGTATGTCTTCGATAGGCGTGCCCCCTCGGGGAATCTTTTCATAGTCTTGCAGGGCCGGTCCGTCCAGGGTCATGGAGAAGTCGGGCAGAATGACCGACGGGAACCGGAAATCATCTATGATTTCCTTGAGATGCCGCAGGTCCTCGGGTGAGAGAAAACCCGGCAGCAGATTCAGCATTTGTGAGCGAGTCTTATCCTCCGAGAGCTGTTCTACCACTGCTCTTACCGCGGCATGGAACCCTTCCATGTGCGTCCCGGAGTAGCTCGGTGTAGATACCGTCACGAGGGCCGGAAGGTGCGCGAAGCTGCTGTCCTGCATCTCCCTGCGGAATTCATGCACGATCGCCGGTACGTCATCGCCTATGGTTTCCGTCAGGCAGGTTGTTGCAACACCGATGAATTTTGCTCCGAACTTGGTCATGACGTTTTGCAATGCCTGTTTGAGATTGGGGCCTCCGCCATAGACCGCATGTTTTTCTCCAAGCGATGAAGAGGCGATGTCCATAGGCTCTCTAAAATGACTTATTATGTAGCGGCGCATGTAAGTTGCGCAGCCCTGGGAGCCGTGCAGCAGGGGTACGGACCCTTCGATGCCCCGGAAGGCCAGGCAGGCGCCAAGAGGCTTGCAGAGCTTACACGCATTGGTGGTGGACACGTATGGCGAATGTTCCATCTCAAACCTGCTCTTTCTTCGTAAGATAGACTTATACACAACACAGTGATGTACTACGCGGAGCGCGGAAGGTGCCCGCTCGATGCGTCTGTCATCTGTGTTGAGCGGTGGCGGGGCGCCTTCGGGGCACAAAGCGCCAGACCGGGCTCATGACCGAGGAGTGAACTTCCCTTGCGAAGTTGAGCATCCCCACAAACCCCTCAAGCGGCTGCTTGCGTTCATGATTGTGGTCGCAGAATCCGACACCCAGTTTATAGGCGATAGGCCTTTCCTTGACACCCCCGACAAAAATGTCGCAATCCTTTTCCTTCAGAAAGCTGGACAGCTCAAGCGGATTGGAGTCATCGACTATTATGGTCCCCTCATCGGTGATCTCGTGCAGTTCCCTGTAATCTTCCTCGGTCCCCGTTTGAGACCCCACCATGACGACCTGCATTCCGAGCAGACGGAAGGCTTTGACCAGTGAGAAGGCTTTGAAGGCCCCTCCTACGTAGATAGCGGCTTTTTTCCCTGAGAGGTCTTCTCTAAATTTCCGGAGTTCCGGATAGAGGACCGAGAGTTCATCTTTGACCAGTTGCCGCGTACGCTCCACAATTCCGGGGTCTTTGTCCTGGAAGAATGCGGCAACGTCGTAGAGCGCCTGGGCCATGTCCTCGACACCGAAGTAGGAAACCCGCAGAAAGGGAACTCCGAAGGACTCCTTCATCATTTTGGCAAGCTCGATAGTGGCGCCGGAGCACTGGACCAGATTAAGAGCGGCGCCATGCGCCCGCATGATCTGTTCTACGCGTCCGTCCCCGGTGATATTCGCAACGGTCTCCACGCCCATTTTTTTGAAGTAATCGCGGATGATCCAAAGCTCGCCGGCCAGGTTGAAGTCCCCAAGGATATTGACGCTGAGATCGGAGATGGTCGTGGTATCTCCTGTTCCAACGAGCCGGAACATGGCTTTGCAGGCGGCGGTGTACCCCTCGCGCTTGTTCCCCTTGAACCCCTCGGATTGAACGGGAAGGACCGGGATTTTCTTTTCAGAGGCGACACGCCTGCAAACCGACTCCAGATCGTCTCCGATGATGCCCACGATGCAGGTCGAATAGACGAAGGCGGCCTTGGGGTGATGTCGCTCTATGAGTTCCGTCAGCGCCCGGTAGAGCTTCTCCTCGCCCCCGAAAATGATATCCATTTCCTGTAGGTCGGTTGAGAAACTGAGCCGGTGCAGGGCAGGGCCCGAGGAGAGGGCGCCCCGGATATCCCAGGTATATGCCGCGCAGCCTATGGGACCATGGACCAGGTGCAGCGCATCCGCAATCGGGTAGAGCACGACTCTTGAACCGCAGAATACACATGCCCGCTGACTTACCGCTCCGGCAAGGCTTTCCCGGTTGCAGTCCATTTCGAAGGGCGCCCGGCCCTTTCTGTGGATCTGGTTCTCGCGTTCCTCAAAGATTACTGCCCCGACGGCGCTCATTGTATTTTCCAGTTGTTAATTGTTGGTTTTGGGTTGACCAAAAACTGAAAACTAAAAACTCAAAACTCCTAGAGGAGCGTTCATCCGGAAACTCTGGATGGAACGCTGTCTGTTTCCGATTCGAAAAGGACCCTTTCCGGATGGAAACTAGAGGAGGTAGCCTTCGGCAGGCTTTCCTTCCTCGAGAGCGTCCAGTATTTCATCAATTACGTTTTCACCGGTCACGTTTTGGTACCAGTATCCCTGGGGGTAGATGACAAGGATCGGCCCTTCCTCGCAAAGCTTAAGGCATCCCGTGCTCGATACTATGGCGTTCATGCCGCGGTCTGCGATTTCTTCTTCGAGGTAGGTTATGAGTTGCATCGATTCTTTCTTGATGCACTTTCCCTTGGCTTCAAGGCCTCTGAAACTGGCGCAAACGAGTATATGGCAGTCAGGTTTTTGCATTTTCGTCATCCTTTGATGTCTCTAGGTTCATGGCGGGGCTGGCCCGCTCCTGGTTGGCGGGCTGCGCTCCGCTTGGCCCACCCTACCTCCCTCTTCACTGTTCACGGTGAAGCTTACATCACCAGTTCGAAGGATTCCTCGGGGGAATCCCTGTCTTTTCGGTCGAGGAGCGCATCGAGTATTTTTTCGAGCAACCGTATTCCTCCCATGTATCCTACGGTGGGAAAGTAGCTGTGCCCGATACGGTCCAGGATGGGGAAGCCGCACCTGATAAAGGGGATGTCCTCGTCCCTGGCGATGTACTTGAGATAGGTGTTGCCCATCATGAGGTCGACGGGATCGTTTTTTATCCACTGGTGGAAAAGGAACATGTCGCCCCCGGCTTTGATATTGACCGGGTGAGGAATTTCCCTGGTGATCTCGCGGATTTTGGTGTCGAAAGCCTTGCCGGGGCTGCCGGTGACAATGTGGATGGGCCACATGTCGATCGAGACGAGAAACTCGGTAAGGGAAACGAGCTGGTCCGGGTCTCCTACAAGCCCCACCTTTTTGTGATAGAAGTACTGGTGCATGTCGGTGATGATGTCCAAGAGGCGTCCCCGCTCGATGTTGATGGAATCGGGGACGCTAACCCCCGCAACGGTCCTGAGCGTATCTATGAATGAGTCCGTTGCCGTAAGACCGATGGGCAGTTCGAGCAGTTCACAATGAACGTTGCATTTCACGTCCAGGGCGCGGGCTGCAGGCCATGAAGCGGTCGAGCCGAGCGCAACGGTAGCCTTGCTGTCACCGGTGCTCACCAGGGCGCGGACTGTTACGCCGCCCTTTGGGTACATTTCAAATTTCCCGGTTTGAGGGCGATTCAAGACATTGGAAGTGTCCGGGAAAATAACCGTCCTGATGCCCAGTTGGCCGGCAATTCTTCTGATCTCTTCCATGTCCGCCGGCTCGACATATCCGGGAATGATATTGATCTGCTCCGAGCGTTTCCCGTTGGATGCGGAAAAATAATTCACCATGGCTTTGGTCATATTCGCAAAGCCGGTTACGTGCGATCCGACGTAGCTCGGCGTATTGGCGTGGATGACGAACTTGCCTTTGGGTATCTTTCCCTCGGCTTCGGCTTTTCGCGCTATTTGCGGGATATCGTCTCCGATGGTCTCCGACAGGCAGGTGGTGTGGACGGCTATGACATCGGGATCATAAACCGTAAAGATCGTATCTATTGCCTGAATGAGATTGGCTTGCCCGCCGAATACGGATGCGCCTTCGGTAAAGGAACTCGTTGAGGCCATGACCGGTTCTTTGTAGTGCCTGGTCAGGGCGCTGCGGTGGTATGCACAGCATCCCTGGGAGCCGTGGCTGTGGGGCAGGCAGCGGTTAATGCCAAGTGCAGCGTACATAGCCCCAATCGGCTGGCATGTTTTCGCCGGATTTATCGTGAGGGCGCTTCGTTCCGTGATCTCTTTTGGTGTATGTCGAAGCAGCATGAGATTGTTCTCCCTTCAGCCGATTATTGGCACGCGTAGGTTGCGGCCAGTTCGGGATTTGTCTGCCAGGGCGCTTTCAGATACGACCACACTTTGCTGTTCACCATGCGGTCGATTTCCTCGTAGAAGTTTACCGCGCCCTTGAATCCTGCGTAGGGACCACCCGTATCGTAGCTGTGGAGCTGCTTCATCGGGATGCCTTTTTTCTGGATGGCGTACTTTTCCTTGATCCCTGCGCAGAAAATCGCAGGCTTATAGATTTCGATCATTCTTTCTGTTTCGTACTGACTTATATCGTCTATGACCAGGGTCCCCTCGGCCATTTGGGCCATCATTCCTTCGTAGTCTTTGAAGAAGAAACCCTTTGCGGCAAGCTCTTCGATTTGCTCGGCGCTCTTTCTGGGCCGGTATCTGTCCGGGTCCGGATGCACCTCCAGTTCTTCGATGTTTCTGCTGTCCGCGTCAATCTTTATGCCGGGCAACACCTTGCGGCCCTCGTAGTCATCTCTGTGAGCGAACTCATAGCCTGCGGAGATCGTCTTCATGCCCATCTCCGCAAAAAGGTCCTGGTAATGGTGAGCGCGGGAGCCTCCGACAAAGAGCATAGCGAGCTTTCCTTCGCACCGCTTCCTGATCTCGGCCTGAACCTTTTCCACCTCCACCATCTCCTCAGCTATGACCTCCTCCACCCTGTCGGTAAGCTCCTGATCGTCGAAATACTTTGCGATCTTGCGCAGGGACTTTGCAGCGGATTTGGCGCCGATGAAGTTGATCTTTATCCAGGGAATGCCGAATTTTTTCTCCATCATCTCCGCGACATAATTAATGGACCTGTGGCACATGATTGCGTTGAGGTCCGCCGTGTGCGCGCGTGCGAACTGGTCGTAAGTGGAGTTGCCGCTGAACGTGGCCACCGGGGTGATCCCGCATTTTTCCAACACTCGGTCGATCTCGAAGGCGTCGCCGCCTATGTTGTACTCTCCGAGCATGTTTACGCGGAACTTGCCTTCCTTGGGTGCCGTATCATCAAGCCCCACAACGTGCTTGAATATGCCGTTGTTGGCAATGTGGTGGCCGGCCGACTGACTTACTCCCTTGTAACCTTCGCAACTGAAAGCGAAGACGTTGATCCCGAGCTTCTCTTTCATCTCCTTTGCCACGTTGTGAACGTCGTCGCCGATCAGTCCAACCGGGCAGGTGGAAAAGACACTGATGGCCTTGGGCTTGAAGATGTCGTAAGCCTCCTGGATTGCGGCCCTGAGCTTTTTTTCGCCCCCGAATACGATATTCTCGTCCTGAAGGTCTGTCGAAAAGCAGTAGTTCATGAAATTTGGGTCTTCGGCAGTAGGCGGCCTGGTCTGATTTCGCCTGGTAAGCCAACTGTAGAATCCACACCCTATCGGTCCGTGAGTGAGGTTTACGAAATCCCTGGTCGGGCCCAGCACCACTCCCTTGCAGCCGGCGTAAGCGCATCCGCGCTGGGTTATTATGCCGGGAATCGCGCGTGTATTTGCCGCTATTTCAGGTACTTCGCCCTCTTTGTTTATGACGATCTGCTTCGCGCGTTTGCGGGCGACTTTTGTCGGGTATGCGGCAATCAGTTGTTTTTTTACGACATTCGGGTCGATTGCGCCGTCCTCGAGCGCCGCTCTTCTGTCGATCATTGCAGCCATCGGTTTCTCCATTTTGGGCAAAAGGCTGTTAACATTCGTCGAGAACAGTCTCGCCCCATTCTCCGGTCCTGACACATACGGAGTCCTGGACAGGGGTCACGAAAATCTTGCCGTCTCCCGATTTTCCTGTGCGGTTGACCCTGATTATCGTATTTACCGCCGTATCGACCAGGTTGTCGGGCAGGACGATGAATATGAGCCTTTTCGGGATGAGGCGCTGAGAGTGGCCGAGTTGGGCTATCGCTTCCTCGTATCCTTTCTCCGCGCCTTTCAGCAGGGAGTAATCGACCAGGCCCTTGCCTCTTCCCAACGCGTCCCTGGCGGTCATAGAGGAGATTCCCGCCTCTGACAGGGCCTTTTTCGTCTTGTTCATCATATTCATGCGGACAATGGCCATTACCTCTTTCATAGCGCTACCTCTTCAATTTCGCCTGAAGACATCTCCCTGATACCGGAGCTGATCGTGTAAACCTCCTGTACCGGAGAGACGAAGATCTTCCCATCTCCGTATGCGCCCTTTGCGCCGGTCCTGGCGGCCTCGATAACGGTTTTGATCACATAGTCCTTTTCCTGGTCGTCTACGACGGTGAGCAGGAGCTCTTTGGGTATTTCGTCGTAGGTGATCTCTCCGATTTTTATTCCGCGCTGTTTGCCTCGGCCAACGACCGAGAGCTTGGTCACCGCCGGAAATCCTGCCTCCATAAGGGCTGCAAGAACATTATCGACCTTTTCCGGCCTCACAATCGATTTGATCATTATCATGGCGAATCTCTCCTTACTCTTTGAGCAACTCTTACCCGGCCAGCCCGTGCTCGATGAGAAGCTTTTCCAACTGATCCTGATTCATCGGTTTGGGGATGACCTGCATCCCGTTTTTCTCGATCTTGCTCGCCAATGCCCTGTACTCATTGGCCTGGGAATGTTCCGGATCGAATTCGATCACGGTCTTGCGGTTGATTTCGGCCCTCTGGACCATGTTGTCCCTCGGCACAAAATGAATCATTTGAGTCCCAAGCTTCTCCGCGAACGCTTCGATCATTTCCCGCTCGTTGTCAACCTGCCTGCTGTTGCAGATAAGCCCCCCAAGCCTGACACCACCGGCTTGGGCGAACTTGACGATGCCTTTGCAGATGTTGTTCGCCGCGTACATGGCCATCATCTCGCCAGATACTACGATGTAGATCTCCTGGGCTTTTCCCTCGCGGATGGGCATCGCGAAGCCGCCGCACACCACATCGCCCAGGACGTCGTAGAACACATAGTCCAGGGCCTGGCTCTCCGCATAAGCCCCGAGCTGCTCGAGCAGGTTGATCGACGTGATGATTCCCCGGCCTGCGCAGCCCACGCCCGGTTCAGGACCCCCGGATTCGACGCAGATCGTATGGCTGAAACCGACTTTTCTGATGTCGTCGAGTTCTACGTCCTCGCCTTCCTGGCGGAGGGTGTCGAGCACGGTTTTCTGTGCGAGCCCCCCCAGCAGCAGCCTCGTAGAATCAGACTTGGGATCGCAGCCCACAACCATGACCTTTCTGCCCATTTCCGCCAGACCCGCCACAGTGTTTTGGGTAGTTGTCGATTTGCCGATACCGCCTTTGCCGTAAATGGCAATCTTTCTCATTGGAAACCTCCTATCAAATAGAGATCGTTATCATTCTCTAAAGCAGGAGGTGTGCCAATAGAACTTGATGCTTATTAACAGCCTGTTATCATTAGATGAATTAATTATGGACCTGAGAAAAGCATGACTTGCAGAAAAGTCGGAACCAGACATAAACGTAAGGTAAACTCACAAAAATGTAAGGTCCTTCCTTTTTGGGGTCTTCCGGCAAACGCCTACCCGGATAGTTGAAAAGGAGCGCAGTTTTGCTTCTGGAATCAACTAAATCGCCATGTTTTAGGACTGGTTATGTATATTAAGAAAGGTTTCGGGAAATTACAAATCAAGCATCTTGGCTATGACGGACAAGAACTCGGCCGGACGGAGAATGCTGGTCCCTTTAAATTTTCCGGGAGGAAAATGTTTGATGTTGCCGGTAATGAAAAAATCGGCTTCTGCTTCCACGGCGCATTCCAAAAATTTGTCGTCTTCCGGATCACCTTTGGCGGCTTGGAGGCGAATCGTTGGCTCAACCCACCGGGCTTGTGATTTAAGGCGGGAAAGAAGAGCCTTTACTTTTTGGCGGCCCAATTTCTTGAATTTCTCCCGCGCGAGCACCTCTTCATATTCCATGGCGATTGGTTGGGAGAGACACAAAACAATCTCCCCCTCGAGGATGAGGGAGAGAATAAGTTCCGGCAGGCTGTCCGGTTTAAGAAGGGCGGACACCAAAACGTTGGTGTCAATAACGGCTTTAAGCATAGAAATGGCCGGTCACTTTTTATTTTGTTTCTTCGATCGCCGGTAAGAGAGAATTTCTGAGTCAATTTCTTTGTCGGTGATTTTATCCAGACCGGCTTTCTTGGCGCCCAACTGGATCTCGGCCAACAGTTCGTTTTTCTTGACGATGTTTTTCAAGTAATCTTTCACTCCCAAAATCACCACTGCCGGTTTTCCCCGGCGGCTGACCAGAAAGCGGGTATTTTCTTTTTCCGCCTCTTCCATGACCTCGCCCAGGCGAGTGCGCACGGAAAGGGCGTCTATAAGTTTTGTCGTAGGTTTGGTGGGCATTGAGATCCTCCATAACTCATTAGTTAATTACATAGTTTACTACATTATAGCAAGGCTGGAAAACTCGTCAAATCCTGATTTGACTTGGCCGTGAGTGATTTCGCGAAGCATATTTTCCTTTCTGAAGCAAATTCTGTATGGCAAGTCCGGGCGGCGGTTATGTATTGTGCTGTCGTAAGAATTAGGTAGAATATTTATTAATTACATGATTTCTTCCGGTTTTATAGGTAGAAAAACTCATGGCAGGCAAAAAATTTCAAAGGCGTATGACCATGACTCGTTGAAAAGGCAAAAAAACTGGCCTCAAATAATGGATTCGAGTATCGGGAGCAAATAAATAATCGAGGTGACGGCGTTAATGTTCTGGCCTACCTGGCCCGCAAATATGCTCATTCCTCGAGCGCAGATTGGCAGGGCCGTTTGGAGGCCGGCCAAATATATGTTAACGACCGGCGAATCGATCCCGGCTTCATTCTGAAAAATGGGCAGTTGCTTGTGTGGCGCCGCCCGCCCTGGGATGAGCCGGATGCTCCGCTCGCTTATTCAATCCTCCACGAAGATGAAGACCTGTTTGGAGTGGCCAAGCCTTGTGGACTTCCGACCCTGCCCGGCGGCGGCTTTCTTGAACACACACTCCTTGCACTCGTGCGCAAAATCCACCCTGAAGCCAACCCGCTACACCGCCTGGGGAGGGGAACCTCGGGGGTGGTTCTGTTTGCACGCACCGCACGGGCCCGATCGGGCATTTGCGCAGCCTGGAGGCGAAAAGAAGTTACCAAAATCTACCGGGGGCTTGCCAACGGCTGCCCGGCTGAGGATAATTTTATTATCGAGGCGCCGATCGGACCTGTTCCACATCCAAAGATTGGTACTGTCAACGGAGTCTGCCCGGGCGGGAAATTCGCTTTGAGCAGGGTAAGGGTCCTGGAGCGCAGGGGCGGCGCGTCATTATTGGAGATCGTGATCGAGACGGGAAGGCCTCATCAGATCCGCATTCACCTTTCATTTGCAGGGTACCCGCTGGTGGGAGATCGTCTCTACGCGGCAGGAGGAACCATCAAGGATCCGGAGACACTGCCCGGAGACACCGGCTATCTTTTGCATGCCGAACGTCTTTGCTTTAGTCATCCGGCAACCGGGTTGCCCTTCGAAATCCGGTGCCCTCCTCCTGCCGAGCTTGAGCTGGACTGTTGCAAGAGCCTCTCGAAAAAAAATCGCAGGACCGGCAGAGGGTGAACTATTGGTAAAATGCTCATCATCGAAAGTGCCGGGATTGTGAATCAGAATTTTTCGCGATTGACAGAATCGGGCAGATTTTCTATGCTTCGCCTGGACATCAAAAGGGTTCTTTATGAATAAACACCTGTTTCCCGATATTAGCTCTTTGCTTCCGCTCCTGTGCCGGCCGGATGGGACTGTTTTTTTGTTTTTTTCGGGCTTCTTTTTTTTCTTCTTCAGGAGCGTCCACCTGGGATATTAGCTGATCGAAAATGGCCCCAGGGTGGAGCAGGAATCTTCCCCGGAGCCCTTAAGTGCTAAGCCCCGAGGAGTTTTCCTCGGGGCTTTTTTATTGCAGTCAACTGAAAATCTGACCGGAGGATTTGCCGTGATTCTCGTACTAGGAAAAGGAACAACTAAGGAAGAAGTTCAAAGGCTCAAAGACGTGCTTCGCTCCGAGGGCCATATGGTGAAGGAGATAGGAGGGGTGGAAGAACGTGTCCTTGGAATCGTCGGCAAGATGTACAGGGAAAGCGCATATTATGAATCGTTGCCCGGCGTGGAAAAGGCCGTTCCCATATCCAAGCCCTACAAGCTTGTGAGTCGCGAACTGCATCCGGCTGATTCCATCATAAAAGTCGGAGATGTCGCCATAGGGGGGGACCGCCTGGTAGTTATCGCCGGTCCCTGCGGTGTTGAAGACAGGAAGACAACTCTGGACATTGCGCACACAGTGCGCAAACACGGGGCAGTGCTGTTCCGGGGTGGGGCTTTCAAGCCGCGGACCTCGCCCTATGCGTTCCAGGGTTTGGGCGAGGAGGGGCTCAAGATACTCAGTGAGGTAAGGGAAGAGACCGGGCTTGGCATCGTTTCGGAGATGACCTCTCCGAGCCAGGCCGACCTGATGATTAAGTACGTCGATGTTGTCCAGGTCGGGGCTCGTAACATGCAAAATTTCGAACTGCTGAAGTCCGTTGGCAGAATCGGCATGCCGGTGCTTTTGAAGCGGGGATTGTCGGCGACTATTGAGGAATGGCTCATGTCCGCCGAATACATTCTATCGGAGGGAAACGACCGGGTTATCCTGTGCGAGCGCGGAATTCGAACATTCGAGCGCTACACGCGAAATACTTTGGACCTTACGGCGGTTCCCGTCATAAA
>Ga0209517_10007941_pt1 | contig 12544 bp, 8 predicted proteins | sample PeaSoiMetSII2010_FD_187695 | JGI IMG/M metagenome (GOLD analysis project Ga0209517, IMG submission 187695) | Peat soil microbial communities from Weissenstadt, Germany - SII-2010 (SPAdes) (version 2) | ecosystem: Environmental > Terrestrial > Soil > Wetlands > Peat | place: Germany: Weissenstadt...
CGTCATCTTGAGGTGAAGGAACTCCGACAGCTTCATGGGCGGTCCGGGCCCAAATTCCATCTGCTTCTGCACCGCTCTCTGGTATTGCCGCAGGATCTCGTGCCGCTTGCGTGCCTCGATCTCGCAGTTTTGCATATCGAGTATGAGTTCCACCTCCCACGGCTGAAATGTGGTCCGAACAATGGCCCCGCGGAGGAGTTCGCCGATCAGCCGGTTGAACCGGTTGAGCATGAGCTCCAATTGAATCAGGTCTTCCGCCGTCACGTTCAGGTAATCGGCGGTCGGCGGGAAAAGGATTAGCCGGAATCCTCACACGCCCTGCATCGAGATGAGATCTCGTCGCCGCGGCCGATGGGGTATTTTCTTTTGTTGTCTCATGGGCGGCTACTCCTCCGTGATGGCATTCCTTCGCCGGGCCTCCTCGATCGCGATTTATTTTTTCACAAGTCCCAGGCGCACCAAATCCTCCTGCGTCCAGCGGGTCTGTTCGATCATGCTCTTCAGCGTTTTCCGCCTGAACGTGTTGTTGCCGCCGTGGAAGACGACGGTGACTCTCCGCTCCTAAGGAACTCCCTCGGAAGTTGTTGATAATACGGGATCGGTAGGCTGTTGAAAAATGTCGGAAACTGGCGTCGTGCAATCAGGAGTTCCTCTCGCGTATGGCCCCGCCTGGCGGGCAGTTTGCTTGTCAGGGTGGCGATAAATCTGGTGAGCCCCGCCCGCGCGGTCGAACGCAAATCCGTCCCGGATCAGGGCGGAAATGATTTCGCGAGCGGTCGTATTCAGAAGCTGTCTGTAATCGACAGGCACGAGGTCAGACGGTTACTGCCACGCGAGGTTCGACAGTAACCTCGACCTGATCGGACGGTTCCTCCGGAATGCGTTCTCTGTGCTCAAGCATGCTCTCGACGACCAGGCGGACCAGTTCATTGATATTCTTGAGCGCTTCGGCCTCCGTCGCACCCCAGGTTGACGCCCCTTGTTGTTCGAGCACCGGGCAGTAGGCGTGCCACCCCGAAGGATTCCCATCGAAATCCTCGTCGGGCTCCACGACCACTTTGAAATTGTACGTTTTCATAGCCATGACCACAGGCTGTGTTACGGTTTGCTTTCAGTGTAGACCGCGTATTCTCTTCCGTCAAATCCGCGCCCACCGGCCAGGCCGTGCGCGGAAAAAGAACCGGCTCCAGCCTTTTACTTCGGCTCCTCGCCCTTCCGCCACCACACCGGAAACTCAATCGCCGCATACCGCACCCGGTGATTCGGAGCGTTCGGAATCATCACCCGCGCCAGCATATGCACCACGTGTCCCGGAGGACATTCCGGGCGAATGCCGGGCAGCGAATAAATAGCCGATGCACCCGCGTGATCGTAATCCGCCCACGAGTCGGAGGCGCGCACCGTGTTGTGCACACACGCGTCGTTCGTGAACACCTCGGCGGCCCGCAGGAACTCACCGTCCGGCAGCAGCACGGCAAAGCTCTCTCCGGGCGCCGCGTGGCCGTCCCCGTTGCCCTCGCCGAGCGTCACTTCGGTGCGCTCGACCGCGTGCCGATACGCTTCGAGCGTCTGCCCATCGGCGATCCGGAAGTTCTGAACGGCTTCGGCCGATGGGAACAGCGGCACTTCAAGCGGCATCCGGTTGGCGCCCTCCACCGCAAAGATCTTGACAATCGCCCGCGTTTCGTCCGCCACCGTTACCGTCACCGGCAGCGTCGCCGATTCGCCCGGCCCCAACCCGAACAGCCTGCTGGAAGCAACGTCGAACTTCACCCCCGGATTGGGGCTCTCCCACTGGATCGTGGAAGTCGCGGATCGCGCCTGCCCCTTGTTCCAGAACTTCACCCGCAGCTTCACCGGCTGCCCCGCGGTGGCCCAGGCGGCATCCGCGATCTCATAACCCGCAACCGCCAGCGACGGTTCGGCCGACACTCCCACTTCGTACGAGTCCCCATCCAACTCGAAATTGAGGCGCCCTTGCGCGTCGGCCTTCTGCACGGCCCGGCGGACGTTGCCGTCGCGCAGCCGGATGTACATCACCGCGTGCGAGCTGGCCGGCGGATAGAGCGGCGCCGAAGCGATCGAGAGTTTGACCGCGGGAATCGTCGCGCCTCCGGGAATCCATTCCCGTACGGCCGACCGGAATCCCTTGCCCGAGACATTCTCCAACACCGTGAAGCCGGGCTGCCTGCGGTCCGACACCGCTTCCCAGCCCCACACCGCGAAATTCGGATACACGTCGGCGTGGCTGAACATCGCCGGCTTGGGCAGCGGATCGGCAAACGCGTGCATATGGAAGTCGAATGTCCGGGCGACCCCGGGAGCGCCGTGCTCCGCGTCGAAGCTTTCCGTTTCGTGGCCGGATCGCGCGTAAAGCCAGACGCCATTCAGACGCCGGTGATAAAACTGGAGGAAATCGCGAGTGCCGGTCACGAGGCGCGTACGCACATCGTCGTAGTTGCCGTACAGGTCGTCCAGGTTGTTATCCAGATCGAAGCCCGGCGGCCCCACGGAAGCCTCGGTGAATCCCATGAAACTCGAGGCGCTCGACACCAGGTCGGGATACTCGCCCGCGATCCAGTACGCCATGAATCCGCCCATCGAGAAACCCGTCACGGCACGGTGATCGCGGTTGGGAATGGTGCGCAGCGTCTTGTCGATATGGTTCGCCAGCTCGGGAAAGTAGCTGGGGAACGGGCCCGCGGTCTCCACCGGCCCCACGTCCACTACGATCGCGTCGTGCGTAGCCACGTAGCTTGCGATTTCGGAGTCGCGCTGCTGGTTGGATGGCTCGTAACCGTGGAACCAGTAGATCACCGGGTAACGCTTCTGCGAACCGGCATAGGCCGACGGCAGGAACACCCGGTACGAGCGGGTTCCCTTCATGACCACGCTCGAATGAGTCAGCTCCTGGATTGCGGCCGGCGCCGGAGATTGGGCCGCCTGGAATGCCCATGCCGCCAGACTGATCAGGCCGAGAAAAATCCCCACTCTTGAGTACGTACCACTTCCCTGGCACGGCCCGCAACGCGGAGACAGAGCCGCGAGCGTCAGGGGCCGTGAAATACCGCCCCTTTCGAAGTCTTCGGGCAACTCGACCCCTCGTTTTCAGGCGAACAGCCGGAACTCTTCGAGATTGCGCTTGGTAGGAAGGCTGACACTGGCCTGGATGAGGAGCGTGCCGCGGTACCGTGTGGCCCAGCTACGATTCTCGACGTCTTTGAAGCCGGCGACACTGGACCAATCTTACGACCGCAGATGCCCGTGTTTACTTGAATGGCTGCAATGTCGCTGCAGAGGCCTCCGGGTGGGCTTTTCTGGAAGCCGGAGTCTATTTGGTTGGGAGAGCACCCACCCGACAGGCCACAGGGTGAGTTGAGAATCGGCCTCGAAGAAAGGCGAAAGCGCCTGTCCCACTTCGGAGAACGCAGGCCGGCGCGTCATCGCAATTCAACGGCGCGGTTCAGAAACGCAACCCCGTACTTCCAGGCCAGGAAGTAGGCGGCCATGGCGGTTGGCAGCGCGACGACCGCCTGGTGTGCCGTATAGAAGCGCAAATCGAGCGCGGCTGCCAGCGCCACGCCGGCCGGAACCAGGGCGAGGGGGAGCAGGGCGCCGAAGGCTCCGATCGAAAGCCGCCGGCGCAAGCGGAGCGCTACGTAGAGCAGGTTCCAGAGTCCCCAGGTGTTGGGCACAACCGCCATGGGGAAAACGATGGCGCGCTCCAGTCCAGCGGGAACGTGGCCGCCGGCATGAGCGATCAGGTACACCGCGAGTACCAACAGAAGGACCCACGTAGGCAGGAGAACGCCTGCCATGTATGCCCGTAGAAAAGGGTGGCCTCTCATCACGCCGCTCCGTTACAGGTGATACAAAATCGCCGGGATCAGTTCCGGAAAGACCGCCAGCATCACGGCGATCAGACCCAACAGGACCGCTTCGAACCAGCCAAAGCGCGCGGGCGCCTCTTCCAGGCGGCGAAGCATCCTTGGCCAGAGATCGGCCTCCAACGCGAGGTCGCGGCGTGGAGGCAGTGCAGCGCGCAATTGCGCGCGGACGAAATCGAATTCGTGGCCGCCGGAGCTCATGGTCGAATTCCCATCCTTTCCAGACTGCTGCGCAGATGCCGCACGGCGCGCGCCACGCGCATCTTGACGGCACTCAGCGACAGGTTCAAGGCATCCGCGATTTCCTGGTATGGCTGTTCCTCGATGAGCGCCAGGACGGCGGCCACCCGGAGGCGCGCGGGGAGGGAAAGGAAGGCGCCCTGGATGCGGTCGCGGAGCTCGTCCCGCACCAGGGGGTCGGGGGCGGCGGGCGGTGGCGGTGGCGCCGGCTCGAACGAATGACTGGCCGATCTCAGGTAGTCGATCGCCATACGGGTAGCGATGCGCCGCACCCAGGGCCCGAAAGGACGCTGGGGATCGAACCGTTGCCTGCGAAGATAGACGCGCCAAAAGGTCTCGATGGTCAAGTCCTCCGCCGCCGCGGGATTGCGAACAATGCGAACGATCCATCCGTAAACCTCGCCTTGATACCGGCGAAACAGGATCTCAAACGCATCCACATCTCCGGTCGTGAACCGCTCCAGGTCCTCATCCATGCCCGCTCTTACGGTGTATCCAGCCGGTGCAACGGCAAGTCCAATTACTGTTTCTCCAGAACGGCCTTCTGGTACGCGTCCCCGCTTTCGTTGCTCAACTGCCGGACGATTGCGATTGTCTTACCGTCGGGCGACAAAGTCCAGCAGTCGATGATGCGCACCGGGCCGCCGTCTGTACGGCATTCCCACTGCCCGACGCTTTCCCGGTCGGCTTGCGTGGACGTCAGGCGGAACGCCGGCTCGGCGTGCTCGATCCGATCGGTTCGCCGGTCCGGCCCCGGCAATGGACCAAAGTCACTCTTGCCGGGATTGAATTTCCACTCGCTGGAGAAATTCGGTTTCCGATCCGCGCCGTGAACGGGCGGGGCGAAGCAAAGGAGGACGGCTGCGATGGCGGCAAGAGCCGGACGCCTCGGCCGGGGAATCCAGCGGGGCGTCCGCCGGCAGTAGTCAACGTAGTCGCGGCCGAATTTGTCCCGCAGGGTTGGCTCCTCATAGAGCACCACCAGGAGATGAAAGAGCAGCCACCAGGCGGGCACAAAGAGGACAATCGAAGGCGACCGTTCGACGAGGCCCAGACCCAGGAGGAGCAACGCTCCGCCCACGTACATGGGGTTGCGAGTGTAACGATACGGTCCTGCCGCCACAAGCCGGCGGGGAGCGTCGAACAGCGCGGGAGTGCCATGGCCCCGAACGACAAACGCGGCGATGCACCAGGCAGCCACGGCTCCACCCAAGGCCAGAACTGCCCATCCCGGCAGATGGGTCCACGCAGCCAAGGGCCCGCCCAGCGCGGTATCGAAGCGGCGCAGGGAAAGGGCGACCCAGGCCCAGAGCCATAGGAATGCGCACGCAAAAACAACCGATCGCAATGCGACGAGGGTCAGCAACATGGGAACCTCTCTCAATTACCTTACGGGCGGCGTAGCGCGGGGGTCACATTTCTTTTGCGCGAGGATCTTGGTGCGTGCGCCGCTATCGAGACCCTTGCGCCTTGGGATTCCCGGACCCTTCCGCCGGCCCCGGAACGCGGCCGACTCTCACGCCGATTCCGCAGGCCGCGCTGATGGCGATAGACCCGCGATGGGCGGTGCCCGTGCGCATCATGATCTACGGAGACGCGATCGGCATTATGCTGGTCTCCACTTTGCGGATGCTGTTCCCGCCGTGCGACACGCGGCCGAGAAGCGCCACGTAACCGGGGGTTGACCGACGAAAGCGTCTGTCCCACGGCGAATCGGCGCCGGGAGACCGAGCGCCGTCCGGTCCCTGGGGGCGACCTTGCCGCGGATATGCTGCCTGTCATCCACTATCCTGAATGGGATGGCACCACGGCCCGGCCTTGCGCCGACGCCCTTCTGGCGGGGTGTTCTGCACTACGAATCGGCGAAGGTAGCTCCCTGGCTTGGCTTGCGCAATGCCGCGGGCGTGGCTTTGCCGCTGGCGGTGGGCGTGGCGGCCGGACACGCGACCGGCGGATTGATCGCCGCTAGCGGAGCGCTCAATGTAGCCTTTTCGGACGGCTCGGATCCCTACCTGCATCGCGGGCGCCGCATGTTGAGCGCGAGCCTCTTCTGCGCGCTGGCCGTTCTCGCGGGCGGGCTGTGCGGCCGGAATCACACGCTCACGGTGCTGCTCACGGCCGCCTGCGCGTTTGCGGCCGGAATGATGGTGGCGGTTGGCACAGCCGCGACCGACATTGCCAACGTCACGCTGGTTACCCTGGTGGTGTACTCCGCGCAGCCGATGACAGCCGAGCAGGCGGCGGCTTCGGGCCTGGCGGCTTTGGGCGGCGGGTTGCTTCAGACCGTCTTGTCGCTGGCGCTGTGGCCCTTCCGGCGATACGGCCCGGAGCGGCGCGCGCTGGCCGATCTCTACCTGGAACTGGCGCGATCCATGGGTTCCAGTCCGCGGGTGATGGAGGCGCCACCCGCCACACCGCAGGCGACCCAGGCCCATGCGGCGCTGGAGGGACTCGGCCGGGACCACTCCATCGAGGCCGAGCGCTACCTGGCTCTGCTCAGCCAGGCGGAGCGCATCCGGCTGGCGGTTCTCACGCTGGTCCGGCTGCGGGTGCGCATTGGCCGGGAAGAGCGGAGCGAGCCGCAGACCGCGATCCTGGACCGGGCGTTGGAACTCGCAGGCCGCATGCTGGCGGCCATCGGCGAATCGCTGCTGGAACGGGGGAGCGTGTCCGAAGGCGTGGACGAGTTGCGCGGCTTAGCGGAGGCTTTGCGGCAACCGTGCGGCGCGGCGAACCTCACGGGCATGTTGCGGGATGCGCGAAGGCAACTGGATGCGCTGGCCGGGCAACTCGCATCGGCGTGGGAAATGGCCGCGCACACCACTACCGCGGGCAGCACGCAATTCGAGCGGCGCGAGGCGGCCCAGCCGCAGGCCCTGCGGATCGGCGGCACGCTCGAGATCTTGCGAGCCAATCTCAACCTGCGGTCGGCCGTCTTTCGCCACGCTCTGCGGCTCTCGGCTTTGGTCGGCGTGGGCGAAGTGCTGGCCCACAGCGTCGGCTGGCGGCGCTCGTACTGGATGCCGATGACTTCGGCGATCGTGCTCAGGCCGGACTTCACCACTACCTTCAGCCGCGGGGTGCTGCGCGTGGCGGGAACGCTGATCGGCCTGGGCCTGGCGACTGCGTTGTTCCACGCGCTGGCCCCCGCGGGCGAGCTCGAAGTGCCGCTGATCGCTCTGTTCGCATTCCTGTTGCGCTGCTTCGGGCCGGCCAACTACGGAATCTTCGCCGCGAGTCTGACCGCCCTGGTGGTGCTGCTGTTCACGGCGACCGGGGTGGCGCCGGGACCGGTGATCGCGGCGCGCGGCGTCAATACGCTCGCGGGGGGGATGCTGGCACTGGCGGCGTACCAGGTGTGGCCCACGTGGGAGAGAAGCCTGGCGCCGGAGGCCCTGGCGCGCCTGCTGGACGCGTACCGTACCTACTTTCGAACGCTGTGCGACGCCTACATCATTACGGGCCAGTCGTTCGCCGCGGAACTGGATCGGGCACGGCAGGCCGCGAGGCTGGCGCGATCCAATGCGGAGGCGTCGGTAGCGCGGCTGGCTACGGAACCGGGTGTCGCGGCGCATCGCATCGCGGAGGTGAATGCCATGCTGGCCAACTCGCACCGGTTTATCCACGCGGCGATGTCGCTGGAGGCGGGGCTGGCGCGCAGCCGGCCGGCTCCGGCGCGCGCGGAGTTCCGCACGTTCGCCATTCACACGGACCTGACGCTGTACTACCTGGCTGCGGCCCTGCGCGGTTCCAAAGTTTCGGCGGAAGACCTTCCGGATTTGCGGGAAGACCATTATGCCCTGGTGCATGCGGGCGATCCGCATCAGGAGCGGTATGCGCTGGTCAATGTGGAGGCGGATCGCATTGCGAACAGTCTGAACACGCTTGCCGGGGAGGTGGGGCGGGCCCGGACGGCGACAACTTAAGGCATTCCCGGTGGCGTGAAACCGCTCATTTTTGAGCGGTTTTCGTTTGTAAGCTATTGATTTTAAATAAAACCGACTGCTCATTTTGAGCGGTTTTTCTTTCTTGGGAGACCTTATATGGGATCGATCAAGACGACCGACAACCTCGGAACCTGGAACCTGGCCCCCGGCCCCTATAATGATGGAATGCTGCCCCGCCTCTGTGCCGCGTTGCTGCTCGCGCTGCCGGCCATGGCCACCGATTTGAAGTCCGCCATGATCGTGGCGCCGGCCGCTCTCGCCTCGCCCGAGAAAAAAGCCGCCGCCATGCTGGTGGATGAAATCGAGAAGCGCACGCGCATTCGCCTGCCGATTGCCGCCGCCTGGTCCGGCTCCGGCCCTGCGATTCTGCTCGGCCAGCCGCCCGCGAAGTTCACCAATCGCCTAACGCCCGCAGTGCCCGGCGCCGATGGCTACCGCGTCCAGGCGATCGACGGCGTAGTGCTCGTCACCGGCAACGATCCTCGCGGCACCCTCTTCGGCGCCGGCGCACTGCTCCGCAACCTTTATATGGAGCGCGACCACCTCGAAGTGCCCGACGATCTCCGCATCGCAACCGCGCCCAAGTATCCTTTGCGCGGCCACCAACTCGGCTACCGCCCCAAAACCAATTCGTACGATGGATGGAGCGTGCCCGTGTGGGAGCAATATATGCGCGATCTCGCGGTCTTCGGCTCGAACGCCATCGAGCTGATTCCGCCGCGCTCCGACGACGACGCCGACTCTCCGCACTTCCCCCTGCCGCCCATGCAGATGATGGTCGAGATGTCGCGCCTGGCTGATACCTACGGGCTTGACGTGTGGATCTGGTATCCGGCCATGGACCGCGACTACTCGGATCCCAAGACCGTCGACTTCGCGCTCCAGGAGTGGGGCGAGGTGTTCCGGCAACTGCCGCGTATCGACGCCATCTTCGTCCCCGGCGGCGATCCCGGCCACACCGAGCCCAAATACCTGCTGGCCCTGCTCGAAAAAGAGACCGCGCTGCTGCACCGCTATCATCCCAAGGCCCAAATGTGGGTCTCCCCGCAGAGCTTCAGCCGCGAGTGGATGGACCAGTTCTTGGGGATTCTGAAGAACCAGCAGCCGGCGTGGCTGAGCGGCGTAGTATTCGGACCGCAGGTGCGCATGAGCCTGCCCGAGCTGCGCGCCGCCGTGCCCCAGCGCTACCCCATTCGCCACTATCCCGATATCACCCACAGCCGCCAGTCGCAGTATCCCGTGCCCGATTGGGACGTGGCCTACGCGGTCACCGAGGCCCGCGAGGTGATCAATCCGCGGCCAGTGGACGAGGCCAATATCTTCCGCCTGCTCCAGCCCCACACCATGGGGTTCCTCACCTATTCGGAGGGCTGCAACGACGACGTCAACAAGATGCTGTGGAGCGCGCTCGGCTGGAACCCCGACGCCAACGTGACCGATATCCTGCGCGACTACGCGCGCTATTTCATCGGCGAACGCTACGCCGACAGCTTCGCGCAGGGACTGCTGGCGCTGGAGCGGAACTGGCGCGGGCCGCTCGAGACCAACGCCGGCGTGTACACCACGCTCGAACAGTTCCAGAAGATGGAGAGCAGCGCGCCGCCCCAGGTGCTCGCTAACTGGCGCTTCCAACAGGCGCTCTATCGCGCTTATTACGATGCCTACACGCGCTCGCGCCTGCTGTACGAGTCAGGGCTCGAAGACCAGGCGATGCTGGAGTTGCGCAACGCGCGCTCGTTGGGAGCCTCCGTGGCCATGAACCGCGCGGAGGGGATCCTGGACCGCGCGGCCACCGATCGCGTAGCCGAGGCGTGGCGCGCGCGTATTTTCGAGCTGGCCGAAGCCCTGTTCCAGAGCATCCGGATGCAGTTGAGCGTCCCGCGCTACAAGGCCATCTCAGTGGATCGGGGGGCCAACCTCGACACGCTCGACGTGCCGCTCAACAACCGCGTCTGGCTCAAGCAGAAATTCGTGGAGCTGCGCGCCATCGCCGTCGAATCCGAGCGCCTCAAGGAGCTCGACGCCATCGTCAACTGGACCGATCCGGGCCCCGGCGGATTCTACGACGACCTCGGAAATCTTACCCAGCAGCCGCACCTGGTGCGCGGCCTGGGCTTCGAGAAAGACCCGGCGTTTCTGGAGTCTTCGCTGATCGGATTCGCGGCCCGGCCGGCCATCCGGACCTCCTGGTGGACGCATGCGGAATCGCTGGTGGATGCGCCGTTGCAAATGCATTATGAGGGTCTCGACCGTGACGCCCAGTACAAGATCCGGGTGGTGTATGCCGGCGACAGTCCGCGCGGAAAGATCAAGCTGATGGCCAACGGCTCGGTGGAGATCCACCCGCTGATCGACAAGCCCACGCCGGTAAAGCCCATCGAGTTCGACGTTCCAAAACAGGCCACCGCCGCCGGAGAGCTGCGCTTGAGCTGGTACCGGGAGCCCGGCCTCGGTGGCAACGGGCGCGGATGCCAGGTAGCGGAGGTCTGGTTGATCCGCAAGTGAAATGCTCAAGCGTTCTCCGCTGCCGGAGTTTACCCGTTCCGGGCGCTCTCTGGCTTTGACTTTCTCCGTGCTTTTCTCCGCGCTGGTCTCCGTTCCTCCCGCGGTCGTGAGAAAAAATCAAGCTGGGTATCCGCTCGACCCAGGTAACCGCTGTGGAAGCGGATTGGGCGGGGCGGACCCCTTGCCGGACCTCTGATCCTGCATAGGCGTTAAAATACGAGCGTTGTCTCGCCGGCGGTTGGCCGCGATCCACCTTGATCCACGCTTTGCCCGCAGCTTCCCAGGAGGCCGTTTGAACTAAAAACGTAGCAGCTTTTCCTCGTCGCGTATCGCGATCCGGATATACACGGTGCCAAGGTGGGTGACTTCATATCCTGCTTTCCGAATTGGGCCCGCGAGCAGCTCGGCGAGGCTTTCCTCGCCGGGAGCATGAGCAATCAACACGTATCGGTGACTCATACGATGGAGCGAAGTAACTCCGAAACACCGCGGGACCAGTCCTTAGCCAAGTCGCAGTACTTGATATCTTCGAGTATTGCTGGCGGGGACCCTCCGCTCAGCAGCGCCGGAAGGATTTTGACACCATTGCTGTTCATCTGTATCGCCAGGGCAGACATCCACTCGCGTCCCATCCACGGTGCGAGTACACCCGAAGAAGAACAGCACATGACTACGTAATCTGCGGCCGCCAATCCCTCGTTCATTTTCGCGATGATCGAGTCGCCGAGCTTGATGCTCCACTCGTCAAGCCAAACGCTGTGCCCAGCGTTTCGTAGTTCAACTGCTAGACGTTCGGCTTGCGGCAAATCTGAACCCCTATGGCTTACGAATACGTTCATCACTTGCCCCAGGAACAATCCTACACGATATCCAGCATCCCGTCGAATTCACAGGTCCAACACTGCTCATCTGGTACGCTCCAGCCCGAAGACGGTAGCTAGAGCCTCGTCGAAAGCCCTGAGGCGGATACATCTCCGTCGCCCCGGGAACGCAAGCCGTGAGGTCCTCGTCACCTCAACCTGACGCGTAGCGCCCTACTCGTTTGAAGTGCGGCCACAGGACCGTGAAGTCGGGATCTTGGAACGTTGCCTCCGGATCAGTGGCCACAAACGCCCTTCTGTCGTCCGATCAACCAGCCGCGTTCGTAAGCATGTCGCGCAACCAGCCCCAAACGGCCTTCTGGGAAGCCGCAAGCTCGCACTCCGGCAGGATGGTCGGCCACTCGGAGAAAGGTCCTCGCCGGATTACTCCCCATAAGTCGGCTTGTCGCCTTTGATCGCGCAACAACCGCCATCTGGCACGAAAACGCCATCCCCGTCGAAGTGCAGCCAAAGTGCTGGAAGTTCCGTTCCGGGAACTTTGCAGCCAAATGCGGGTCCCCTCGACGGCACCGCCTACGGCCGACTCATCCTGGAAAGCGGTCTTATCTTAAGCCGATGCCCTGGTCCTGGGGGCCCTCTGGGGACGACGCCCTCGTCCCACCGGGTGCGGAAGTCTCCTTCCCTCACCTTTTGCCTCTCTCTGTTTTCTCGCCGCCTCTTCCTCCGCGTGCTTCGTGGTTCTCCAAAAAACCGGGTCGCAAAATTTGGCGGTTTATTTTTCCTTTCTTTTCATATATTTGATTAATTTCGGACCCTGAAATCGCAACGCCTACCCCTTACACTGAAATTAGGAGACGAGCCGCGAGCTTGCCTCCTTTTTTTATGCCCACACTCAAACAAACCCGGGCGAATCGTCTCAACGCCCAAAAATGTACCGGGCCCAGCTCCGCCGAGGGCAAGGCCCGCTCCTCCAGGAATGCCCTGAAATCCGGCATCCACGCCGAGTCTGAGGTCCTCCCCTGGGAAGACCCCGCCCAACGCGCCGCCATCGCCGCCGATTGGACCCGGCACCACCACCCCTGCACTCCCGAAGAGCGCACCCTGGTCGACAGCCTCGCCCACGGCGAATCCCTATTCCGCCGCT
>Ga0209517_10007943_pt1 | contig 12540 bp, 8 predicted proteins | sample PeaSoiMetSII2010_FD_187695 | JGI IMG/M metagenome (GOLD analysis project Ga0209517, IMG submission 187695) | Peat soil microbial communities from Weissenstadt, Germany - SII-2010 (SPAdes) (version 2) | ecosystem: Environmental > Terrestrial > Soil > Wetlands > Peat | place: Germany: Weissenstadt...
TGGGTGGAACCATCCACGTAATCGTCAACAACCTCATCGGATTCACCACCAACGCCCGCGAGGAGCATTCCGCTCGCTTCTCCGCGCAACTGGCCCGCCGCCAGGCGATTCCCATCTTTCACGTGAATGGCGAAGACGTCGACGCAGTTATGCGAATCGCCCGCCTGGCCGCCGAGTACCGCTACCAGTTCGGTACCGACGTGGTCGTCGACCTGATCGGCTACCGTCGCCATGGCCACAGCGAGGTCGACGATCCCACCGTGACTCAGCCGCTGATGTATAAGGCAATCAAACAGCACCCGCCGCTGTATCAGATCTATGCCAAACAAATCGGCATGCAGGATGAAAATATCGCCGAGCGCGTCAGGACGATCAAGGGAGAGTACGAAGCCGCACAAAAAGAGGCGACGCAAGTCACCAAAAAGCCACTGATGCGCGATCTCCCCACCTACTGGAAAGACTATTTCGGCGGCCGCTATAAACCGGAATACGAACAGCCCACAGGCATCCCGCAAGAAGAGTTGGCCGAGCTCACCGAGCGCTTGACCACCTATCCCGAAGGTTTCCACATCCATCCCAAAGTGAAGAAGTTGCTCGAGCAACGGCAAGAGATGGGGACGGGCAAGAAGCCGGTCGACTACGGTATGGCCGAGGCGCTGGCCTTTGCCAGCCTGGTGAAAGATAGCATCCCGGTTCGCCTAAGCGGGCAGGATTCCCGCCGCGCAACCTTCAATCAGCGGCACTCGGTGCTGTTCGATGTTGAGGACGAATCGGAATATGTCCCGCTGCGCCACATTGCTGCGGACCAGGCGCCATGCGACATCTACAACTCCACGCTTTCCGAAGCCGGCGTGATGGGATTTGAATACGGCTACAGCCGCGATTATCCCGAGGCTCTGGTCCTGTGGGAAGCCCAGTTTGGCGATTTTGCCAACGTCGCGCAGGCAGTGATCGACCAGTTTGTGTGCGCCGGCGAGGACAAGTGGCTGCTGCTCTCCGGCCTGGTGCTGTTGCTGCCCCACGGCTACGAAGGCCAGGGTCCGGAGCATTCCAGCGCCCGCATCGAGCGTTTTTTGCAACTGGCGGCGCGCGACAATATCCAGATTTGCCAGCCCTCGAATGCCGGCCAGTATTTCCATCTGCTGCGCCGGCAGGCGCTGCGCAAGTGGAGAAAGCCGTTGGTGGTCTTCACGCCCAAGAGCATGCTGCGCCATCCCGATGCCCTGTCTCCGCTGGAAGACCTGACGCATCAGAAGTTTCTGTCCGTCATCCCCGACACGGAAGCGCATGATGCAAAACGGATTCTCCTCTGCACCGGCAAGATCGGCCACGAATTGCGCACCGAAAGGCAGAAGCGCAACGATTCAAGCACCGCCATAGTCTTCCTGGAGCAGATGTATCCCTTCCCCGAGGCCGAACTAATCGCAGAATTCGAGCGCCATGGAACCGCGCGAGACATAGTCTGGGTGCAGGAAGAGCCCTCCAACATGGGTGCGCTTTCCTACATGCTGCCGCGCTTAAGGTACATCGCCAATGACCGCCCAGTGCATTCCGTGAAGCGTTCCGGAAGTGCGAGCCCAGCAACCGGTTCGGCCAAAGCGCACGAGGTCGAACAGAAAACACTCCTGGCCCTGGCCTTCACAACCCAGGACTGAAAAGCCTGCGGAAAGAATCGCTGCTGCCCCTGATTTGGGGTAGCTCCGGATTTGGGGTAGCTCCGGATTTGGGGTGGCGCAGCGCTTTAGCGCTGCGATAAGTCGCTTGTTTCATAGTCGGCTTCAGCCGCTGAGGTGAGACTGCGACGCGGTGGATGCTTTTTCGCAGCCTATGAAAACTTGGCAGCGAGAGCGCAAAACAATAGCCCAAGACCGATCTTCGATCCTGGGCTCTTTCACTGACGCACACACAGGGCCAACCCCGTTTTTGCCGCGAGCAACGGACGAGCCTACGGCCAGCGCTTGGCCGCCTCTTCCCACCCCGCAACGCGCGTCGGCGCGTTTGCCGCCTGCGCGGCAACCACCGGAGGAATCCGCACCGGTTGTGGCGGCGCGGCCGTTAAGGTCGGCTTGGGCGCTTCCGCCAGCGACTCTTTTTCGTCCGAAAGCAGCGGCGCGGCCACGCGTAAGGCCTCAACTTCTTTTTCCAGCCGGGTCAGTTCAAGTTCCTTTTGCCGCAAAACTTCGTAAACATTCTTCATGTTTGCCACCTGTGTTGGAACAAGAGATTAAGCGCAGAGTATGGGTTCCACCGCAATCTGTCAAGGAGAACAGGCGCCCCAGGGTGCAAGAGTGGTTATCGAAACACCACCACCGCAACCAGAATGCCCAGGATGACGACGACAATCGCCAGCAGATTCACATGGTTTGCCAGCCACGATTCTTTGACTGGCACTGAATTTGCCAGGAAGGCCGGCACGAATTCATCCGCCATCGAAGCCGCGGAGTCAGACGGCGTCTCCTGATCCGGTTCGCGTAGCGTGCTCTCGCCTTGCTCCTTCTCCAGCGCCTTTCTTCCGGCATCCTTCTGCTCGCAGTCGAGGCAGAGCGTTCTCCCCTCGGATATTGGAAATCCGCAGGAAGGGCATTTTTGCACGCGCAGCATGGCTTCTGGGACAGGAGCATTTTCTGCAGGCAAAATTACGTGTGCCTCGTCAGGCAGTATTGGGGGCTCGGCGAACTCTGGCTTGAGAGGGCCGTTAACGGGAGTCGCGGAAGCCTGCGGCGCGGTCATTGTCGTTGTCGCAGGAGGTCCGACGGCCTTTCCCGGTTCAACCTCGGGCGCGGGCGTAGTTGCGAAGTTCTGCCGCTGCTCGGCCAGATCAAGAGCGGTCAAAGTAAGGTCGGCCATGCGTTCCAGCGCGATCAGATCCCGCTCTTCGAAGGCGTACGGATGATCGGAAAACAGTTCGAACAGCCCGCGAACCTCGCCGCTACGCCGGAGCAGCGGCAAAACCACGATGGACGCAATGCCCAAAGCCCGGCAAGTTTCCAGATTCACCCGCGGATCGGCTTCTGCGTTGTCACACCGCAGCAACTGCCGCCGCGCAATGCTTTCGCCCGTCAGTCCCGAGCGAACTTGCAACCGCACTCCGACTGCCGGAGCCGAAACCCCAGCGCTGGCGCGGCAAACCATCTCCTCACCCTGGGGCAATGCGAGGGCAGTTCCGGTCGCGCCCGTAATGTATTGCGCGCGTTCCACCAACAGCTGGAGTGCCGAGTCCAGCTCCGTTTCTTCAAAAGCCCGGCTCCCGTTCGACTTATCGCCGACTGAACCAACTCGACCCGTCCCGGCGCCCGTGTCCCCGGTATTCGCCGATGGGAACCCCTCTTCGGGTTGGATGGATCCACGCATGGAAAAGGCTGAACCGAGTCTCGCCTCGGAGACTCCGGCTGTCAAGAGCGCGCGGGGGTTAGCTATACGAACGGGAAGAGTGATACACCTCGACAACTGGGTTTAGACTGTGGGGCCGGGGCGCGCGCGTGAGTGGGGCGAGTGGGGCGAGGTGGAAAGTCGGGACCGTCAATCTACATGCTCTCCTTCTTCAAATTGCCCGTCCGCTGCTGGGAGTACATCTCGCTCGCCAGCCACCCATACATATAAGGTGGGCAGCAGAAAGACGCTCATGATGAGGGCTGCGATCAGACCTCCAACGATCACGATCGCGAACGGACGCTGAGAATCGGAACCAATCGCGTGCGAGAGGGCAGCGGGCAGCAGACCTAAAGTCGCTACCAGCATGGTCATCATGATGGGCCGCAGCCGTAAAACAGCTCCCTCCACTGCGGCGTCCTCAATGGAGTAGCGCCGCGCTCGAAGCTGATTGATGTATTCCAGCATGATGACTCCGGTTTGCACGGACACGCCAAACAGCGCCAGAAAACCCACACCTGAAGAAACGCTAAAGTTAGTCCCGGTCAACCAAAGAGCAAGCAGGCCGCCGATGGGAGCAACGGCAATGTTCACCAGGATCAGCCCCGCCCATTTGTAGGATTTGAACATCGTGTAGAGGATGACGAAGATGATGAGAATGGTGATGGGAAGCACGATCAGCAGCCGCGCATCGGCTCTTTTCTGACTCGCGTACTCGCCTTCCCAATCGACAGTGTATCCGGTGGGCAATTTGACTTGTTCGTTCACCTTCTTGATCGCTTCTTCCACGGTGCTGCCCAGGTCACGACCGCGGACGCTGTACTTGATGGCAACATAACGCCGGTTGCCCTCGCGATAGATTTCCGAAGCACCGTCGGTCACGCTGATCTTGCAGAGTTGGGCGAGGGAAACCCGCTCTCCAGAGGGCGATAGCAGACGGATGCTCTCAATCGCTTCCTTGGTGTCGCGATATTTGGGGAGATAGCGCAGGGTCAGGTCGTAGCGGGCCTCGTCCTTGAGGACCTGCGTGAGCGCGTTACCTCCCACCGCGGTCTGCACCGCATCCTGCACGTCGGCAACGTTGATCTGGTAACGCGCAGCCGCCTCGCGATCCACCGTCACGTTCAGATTGGGCTGGCCGAGGACACGAAAAACTCCAAGATCCTCAATGCCATTGATTTTTCGCATAATGGCGAGAATCTCATCGCTCTTGGCTTCGAGAACTTTCAAATCGTCGCCATAGATTTTCGTGGCCAACGCGCCTTTCACTCCGCTCACGGCCTCTTCCATGTTGTCTTCAATGGGCTGGGAAAAGCCCCAGACGACGCCGGGAATCCTGTTGAGTTCGCGATTCATGGCGGCGATCAGTTCGTCTTTGTTTTCGTGAAAAACCGGCCGCCACTGTTCTTTGGGCTTGAGGTCGACGAAATACTCGGTATTGAAAAAGCTGGTTGTATCCGTGCCGTCATCAGGCCGTCCCGTTTGACTGGTGCATTGCGGGACCTCGGGGAAAGAGCAAAGAATGATCCGCGCTTGATTGGAGACCCGGATACCCTCGTCCGGGCCGGTGCTGGGTGCCAGCGTGCCTCGAACCCAGAGCGCGCCTTCATCCAAATGAGGCAGAAATTCGGAACCGATGACGCCGCTAAAGGCGAGGTAATTCCCCACGGCGACGAGAAGCAAGCACGCACCGATGGTGATTGCACGATGACGAATAGCCCAACGGACCGCGGTGCGATAGCGCTCAATCAGGAAGTGCATGATGGGGTTGCGCCATTCACTCGCCCCCTTCTGGAAGGCGAAGCTGGCGAGCACGGGCGCGATCAGAATCGAGAAGAGTAAGGCCCCGAGCAGCGCAAAGGCTACGGTCCAGGCCATGGGGTGAAAAAGTCGGCCTTCGACGCGCTCCAGTGTAAAGATCGGCAAGTAAGCTGTGATGATGATGGCGATCGCGTAAAACACCGGCCGCTGTACTTCGTGAGAAGCCTCACTAATTCTTTCGCGGGCCGTCTTGACCCCGTTCTGGCGGCCCAAATGGCGCACGATGTTTTCGACCATCACCACCGCACCATCAACCACCATGCCAAAATCCAATGCTCCCAAGGAAAGGAGGTTCGCAGGGATCTGTTTCAAATCCAAGCAAATGGACGCGAACAGCAACGAAAACGGAATCGTGGCCGCAACAATGAGCGCCCCACGAACATTGCCAAGAAACAAGAACAGGACGATCGATACCAGGATCATTCCTTCTGTGAGGTTGTGGAGCACCGTGTGACTGGTGAAGTGAACCAGGTCGCTGCGGTCGATGAACGGAACCACTTTCACACCTCGAGGCAGAATGTGATTGTTCAGGTCCTCTACTTTCTTATGGATGCCTTGCAGGGCCGTATCCGCCGCTGCGCCCTTCCGCAGCAGCACGATGCCTGACACCACATCGTCGTTGTCAATAATCTTTCCGTCCTCGCGGTGAATTCCCCTGGCAAATTGGCCGAGCCGAATCTTCGGACCTTGCGAAACGACCGCAATATCCTTCATTCGCAGCGGCGTGCCATTCTTGGCGGTAATGACGGTGCGTTCGATGTCCTGGGCGCGGTCAACCAATCCGACGGAGCGCACGTTGATCTGCTGCAGACCTTCCTGGATGAAGCTTCCGCCGGCATTGATGTTGTTGTTGGTGAGTTGCTGTTCGACTTGGGCCAGGCTCAAGCCATAGGCAACGAGCTTATTGGGGTCAACGCGAACCTGGTATTCGCGGGTGGGGCCGCCGAAGCTGGCCACATCGACAATATCGGGGATCGATTTGAAGTTCTTTTCCACGACCCAGTCTTCAATGGATTTCAGCTCCATGGGGTCGTAGGCGGGATTGGTGCTGTGCAGGGTGAAGAAATAAATCTGGCCGACCGGACTCCAGTCGGTACCCATTTGTGGCGACACGCCCGGCGGCAACGTAACCTGGCTCAGCCGCTCCAGAACGCGCTCCCGGTTCCAGGCATTGTCGGAACCATCTTCGAAAATCAGCTTCAGGTCCGAGAGCCCGAACAACGAGAACGAGCGCAGATGCACGGTCTGCGGGATGCCGTTCATGGCCACTTCGAGCGGGATCGTGACTTGCTGTTCGATCTGTTCCGCCGAAATTCCCGGCCATTGCGTAATGATTTCAACGTAGTTATCGGCTACATCGGGATAAGCCTCAATCGGCAGCCGCTCGAACGAAATGATGCCCCCGGCGAAAAGCAGCAGAGCGAAGCCCAGGACGAGCAGGCGGTTGTTAAGAGCAAAATCAACGACTCGGCGAATCATTTATTGCTCCCATTTATTGTTCCAACGTGTTTTGCAACGGAAGAGCGTTTGAGACGACCCGATCTCCCGGCTTGATGCCGGAGACGACTTCCTGCAGGTTGCCCGGAAGCATGTTTCCGGTGACGACTTCCAGGCGTTTGAAGTGCCCTGCGCTCTGCGGAACGGGCGTGTATACCCATTCGCGATCATGCAAGTGCAGAATCGCCGTGGCGGGAATGGCAGCGTGCGTTTCGGGCTGCTTGCCATAGAAGGTCGCCGTCGCAAACATACCCACGCGCATCAGTCCGGGATTCGCGACTTCGAGCCGGACCTTCGCTGTGCGGAGGTTGGAATCGAGAACGGGCAAGATGTTGTCAATCCGGCCTTTGAAGACCTTGTTGGGATAAGCATTCAGGCGGATGTCCGCATCCGCGCCGACGTGGACGGCATCGAGATCATTTTCGTAAACGTCACAGACGATCCAGACGTATGACAGATCAGAGATGGTGAACGGGTTGGGACCCGACAAACCCTGGACGCCGGCAGCGTTGGTAACCTGCTGATCGGTAATTACTCCCGAGATGGGGGCGGTCACGGCGACGATGCCAGAAGGATGGTCCTTGTCTACGCCGAGAAGGTGCAACTGCTCGGTGGCCGTCTCCAGATCGACTTTGGCATCCTGTTCGGTGTCTTCGGCTTGCTCGATGGCGCTCTTGGCGATCGCTCCCTTGTCGTAAAGGATCTGCGCTCGTTCGAGCTGTTGCCGCGCCAACCGTTCATCGTTCACCGCTTTCAAGTACGTCTGGTAAGCCCCGGAAACATCGTTGCTTCGAATCCTCAGCAGCAACTGGCCTTTCTTCACCTCGTCTCCCAACCGGGCTTTGATTTCCACTACTCGTCCCGAGGCTAACGAGATTACGGGCACGGCGCGTGCGATATCGGGCTGCACCACGCCGGTCACATTGAGCGCTGGAGCCGCCTTGTGTTCAATCGCCGTTACCAAGGGGAACTGGTCGGGATGGTCCACCTTGAAGTTGTTCGAATCGAGGTCGGGCTCGACGGTTGCGGGGGGTGGAGCCTCGGCTTTCGGGTCGGCTTTGGTTTCGCAACCAGGGAGCAGAGCGAGACACAGGAAGAAGACCGCAGACCAAAGAGTGCGGGTAGTGGAAAGAGCCGGCGCGGCAACAGGGGGGAGGGCCGCTGCAGCCGCGCCGCAAGAGTCCGCCGGTTGCACTGCTTTGGCGGCTCTTGAAGTCAAGAAATATGTCGTTTGCGATGTCATGGGATCACCTCGCGGCCTACCGCTAGATTCAGTTGGGCGGCTGCGGTCAGGTAAGAACCAACCAGGTTCAGGTAGGCCAGTTGCACGGTGCGGTATTCGGCCTCGGCGTTCAGGAAATCCAGCAGCGACGCCCCGCCGTGCTGGTAGGAAAACGTAATTGTGTCCCGCACCCGGACCGACTGCTGCAGGTACTTGGCCTTGTAGGGCCGCAGCAGAATCAGATTGCTGTCGAGCGTGGCGTAGCTGGAATCGACGTCGCTGTACACCTGTGCTTCGGCGGCGTCGCGCAATCTTTCGTTGCGCCTGATGTCCAGTTGCGTGCGCAGCTTCTCTCCCTGGTTGCGGTCGAAGATGCGGAGAGGAATGCTGACGCTTACGCCGGCGGTATTGATGCCAAATGGGTTATTGGTGGAGGAGTTGTGGGTATACCACGCGCTCCAGGTGGGGTCGGTGGAGCCGTTGGCCACCGCCAGTTTGTGATCGGTTTGGGCTTTGTTGACGGCTTCGATGGCGGCCTTCAAGTCCGGTCGCGTATCCAGAGCAATCTTGCGGAATTCGTCGCGGGGCGAGAGTTGGTCGTTGAAGTCGTAGGCTCCGGTCACGTCGATCTGTTCAATTGGGGTTCGGTCGTTGAGCAGCGTCAGCAGTTGAATCTTGGCGTTTTCCAGATTCTCCTCGGCAGCTTGCAAATCGGATTCATACTGCACCCGCTGCAGTTCCAGCCGGTCGAGATCGATTTGCGCGATGTCGCCGGCATTGAAGCGGGTCCTGCTGATATCGAGCACGTGGTCGTAATAGGCAAGATTGTCTTTGGCCAGCTGCAGCACCGCTTTCGCCTGCAGGGTGGATACAAACGCACCCCGCAAAGTGAAGAGCAAAGTTCTCTCCAGGTCGGCATGGCTAGACTCGGCGATCAGTGTCGCTTTTTTTGCGCTCTCCAGGCGCAATTCGCGCTTGTGCCGCCGTTCGTGCAGATAGCTAAGGCTGGGCGACTCAAACGTGCCGGCGAAGGGCCGCCAGACGTCGTTATGAGGAGCGATTTGGGTGCCATCCGCCAGCAGGGTGAACTGCGGGTTGGGACGCAGAAACGCCGTGATCTCCTCCGCCCTGGATTCGTCGATACTCAGCTTGTCGGCCAGCAGCGTCGGGTTGTTCTGCTCAAAACGCAGGCGGACCTGATCCCAGGTCAGGGTCTGCTGCGCCGACGCATTGACAGTGACAGCCGCAGCCGCCAACACGCATACGACCAAATTGAAGTTGTGGAACTTGAACATCGTGCGCTCCGTGCGCATGGGGAAATGTCTTCGCCCAATGCGCGTGAATGCGAAAATCCTCGGGATTTTCCGGCCCAAGAATAAAATTGACTACAGGTTTAGAGCGAAGTCGGAGAATCGGAAGGAGGAGCGCGGCCAGCAGGCACGGGGTCAGCGAAGGTTCCGATTGTTGCCGGAATGAACAGGAGAACCGTGCCGACCGGTTCCAGCGCAGGAGTATGAGAAACGGAACTGGTCAGAACGGCGTGCGGAGAATGAACCAGCGCATGAATCGTGCAACCGCAATGGCCGGGATGCCGGAAAGCGCGTTCCGACTCTTCCATCTCGGGTCGCATGGCGTGCAGGTCGTCACTGGCCGAAATCACGGGAAACAGAAGAATCAACACGCAGCCCAGAGCGCACACGAATGCGATCGGGCATACAGCAGGACGTCCCGTCGAGCCACCCGAAGCGGCAGGAGATGTTCGTTGCCGCCACAGCAGCCACGCGGGCAGCAGAAGAGAAAACCAGCAAAGATTAAGAAGAAGCTCCATAGGAAATGCCCTGGTCCGGGGAGCTAACAGCACAACCCCAACCCGGTGCAACTGCCTCAAGATAATCAGGATAGCACAGAGACAACAAGTGACTTGCGTACCTGACTTGGGCCTGGCGGGCGGGCAAAAAACCACTACGGACCCTGCGTGACCTGCAGAGGCTGCGGGGTTTGGAGTCTCTGGCGAAGAATGGCTTTCCGGATGGGGATTTCAGCAATGGCATCGGCATGGATCACGTAGGCGCCGTGGGGCAGCGTGTTACCGAAGGCAATGTGAACGTTGGTGGCGCCAGCTTTCAGCGGGAAATGCTCGTAGCCGATGGCCGTCGCTCGCCCGTCGCCGGCGACGGCAACGATGATGACGGTCAGATCGAAGGTGTCTTTGGAACCATTGGAGACCTGCACCGACCCGTCAATCCGGCTGTCGTGGACCTTTGGAGATTCAAGCCATTCCAGCAACAGAGAGGTGGCGACCACAACTTGGAATTCTTTGTTAATGCTGTGGGCGGGGTGGCCGGAGTCTTCGACCCTTAAAGTCAGAGCAAAAGAGCCGGGTTTGGTGGGACGTCCAGCCAGCAGGCCTTCGGGTGTGAGCGTGATTCCTTCGGGAAGGTCGCCACTGGCCACGCTCCAGACATAGGGAGGAACGCCCCCGGTGGCATGCAGAAGCATGTGAAACTCGACGCCCGCTTCGAGTGGGGGCAGAGCTTCGTCCACCACGGCGAGCGGGGGAGCTTGGGCAGCCAGCAGACCGGAGAAGCAAAGCAGGATCGCAACCCGGAGGGTGATTGGAGTTCCCATACTGCATCCTTTTTCAGTCGGCATCGGCATCCACCTCCGGTGGGTAATCAATAAGCATCAACCTCTTTAAACAGCAGGGTGGTGGATACTCTTTCATTGCCATCAGCGTCAAAAAAAGATTGCCGATGTGAAAAGCTATTCTTTGAAACAAGGTAATAGAGGCCGCTTTCGGTAAAAACCTTCGAGTAATCCTGCTTGAACGAGAACACGCCTTCCTTGTGATGATAGGGACGTTTATGCCTGTGAATCGGGTCGAAATCGGTAATCGCGAGGAATCCGCCATGCTTCAAAACTCTGTCAGCTTCAGCTATGGCGGCAAACAGGTCCTGACGGTCGAGCAGATAAAGACAAAATCCAAAATAGACAAAATCGAAGGACAACCCATCAAAAGGCAAACGTGAGGCTGTGCCAACGTGAAGTTGTACTCCCCTCCCTGAAAGCCTGCGATTTCCCTCGCCGACAGCTTGCTTTGAGGGATCGATGCCCTGCCCTTTTGCGTCCAGTAAACCGCAAATCTGCTTCAGTTTGGCGCCATTGCTGCAGCCGATCTCGAGGATATCGTTTACTTTGTCCTTGAATGGAGATAGCGACTGGCCAAGCCATTCGATTTCACTGGCTACGTTCCTGACTTCAAGGGCTGCCCGGTTTCTAAGGAAGTAGTTGTCACCTTCCCCTTCAAGGAATACCGCAGACTGATTCATAGGTTTTTACCTGTCAACATAGAGTCGCAACAAGTTTTGCAGTCGATTCTACCGTGATCCATTCAATAATTTTCGGTGAAATTGATTTCGCCGCGTTTGATTTTAAGGCGGGCACGGCGTAAAAGAACTGCAATATGCCCTATCGTCAGTCCCGCATTATGGTTGGCTTCTTACTCGTTGGTTTGTTCGTCTGCCTGATGAGCGCGGACGCTCTGGCACAGGCTCCCGCTCCCTCTTCAGCCAAGCAGAAAACCAATAACGCCGAAGAAGCTGCGGTCTTCGAGCGCATCCTGAATCGTGTTCACTTTGAAAACGACGGAACGGAAGTGAGCGAGACCGAGGCCGTGGTTAAGATTCAGAGCCAGGCGGGGGTGGAAGAATTCGGCCAACTGGTTTTCGGATACTCATCGGCGACCGAAGAGTTGGAAGTCGAATACGTCCGGGTGCGCAAGCCGGACGGACAAGTGGTGGTGACGCCGGAGTCTACGGCGCAGGATTTCGCTCCCGATGTGCTGAAAGAAGCTCCCATGTACAGCGACTACCGGCAGCGGCATATTTCCGTGGCGGCGCTGCAACCGGGAGACACGCTGGAATACCGCACAGTGACGCGCGTTCTCACGCCGCTGGCCGCGGGAAACTTCTGGTACGAATACACATTTCCGAAGGGCGTAGCCGTCAATGAAGATCGGCTGGAGATTGACATCCCGAAATCGCGCGAGGTGAAGCTCAAGACGCCAACGCGCCAGGCCGACATCCAGGACACTGGCGACCGACGTACTTACACCTGGGTGGTGAAGGACATCCAACCGGATCGCGAGAAAGAGAAAGATGAAGATGAGTCGACCGGGCCGGATGTGCAGCTGACAACTTTCACCGACTGGAAACAAGTGGCCGAATGGTACGCCAAGCTGCAAGGCGAGCGCATGACGGTGGACGACAGCGTGCGCAAAAAGGCCGAGGAACTGACCAAGGGAGCGGATACGCCCACCGAGAAAGCGCGGCGTCTGTACGATTTTGTAGCGCGGAAAGTGCGTTACGTGAGCATTTCGCTCGGAGTCGGCCGTTATCAGCCGCATTCGGCTTCGGATGTTCTGCAGAGCGGCTACGGCGACTGCAAAGACAAGCACACGTTGTTCGCCGCGTTGCTGCGGGCGGAGGGAATTCAGAGTTATCCGGTGCTCATCGACAGTTCGCGCACGCTGGATCCGGACGTTCCTTCGCCGGCGCAGTTCGATCACGTGATCACGGCGGCGCGACTGGGGACGGGAAAGGCGCTGACCTGGCTGGATACGACTCCTGAAG
>Ga0209517_10007945_pt1 | contig 12540 bp, 10 predicted proteins | sample PeaSoiMetSII2010_FD_187695 | JGI IMG/M metagenome (GOLD analysis project Ga0209517, IMG submission 187695) | Peat soil microbial communities from Weissenstadt, Germany - SII-2010 (SPAdes) (version 2) | ecosystem: Environmental > Terrestrial > Soil > Wetlands > Peat | place: Germany...
GCTGGCGGAGATCCGGAAATTGCATCGGCAATGGGTAACGATGCTGCCCACCGGTAGCCGCCACCTGATGCAGCACATGGCGGAGCAGTGCCGCCTCGACCTACGTTGGCTCCGCGCGGTACTTGCCGATGTGGAGGCCGGACGCATTCGCGATACCCCTGACCCAGCTCGCCTCGCAGCCAAGACCTAATTGTGTTACGACACAGCCAGTTCTTGGGTGGTCGGCTAACCGGAAGCTATCCAGAGACGGGCTTGGAGGAGATCAATGGCGATTTCCTCGAAGCCGACTTCTGGCCCGGAATAGTGTCCAGCCGGCCGTCGCTCGGACAATCACCGGATCCGGGCTCGAAGTTCCGTACATCGGATGCTGAAGATATGCTCGAATCCACGTTCTCCGGAGTGCGTCAAGCGGACGGCTCGCGTATCGCGCATCCGAGCCAGCCACTTCATCTCAATAAAGCGGGAAAGTAAAGCGGCTCCGACTGCGCCTCCGACGTGGTGATGGCGTTCGGTCCAGTCTAGACACTTGTGAGCAAAGGAACGTCTTAGTCCACAAAGTGAGTCGGCATCAATGTCGAGAGTGCGCAGAAAGTGCTTGCCCTTAGGGGTCACCGTGAACGAGTTCTCCTGATGGCGTAGCGCCCCTCTCCGCAGGAGCTCGTTTCGCAGCGCAATCGCAAGCACACCTGCGAGGTGGTCATAGCACGTCCTGGCAAAGCGCAGTTCAGGGATAGCGGGACTCTCCGAGTGTTGAGCAAGCGCGCCCAACGCCTCAATGGCCACTGCAACATCGGTGTTTTTGAGACGGAAAAGTCGCTGTCGGCCACTGCGCTCACAAACGACAAGGCCGCCCGAGAGAAGCTTCGAGAGATGTGAGCTAGCGGTCTGCGGTGACACTGCCGCTGCCATAGCCAGCTCCGATGCGGAATGGCCATTGCCGTCCAGCAGAGCAGTGAGCATCTGAATGCGGCCAGCCTCGCCGATCAGGCCGGCGATGCGCGTAATTGAATCAGCATCCATACTTCGATACACATTTAAACATAGATGTGCCGCTCGGCGCTAGTGTTGCGTCAGATGCCTGGTGATTCCATCGCCACGCCTTTCAAGGAGGATCGATGAACGCATTAACAAAGGTTGCCGTAGTCATTGTCACCGCGGCAGCGACATTTGCCCAGGGGCCAACACAGAAAGGGACTCCGAGCACCAGCATTGTCGGTTACATTCGGGATAGCGGTTGCGTACACCGCTTCCATGAGGTGATAAAACCGTTGCCCAACGGATGTGTCGAAGCCTGCGTGCGCGGGGGCTCACCATTGGTGGTTTTGACAAAGGACGAGCAGGTGTACCACCCCATCTCCGGCGAGATGCCTGATGTCGACGTACGTCAAAAGCTATTGCCGTTCGTGGGCAAACTTGTAAAGGTCACCGGACACGTATACAGCCGTGGTGGTTCCAACGCGATTTCGCTGGAGCAGATCGAAGAGGTGAAGGAGTGAAGCGCGGTGGAAATGCATTTTGTGCGATCCGACTGGAGGAGGCTCCATGAAGGACTTGACGATCGCTTTGGAGAACCGTCCCGGAGCCCTGGCCGAGATGGGCGCCGCTCTAGGCCGAGCCGGGGTGAGCATTGAGGGCGGGGGCGCGTGGGTGGTCAACGCCGAAGGGGTTGCACACTTCCTCTTTGAGGATGGAACCGCGGCTCGCAGCGCGCTGGAGGCGGCAGGCATCGAAGTGCTAGCGGAGCGGGACGTGCTCGTTCAACGACTGAACCAGACTGAACCGGGTCAACTCGGCAAGATCTCGCGACAGATGGCCGACGCGGGCGTTAACATCGAGGTACTCTACAGCGACCACGATCATCAACTGATTCTTGTGGTGAACGACATAGCCAGGGGACGAGAGGTCTCTGACGCATGGACGCGCGAACAGGTCTCGCCCGATCGTCAGACGTAAGGTCGACGGGACGCCGAGCAGGAGGAGCAATGGTGAAACAACACACCTATGAGGTTCGAGTGGACTGGACCGGCAATGATGGCGAGGGTACAAAGACATACAAAGGCTATCGCCGCGACCATACGATCGGTTGCGAGGGAAAGCCTCAGATCCAGGGTTCAAGCGATCCTGCCTTTCGTGGCGATCGATCGCGTTACAACCCGGAAGAGCTTTTGGTGGCAAGCCTTTCGTCCTGTCACATGCTTTGGTATCTGCATCTGTGTGCGGTGAACGGTGTGACCGTGCTCGACTATCGGGATTCCGCTTCTGGGGTGATGGAGGAAGGCAATGATGGTTCAGGAGAGTTCGTCCGAGTGACGCTGAGACCTAGAATGAAAGTTTCTCATGGCGATGAGCGAGCCCGAGCTCTCGCTCTTCACAACGAGGCCCATCACCTTTGCTTCATTGCGAGGTCGGTGAGGTTCCCTGTAGACATCGCCCCGGAAATCATGGACGCAACGGCACTTTCCGTATAGGAAAAACTGTCCAGAAACGGGCTTGGGGGAGATCAATCGCGATCTCCTCCAAGCCGACTTCTGGACCGTGTCGCGAAAATTCTTTCCAGTTGCGCAACTTCCGGTTTGCCCGTTATTCGGGAGAAACGCAAGTAGAATCGCGCGGATTACTTCCGCTATGCCGACTTCCGAGTATTAATCCCCAGCATGTCAGGGTTAGATCACTTCCGGAATGCGGATAACGCGGGCACAGAAACACCTGGACTGGGTGGGCTTTCCCCTGACGAGTTTGTGAAACGATGGCAACCGCTTTCCGTTATTAAGGCCACCCATGCGTGCCTCAGCTGACCCCATCCTCACCGCCCTGTCGTTATCGCGAGCCAGCGAGTTCGGGGACGCCGGACAGCTTCTCGCATTCGTCTTCGCTTAAGTGCAAAGTGGCCGCTCCAACATTCTGCTCCAGATGTTCGATCGAGGAGGTTCCCGGGATCGGCAGCATAATTGGCGATCGCCACAGCAGCCAAGCGAGCGCGACTTGGGTCGGGCTGGCGTGGTGCGCTTCTGCAATCTGGTGAAGAATCTCACCGGCGATCCTGCCTGCTGCCAGAGGGAACCATGGGATGAATGCGATTCGGGTACTCTCACAATAATCCACAACGTAGTCCCATTCGCGGTCGGCGAAGCTGTAACGGTTCTGCACGGAAACGATGGGAACTATTTTGCGGGCCCGTTCGATGTGTTCTTGCGTGACGTTCGACAGCGCAACGTTACGGATCTTTCCCTCCTCTCTCAGTTGCGCCAGGGCCTCAACCGATAGATCGAAGGAGACGATAGGATCAGGAATGTGCAACTGGTAGACGTCGATACGATCGAGTCGCAGTCTTTTCAGACTGCCCTCCACGGCCTTGCGAAGGTGTTCTGGAGTTGCATCGTGGGTCCACTGATTGGGTCCGGGGCGGTTCCATCCGCCTTTGGTCGCAATCACAACTCCGGCCGGATAAGGAGACAAAGCTTCCGCGATCAGTTCCTCGCTTACGTTGGGCCCGTAGGAATCCGCGGTGTCGATAAACTGCACACCCAGCTCGACGGCACGGCGCAAAACTGCTAGCGCGCCTGTCCGATCCTTCGGCGGACCCCAGATTCCTTCGCCGGTTAAGCGCATCGCCCCAAACCCAAGACGATTCACCGAGATCTCTTTGCCCAGCAAAACCTGCCCGCCTTCACTTGCTGACAGTACTTTCTTGTTCATATCCTCCTCCATATTCCTATCCTCTTCTTTGATGTCAGCTTCTAACGCTCGATGCTATCCACTGCGAGCGCCTGTACTCCGTCACTTTCGACCAGTCTGCCAGCGACTGCAACACCCGGGACGCCGATTCGATCAAGAACGTCTTTGGGAAATCGTATCCCATTTTTTCCGGGCAAGACGATATAGACTTCGGCTTGCTGATCGGAGATAAATATTAAGGAACTCCCCGCCGCAACACACAACTTGGCGCAGAAGGCATGATCGTAAGCGTGCGTGTGATAACCGAGATAGCAATTCGCGTCGGTAAACTCACCCCGGAGACGGACCGCTTGACCCGCTACAACTTGTCCGCCAAGGAACTCGATATTTCCTTCCTTCGCCAGTCGCTGCGCTTTTCCGAGGTCAGAGACCAAAGCTTGCACCTCTGTGAAAGACATATTGTTTAGCCCAGACCGATCTCCGAATTGCATGCCGCAGAGTGCCAATGTAGCAACGCACCCCAGCAACGCAGTCACGGAATGTCTAATTGGATGCGCTCTGTGTGCGATCGCCTTGGTGATTCCTTTCAGGTTGCCTTCTGGTGGTCGCAGTGCCGCTTGAACTGATGCGCCAGATGGAGTTCGAGCCATCGTCGCTCACCAGCAGAGAGCCATCCCGAGCCACGGTGATACCTACGGGCCGGCCCCAGACGTGCCCGTTATCCACGACGAACCCTGTCAGAAAATCTTCGTACTCCCCACTCGCGCGTCCTGACTGGTGGAGAGGAACGCGAATGACTTCATATCCGGCCCGTACCGATCGATTCCACGAACCATGCTCCGAAGCGAAAATGTCTCCCTGGTATTGCGATGGGAATTGCGTGCCTTCATAGAACGTCATTTCCAGTGAGGCATTGTGTGCCTGGAGCAACACGTCTGGAACGAGGGCCTTGTCTCTCAACTCGGGATGTTTCCCCTCGTGGCGCGGATCCTGATGGCCGCCTATATACCACCAGGGCCAGCCGTAGAAACCGCCGGCTTCTACGTGCGTGATGTAGTCCGGCACGAGATTGTCACCCAAGCCGTCACGCTCGTTGACCGAACACCACAACTCCCCGGTCTTCGGATTGATCGCCAGCCCCCCGCCCGCATTGCGGATCCCGTATGCATAGACCTGCATGTCTGATCCGTCGGGATTAAACACCAGAATGTCGGCGCGATTCTTCTCCCCCGGCACAGTATCGGGATCATCGACATTCGATGCTGAACCCACCGAGACGAACATCTTCCTGCTGTCATTCGTGAACTGGATATCGCGGGTCCAGTGACCTCCATCATGAGGCAGATCGACAAGATGCTCCGGATCTCCTCGTGCCTGCAGGTCGCCAGTCTGATACGGAAATCTGACAACCGAATCCGTATTTCCGACGTAAACCCACTGTGGATCGTTGCCCGCAGGATAGAAGGCGATGCCATAGGGTTGATTTAGCCCCTTGGCAAAAACATATGCCTCGCCCGCTTTGCCCTCGGGTGTGATTCCGCGGAAAACCCTGATAATGCCACTGCTGCTTTCTGCTAGGAAGATGTCGCCATTGGGTGCGGTGCGCATCAGTCGCGGATTATCGAGGCCGGTTGCGTATTGCTGCACATGAAAGCCGGCAGGCGCTTTCGGCCAAGCCACTTTCGGCCGGGTCACCAGTTGTGGTCCGTTGTTGGCTGATTCTGTGGAGTATGGCGTCGGCAGATCATGTACGCTGATCTTGCGCATCGTCCCGGGGTGCTCAAAGCGGAAGTCCGTAAACGGTGCCGACGGAACGGCGGCACTGGTCGCCGCCGGCTTGTAGTCTGCGGGTAGCGAAATCGTCTTGGGCGCTCCCGCGCTCTTGAGCGATTTCAAGTACGTTACAATATCCCACCGCTGTTGCTCGGGTAGGTGCGCCCACGAGGGCATGCCGTTGGCAACCGATCCAGTAGTGATGAACCAGAACACCTCTCCATCGGGAACTGATTGCACAGCGCCATGAGACAAGGCTGGAATATTCCCGGTTCCGCGCCCACCAATTCCGTGGCACGAACCGCAATTCATTGTGTAGAGCCTGGCTCCTGCCACAATGGCGGCATGCTGGCCCGTATATGGATTTTTTTCTTGAGCACTGGAGGCTGAGGCATTATGAAAATGGGCATCCTGCGCTTCCATCGGAAGATTTATAGCGATCGATACGACCAGGTATAGGATCGCGGTTTTAGCAACGGACTTGGTTTGTAAGCTCAACTTAATTCCTCCAACTAATGTTTTTGACCGACTTAATCTTGTCCCGCCACATCCATCGATTTGCAATCCCCTTGCCGTGTCTGTCCTCCGCAATTTGCCTTCGTGTTGCGCAGTTTGCGGGCTGGGCGGTTGGAATTAGCTGCTGAGGTTGTCAATCTCGTGACAGGGTGGCGAGATAACGACAACGATTGATAGCAGACGAAAATCAGTCGGCATTGCGGGCCAGCTTTCCGCAGCATTCGGGGCGTTCCGGCAAGCTAGTGCTATCCCATCCGCCGCCTAGAGCCTCAATCAACAGCACCGCATTCGCCATGCGTCTGCCTAGAATGTTGACGGCTGTAACCTCGTCGGCCAGGGCGGCATTCTGAGCGGTTATGACTTCGAGATAGCTAGTGACTCCACCTTCGTAGCGCGTATTTGAGAGACTTAAAGATCGTTGCGCGGCCTCGACCGCGGTCGCCTGAACTCCTGCTTCCTGCTCCAGGATGCGTAGGGCGGCCAGATTGTCTTCCACTTGTTGAAAGGCCGTCAGCACCGTTTCGCGATAGGACGCAACCGACGAGTCATAGCTCGCCTTCGCTTGGTCGTTTACAGCGCGCCTCCGGCCTACATCAAAGAGGGTGACCAGCGCAGAAGATCCCACCGCCCAGAAACCGCTTGGTCCCTGGAGCAGAGTCGTGAGGCTTCCGCTTTCGAATCCGCCCGAGCCCGCGATATTCAGCAAGGGATAGTAAGCAGTTCTAGCAAGGCCAACCTGAGCGTTCGCCGAGGCTACCCGGCGCTCGGCGCTCGCAATGTCGGGGCGTCTTTCCAGCAATGTCGAGGGGATGCCGACTGGAATTGATGGTGGCGGAGCAGTGAGCGGCAATGGTGGCAGGGTGAAATCCGCGGGGGTCTTGCCGACCAACACCGCCGCTGCGTGCTCGTATTGCGCACGAGCCACGCCGACATCCACCATCTGGGCTCGCGTGGTCTCCAATATAGTCCGGGCTTGCTCGACTTCGACTTCAGACGCAAGTCCACCCTGAAAACGGTCCTCATTTAGCTGGAATGCCTGCTGATACTGTGCAACCGTGTCTCGGAGCAATTTCTCCTCGGCGTCCAAACTGCGGGCCGCGAAGTAATCGATGGCCAGAGCCGAATGCATGCTCAGGTTCACAACGGCCAGATCAGCAGCACTCGCTTGCGCTTGCTCGCGATAAGACTCCACATTGCGGCTTACTCTTCCCCACGCATTGACCTGGTAAGAAAAATTAACCGGCACCCCGAAATCGTTGAACGTGATGCCATCCAGATTGGAACTCTGCGGTGGGCGGTTATTGGAGTACTGCTGGCGCGTAGCGATAGGTCCCGCTGTCACGGTCGGATAGTAATCCGCGCGAACATACCGCAAAGCCGCTCGCGATTGCTGGTACTGCGCCACCGCGGCTTTCAAATTCTGGTTCGAAACGTTGATCTGCTGCTCCAAAGCATTCAGCTGAGGGTCCTGAAAGATTTCCCACCAGTTTCCGCCAAGGTTCTGGTCATTCGGTTGCGCGGTTTTCCAATTTGCCATCTCTTTATAAGCAGGCGGAACCGGAACTGCGGGCGTCTTGTACTTTGGTCCGACGGCACAGCCGGTGAAAGGCAGCGCTCCGGCGAGAATCACAACCGCAGAAATTCCGTGCCGCATGCGTGTGGTCAAGTGAATTAGATGATTCATTGGGAATCCCCCGGCAGGGCTGCCTGTACGATCGTCACTTCCTGTCCGGACACCAGAGAATCGGCCGGGTTCAAGACCACCTGGTCGTCCGCTTTGATGCCGGCAACGATCTCGATCTGGTCCCCGAAATCGTGGCCAGGAGTAACGTCAGTGATCACAATTTTTCCGTTCTTAACCACACCAACCTGCAACTTATCGGATCGAAAGATCAGAGCGCTGACCGGAAGCAGGTAGGTCGAATTCTGGGCGGGAATGTTCAAGTGCGCTTCCGCGTACGACCCAGAGAATAGATTGCCGCCTGGATTGTCAAGATCGATTTCCACCAGCAGCGTGCGCGTGGTTGCGTTGATAGCCTCCGAGGTGCGCACCAGTTTTCCCGGGAACCTCTTACCTGGAAATTCGGCCAGAGCGACATCCGCTTCAGTCTGACCGGGTTTGATACCTTGCGAATATTCCTCGGGAACATTCACGTACACGCGCAAGGTTCGAGTCTGGGAAATGTCAAAGAGATCGGTCCTGGGAGCGGTGCTGCTGCCGGAGTTGATAAGGTCGCCAATATCGGTGTTACGCGCGGTGATCACGCCCTCGAATGGCGCGTATACCTTCTCGAAGGAGACAAGGGCTTCGTAATGACGAGCATTAGCCATGTCCGCATCCACAATCGCTTTGTTCGCCGTATAGGTGCCGACAGCGTTGTCGACGTCCTGCTGGGCGACTGCGTGCTTTTTCAAGAGCGACTGGTACCGATCCCTGGTGATCTGAGCGAGTTCGAGATTGGCCTGCGCTGTATTCAGTGTGCTGCGAGCCTGTGCCAACTGCTCATCGACCTCTGGCGTCTGAATGACGGCGAGCAACTCCCCCGCTTTCACATGCGCGCCAATATCGAAGTACCATTTCTTCAGATACCCGTCGGTGCGGGCATAAATCGGGGACGATATGAACGGTTGCATGTTGCCGGGCAGGATGATCTCCGTGGCCGGGGCAGTTAGCTTGGGCGACACAACAGAAACCGACGGCACAGCCATCTGATCCGTCACGGCCCGAAGCGTGGTCTCAGCTCGCACTCGAGACCGGATTCCAAGAATCAAAACCAGGACCGCGGCCAGCGCTGCGAGCGCAGGTATCAGCCAGCGTCGAAGCGATTTTCGCGGATTCGTGGGTCGTAGAGCGTTCTTCAGCCTCTCGACTTGTTCATCAAGTTCGATTTGCGTCATATTGATTCACCAAGCTTTCCATCCAGCGGCTGCTCTTTGAGCAATACGGGTTTTTGTTTGTAGCCATGCAATACGCTGAAAAATGTAGGAACGAAAAATAGTGTCGAGACGGTCGCGAATAGCAGGCCCCCAATCACGGCCCGTCCCAGAGGCGCGTTTTGCTCACCACCGTCGCCGAGCCCCAGTGCCATCGGCACCATACCGATAATCATTGCCAAAGCGGTCATCAGCACCGGACGGAAACGTGTAAAGCCCGCCTGCAGGGCCGCCGCGACCGCATCTTTTCCTTCCCCCATCTGCTCTGTTGCGAAGCTCACAACCAGGATGCTGTTTGCCGTCGCGACGCCCATGCACATGATCGTTCCCATCAGCGCGGGTACGCTCAAAGTCGTGTGAGTGATGAACAGGATCCAGGCAATTCCGGCCAAGGCTGCGGGCAATGCCGAGATCATGATGAAGGGATCAAGCCACGACTGGAAATTCACCACGATCAGGAGGTAGTCCAGCATGATCGCGAACAGGAGACCCAGGAGCAGTCCGGTGTAGGACGACCTCATGGTCTGTACCTGGCCGCGAATCACGACTCGCGATCCGCGCGGCAATTGGCTGCGCGCCGAATCGATGATCTTGTTGATGTCGCGCGCGACTCCGCCTAAATCGCGTCCTTGGACCGAGCCGAAGATATCAATCACTGGTGCAACGTTGTAGTGCGACACGACCGCCATGCCGGTTCCCCGTTGGGTAGAGACCAGACTTGCCATAAGAGACGGCGGAGCTGACGGATTGCTGCCCGTCACTGGCGTGTTCACCAGGTCTTGTAGCGTAGCTGCGTGGTACTGAGGCGTCTCCGTCGCAATCGAATAACTCACTCCGTTTTTCGGGTCAAGCCAGAACGTCGGCGACGTCTGGAAACTACCGCTAAGAGAGACCAGAAGATTCTGAGCGATGTCGTGTGCCGAGAAGCCGAGTTCTTGAGCCTTTGTGCGCTCGATTCTGAGGTGCATGTACGGCTCATCAAACGGCTGCTGGATTCGAAGATCAGCCGTGCCCGGCACGTACTTGATTTGTCGCATCAACTGGCTCGCCCACACCCGGTTGCCCTCCAGGTTGTTGCCAATCACTTGAATGTCAATTGGAGCAGGCAGACCGAAGTTCAAGATCTGCGTGACCATGTCGGAGGGCAGGAAGGCAAATATCACCCCCGGAAACTGCTTGGCCAGGCTCAACCGGAGTTGGTTGACGTAATCGGCGGTCGGATGATGTTTCGCCGAAAGGGTAACCAGGATGTCCGCGTCAGATGTGCCAATCGGTGCGGAGTTGCTATAGGACAGATTGATGCCGCTATAGGGCAGGCCGATATTGTCGATCACGCTCGCCACTTCATCGGGCGGGATCTCTTTCCTGATTGAATCCTCGACCTGATCGCACAGGAATGCCGTGTCTTCAATGCGCATCCCGGTTGGCGCACGCAGATGAAGCTTGAAACTGCCAGCGTCCACCGGAGGGAAGAAATCCTGCCCTAACCACGGCACTATCAACGCCAACGATCCCAGGCAAGCTGCAAAGAAGATGATTAAGAATGCCCGCTGGTGATGGAGGCACATCTCCAACAACCGGTGATATCTCTCACGAAAAGCCTCAAAGCCGGCTTCAAACCGATGCTGGAGACGCACGAATACGTTGCCCGATGCGGCAGCGTGCTCTCCCGCTCTTTGTCCCCGCAACAGATACTTTGCCATGGTCGGAACGATCGTCCGGGACAGGAAATAGGAGGCCAGCATGGCAAACACAACAGCCTCGGCCAGAGGCAGGAACAAATACCGTGCCACCCCCGACAGCAGGAACATAGGTGCGAACACGATACAAATTGACAACGTGGATACAAATGCAGGTGTCGCGATCTGCATGGCGCTATCGAGGACCACTTCGTCCAGGTTCTTGTCGGGTTCTGCTTCCCGGTTGCGGTTAATGTTCTCGACTTCCACGGTCGCGTCGTCTACAAGGATCCCTACCGCAAGTGCGAGCCCCCCGAGAGTCATGATGTTGATCGTCTGTCCGATCAAGCTCAACACGATGATCGATGTAAGAATCGCCAGCGGAATCGATGTCGCAATGATGAGGGTGCTACGCCAGTTGCCCAGAAAGATAAGAATCATCACTGCAGTCAGGCACGCGGCAATCAACGCCTCTTGAACCACGCCCTTGATCGCTCCCAGCACAAAGATGGATTGGTCTGCGAGTGGCTCCATCTTTAGCTGCGGCGGGACGGTCGCGGCAATCTGCGGAAGAATAGACTTGATGCCGGAGATCACCTTCAGGGTAGAGGCATCTCCGGCCTTCTGAATCGTGAGCAGCACCGAGCGCTGCCCATTCACGCGCACGATGTTGGTCTGCGGAGGAAATCCGTCGCGGACCCAGGCAACGTCTTTCATGTAGATCGTGGTACTACCTACGGTTTTGATCGGAATGCGATTCAGATCCGCGATCGACTGCGGAGCCGCGTTGGGAATGTCAACGTCATACTCCTTACTTCCGATTTTGGAGGTGCCCGTAGGCAGGATCAGGTTTTGCAGGGTGATCGCATTCACTACATCCAGCGCAGAAAGGCCTTTCGACTGAAGCGCAGCCGGATTCAGATCGACCTGCACCTGCCGTTGTTTGCCACCATAGGGGTAAGGGACAGCTACTCCCGGAATTGTGATCAGCTGGGTACGAATGAAATTAAGGCCGTAATCATTGAGTCGTTGCTCGGAGAGTCCTTGTCCCGAAAGAGCCAACTGCATCACCGGCACACTGGACGCGCTATAAGCGATGATCAGTGGTGGAGTGGTGCCGGCCGGCAGTTGTCGAAGTTGGGTTTGCGAACTCGCCGTAATCTGGGCGACAGCACGGTCGATGCTGGCGTTGGGCTGCATGAACACCTTGACGACCGCGATGCCATAGAGCGACTGCGATTCGACGTGGTCAATGTTGTCGACGATGGTGGTCATGTTTCGCTCGGTGACGCTGACGATCCGGTCCGCCATGTCCTTGGGCACCAGTCCGTTGTAGTTCCAGATAACGCTCACCACCGGAATGTCGATGTTGGGAAAGATATCGGTCGGCGTGCGAAAGATCGCAATCCCGCCCATCACCAGAATCAGAATGGCCATCACCACGAAGGTGTACGGCCGACGCAACGCCAATCGAACAATCCACATCTTTGATCCCTCTGTAGTTCCAGCTTTCAGAACTAACTTTGCTATTGCACCCGTCGTGCCATAGCGGCGCGAAACAAAAATCCAATCAGAACAGGCAACTTGGGCGTGGCCACAAACGCTGCATGAGCTCCTGATGGCAAAGTCTCGCCGCTTGCGTTTGTGGGGTGTCAATGGAATGACACTGACATCAGGAGGAAGATCGAGTCGAGTAATAACAGCAGTCAGCGGTCCCCGAATGTCGTGAAAGCGAGGAGGGTGTCTTGTAAGGAAGGAAAGCTTGGTGCGTGGGAGAACTCAGCTACTGGATTCTCGTAAGCGGCTCCGCGAGAGAAGGAAGGTCGTCAACTACTCGTACGTCGGTTTGCCGTTTAGGGCGCGTGATCCCAAGCTTCTTCATCTTGGCAATCAAAGTGGTACGCTTTAACCCCAATTTGGCTGCCGCGCCGGTCGCACCGCCGATGACCCACCCAGCGGCTTC
>Ga0209517_10007948_pt1 | contig 12537 bp, 9 predicted proteins | sample PeaSoiMetSII2010_FD_187695 | JGI IMG/M metagenome (GOLD analysis project Ga0209517, IMG submission 187695) | Peat soil microbial communities from Weissenstadt, Germany - SII-2010 (SPAdes) (version 2) | ecosystem: Environmental > Terrestrial > Soil > Wetlands > Peat | place: Germany: Weissenstadt...
CGGGAGCCTCGCCTTACCGGGCGCATCCGACCTCGGATGCGTATAGGCGGAGCGGCGGTTCATGGGAAGCCCTCTTTCGCTTTTTGCGCATGCATTGGGACCATGAACGTGTGGTTGCGGCTGGGAGTGCTCACGCGAGGGTTGTTCGTGTGGCCTGCCGATTGGAAATCGGCGATACAGCAGGTTGAAAACGTTGAAAACCTGCGCTACGGGAGTCGGACCGCGCGTTCGGTTCATGGGAAGCACGGGTTCACACCCTCCGCAACCCTAGGCTAGCTTGCACAATCCCTTCAGGATTGCAGGCGTTTCGCGTGAGCGGCTATCACGTGGTGGCAAATCAAGCGGTCAAGATGAGAGGATCGATAAAGGGTTGCATGTTGAGTTTGCTCGGTCAATATCGGACGGTTGGTCAGTAGAATAATTGTCGAGCACTTTCAACTATTTCGCATTTATGAACGTTACAGGATTCACGGCAGAACAGAAACAAGCACTACTGGACTTGCTGATCATCGGCATGTACGCCGACCACAATCTGGCCTCGGCGGAGGATGCGCGCGTTGAGCAGTTGCTCGACACCTTCCAGTTTGCTTCGGAGTACGAGCGGGATAAGTTCTCCGACGCTGCCTTTACACGAGCTAGCCGTCAGAGTGGTTCACCAGAGGCGATCCGGGCGTATGTCGGCCAGGTTGCCAGCCATTTTCCAACCCGAGAGGTTCGACAGAGAGCTTATGACATCCTGGATGGCTTGCTGACGAGCGATGGACGTGTCACTTCGGAGGAGAGCAAGCTTCTATCAGCGACGAAGGAGATCTTTCAGTTGTGACCGTGCTCTTCAAGCTCCGTAAGCCGAGGCGTGGTGGCGCTCGTCGTTAGGCTGCTCGACTGCGTCGCGATTTCGACGGATCCGCGTTATTTTTTCTCCTGGTACACCCGAACGTAATCGATGTACATGTCAGCAACCCCGTTATAGCGGGACAAATCGACTGGCCAGCCGCCGCCGGTGGCCAGATCGATCAGAAAAAAGAAGGGGCTCTGCTTGGAGATCGGGAACGTCGCGTGACGGCCGACCTCGAGGTTGTCGCAATAGTAGATCGTCTCGGTCTCAGTGATTTTGCACCCGTATGTATGGAAGGCCTCAAACCAAGTGGAGGGGATGCCGAACCTGCGCATGCGAATGGGATTGTGCATCTCTTCGAACGCCTTCTTTTCGAGGGCCTTGCCGGCCTCGCCCTGGTTCCAGCAATGGGGGCAAATCATATAGGCGTCGAAAGCGTTGGGCTCGGGAGGTCCCTCCCCGCCGTAAGCCTCGATGATGTCTAATTCATCGCCCGGCGAGTTGGTGGTCAAGAGCCAGAAGGCCGGCCACGTGCCGATCGCATTTGGACCAATAAACCGGCATTCAAAGTAGCAGGGAGCCCTGGCGGTGACGCCGCTGCCGTCGTTCTTGAGAGAGGAGATCAGGCCGGAACTCTGCGCTTTCTCACTCGCCCTTATCCGCAGATAAGAATCAACCTGGCTAAATGGATTATTGGTTTTGTCAAAACTGGTGAATCGAAGCGTACTGAAGTCCTGCCAGCCGTTCGGTGGCTTGTGATCGTAATAGGTGGCCTTGGGATCGGTGCTGGAAATGGAGAGGGGGCCATTGAAATCGTCGGCAAAGACCAGCGACATGCCGGTTGCGGCCGGAGGCGGGTTCTTGGGCATGCCTTCGTTCCAGGAAACGCCGCCCTTGTTGTAGAGTTGCAGGTAACAAGTGTCTTTGACGGTCCCGTTCTCGCCGCTCATTCTCACGGTGATGGGGCCATGCGGGTATTGGTCCGCCGGAAAGACGAACGAGCCGTTACCCGTCGCATTGAGGGTGACAGTGGCAACGGTGGAATCAGACCCGAAGCCGTCGCCCTGCTTCCTGCATTTCACGGTCACGCTCTTAAAGCCCGGGGCGGCCAGGGTGACGGAGGTGTCACCTTGCACGCCGGAGCAATAAGACGGCGAAACCACGGCGATCTGGCACCCGAGCGTCTCCTCTGCGCTTCGCTCGGAATCGACAGAGATGGAATCGAAGCACAGGTCCCCCTCGGCGGGCAACAGCTTGCCATTGTCCATGGGCTGGCCGAGGGTGAGGATGATCGCAGTGATGGGGAGGTCGAGTTTTCCGTTCTTGTCCCCACCCCACGTTTCATGGGGAGCATCCAGGTCGAAGGCGACTTCTTTCCAGCCGGTGAAATCGATGATCCCGCCTTGTCCCTGGTTGTTGGAGAGTGAGCGGTACTGGTGGGTCTTGCCGCCGGCGTCGGTCACCTGCAGGCCATAGGAGCACTTCGAGTCGTCCCCTCTGAGCCAGAAATGCAGTTTATGGACCGGGGCTTGAATCTTGACCTTGTTGGGGATGCCCAGGTATTGGAAATCGCCCGTGCCAAGGAAATGGTAGTGCAGCTTAAGGCACTGCTTCCCATCATGCGGGCGATCGGTTGATAACTGAACTGAGGCGTTCCGTTCGGGAATACTCACGACCCACACTGTGGGCTGCGGGGAACTCTGCTCAAAATCCTGCACGATCACGGGCGTGGCTCCCCACGCCGGTAAGTCCCCACAGGCCAGGAGGAGGGTGACCAGCAAAACGGAGGGCACGACTAGGAACTGCTTTCCCATGGCGGCAATATGCCGAGGTGGCGGCGGAAATCGAGGAGGTTTCTCTGCCGCGAGGCATTTCGGAGTAACGCGATCAGCGCGGCGGCTGCAAACAAGAGCAGAACCCAGCCCGGCGAATTTCCCCCGCTTACAGCCAGTATGCCACAAGCCGCCACGGGCACCGCAACACTCCAAACCGGGACCTTGCGAAATAAGTTAAGGTTCATCGGCTAATCGCAAACAGTCTATCAGCCGTGCTCGGACGCACAAGCGTCCAGGTCCTCCCATCCGGCGTGGGAAAAGAAAATATTATTTGAGGTCGAAGAGAATGGCTTCGGTTCGCTCATTCGCAGTGAGAGTGAGCGTTCCGGGTTTTTCGATGCTCGCACCGTCGCCGGTCGCCAGTTCAGCCCCGTTGAGCGCCAGTGAACCTTGGGCGACGTGCAGCCACGCGCCACGACCAGCCTTGAGTTCGTGCGTCACAGCCTGGCCGGGCCGGAGCCGAAGCAGATACACGTCCGCGTCCTGATGAATGGTCGCCGACCCGTCTCGGTCATCCGGCGAAATGACCAGCAGCTTGCCAGCCGTGGCCGATTGAGCTTGCGGATGCCACTCGGTGTAACTGGGTGTCAGGCCGAGTTGACGCGGTTGAATCCAGATTTGTAGGAAATGCAGCGGCTCGGTGCGCGAGGGGTTGAACTCGCTGTGGGTTATGCCCCGGCCTGCGCTCAGCAGTTGAATCTGGCCCGGCTTGAGTTGGCGGCCGTTGCCCATGCTGTCCTTGTGCTCGAGCGTGCCTTCCAGCACGTAACTGAAAATCTCCATGTCTCGGTGCGGATGCGTCCCGAAGCCCATGCCCGGTGCAACGCGGTCGTCGTTGATGACCCGTAGGGAGCGGAAGCCCATGTGGGCCGGATCATAATAATCTGCGAAGGAAAAGGAGTGATGAGAGTTGAGCCATCCGTGGTCGGCCTGGCCGCGCTCACCCGCCCGTCGAATATTCAATTCTGTCGTCGTCGTTTTCATGACCACACCATCACCCCGTCGGACAACTTTCTCCAATACCGATTTATTTGGCTGAGCATACCTTTGGGTTATAGAGAAGGATGGGGCCTTTCGCGTTTGCGTAGGCATTGGTCCACGAACCGGGGATCTAGCCGCGCCGCGTTGCTGGCGCGGGCGGAGAGGAACTTCACTCGGTGCGCGCAGTTCGTGCGCCTCCGAACATACCATCGTCCGCCCCGTTCGGCGGCGGGCAGGGGACTGCCCGCCCTACCTGGAACCGCCGGCGGGTGGCGAGCGATTTATGGAGAAGCGCCCGGCTGGGAGAGGAACGGTTTCCCAGCCGGGCGCAGTGACGCGTCGGTTAGAAGTGAAACGTGATGTCGCAGGCGAAGGTAAGCTGACTTTGACGCGTGCCGTTGTCATACGCGCCATCCGCGATCATGGGTGCGCCAGTGGTGTTAAAGGCGGCGCTGCTGCTCGCGAGGCCATTATGCTTGAAGCTGTGTTCGAAGCGTACCTCCGGCCGGATGGCAATGAGCTTGGTGGGCCACCACGTCATGCCGAAGGCACCCTCGTAATAATCGGACCCATAACCCGACCGATAGCCGCGCGGATCGTCCCAGTATTCGTTGCGGAGGGTCAGGAACGCGTTGTTGGCGATGCGGCAACAAGTGTAATTGACAAGGCCGCCCGCCCTGGCGGTGCCGTTCTTGGTCGGGTAGAACCCGTCCTCGATCGGCACGGAGGCCGTCGGCACGGTGGTGCAGCCTTTCGTCCACATGTACTGGAACTCGAACGTCGTCCACCAAGTGTCGTTGAACTTGTGGCTATAGCTCTCGACACATTCCTGGAGGTTGTTAAAGCCGAATTGGCCGCCGTTGAACGAGTTCATCCCCACGTAGAACGAGTTCTTCTGGGCGTTATCGATATATTGAACCATGATGGATCCGGTCGGCTGGCAGCCGGGATCTACCGTCTCCCAGGGCGCGATATCTACGCCGCAGGCCAGCCCCAACTGAAGCAGCCAGTTCTTGGTGAGCTTGGTGGAGGTCCAGATGCCCCACAACGTGTAGTCATCGAAGCTATAAACGAGGGAGTGGCTGGCCATGAGGTTGTTCGGAGCCAGTTGTTGCTCGATGTCGGGCAGGGAAATGATCCGCCCAACGATAACGTTCATGCCCTGGGCAATGGTTGGAATGTAAAAATTGCCATACAACATCGGCGTGTCGAAGCCGCTGTACTTGTTCGCATAAAACAGGTTATGGTCGTTTATATAGCCGCGTGAAGCCATGAAGCGGTAGTCCAGGCCATAGAGACAGGCGATTCGAAAGCCCCAATCCCAGTGGTCGGTCTGGTTCTCATCCGCCATGCGTTCGATATAGAGCACGTCCTGATCGTTCTCGATGCGATTCGGGCGCTCATCATAGACCTCCGGGTAGTTGGCGTTTTGACTTTTTTGAGTGTTGTGGGAAGTGCTCATATTTCCGCTCACAGTCACCCAGCCGTAGAGCTGGATACGGCTGTCGTACCACGCTTTGCCCCAGGGGCCGTCATAGATGGCCTGCATCAACGGCCAGGGGCTGTCCCGCAACGCGCCGGGGTCGCCAATGACATTGGGACCTCCGCCAAGCTGCCAATCCATGTCGGGATACGGCGGCGAATCAAAGGGTGTCGGGCCAATGCGGCGGACGGGACCGGGGGGCGCGTTCGTGTCGGGCGGCGCATAGCAGGGCTGCGCGAATTGCTCGGCGAACGCCTCATTCAAACGCTTGAAGAAGTTTTCATTGGTCTTTTTGCCGTAAGGTTGGGCGGCTGGGGCATTCGTCGCTGCTGGGGCATTGGTTGTGTTATCCGCCTGCGCCATGGTGGCCAGGCTGACCAGCCCCCCTGCCGCAAGGGCCAGGGTCCAGCGATTCAACGTTGCTTTCTTTGGGTTAGCTTCGATAGGTTTGATAGGTTTGGTTTTCATTCAGCATTTTTGTGGCTTTCATTCTGGGCTGTTGTTTGGATCTGCATTCGCTTTAGGAACTCTGCGTCGGCGGGTTAACGCTCGCGCTGTCTTCATACCTTTCTTCCAGATGCTCTACCGGCATCGATTATTTTTGTTCACTTAACGCAACCGCGCGCTTGCGATTGGCTAAGCAAGGTTCAGCGACGGAAAGCATTTTTATGGCCACTTTATGGGAGGAGTCAAGAGCAGTCAGGTATCTTGCCCCGGGGTCTAAAAACCAGAGGAGGCTGCGACGAAGGCAAGGTACATAAGTCTTTTGACAAGCTGGCGCCCGACATCCTCCACCCGCGTTGAAGACTGAGTGATCATCGGTGTCAAAAGACTTTTGAGAGTCTGTAGGGAAGACAACGGCAATTCTGAGTTCAATGCGGCCGCGAGCGGTCGTAAAAATCCTATAAAAATTTTATTTTCACTGCCAAGCCGGATCGCGGAATGGCACGGTTTGCTGAATTTATTTTTTCAGAGCGGGTAAATCGAGCCCGTGCGTGCGGCGATTTTTTTCGTTAAAATGGAAGCGCTAAATAAGGAGCATTGCCTTCAAAATATCCAGACTCGGCTACCGACGACGGACAATTAATCGAGCGCGCGGCTCGCGCCGCTTTCGAAAATGAAGGGTGTCCGAAAGGGCGGCCAAGCCGTCGCTCCTCAAATGTGTTTGCGCGGCTCCCCGACGGCTGGCGACCCGCTCCAGCCTTGGTCGGGCGGATGAAAATCGGAATTTATTTTTGCGCCGAGCCTCAGTACCGGCGGGCTGGTTTAACACATTTTTAACGGTGGCAGGCCAATTCTTAATTAGGCAAGACAAAAGGAAAGGTGTTTAGTCGCACATTATCGATCCGACAGTATTACAGTACCGAACCGAACGCTCAGGTGGCGCTTCCGCCGCTACGAGTGAGAGCGCGGCGGTTTGCGCCCGCCCCGCCCCGGAGAGCGCCTTACTATTCGCCATCACGACCGGGACATCAGCCGCCAGCGCGGGGTGGTTTCGGCGCGGCGGAGCTGAGACGGGCGGAGTGATTTCTTTTTCCAGGCGGGCGAAAAACCACCACCGTGTTTGCCCTCTCGATGCCTCAACTGAGATGGCGCAGGCGCCAGTGTGCGTGGGTTTAGCCCCCACGTTGATGAAGGAACGGCCGGGGAAACAGCCCCGCGCCACAAAAGAATTTAGAAATCCCCAAAGGTTCAAACTCAGGAAGAAAGAAAACCCTCAAAACGATGAAGCTATCTGATTACCAACAAAGGGAAATCCAGGAGAGCCTCCGGCACAGCCCGAGTCCACAGGTCTTTCGCCGAGCGGCGGCCTTGCTGGCGGTCCATCGGGGCCAACCGATCAGCCAAGTGGCGGACTTCCTTGGTGTGACACGCCAGACCATCTACAACTGGGTGTCCACCTACGGGCAGGAGGAGCGTGAGCTCGATCTGGCGGACGCGCCGCGAATGGGGCGTCCCCGCGTCTGGAGGGAAGACCTGGACCAGTTTCTCCTTGAAACACTGCGACAATCGCCAACGGACCTGGGCTACTTAAGTGGCCACTGGACCGCCGGCCTATTGCAGGAGCACTTGGTGTCGCGGCGAAACGAGCGTCTCTCGGAGGAAACCGTCCGGCGGCAGTTACGCCGGCTGGGTTACGCGTGGAAGCACGGCCGGTACGTTTCGACAGGAGGCGCGCCAACCACGGGGGAGGGGGACGGGACGCCCGTGCCGGAGACGGTCGGCAGGCAGGCGAACGTGATCGCGGCCTGACCAATCCAGGAGACTACACCAGAGCTGGTCAAGCGGTTGCATCCTGAAGTCAAATTACTTTTGTGGCTTCACTCGAACCCTTAATCACCGGGCCAGCAAGTCCCAGCCTGTGTTCGGTGCGCCAAGCGCGCTCGCGGCTCGCTGGTATCGGAATTGCTAATCCGCCCAATCGTAAAGCATGGCCTACGAAGCGGACTGACGAATCAACAACAAAGGGACAGCGAAAAATAACACTCAAATCAGGACTGACAAAGTACGTACTAAAAAACACAATGAATACACAGATTAACAAATGGACGGTGGCCTTGGCCTCCGCCGGATTGATCAATCTCGCTTCGGTGGCTTTGGCGGATGACGCCGCCGCGCCAACGAACGCTCCGAACGCGGCCGCCGCGGCGCCCAACACCAACGCGCCGCCGACCACCGCTGCCGGCACCCCCATTGGAACCAAAGCCAATGAAGGCTTCTGGAAGCGGCTTGACGATGCTTTGCGGGAGCAATTAGGCACGCCGGCGTTTACCCCGGCTCCCCCGGGCTCGCCGCCGCCGGACAGGCGGGGCAACCTGGCTCCCTTCGACTCGCCGCCCTATCCCAACGGCGAGTGGCAGATCGGCGGCACCGAGATTATCGGTGACAAGAACCTGACGTCGGACTACTGGTTAATGCAGGCCCTCTACCAGGGTCCGCACGGGCAGGCTTGGGCCAACAGCGGAATCAAGCTCTACGGTTGGGAAGACGTTTCGGCCAACTGGAGCACTTCCTACAAGTCAGGGATCAACCCCGTTACCGCCCAAGCGGCCAACTTCCCCGCGATCTACGACCAGCGCCCCAACCGCGTCGAGCAGAACCAATTCGTGCTCTACGCCGAGCGCACGCCGGATGAGAACCAGAGGGACCACATTGACTGGGGCTTTCGCTTGTCGGCGGTCTATGGGCTGGACTATCGCTACATGATCTCGCGCGGTTTTTTCAGTGACCAATTGACAAAGCATAACAACTTTTACGGCTATGACAGCCCGATGATGTACGGAAACTTGTATATTCCGTGGATCGCCCAGGGCATGAATATTACGATCGGCCGCATTATTTCCGAGGCGGACATCGAAGCCCAATTAGCGCCCAACAACCTGATGTCCAGCCATTCGCTGCTCTATGGGTACGACCCCTACTGCCAATGGGGTGTGTTCACGACGACCAAACTTAACCGCAACTGGACAGTTCAAGCGGGGATTGCAGACGGCAATGACGTGGCACTCTGGGAAACCCGGGATCCGGGTTATCAGCCGACCGGCACCGTTATGGTTCAATACCAGACTTCGGACAACAAGTTCGGCTTCTACGGCGGGGCCAACGCCTTCAATAACGCTCAGTGGGGCTTCAATAACCTCCAACAGTACGTGGGGACCTTCACTTACAAATTCAGCGAAAAAATTTGGACCTCTCATGAAACGTGGTACATGTACCAGAAAAATGCGGCGACCGGCCCTACGCCTAGCGTGCCTTATTCAGACGGTCAATTCCCCGTAAAGCCGGGCTACGCGCCGGAGTGGGCCACTCTTAACTACACCATGTTCCGGCTCGCGCCCTCCACCTTCCTCACTGTCCGCAACGAGGTGTTCGATGATATCGTCGGCCAGCGGACTGGCTATGCAACGATCTATTCGGAGCATTCGATCGGAATTACTTATTGGCCCTCTAAACTCATTACCTTCCGCCCGGAGCTCCGATTCGATCATGCCTATGACCACAAGTCGTACGACTTGGGGACCCGGAAGAACCAGTTCATGGCTCAATTCGACGTGGTATTTCACTTCTAAAACGTTGATCAGCTCATCCGGCTGGTAGCCATGCCGGCCGGTCGGCCAGAGCGCGAGGGGGCGTGGCGCAGGATTGACCTCGTGAAAAAAATCGAAGCCATTATTAAGCCCTTTCGCCTCGAGGAGGTGAGGGACGCGCTGTGCGCTCTTGGCATCGAGGGGATGACCGTGATCGAGGTGAAGGGCCTGGGACACCAGCGGCGCGCGACAGGGGTGTTCCCGGGCGACGAATACGGCGACGAGTTCATTCCCAAAATCAAACTGGAAGTGGTCGTTTCCGACAAGGTGGCGGATCAGGTGGTCATGACCATTATGAAGTCCGCCCAGACCGGCAAGTTCGGCGACGGCAAGGTGTTCGTCTCCAAAATTGACAAGGCGATTCGCATCAGGACCCAAGGCGAAGGGGAGGAGGCCATTTGAACCGGGCAGCTACAGGTGTTGTTCGGACACCGAAATGGCTGACCCGCGCCCTCAGCTCACTCAAGAGGGAAGCCGGCTTGGCGATAGTTTTTTGTCTCTCGGCCTCGGTGGCAGTCCGGGCTCAAGCGCCAACCAATGGCGTTCCGGGCGAATCTTCCCAACCGCCAGCCGAGTCGCTTTCGCTAACCGAGGCTCAGCGCGCGGCTTTTGAAAGGAACTGGGACTTGCTCGCGGCCAAAAGCGGCATTGGTTTGGCGACCGCTCAACTGATTGTCGCCAAGGAATTCCCCAACCCGACCGCCAACTGGACCACCTTTAAGGTCGGTTCGCGCCAAGCTGCCACGCCCCTGGGCAACACCCTTTGGGACCGCAACTACGACAGCCTCGCAACCGTCAGTCAACTCATCGAGATCGCCGGCAAACGGCACGACCGACAGATGGCGGCGCGGGCGGGCATCCAGGGCGCCAAGGCCCGCTTTTATGATGCCAAGCGCACCTTGGACCAAGGCGTCACCAAGGCCTATATCGCCGCTCTCCTGGCCCAGGAAAATGTCCTGGTCCTCAACCAGTCCGCCGGCTATCTGCGCCACGAGGCCCAAATCGCCGAGGTCAGGTTCAAGGCGGGCGACATCTCCGAATCGGATGAGAAGCAGATCGAGATCAATGCCGACCAGTTCGAGTTGCAAGCCAAGGCGGCCGAAGCCACCGCGGTCCAAGCCCGTATTGGCGTCGAGGTCCTTATGGGTCTAACCCATCCCAAGGGGGCTTGGCGCCCGGTCGAGTCGCTCGATAACCTGGCCGGTTTGCTGGCCCCGCCGCCCGCGGAAACCAAGCCCAACGCCGCCCGTCCCGACGTGCTGGCGGCCGAAGCCGACCTGCGCGGCGGCCTGGCCAACCTCAAACTGCAAAAAGCTTTGCGCATTCCCGATCCCACGTTCTCGCTCGGTTACGAGCACGAACCGCCCGGCGGCGGCCCGCCGGTGGACACCTTCAACCTGGGAGTCTCCTTCCCCTTGCCGTTGTGGAATCGCAACGGGGGCAACATCAAAGCTGCCCAGGCTTCCCTCCAACAATTTGAGTTCGCGCTCGGCAAGGTTCGCACCCAGGCCAAGGCGGATGTGGCCAACGCCGAGGTCGAGTACGGCGAGGCCGATCGCCGGCTGCACCGCTACCAGGAGCAGATTCGGCCCAAGGCGACCCAAGTGCGCGAGTCCGTGGCCTTTGCTTACGAAAAGGGCGGGGCCTCCCTGGTGGATTTGTTGGATGCTGAGCGCACGGACAACGACGTGCGGTTGGCGGCCGCCCAGGCCCTAAGTGACACGGCCAGTGCGGTCGCGGACCTCAAAGCCGCCCGCACCGTCCTCTCAGAAGCCGAGTTGAATTCAAACAAGTGAGTCGAAAGAACGTTATGAAAGCATGCGTATTTAATCATCGGACGGCTGTGAAAGTAGCCGGGCTGCTGGCGTTGGCCGTCGGCTGCAAGAAGGAGCAGCGCCTTGCGGATTTGCCCGAGCCTAAAATCGAGGGTGAGCGCATTACGTTCGCTGACGGCGCGCCGCAGAAAAGTTCGATTGGGGTGCAGGCGGCCGAGCCGCGCAAACTGTCCATGACCCACCTGACGGGCCGGCTCTACTGGAATGACGATGCCACGGTCCGCGTTTTTACGCCGGTGGCCGGACGCGTCACCGCCGTCCTGGCCGACCTGGGCGCGCCCATCTCACGCGGGACGCCGCTGGCGGAGATTGATTCGCCGGATTTTGGCCAGGCGCTCTCCAATGCACGTACGGCGGTCGGCAACCTGGCGGCGGCCGATAAGGCCTTCAGCCGCGCGAAGGTTCTGCTCGAGCATGGCGCGGCCGCGCAAAAGGATGTGGACGCGGCCGAGGCGGCGTATGTGGCGGCGCTCGCCGAGCGGGACCGGGCCGAGGCGGTGCTGGCCAATTACGGGGGCAATGATAAAGCGACCAACTCGATTTATGTGTTGCGGGCGCCGCTGGAGGGGGAATTGGTGGACAAAAACATCAACCCGGGCCAGGAACTCCGAGCGGACCTGATGCTGGCCAATGCTCCCAACCTGTTCGTGCCCCATTTTGTCATCAGCGACCCAACCAAGCTCTGGCTGCAAATTGACGTTCCGGAAACCGAGCTGCCCAATTTGCAAACGGGCCAGGAGTTGCGCATCCATTCGATGGCCTTTCCCGGCCAGGCCTTCGAGGGAACGGTACAAAAGATTGGCGCGACGATGGACCCCAACACGCGCACGGTGCAGGTCCGAGGCGTAGTACGTAACCCGGATAAGCTGCTGCGCGCGGAGATGTACGTGGTCGTCGATGTCGTCAAGGACGGGGCGAGCCTGGCGCAGGCGGGGGTGGAAGTGCCCGCCAAAGCCATTTTCATGAAGGGCGACGAATCCTACTTGTTCGTGGAAGAATCTCCCGGTCAATACCAGCGGCGGCGGGTCAAGCTGGGCATTGAAATGGACGGCAAGGTGCCGGTGTTTGAGGGAGTCCAACCTGGGCAGAAAGTGGTGACCGAAGGCGCCTTGCTGTTGCAGGCATTGGTTGAGCCTGCCGGCTAAACACACTGCCTAACGTCCTCCTTTATTTATGATCGGCAAGCTCACATCTCTCGTCCTGCACCACCGGGTCGTGGTGTTGGCGTGTTTGCTGATTTTTATGTTCGCCGGCATAAACGTGTACACCCATTTGCCGGTCGAGGCTTATCCGGACGTCACCAATGTCTCCGTCCAGATCATTACTCTGTATCCCGGCCACGCGGCCGAGGAGGTCGAGCGCCTGGTGACTATTCCCATCGAGAACGTCATGAACGGCATCCCCAAGCGGGTGTCCATGCGTTCGATTTCCGTCTTTGGCCTTTCCCAAATCACCTTGGTATTTGAGGATGACGCCGTTA
>Ga0209517_10007950_pt1 | contig 12534 bp, 8 predicted proteins | sample PeaSoiMetSII2010_FD_187695 | JGI IMG/M metagenome (GOLD analysis project Ga0209517, IMG submission 187695) | Peat soil microbial communities from Weissenstadt, Germany - SII-2010 (SPAdes) (version 2) | ecosystem: Environmental > Terrestrial > Soil > Wetlands > Peat | place: Germany: Weissenstadt...
GCCTCCGTGTTCTTCGACCGCCATAAGCACACGAACCGAACCGAGAAGACCTCCGCGCAGTTCCAGGTCCCAGCCGTCATAGTCGCCCCCTCGCAGTACTGCTGTGCGCAGGGTTTTTACGCCTGTCTCGAGCGATTCGAGCCAAGAGATCGGCGAGCGCCACTCCTGGCTCCAGATCGTGAAAGTCTTGGGCAAAGGCAGAGGAAGCGCTATGCCGGAAGCGAAGCCGCACCTGCGCCAGGGGGTCAAACCGAGTTTGATTCTACCTATCAGGCGCGCCATTGGCTGCATGAGGTGGAGAAAAGCGGTAAGCGCCTTCAGCTTCAGCCGCTGTTTTGCCGGGAATTGGAGGAAACGCAGCCTGGAGGCGCACGATACCGCATGCGCCACCGGCAGGGCGGCGGCCAAAAGGAAAAGAGGAAGCGACAGCAGAAGAGGTGGCCACTCGATTCCGAGCAGTGAAAAGAAGCCAAGGACCGCCATTACGACAAGCCACTCGGGCATGAGGGGCAGGGACCAGAGAAGGCTTGGGGCGGGCTGGTAGATCGATTGAAACAGGGCGCTGCCCCATGTGCCCTGATATATCCTGCCGCGGAAGCAGCCCAGAAGCTGTTCAAAGCCTTTAAAATAGATCCTTCCGGCCCATGGGACATGGCCGGCGGCATTGTATTTTTCAGGCCATTTGCGCTCCAGGCAACCTTCGGCCTTCCCGTAATTCAACTGCTGTTTCCAATAGCTTTTTACGGAATTGCGGCGATGATGCCACACCATCGCTGCCGGATTAAAACCGAGTGTCCATCCGCGCTCGATAAGCCGCCAGCAAAGATCGACGTCGTCTCCGGCGATACGGAACTGAGGGTCGAAACCGCCGATCGCCTCCAAAGCGGCTTTTCGGAAAGCCATGTTGCAGCCCGGAATGTGTTCGGCCTGCTGGTCGGTCAGAAGGACGTGAATTGGTCCTCCGGGCGAGTTTGCAACGCATTCGGCTTTAGGGCCGTCGTCGGCTGGAGGGATATTTGGGCCGCCAACCCCAACGTGGTCCGTAGTAAGAAAAGTCGCCGCAAGATAAGTAAGCCAGTGCGGGTCGGGAACGGCATCGTCGTCGGTATATGCGATAATTTCACCGTTTGCCGCGCGCATTCCTACATTGCGGGCGTTGCTGAGGCCGCCGTTAGGAATGGAAATCACCTTGAAGCCGTACTCATTTGCTATTGTCTCGGTTCCGTCTGTGGAACCGTCGTTTACGACTATTACCTCGAAGTTGGGATAATCGACTTTTTTGAGGCCTTCGAGGCAGTCGCGGATGGTCCGGTGCCCGTTGTAGGTGCAGACGACAACCGAAATGCTCGGCCAGTTCAGATCGGCAGGGAAGGGGACCTGGACGTAAGCCCTGCTGACGCTTGCCAGCGAGGGCTTGGGATTGCGGCCCCGGTCGGTCAGGCCGAACCCCCAGTCGTCGATATCAAAGCCGCCCCTGTGCCATTCATCGGTCCAGGAAAAGACGAAAATACCGGAACACCCGGTCGCAAAAGTTGACCTTATCTGCCACTCAAGCGTCGAAGCCTGAGCTTCCTGGCCGTTGCGCATGCTGTCCAGGCCGATTTCAGCCATGACCAGCGGCTTTTCGCCCGCCAGGTTCTGGAGACGCGCCAGGTAGCCTTCGAGCTTTTCCCTGGTCTCCAGATAGACGTTGAAGGAAACGAAATCTATGAAGGGAAGATCGAGGTATTCGGTCGTGGGAAAGTTCACGTAAGTAACCAGAGCTTCCCGGTCAACCTTTTTTACTGCTTTGTAGAGCCGCTCGAGGAAAGATTGAATGCGCCGCCGCCCGTGCCAGCGCACAATCGACGAGGGAATCTCGTTGCCAATCGTAAAGCAAAGCACGGCGGCATGTCCGGCGCAGGCCTTGACCCCTGCGCGCACCCGGCGCTCGATATCCTTTGCCAGTTTCTTATCGTCCAGGAAGGTAATGTGTTCTTCCCACGGCAGCCCAATCATGACACGCAGGTTATGCTTCTGCGCTATATCGAGAAGCCACCTGGGAGGTACGGTGTAGGTCCGGACCGCATTTATGCCGTTTGCGGCCATTTGCGCGAAATCGCGCTCAACTGTGTCCGGATCGTGGTATTCACAACCCTCATCGTCAGGCCTGAAAGGACCGTAGGTCACGCCGCGGATGTAGAATTTCTCATCGCCGACGTAGATGAACTTCCCTTTTACGACAGTCCTGACGCCTCGCTGTACTGCAATTTGCCTGGGAGGATTGAGGTAGAACTCGGCGATCCCGCTGGGCTTGGGTTTTTCGAAAAACTGCCGCAAGACGGGTTTTCCTTCCGGAAATCGGAGAAGGCCTCCGGGCTGTTTAATTTTCTTTGATTTTGCACCCTTCTGTTTGACGCCGGGCAGCAAGAACCTGCTATCTTTATCAGGGGCCGGGGGAGCCGAATCCGCGACTCCCACCTGGTTTGGCGGGGCTTCGGTATCCACGGTTGATGCATCGGATACTGCGTTACTTAGCCTGCTTGTCATCTTTTTTCTCTCCAAAGAAATATTTGGCTCGCTGTTGAGCGAGCCCCATATTCCATATGGCAATAAGCGTACCATTACTTAAGGTGCTGATGTCGCTGTTAATTCGTGCCGGTCCGCAAAGTCTCGAACCTGGAGGTTACGATTTTTGCGCACATTGGTTACGATTTGTGCGCGTTTAGCACTGCGGAGAAGCGGGAAGCGGGAAGCGGGGAGCGTGGAGCGGGGAGCGTGGCTGGTGCGGGGCCTCTTTAAAGTGAGAGGATTTTCCACAACCTGACAGAGCCCGGAGTTATCAGGCGGTCTTTTAATGCAACTTGATATGAGAATTCTTGCAACCGGTTTTACGGCCACATTCAATGAACTCATTTTTGCTTTCGGAACAGATACTTGTTAAAAAAACCGGCGATAACTATACTTGTTAGGATTGTTTGAAAGCCCCTCATCAAAATGACCCGGCATTGGAGAGTGATGAATTCGGCTCTTCTCGAAGTAAAAAACTTGAAAACATATTTTCTGACCGAGGCTGGGATAGCGTGCGCGGTTGATTCGGTCAGCTTTAAAATTTCCGAAAGACAGGTGCTGGGAATTGTCGGCGAGTCCGGATGCGGCAAGAGCGTTTGCGCCCTTTCCGTTATGCGCCTTGTTCCTCCCCCTGGGGTAACGGCAGGTGGTGAGATCCTGTTCCGGGGGGAAGATCTTGTTTCGATTCCGGAAAAGGTAATGCAATCGATACGGGGAAATGAAATATCGATGATTTTCCAGGAGCCTATGACTGCGCTCAACCCCGTTTTCCGTGTCGAAGACCAGATCGCTGAGGTGCTTTTGCGGCACAAGGGGATTTCGAAAAATGAGGCCCGCGATCAGGTGAAGGATCTGCTGCGCCGGGTGGGCATCCCATCGCCCGAAATCAGGATGAGGGACTATCCGCATCAAATGAGCGGCGGTATGCGCCAGCGGGTCGTGATAGCGATAGCCGTGGCCTGCAACCCGCGATTGATTATCGCGGATGAACCCACGACTGCCCTGGACGTGACCATCCAGGCACAGATACTTTCGCTTCTCGATGATTTGCGCCAAACACACGGTATGGCAATTTTGCTTATTACCCATGACCTTGGCGTGATAGCCGAGATGGCCGAGGATGTCCTTGTGATGTACACCGGACGTGTCGTGGAGCATGCCGGCGTAAAAGAGCTTTTCGAAAATCCGCTCCATCCCTACACCCAGGGGCTCATGCACTCGATTCCCGGACGCTCGATCGGCGAGGACAGGAGCCGGCTAGAACCAATCCCGGGAGTCGTTCCCAGCCTGCTCGCGCTGCCGCCCGGATGCAAATTCAACACCCGATGCCCGTGGTCGTTCGATCGCTGCTTTCGAGAAGAACCTGAGTTGCTCGCGCCAGCGGGAGGGCATATGGTGCGATGTTGGCTATACCAGGAGGGTTGAGCTTGCTTCAAGGACCTGAGTTTCTAAGAATCAGCGGCGTCAAGAAATACTATCCGATAACCGAGGGGCTTTTTCGCCGCGAAATCGGGACGGTCAAGGCCGTGGACGGTGTCGATCTGGAGATCGACCGTGGTAAAACACTGGGTCTGGTGGGAGAGAGCGGATGCGGAAAATCCACCTTGGGCAGGGTGATTCTTGGCCTTGAACCTCCAACGGAAGGCCGGGTTTTATTTGACGGACAAGACTTGGCTTCGGTTCGCGGCGAAGAGCTGCATCAGGTCAGGAGACGCATGCAGATCATATTCCAGGACCCTTATTCTTCGCTCAATCCGAGGCAAACCGTTGGGCGCATTATCGGAGAAGGCCTGGTCATACACAACATAGGGACCCCTGTCGAGCAAAAGGAAAGGGTGCGTCAGATCATGGAGGTGGTTGGCCTTCGGCCCGAGCAGATCAACCGCTACCCACATGAGTTCAGCGGCGGACAGCGCCAGAGGATCGGGATAGCGCGCGCCCTGGCCCTCCATCCTGAACTGGTCATCTGCGACGAACCGCTTTCCGCCCTCGACGTCTCGATACAGGCACAGGTGATTAACCTCCTGAAGGATTTGCAGCAGGAGTTCAACCTGACCTACCTTTTCATATCGCACGATCTCTCGGTCGTGCGCCACATCAGCGACCGGGTTGCCGTTATGTACCTCGGGCAAGTCGTCGAACTCGCAGAGGCCGTGGAACTGTTCAGAAACCCAGGCCATCCTTATACTCGAGCGCTGCTCGAAGCTATCCCTCTGCTGGACCCGAATCTCCCCAAAAAACGATGGGCGGGGCGCATGGAAACTTCCGGGCCGGTGCTTCCGGAGTTCTGTATTTTTCAACCGCGCTGCGCTCAGTCCAAACCGGAATGCGAAAAGACTGCACCCGAACTGCAAGAGATATCGCCAGGCCACTGGGTCAAATGCCTGGCCTATAATCCGCTCTCCTCACGGGTGTAGATACAAGGGAGCGGATAATCTTTTTGTTTGTGGGGCCTGCCGTGAAAAGGCATTCGCCCTTAAGGACCGTGGGATCAATGAGTCTCAAAATAATCGACGCTCACGCCCATTGCGGCCGCCTCGACACCTTCCCGCCGCAGGACCTTCGAGACTATGTTGCGCACATCGGAGGCAGCGGTATAGCAGGAGCGGTGATGTTCCCGCCGGTAATGGAAATCTACGACAGGTACGATCCGCATTTCAGGGATACCGGGGAATGGAGGCGCAGAAGAGCCGAGTCAAACGAGTATCTACTTTCAATCTCGACGCCTGAATTCGAAGTATATCCATATTTTTTCATCTGGAATGATTTTGCCGTTGAGCAGTTGAGCGCAGCCCACAAGGGGATCAAATGGCACAGGCATCCCGAAGAGCCGGTCTATGATTATGACGATCCGAGGTGTGCGGCCGCGATCGCAGAAATCCGAAGGCGAAACATGCCGGTCTGCCTTGAAGAGGAATTTGAAAATACGCTCTATTTCATAAACGAACTGGCCCCCGGAGTGAAAGTGATCATTCCCCACTGCGGAATGCTTAACGGCGGATACGATCTTTGCCGCCGCGAGGGTATATGGGAGATGGACTGCATTTATGCGGACACCGCCCTTGCGCCGGCCGGTGACATCCGTGACTATATCTCTCGCTATGGTTGTGAAAAGTTGATGTTCGGCTCCGATTTTCCCTTCGGAGATCCCGCCTTCGAGCTGCACAAAATTCTGCGCCTGAACCTCACCGGCGAACAGAAAGAGGCGATTACAGGCCGCAATGCGGCAAGACTGCTGGAGGCAAGCAACCGGCAAACAGAATAGATCCTGCAGTAAACCGGTTTACATCCTGATCAACACCATCAATAGAAAATATATCCCCAATCTTTATCTATAGTAAATCAGTATGAAATAATCAGTAGAAGGTTCTACAAGAAATCTCTTTTATTTTGAACCGGAGTGCAAATAAATGTTTGTAAAATTTCAATGATAGTGCACAATAATAAAGTGAATTATGTTAGAGTAAACCGCACATTGTGCCGCATATAAGATTGGTACGAGAAACATAATGGTTTTCATCGACAAGGGAGTGCTCGAAAAGAAGTCAGTTATTCGGCCATCTTTGCCGGTTGTCTGAAGCTAAGGTCTGGTCTTGAAATGGCGGGAAAATACGACGTGATAGTGATAGGGGCGGGCCATGCCGGCTGTGAGGCGGGGCTTGCGTCCGCGCGGCTGGGCTGCAAGACCCTGGTTATGTCCATTTGTCTGGATACGATCGCCCACATGCCCTGTTCGCCTTCAATAGGGGGAATTGGCAAAGGCCACCTGGTCAGGGAAATCGACGCGCTTGGGGGAGAGATGGCCAAGGTTTCCGACCAGAGCGCGATCCAATTCCGCTTGCTCAACACAAAAAAAGGACCTGCCGTTCGCGGCACTCGGACTCAGAACGACAAAGTGCGCTATCGAAATGCGATGAAGCACAGGTTGGAGCTTCAGCCAAATCTGGACATAAAGCAGTGCATGGTCGAGTCTCTGCTTGTCGAGGACGGAAAGATATCTGGAATCATTGACCAGCTCGGGGGTTTTTACGAATCTGGGACGGTCGTTGTATCAACGGGGACTTTTCTGCACGGGCTCATCCATATTGGGAACAGCCGGATTCCGTCGGGCAGGGCGGGCGAGTTCCCGTCCATCGCGCTTGCCGACCAGTTGCAGGACCTCGGGTTTGTTTTTGGCAGGATGAAAACGGGGACCCCGGCCCGAATCCTGCGCCGGAGCATCGATTTTGGCTCTTTTCGCGAACAGATGGGCGATCCCGAACCGAGGCCTTTTTCGCTGTTTACCGAAAAGCTGCCTCTCCCACAGAAGCCATGCTACATCGGGCGCACCGCCGAAGGGACCCACGATTTCATTCGCCGCCACATTCATCTTTCCCCACTTTACAACGGCGCCATCCAGGGTGTTTCGGCCCGCTACTGCCCGTCTCTGGAAGACAAGGTGATGAAGTTTCCGCACAAGGATTTTCATCAGATAATTCTGGAGCCTGAGGGTTTGGATACTGAGGAGATATACGCAAGCGGAACGGGCAATTCGCTTCCGGTTGAAATTCAGATCAATTTGATCCATTCGATCCCGGGGCTGGAATACGCGGAGATAATGCGGCCTGCTTACGCGATCGAATATGATTTCATTCAGCCTACGCAACTTTATCCCACTCTTGAGACTAAGCTGGTGGAGGGTCTTTTCCTGGCAGGTCAGATAAACGGGACTTCCGGCTATGAAGAAGCGGCTGCACAGGGAATGTGGGCCGGCCTGAACGCCGCCCTTAAGGTTCAGAAAAGGCCGCCGTTTCTCCTGGACCGTTCGGAAGCCTACATTGCGGTCATGATCGACGACCTGGTCACAAAAGGGACCAACGAGCCATACAGAATTTTCACCTCCCGGTCCGAATACCGGCTTCTATTGCGGGAGGACAACGCCGATTTGCGCCTTCTGGAGAAGGGATACGAGCTTGGACTTCTTGATTATTCAGTCTACAGGGAGCTTCTAGACCGGCGTGAAGCGGTTGGCGCAGAACTGGAAAGACTTCGGAAAACATTTGTGCAGCCGTCTTCCCAGTTGAGCGAAATACTTGTCAGCAGAGGTTCGAATCCGCTCGATGAGCCGGTCTCGCTCGAAAAGCTGCTCAAGAGGCCGGAGCTATGTTATGCCGATCTGGATGCCCTTTGCGGGGCAGATTCGACGCTTTCGCAAAGAACCAAGGAGCAGGTCGAAATCGAGTGCAAGTACGAAGGCTATCTGCGGCGGCAGGAAGCCGAAGTGAACAGGTTCAAACAGATGGAAGAAACGCTGATCCCGACGGATTTTCCCTACGATCAGGTACCGGGGCTATCGAACGAGGTCAGGCAGAAGCTCGGGGCAGTGCAGCCGGTTTCGATCGGACAGGCATCGAGAATACCAGGAATGACCCCTGCGGCCATGTCCATTGTGCTTGTTTTTCTCAAGCGTTTCCGAGAGTTGTCTTCTAAAGTGGAAAGTGCTGCTTAAGAATACACATTATTAGTAGATTTTGGTTGCGTAGTTTTGAGTTTACATATAGCATGAATTGGGGCTTTTCCATTGCTGCTCCCGTTCCTGCTCTAAAAACAAGGGGGAAAGAGATCATGGAGGTGAAAAACGACAAGGATTTCATTGCAACTCTGAGAGAACATGGCCTTCAGGTAACTTACCAGCGGCTGGCCATCTATCAGGCGCTGTATTTCACCAAGGAACATCCGAGCGCTGAGGCTATTTATCAGCAGGTGAAGAAGCGCTTCCCGATGATTTCTCTGGGAACAGTCTACAAGACGCTCGAGAAGTTCTACGAGGTCGGCCTCATTCAGAAGGTGAGCCCGATAACGGAAGTTGCCCGGTACGACGCAATAACTGGTTCACACCACCACATGGTCTGCCTGGAGTGTCAATCGATCCAGGATGCTGAGGGTATAGTTGGAGCGCCTAAAATGCCGGTTTCCGAGCAAAACGGATTCCGCGTACTGCGGCAGCAGGTGGTCCTTCACGGGTATTGTCCGTCGTGTAAGGGCAATATAGCCGATTCCAAGTTTTAGCTTTGTCTGAGGCATGTCATCCCGGGGGAACAAGGCTGCCCATTCTGCCTCCAATGAGCAGAACGGGTTAGTTTGCGCCCTTCCGGAGAGGTATTGTTAAGGTTTCATTGGGTTCGTTTCAATTTGTTCAGAAGTCGTCCATGCCATTGGCATGGGAGGCATGCTTTTCTACAGCTTTCGAACCACCCGGACTCCCGTGGAAAGTCCGTGGTGAAGCTGTCTTTGCCGTTTCGTGCTTCTGCGTTCCGGCGCCTGCCCGGCCCTGAGAATTTTTCACTGCCGAACCCTGCAAAAGGCTCGCTCCCGGACCGCCGTCTGTTGCTGCGTCACCTTGGCGCCCTTCAATCAGGGCCATCAAACGTCCTACGAAACGGAGCATACGCTCTGCCTGCTCTTCCAACTGGGTTGAGGTAGCGGCGGCTTCCTCCGCGTTTGCCGCATTTTCCTGCACCACTTTGTCAACCCCTCCAACCGCCTGATTGATCTGTTGCACACCCTGCGCCTGATCTTGTGATGCTGCCGAAATCTCCTTTATCAGGCTGCTGGCTTTCAAGACACTTGAAACGACCTCCGAAAATTCGCCGCTCATGCTTTTTGCGAGATCAGCGCCGGTCTGGATCATCTTTACGTTGCCCTCGATCAAGGCCGCAGTGTTCTTTGCGGCATCCGCCGCACGCATGGCCAGGTTTCTCACTTCGTCGGCCACAACGGCGAACCCTGCTCCCGCCTCTCCGGCGCGTGCGGCTTCCACTGCCGCGTTAAGGGCCAGGAGATTCGTCTGGAAGGCAATTTCGTCGATGGATTTTATGATCTTTTGAGTTTTGTCGCTGGCGTTCGAAATCTCCTGCATGAATTCCATCAGCCTGTTCATCGAGTCCCCGGCGCTCGAAGTAATTCCTTCAACACTGTGCATCAGTTTGTCGGCCTGGGTTGCATTTTCGGCGTTCTGCCTTGTCATTGCAGACATTTCTTCGAGCGAAGCCGATGTCTCCTCGATTGCCGACGCCTGGTTGGCCGTATTGTCTGCCATTCGCAGGCTCATGCGCGCTAACGACCCGGCAGCCGCGGTTTCGTTAAGACCCGAAATCACGCGGCGGATCGGCCTGTCTACGAGCCTCGAGATTATTAAAATAAGAGCCAGGGCAACCGCCAGGCTGCCGAGAAGTCCTATGAAGATATTCTTGTTGCGCATAGCCTGAATGCTTGTGAACATGCTTTCGCTATTCTGCTCCACGAGCAGCCCGCCCAGCGTCGAACGGCTCGATCCATGGCAGTGATGGCAGCGCTTCTCATTTAGAAGCGGCCGCAAAAGGCCCAGGTAGTGCGTTCCATCCCGTTGCTCGTCAAACCCGGTCTCGGGGAGGCTTTTCCGGTTGCGAGCATGTCATTGAGCCCCTGAATGAGGCTTGGCGATTTGATGGTTTCGGATATTAGGGAATTGGCCTTGCCAGGTTCCGAAGTGAAGGCGACGAGCTTATCGGACCCAAAAACATAGACTTTGACATTGTTGCTGTTCTTTTCTAATTCCGCCATCTCCTGCACGATGGTGTCGCCCCCTCCGATGGCCATGGGGCGGAGAATTTCGTTGTAGACCGCATCGGTCAAAACACTTGTTGAGCTTTGAAATTGCTGCCTCATTGCTTTCTGCTGATAGAAGACATTTGCGCCGATGATCGAGGCGAGCGCGGCCACAAGTAGAACAGTGACTCCCAGAACGATTTTTAATTGCAGACTCATCTGAATTTTCTTCATCAGTGTGCGCCTCCATACACCAGAGGTTTATAGTTGAATGCATTTACGCGCTCCGCGTTGTGGCAGGACGCGCAGTCTTTTTCGGTGAGCTTTCCTTTGATGTCTTTGGGGTCGCCCGATTCAGCATGAATGCTGCCCGGTCCGTGACAGACTTCGCAACCCGCGTCCTTAAGCTGAGGGGTTTCCTGCTCGGACCGGAAGCCGCCTTCCTTGCTGTAGCCCGTGGTGTGGCATTCGAAACATTTCTTCACCTCGGCTTCTTCCGGGCCCTTTTTCAGGAGTCTGAGGTTCTGGAATGAATGGGCCTTCTTGTTGAATTGCTTGAAGGCGAGATACTCGTCTGCATGGCATTCCTTACACGCCTCAGAGCCGACATACTTAGGCTGCTCAGCGCACCGCGCCTTTCCTGTCTTCCAACCGGAAAGCGAAAACAGAAAGCAAAGGGCGAATAAGACAATAATGGAACGCATCTTATAACTATACATACCCGAGCCCCCAATCTTTGAATGACCGCAAAATAAACCGGGAATTGATATCCCCGCTCATCAACATTGCGGAAGCCCTCTACGATTCTAACGTCAATAAACTCAAGAGAGAGAAGAAGCATCATCAATGCTGATGAAAGTTGATTCGGACAGAAGTGAAAATTTCTTTAGGATTTTGTGTGAGAACATTTACTTTCTTAAGAACTTAGAATAATTGAAGATGTTCAAACGAAGATGCACAAGCAAAGATGCACAAACAAACGCAAAAAAGCCGGAAACTTTCTCAGGTTCCGGCTTTGATTGCGGCCGCCGTCGTTTGGCAGGGTAATGAAAAAGGGTCCTCTGGTGGGAAAAACGGCTGAAAATTGCTTATGATTTCGTCATTCCGGCGAAGGCCGGTACAGGGTGACGCATGTAGGGTTTTTCGCCCTGCTGTGGTAAGTCCAATCCCTTTTAATCACCCTGTCAGGCTTTGATTATCCTGGCGTCCACCACCAGCATGCCGTCGGGATAGGCTATCACCGGGTTGAGGTCTATTTCGACGATTTCCGGGTGTTCTTCGGCGATAGCGGAAATTCGGAGAAGTCCGTCAACAACGGCGTTCTCATCTATTGGGAGACGGCCCCGGAAACCTTTGAGAAGAGGGGCCCCCCTGATTTGGCCAAGCATTGCGCGAGCGTGTTCGCGCGTGAGCGGAAGCAGATTCATCGAGACGTCTCGAAACAGCTCGACGGTAACTCCCCCCAGTCCGAACATGATTACCGGTCCAAACTGCGGGTCCCTGCTCAGTCCGATAAGAAGCTCCAGGCCAGGAGCGGCCATCGCGCACACCACCACGCCGCTCACTCTGGCGGCCGGAAACCTGTGTGCGGCATCTGCCATCATTTTGGCGTAAGCATCCCGAAGCTGCCCGGGCGTCTGAAGGTTGAGGCGCACGCCGCCCCAGTCGGACTTGTGGAGGATGTCGGGCGAATTGATTTTGAGGGCTACCGGAAATCCCATCCGGTGTGCAAGATGGACCGCTGTGCCTGGACTTGTAGCGGGGCGGGCGAAAATGCACTCGAAACCCATGGATTCAAGGAATTCAAAGCTCTCAACAGTATCCATCTGCGAGCGTCCGGAGGTTTCTGGGAGCGTGTATTTGGCCTTCTCACCCTTTTTCCCGGCCGGGATGAGCTGCGAAAGCGCCCGAATGCCTCTCTCAGGGGTCTGGAAAACGGGGACGCCCTTACGCTGCATCTTCAGCCTCTCGGCCCTTTCGACCTTTGCGCCGCCGAGGAATATGACAAGCTCGTTTTCGTCCGGGGTCACCGATTCGGAAGCATTCAGGATCGGGTCTCCGAATATAACTCCAACCGTGTCGAAATGCGGGCGCGCCATATCGATCACCTCTTTGAACATTTTCGATGTGGCGTCACCTGTAAGGTCGAGCGGGTTCGAACGTATTGCATGGCCGGGGACAACACCTTCAAGCGAATCAAATAGTTGAGGCGGGAGCGGAGCCGTGTCGAGGCCTTCTCTTTCAGCCGCGTCGGTGGCAAGAATGGCCGCTCCACCGGAGGTCGTCACAAATACTATCCTGTTGCCTGAGGGTGGTTTGAGGTAGGCGAAAGCCTTTGAGAAGTCATAGAGATCTTCGAAGGTTTCGGCCCGGTTTATGCCGTAGCGGGCAAGAAGCGAAGAATAGACCGCATCGGTG
>Ga0209517_10007951_pt1 | contig 12533 bp, 16 predicted proteins | sample PeaSoiMetSII2010_FD_187695 | JGI IMG/M metagenome (GOLD analysis project Ga0209517, IMG submission 187695) | Peat soil microbial communities from Weissenstadt, Germany - SII-2010 (SPAdes) (version 2) | ecosystem: Environmental > Terrestrial > Soil > Wetlands > Peat | place: Germany...
GGCGGAGCGGGCAGCATCGCCGGAATGAATTTGTCGGTGACGGGCGCGAATGAAGTCGTGTTTGCCTTCGCCCTGTGGGGCAGCGCTCAATTGATTTACGCTCTGATTCAATTGGTCGTCGCCTTTCGCTATCGTACCCTGATTCCGTTCATGTACATTCTGCTCATTCTCGAAACTCTGCTGCGCATGCTGGTGGGACATATGAAGCCCGTGACTTTCGCGCACGCTCCGCCGGGAGCCATCGGAAATTACGTCATTCTTCCGTTAGCCGCGCTGATGCTGATCCTGTCGCTCGTGTAGTACGAAAAACTGCCGGTCATGCTACACTCCACGACGACATGAGATTTATGCTTCTCCTGCTGTGCGCAGCCACCGGGTTCGCGCAGCCGGGTTCCTATCTCTTTGTTTGGGCGGGCGACGACGCGAAAAAAGCGAGTGACTTTCTAGCGGTGTTGGACGCCGACGCTGCATCTCCGACCTACGGACAAGCCGTGGCTTCGGTCGCGGTCCCAGGCCCGACCGGAACGCCCCATCACACCGAGCTCGAAATGCCGGAAGGCGGTTTCCTGCTGGCCAACGCATTCGAGAGCGGCCGCACCATGTTGTTCGACTTGCGCGATCCACGGCATCCGTTGCTCGCCGCCTCCTTCGGCGATCTCGATGGATACATGCACCCGCACACCTACGTGCGCCTTCCGGACGGCAACGTGCTCGCGACGTTCCAATATCATGGCGGACACGGACCGAAAGCCGATGGAGGCGGCTTGGTGGAATTCGACCAGCGCGGCCGGTTCATTCGCAGCGCGAGCGCAATGGATCCGGCGGCGAAAGGCCAACTGATTCGTCCTTACAGCCTGGTGGTGATCCCGAAACTTGATCGGGTGGTGAGCACCAATACCGCCATGCACGAAAAAGAAGGAGACAGCCGCACGGTGCAGGTGTGGCGTTTCTCGGATTTGAAGTTGCTCAAGACCCTGGTGCTGCCTGTGGGACCGCGCGGGTCGGAGCGAGATCCCGGCGAACCTCGTCTGCTCGAAGATGGAAAAACAGTTCTGATCCACACGTTTACGTGCGGGTTATACGAGCTCGATGGTGTTGCCGGCGACAAACCATCGGTGCGGCACGTGAAAACATTCGACGGCTCTGAGTGTGCCGTGCCCTTGCGGATCGGCCATTACTGGATCCAGACGCTGTTTTCCGCGCATGCCGTGGCAGCGTACGACCTGAACGAAGCCGCGCATATGCGTGAAGCCGCGCGAGTCACCTTCGACTCCAACCAGACTCCGCATTGGATCGCTGCCGATACGGATGGACGGCGGATCGTGGTGAACTCCGGCGAATACGGCGAGCATCGTATTTTTGTCTTGAACTTCAATCCGCAGAACGGATCATTGTCACTGGACGGACGTTTCCGTGACCCGAACAGCCCCCGTCAGGGTGTCAGCATGGACGGGAAATCCTGGCCGCACGGATACCGGGGCGATGCTTACGCGCACGGCGTGGTGTTCTCGCGTCCGGCTGCAGTTCAGTGAACTACTTCGCTTTGCTCGAAACCGGTTTCCCGAATTTAGACTCGTCGATCGGGACGTTAGTCTGAATCTCGCTCAACTGGATGGCGTCCCGCCCGTCGAGCCATGCAAAAGTCAGGTGGAACGGCATTTTGACGCCATTCACGTCGCGATAATCTGAATAATCCACCTGCGTCGGAACACGGCCGATGGGCGACGGCGCATAGCGCACCACGCGCAGCAGCAGGCCTGATTCCTGATCGAAATACATGGTCGCGAAAACACCGCGCTGGCCACTTCCCTGCACGACGTTTACCAACCGGTCATGCCCCAACCCGACCGCGCCGCCTTCCTTCGACGTCTGGCTTTCAGGCCCTGGGAGATCGCTAATCGAGGTCGGCAAACTGACCTGCAAATTGGTGAGAACCTGCTTCATCTGCGCTGGAAAAGAGAGCTGCGCGTCGAGCCGCGCGCCGTCCAGTTCGCCTCCAGTCAGGGGATATTCGGTTAACACGGCGAGCGGCGTCATGATCCAACCGGCGCGGCCGTTGAAGGCCCGAATGCTGTCACCGCGATCCGGCGTGTCCTTGAACACGATGCTGGTAGTGCGCTGGTCCGGGAATTTCGCGTAAATGTGGACGTCGCCGCCCCCGCCGAATCCTCCGAACCCGATGCTGGAGCCCTTGGCGATGTAGCTCTTGATCGCCGACAGCTTCTGCACGCCGCCGATGGCTTGAAGATATTTGTCGATAATCTGTTCGGCGGGAGGCTGTCCGGGCATCTGGGTAAGACGATCGTCCATTTCCGTGGAACCGGGGCCGTAAACGGTTTCGAGCTGCGGCGTGGTCGCTGGACGATCGCGCCCATGATGACAGCTCCAGCAGGTGACCATCTGGCGGCCGCTGAAGTTCTCCTTATTGATGGTTTGCATCATCGTCACCATCCTGCGCGCCACGATCTTCTTTTGAGTGTCGGCGGCCCAATCGACTTTTTCCGTTCCTGCGCCAATGTGGCATTCCGAGCAGTCGAAGCCGACAGCGGCCGACATAACTCCCATGGTCGCCATGAAATCGTCGACGGGAATGCCTTTTAGCACTCTGACGTTCTTGAAAACTTCTTCGGCGAGCTGCCCGTTCGCCACCGATTGAGCGTGGGCCATCGCGCCGAGCAGGCAGACGGCACCAATTCCTGCGGCGGCACGCAAGAGCCGCCTCAACAAAGACTTCATGTTAGGTCCCTTCCTTGGGGTTGGTCTGAATTTTGATTGTACTCCGGCGGAAGACCTGGGGATTGTCTGGACGTGTAAAGTTGCTGCTTCAGGACGTTGATTGAGTAAAATCTCTGCTAGCCTGAAGGCGACAGGTCCACTTATGAGGGAAGAGTTCCCGCGCCCGCAAATTAACAGCGCGAAGATCCAGGTTGGGGCTGGCGTCATAGGAGCGGTAATCACCATCGGCAGCGTGCTGATGTTCCTGATCGGCATTCCTTTGCTGTGGTACGTATTTCCCGCCGCGATCGTCTTGGGCTGCGGGGTTGCGCTAGTCCTTCACTTCATTCGCCATGAACCATCGCAAGGTTTTCCGCCGCAGATGAACGCAGATAAACACTGATGTGTGTTCATCCGCGGAACTTATCGCGGCACTCGGCCGAGCAAAAGTAGTACACAGTCGCCCCGACCTTCTTCTGAACGGCCGCCGCCGGAGAAATGAAAGTCCCACACACCGGATCTTTTTTCAGCTCTCCTCCCGAAGGAACCGACGGGCGAGGCTTGGGAGCCGGCTCTGATGGACGAAACACAACCTTGGCGATGATTCCGATGACCGACCGCAGCAGGCTGATCATCAGCACTGCCACCAGGGCCTCCAGAATCAGCCGCAGAATCACTGTTTCTTCTTAGGAGTCTGTTTCTTGAACTGCGTCTCCACCGTCTGGCCTAAAGTTTGAAGCATGGCTTTCGCCGTGTCGGCGTCTTTGCCATCGGGCCTCAGTTCCAAATACTTCTGGAACGCTTCCGCGGTGCCAGGGACAGGAACCATTTTTCCATCCGCGCCCACGGTCGCTTTGCCCATCAGCGTGATGCCATATTGCAAATATGCTTCAGCGTAGTTGGGATCGGCCTCATACGCCTTCTTGAACGCATCAGCGGCCTGATCGGTCTGGCCGGTGTTCACCAGCACGGCGCCCAGGTTGTAATAATACTTTCCCGCTTGCGTTGGGTCGAGCTGAGCGGCTTTGGTCAGCTCCGTCTGCGCGTCGGCGAACTTCTTTTCCTTAGCCAGCGCCAGCGCATAATTGTTGTGATATTCGGGAGCATCGGGTTTCAGCTCAATCGCTTTCTGATACGCAGCTACAGCCTTGCCCAGAGCGGCGTCCTGATCGGCGCCGGTCTTGGTCCCCGCGAGACTTGTGTAGCAGTCCGCCAGACGTCCCCAGACCACGTTCTGAGTCGGCCCGAGCGTAGAAGCCTTCTCGAAGCTCTGAATCGCCACATCCCAATTCTTGGCGTTTTCGGCTTCGACGCCGGCGTTGAACGCATCGTTCAACTCCTTGTTCTTGGCCATCTCTTTCTGCTGCTCTTGCAGCTTCTTTTCGTATTCAGCCTTCTGGGCGGCGCTCATTCCGCGTTCGACTTCTTTGCCGGGAGCAGCCCCGGCCGCGCCTCCGGCTGCGCCCGCCCGAGCCGCGGCAGCCGCCAGGTCGAACGACACCGGGGTTGGATCGCCGAGCTTGGACTTTACGTTATCCACGCTATCGCGCGACTTGCCGTCGACCTCGACCGAAATCGTGTAAGTCCCGATCGGAAGGCCGCCGTAATAATAGTGCCCCTTTTTGTCCGTCTTGACCTTGTAGCTGCCCTTGATGTCCTTACGTTCGATGTGGACGATCGCGTCCTTAACCCCTTTGCCATCCTCGCCTTTGACATCGCCTTCGAAGGCCGTCGTTTGGGCCCAGCAAGCGGCGGAAAACAGGACAGTTAGGGGAGCAGCAACCAGAAATCTTCGCATCGTGGCGGGCATGGTGAAACCGACCTCCAGAAAGTAATATCGATCTAAATCACAGCATACTACAGGCGTAGCGTGGGGTGGAAGATGTTACCAAAGGCATGAATCCTGAGTGGACCCGGCCGCGTCGAATAAGTAAACTGTTGTAACCTGTTACGGCGGATATACATGAGCCGGGTGCGCCTCTTTTTTGTCCTAACGTCGATTCTGGCCGCGCGAACGCCCGAGTGGGATCGCGCGCACGGACTGTATCAGCGCACCGAGTACCAGCAGTCCCTGGACTTGCTGGTTCCCGCACCGGAGAAAGACGCCGCGACTCTCCAGCTGATCGGGCAAAGTTATTTCATGCTGGGGGAGTATAAAAAAGCCACCGACGCGCTCGAGAAAGGCCTTGCGCTTGAGCCAAGTAACCCCGAAATCCTACATTGGCTGGGCCGCGCTTATGGCCGTCGAGCCGAGATGGCGAATCCGTTCACCGCTCCCGGCTACGCGACAAAATCCAGGCAGATGTTCGAACGATCCGTGGCGCTGAATCCGTCGAACGAAGCGGCCACCGGGGATCTGCTCGATTATTATCTGGATGCGCCCGGTTTCCTGGGCGGCGGGATGCAGAAGGCAGAAGCGCTGGCCAAGACCATTGGCGAGACCGATCCCGCCGAAGGCCATTACGCGCAGGCGCTGATCGACGACCGGCGCCAGCAATTCGATCTGGCCGAGGATCACTTGCGGCGCGCGGCCGAGCTGGCTCCGCGGCAGGTGGGGCGGTTTGTGGCGCTGGCGAAATACCTCGCCAAGCGTGGCCAGTACAAGGAAAGCGAGGCCATGTTCGATCGCGCGACGAAAATGGCTCCCAACGATCCTCAGATCCTGTTCGAGCGCGCCAACACGTACATAAAAGGGAAGCGCAATCTTAATCAAGCACGCGAATTATTGGAAAAATACCTGCGCGCGCCGCTGACGCCCGACGATCCGCCGCGCGAACAGGCCCTGGCGCTGCTGAAAAAAATCGGGGCGTGATGTTTCACCGGGAAGCGCTCCGGTCGAGCATTGAGGCCCTGCGCGCTAACAAGTTCCGCGCGTTCCTGACCGCGCTGGGACTGGTGATCGGGAACGCGTCGGTGATTCTGGTGGTCACGATTTCGCTCACCAGCCGCGACTACATTCTCGATCAGATCCAGCGCGTCGGTTCGAACCTGATCTACGCGCAATACCAGAACGGCAACAATGGTGCGATGGCGGCAGCGGACGCGGACTTCATCAAGATCGCCGATGTGGAAGCGATTCGCGCCAAGCTCGGCTCGCGAATCGTGGCCGCGACCGGCGTGATGAACAGTTTCGACCGTATGCGCGTGGACGGCCGAGAACACGACGTCGCGATTGTCGGCGCAGACGAGTTTTATCCCGTGGTGCGGAACTTAACTCTGCTCGCCGGGCGGTATTTCGACGCAAACGACGTGCATGACCGGCACCACGTGGCGCTGGTGATGGAAAAGCTGGCGCAGCGTCTGTACGGATCGCAGCAAGAGGCGATCGGCAAAGTCATCAAGCTGCATGGACTTCAGTTCACGGTGATCGGCACCTTTCGCGAAAGCATGGAAACGTTCAACCAGAGCGAGCTTACCGGAGAAAACGTGCTGATTCCGATCACGGCGCTGAAATTATTCGCGCAGATCGAGCGCATCGATCCGCTGTATATAACAGCGCGTAGCCCGAGCGATGTGGAATCGCTGACCAACGCGGTCCGGGCCGTGCTCGAAGGACGGCACCGGCCTGGGGCGCGGTACTCGGTGGACAATCTCAACGAAATGCTGGCGACGGCGCGGCGCATCGCGTCGGTGCTGTCGGGAGTGTTGGTCATAGTCTCGACCATCGCCCTGGTGATCTCGGGAATCGGCATCATGAACATCATGCTGGTGACCGTGACCGAACGTACGCGGGAGATCGGGCTCAGGATGGCGGTGGGAGCTTCGCGGCGCGATATTCTAGAACAATTTCTGGCGGAAGCGGTGTTGATCAGCCTCGGCGGGGGCGTAGCTGGAATCGCGATCGGCGTGGCGATTCCGTTGAGTGTTCAATTCTTCACCGACGACATTCAGATTCCGATTTCGTATCTTTCCATCGCCGTCGCTTTCACGGTGTCGCTAATGGTGGGCCTGATATTCGGGATTCTCCCAGCGAATCGGGCGGCTCGGCTGAATCCAACCGAGGCGTTGCGATATGAGTGACTTTCTACCGAAATCAAAGCTTTTTCCTGAAGAGGACGGAACGCTCGGTGACCTCGAATCCCAGCGCCTCGTGGACGCGTTGCGACAAATGATTGTCCCATTGCGTGTCCGACGCCATTTCGATGCATCCCTGGGCTCGAGCCCAATCTTGCGCCGCGGCCAATAACTGCGCCCCGATGCCTTTCCTGCGGTGCTCCGGTGATACGTACCAGCCTTCGACGTAGCCCACGGGAGTCCTGACGTCGCAGCCGTCCGCGTGGGAACGCAGGCCGACTTCGAGGAAACCAACCAAAGTTCGATCCGCTTCGGCGACCAGAACCGCCTCTAGAGTGGTTCCAAGGCTGTTTCCGGCGAGCTTTGCTTTGAGCTCGCCGCTGTGTTCTTCAACGGACGATTCAGGCCACAACGCGTGGCGCATGCTCGCGAGCTGCTGCTGGTCAAGGGACGCGCCAAGTCTCACCAAGATATTCGCCACGACGACTATTTTGGCAAAGTACGGCTGACGAAGCGATTGTCTTTGATGTCGAAGCGCAGAGGCAAATCAGGCGACTTGGTGATGCCGATTCGCTTCGAAACCGCGATCTGGAATGGTTCTTCACGATCTGGCGCCGAGACGAGAATCGGCCCGCGGGTCACGTCAACTCCGTTGTGTTTCAGCTTAATCGCCAAGGCGCGGGTCAGCTTGCCGGGACCGTTCGCCAGATCTTCGATCGACTGCGCGGCGGGACGGCGGCGGCGCATCAATGAAATGCCGTCAAGAGGCTCCAAGGCTCGAATTAACACGCATCCGGCAACGCGGTCCGGCTCCGCTACAATGTTCAGACACTCATACATCCCATAGATGAAATAGACGTAGGTGTAGGCAGGAGGGCCGAAGATCACCCGATTTCGGGGCGTTGGACCGCGGGCGGAATGCGCCGCCAGATCATTTTCCCCCAGATACGCTTCGGTTTCGACGATTCGCCCGGAAGTTTTTCCGTGCGTGACGATCTTTCCGAGCAGCGCGCGCGCGACTTCGATGGTCGGGCGGTGGTAGAAGGCGCGGTCTAGCGGGCGCACTACAGTTCGAGCTTGCCGTTGATCACCATGTTCTTAAATTGGAAACGCTGTCTCACAGTGATCGCGCGAAATTTGGCGGTGAATTCCACTTCCTTGTCGTCGGGCGAAAATGCCGCGGATTTCGGGAAGGCGAAGTATGCGTCTACCCCTCGGCCGCTCGGTTGGACCATGAAGTCCACGGGGTGAATCGGATCCTTGCCTTTGACCGCGAGTTCGCTGGCGTTGAGAACCGCGGCCTTCACGACGCCGGAATCGGCTTGAAAAAGCGTCCGCATCAGGCCCGAGACGACGATAATATAATTCGGTTCGACCGTTTCGATCAGTTTATTTGCCTCGGGCGAGGTGCTCACTTCGGATCCATACTTGGCTCGTGCTAAAGCTTGTTTGACTGGAAGCGCGCTCTGCCAGCGGACGATTACAGTCATGGTAGGAATGGCGACGCCATCCGAATTGCCACCGCTTCTGCCCGGTTTGCCCGGTTCTTCCAGGCCGTTTTCGCTCGACCTGTCCACTGGGTTCGCCTCGCCCATCGTGCCCGGCGTCCGGCTGCCCCGCTTGCCGGCGTTTCCCGCGATCGAATCGCCGTCCGCCGTCGCTACGCTCGTCTCTTTCGACCACGGGGATCCGTCCAGCATTTTCTTGACGTCCTTGTCGTTCCACTCGGTGTAGGGCTTGGATTGCCAGAAGTCGGCGGCCCACAGGCAAGCAGCGAAAAGGACGGCGGAGACAGCTAGTTTCTTCATGGCTAGGCAGCTAGTATAACGCAGTACACTATTAAGTTCCGTATGCGCCTGTTCACCGCGATCGATATTCCCGACGCCATCGCCAGCAAGCTGGGCGCAGTGATCGACCGTCTGCGGCCGAAGACGAAGTTGAGCTGGACCAGCGTGGAGAAGATGCACATCACCATGAAATTTATCGGTGAATGGCCGGAGGATCGTCTGGATGAAATGAAGCGGAGCTTGGCAGGCGTTCGCGCAACGGGCGGGATCGAGATTACGGTTCGCGGGCTCGGCTGGTATCCGAATCCGCGCGATCCGCACGTGTTTTGGGCGGGCGTTGAAGCCGGCGACGATTTGCGCTCGCTGGCGAAAGCGACCGATCAGGCCGTACATGCGATCGGCGTTCCTTTAGACGACCGCGAGTATTCGCCGCATCTGACTCTGGCGCGGATTCGCAAGCGCGTTTCGCTGAACGCGCTGAGACGGGACGTTGAAGCAGTCGAATCGACGGATTTCGGATCGTTTCGCGCGACCGATTTTTATCTTTATCTTTCGCGTGCGGGCGCATATACGAAACTTGCAGGGTTCGCGCTGGTATGACCGCGCTGCTGGCGTTGATCGCCGCATATCTGATCGGCGGCATCCCGTTTGGGTTCCTGCTGGTCCGGATGACCACGGGCAAAGATGTTCGCGCGGAGGGCAGCGGGAACATCGGCGCGACCAACGTGTTGCGGACCACCGGGCGCGCCGTGGCTGTCGCGACGTTGGTGCTCGACATCGCTAAGGGATTTTTCGCAGTGTGGCTGATGGGATACGTGACCAGTGACGATCCTCTGTGGACCAACGCTGCGGCGCTAGCCGTGATGGCGGGTCACGCGTATCCGGTGTTTCTGAAATTCAAGGGCGGAAAAGCGGTCGCGAGCTTCATCGGCGCGTTTCTGTACCTGGCGCCGCTGCCGCTGTTGGCTGTTTTACTGGTATTCGTAGCGATCGTCGCGGCGACGCGCTACATCTCGGCCGGATCGATCATAGCCGCCGCAGCGTTTCCGTTCGGCGTATGGATGATTCTCCATCCGCCGGCACCGGTGCTGCTGGCATCGGTGATCGCCGGCGCCTTTATCGTCTACCGGCACCGCGCTAATATCGGCCGTCTGCGCGCGGGAACCGAAAATGTGTTCGCCTGGAAGCGAAAGTGAACCTCGCGATCATCGGGGCGGGAAGCTGGGGCACCGCTCTTGCCGTCGTGCTCGCGCCCAGGTTTCCACAAATCACGTTGTGGGTGTTCGAAACGGACCTGGCGGCGCGGATGGGCTCGACGCGGCAGAACGATATCTATCTGCCAGGAATCGAGTTGCCGGGCAGCGTGCAGCTCACCACCGAGCTTTCAAGCCTCGCCGGCGCCGGAATCGTGCTGGGCGTGATGCCGTCGCATCATGCTCGACGATTGTACGCCGCGGCACTGCCGTATTTCGACACATCCACGATCTTCGTTAGCGCGACCAAAGGCCTGGAACAGGGCACGCTGATGCGGATGTCGCAGGTGATTGGAGACGTAGCCCCGTTCCCGGCGAAGATCGCAGTGCTTTCTGGGCCAACGTTTGCCCGTGAAGTGGCCCAAGGCGATCCGACGGCAGTAGTGATCGCGTCGGAAAACGCCGAAGTGGCCGCGGCGGTTCAGAGCGCGTTCTCCGGCCCGACCTTCCGGTTGTATACAAATTCCGATACGATTGGTGTTGAAATCGCAGCGGCCCTGAAGAACGTCATCGCCATTGGAGCCGGAGTTTGCCAAGGGTTAGGGCTAGGAAGCAACGCGCTGGCGGCGCTGATCACCAGAGGACTGGCGGAGATCACCCGGCTGGCGGTTGCCATGGGTGGACAGCCGAAGACGCTGGCCGGATTAGCTGGCTTGGGAGATCTAGTACTAACCTGTAGCGGGGCGCTAAGCCGTAACCGTATGGTGGGGATCGAGTTAGCAAGAGGCAGGGCGCTGGCAGACATCGTCGCGTCAACCAGAATGGTCGCCGAAGGAGTGGAAACGTGCGGCGCGGCGGTCGCTTTAGGGACGAAATTCGGAGTGGATCTGCCGATTGTTACCCAAATGCAAGCGGTTTTGCATGCCGGCAAGAGTCCGAGGGAGGCGCTCCGAGACCTGATGGAGCGATCGCTCAAAGGTGAGTGACAGGCCCCCGCAACCTTCGTCTAATCCTGGGGTTAAGGAAGATATGGAGGCAGTTGCCGCCCTGGAGCGAGATGCGGAGTTAATGCTTCGTGTCCGAGAGGGGGACGATACCAGTTTCGCTTTACTACTGGAGCGTCATCGGGCGCCTGTGGTACATTTTCTTCACCGCATGGTGCAGCATCCGGCGGTGTCGGAGGAGTTGGCTCAAGAAGTTTTTCTGCGCGTGTATCGCAGCCGGGCAACCTATGAGCCGACGGCGAAGTTCACGACTTGGTTATTTCGGATCGCGACACATCTGGCGCTGAACTGGATTCGCGACGGCAAGAAGGAAAAGGGCCAGGAGAGCCTGGACCAGGATGTGTACGAAGGGATTGAGCGGCAAGTCCCGGACAAGCAGCCGACGGTAGAGCAGGAAATGCTGTACGCCGTAAAGCTGCGCGAGGTGCGGAATGCGATCGAGACGCTGCCGGAGAAGCAGCGCGTGGCGGTGGTGATGCACAAGTATGAAGGATTGGAATATTCTCAGATCGCAAAAGCATTGAGCTGCTCGGAATCGGCGGTGAAATCGCTGCTGTTCCGGGCTTATGAATCATTGCGTGCGCGGCTCGCGCACATGGCTTAAGGACGAGGGAATATGGTTTGTTTAAAAAATTCACGGGAAGGCGCTGAGATCCTGATGGACTACTGCGCCCGGAAGCTCGACCCGGATCGAGTGTCGGAGATCGACGGGCATCTTTCCGGTTGCGCGGAATGCCGGAACCTGGTGAACGCGCAGCGCGAGCTCTGGGAAACGCTGGACCGGTGGACGGCTCCAGCCGTGTCTGCCGATTTCGACGCGAAGCTGTACGCGCGCATCGCCGAAGAGAATGCGGAGCCTGCCTGGAAAAAATGGATGCGCAGAGTGTTCCAGCCCGCGGCGCCGGTGGCGATGTGGAAGCCGCTGGTTTCGCTGGGAGCGGCTTGCGCGGTTCTGACGGTGGCACTGTTGGTGCACACGCCCGAGCGGGCGACGAATGTTGCGGTGAAGCAGGCTCACGCGGAGAGCGTGGACATCGAGCAGGTGGCGAAGGCGTTAGACGATCTGGAAATCCTGACACCTACCAGCCCGATGTAGACTATGCGAATGCGCCTGCTGGTCGCTTTGGCGGCATTGGTCGGAGTGTGGGGCAGTGTGTCTCCAGTTGCGGCGCAGAAGAAACCTACGAATCCTCCGCCGCCTGCGGCTAAGGGCGCCAAGCAGCAAGCCAAGGGTGGTCAGAATCCTCAGGGACGGGGCGGGCAGCCGCCGGTCAATCCTGCGCATGAGCTTCAGCGCTTCCTGGGTATGCCGCCGGAGGAGCGGGAGAAAGCGCTGGCGAAACTGCCTCCGCAGCGTCGCGCCCAGTTCGAGCAGCAGTTGCAGCGTTTCGAGAATATGCCTCCGGCGCAGCGGGAGCGGCAGCTGAGGCGCCTAGAGGAGTTTCAGAACTTGCCACAGGCTCGGCGGCCGGTGGTGCGGCAGGAGATCGAGGATTTGCGCGCGTTGCCGCCCGCGGTACGGAGAGACCGGCTGAACGGCGAGGAGTTTAAGCAAAGTTTTTCGCCGGAGGAGCAGAAGTACATTCGCGAGGCGTTTCCGGGTATCGCGCCGCCGAACCCATAAGTATGGGAACTTAGCGAGACCGTAGGCAGCGGTGGGTGCCGAATTTTTACGGAAGCTCCTATGCCGCGGCAGTTTGCTTCTGCGCCAGGAACTCGGCGTACGGACCCTTGAAATCCTCGATTTCCCGATGGTCGAAATGCCAGATGCGCGTGGCGACTTCGTCCACCAAATCGTGATCGTGGGTCACCAGCAGGAC
>Ga0209517_10007953_pt1 | contig 12532 bp, 10 predicted proteins | sample PeaSoiMetSII2010_FD_187695 | JGI IMG/M metagenome (GOLD analysis project Ga0209517, IMG submission 187695) | Peat soil microbial communities from Weissenstadt, Germany - SII-2010 (SPAdes) (version 2) | ecosystem: Environmental > Terrestrial > Soil > Wetlands > Peat | place: Germany...
TTGCTTTCGCACGTGTCCGAAGTCGATGGCGCCTTCACCGTCGTGGGCTTCGGCTTTTCCGGTAACGCTCCCAACAAAGGGATCATCTTCATCAACCTGAAGCCGTTCCGCCAGCGCAAGGGAAAAGAGCACACGTCCTTCGCCATCCTAAACAAAATCCGCGGCCCGTTGCTGGGCATTCCCGGCGGAATCATCGTGCCTTTCAATCCACCTGCCGTGCAGGGGTTGGGAACCTTCGGCGGTTTCGCCTATCAACTGGAGGACCAGGGGCGCAATTCCCTACAGACCATCGCCAACACTGCCAATCAACTGGTGGCAGAAGGCAACGGGAGCGGAAAGGTGACGGGACTTTTCACGAGTTTCACCGCCAACGATCCGCAATACCTGGTACGAATTGACCGAGAAAAAGCGAAGAGCCTGCAAGTGCCCCTGAGCCAGATTACGGACGCGCTACAGGTGTTCATGGGCTCGGTGTACGTGAACGATTTCGATTTCAACAATCGTTCGTACCGCGTTTACCTGCAGGCGGACCAGCAGTTCCGTTCGGACGCCAAGGACATTCGAACGTATTACCTCAAATCCAACACTGGAAAGATGGTTCCGCTGGACAATGTCGTGCAAATCGAACAGACGGAGAATCCACAGGTGATTTCGCATTTCAACCTGTTCCGTTCGGCGGAAATCGACGGGTCGGCGGCAGCGGGACTCAGTTCTGGCACGGGCATAACGGCCATGAGCGATCTTTCCAAGAAAGTGCTTCCGCAGGGCATGAAGTTTGAATGGAGCGGGTTGTCGCTGGAGGAAATCGAGTCCAGCGGAAAAGCAGTGATTTTATTTGGGCTGGGGCTGATCTTCGTGTACCTGACGCTGGCGGCGCAGTATGAAAGCTATGTGCTGCCGTTCATCGTGCTGCTCGGGGTTCCGGGGGCGTTGCTCGGAGCGCTTGGCGCGTTGTGGACGCGTGGCCTGACGAATGACGTGTACTGCCAGATCGGTCTGGTGATGCTGATTGGCCTGGCCAGCAAGAACGCCATCCTGATCGTGGAGTTCGCGGAACAGCTACAAGAACAGGGGCTTTCGACGCTGGATGCGGCGGTGGAAGCAGCCCGAATCCGGCTGCGGCCTATTCTGATGACTTCCATGGCGTTTATTCTGGGCGTTGTGCCGCTGGTAATCGCGGAAGGCGCCGGAGCGGCTGGACGCGTTTCCGTGGGCACAACGGTTTTTGGAGGCATGATCGCGGCGACGACACTGAATTTGCTGTTCATTCCTCTGCTCTACGTGTTGGTACGAATGATCGTGCCACGGAAGAAGACGCCGACAGCCCCGGCCGGAGAACCTCTACCGGGCTGAGACAGCAGGGGGATCCGGGCCGTTGAATTATTTGAAAACTTTGAGAGAGGGCCGCACACCGACAGCAGAGCTGCAATCACGACAGTACCGGCTGGATTTCAGGTCAATCCACTCCACCCCGTGAGAAGGAGCCATCGCACACTGGTAATCTTCACAGTGCGAAAGATTGAGGGTGTGGCCGAGTTCGTGGACTGCCTCCTTGAGAAGGCGTTGGTGCTGCAGCTTGGGATCGGCCGGCAGCCCATAGAATTCCTGGGTGAGACGGTGCGAAGAAATCACGGCGCAAGTGCCGGGCAATTGGGCTTCCCCGAAAACAAAGGTGAGGATGGGGATATAGAGATCCAGCGGGGTAACGCCAAGGAGGCGCCACTTCGGCGGAGTATTGCGCTTGAGCATGGCGGCCAGGATTTCCGTGGAAGAGTATTGCTGCCGGGTGAGATTGAATGCAAAGACCGGTTCCGGCTCGGGCGCAAGAATTTCGCAAGGGACAGAGAATTCACGCTCGAGTCCCGCACGGAGTTCGGACAGCGTCTCCGCGGCGGCTGGGCCGAACGGGAGTAGCTGAATCAGGTTCACAGGGCGTCCGCAGTCACTCGCTTCCAACCGTACTTCTTGAGCTTGTTGTGCAGGGTAACGCGATCAATGTCGAGAACTTCGGCAGCGAGGGTCTGATTGCCCTTACAATCTTCGAGAACCGCAAGGATGTGCGCGCGCTCGATGTCTTCCAGAGTACGCGGCTGATGTTCGGCAAGGGGCAGGCGCAAGGCAAAGTCCTCCTCGCGGATTTCAGGCTCTTGCGCTACGACCATGGCACGCTCGACGGCGTTTTCCAGTTCGCGAATGTTGCCGGGCCACTGGTAGCGGTCCAGCAGGCCCATGGCGGCCGGCGAAACGCGATTGATGCGCTTGTTCATCGAAGCAGAAAACTTGCGCACAAAATGCTCGACCAGAATCGGGATATCGCCTTTCCGGTCGCGTAACGGCGGCAGTTGAATCTGGAAGACATTCAAACGATAGAAAAGGTCGGGGCGGAAGCGGCCGTCCTCGATAAGTTGCTCGAGTTTTTTGTTGGTGGCGGCGATGCAGCGGAAGTCCACCTGGATGGGATGCGTGCTGCCAACGCGAGTGATCTCGCGCTCCTGGAGGACCCGCAATAGATCGGTTTGGGTTTTCAGGCTGATGTCGCCAATCTCATCGAGAAAAATGGAGCCGCCCTCGGCGACTTCAAAGCTGCCCTTTTTGCGGTACTGCGCGCCGGTAAACGCCCCCTTTTCGTGGCCGAAGAGTTCGCTCTCCAGGAGAGTTTCCGCCAGAGCACCACAATGAATCACCACAAGTGGATTGTAGTGGCGTGGGCTGGCCGCATGAATCGCGCGGGCACAGAGTTCTTTGCCGGTGCCGCTTTCGCCGGTAATCAGAACTGTGGCGTCGGTCGGGCCAACCGTTTGAATCGCCTCAAAGACACGAATCATAGCGGGGCTCTGCCCAACGATTTCCTGCGGGCGAACCACGGAAGCAACGGTTTCACGCAGGCGAACATTTTCCTGCTCAGCGCGTTTGTGGGAGAGGGCGTTGTGGACGCTGTGAGCGATGTCATCGGGATCGAAGGGCTTGGAGACGTAATCGTAGGCGCCATTCTTGAGGGCGGCGACGGCGGTCTCCACGCTGGCGTAACCGGTCATAATGATGACCAGCATTTCAGCGTCAATTTCATGCATGCGGCGCTGCAGTTCCACGCCATCGGTGCCGGGCATCTTGATATCAACAAGAGCCAAGTCAAAGTGCTTCGCGGCCATTTTGGTGAGCGCGTCCTGGGCACTTTCCGCCACGGTGACGTCGTAGCCCTCTTCGCGGAACCATTTATCGAGAGAATCGCGAACGATCAGTTCGTCATCGACTACCAGCAAATTCGCTTTTGCGGCCATAATTGCTGCTCCTCACCCCGCAACTACGGCGGAGCCATTGTTCAAAACGAGATTGGAATGCAGCGGCAGCGTGATGGTGAAACAGGTGCCGCGCCCGGGCTCGGAAGCCACTTCGATCTTGCCGGCGTGGCGATCCACGATGTTGCGGCTGATGGCGAGACCCAAACCCAGCCCGCGCCCGTGTTCCTTGGTGGTGAAAAAAGGTTCAAACATATTTGCGAGGACATCCGGAGGCATGCCGACGCCGTCGTCCCGAACTTCAATCTGGATTTTGCCGGAACCCGGCAGCTGGCGGGATATCAGGGTCAGGTTTCCGCCACTCGAAAGCGCATCGATGGCGTTCATTACCAGGGCCAGGATGACCTGCTCGATTTGGCCTGGATCGCAGCGAACGAGCGGAAAATCCCTGGCGAGATCGAGATGGAGTTCGATGTTTTTTAACTCCAACTGGTGCTGGACGAGGCGAACGCAGCGATCGATGATACCGTTCAAGTCGGCCGGCTCGCGGCTCAATGAGGTGGGCCGCGCGAAGGTCATCAAGTTCTTGACGATTTCTCCGCAGCGACGGCTTTCTGTCTCAACGAGATCGAGCATTTCGATGTTTTCTTTCTGGTTTTCCTGTTGAGCGGCCACATCACGGGAGAGGCGCTTCTTGAGCAGCTTCGCGTAAGTCAGAATGCCCGCGAGAGGATTGTTTATTTCGTGGGCGACAACGGCAGCAAGTTTGCCGATGGAAGCCATGCGCTCCACGCGCAACATTTCTTCCTGTGCGCCCTTAAGCTGGCGTGTCTTTTCCTCGACGCGCGCTTCCAATGTCCGCGCCCAGGCGTTGATTTCCTGGTGTGCTTCCTCGAGCTGCGAACTCATCGTGTTGAAGGAAGTGGCCAGGTCCTCCAGTTCACCGTGCGATGGAATCTTGATCTGGTAGCCAAGGTCGCCCGAACCGATGCGCTTGGTGCCCTCCGTGAGCGCGGTGAGCGGCCCCTGAAGCATGCGGCGAACAAAGGCAACGCTAATGAGGGCAACGCCGAAGACGGCAAGAATGGTATAGAGCAGTACCTGACGGGTGCTTTCCGCGACGTTCCGCTGGCTGCTGGCGAGGGAGATATTGGTATCGAGGACCCCGAGAACCTTGACTTCAGCGGGATGCGCGTGGCATTCCGCGTTGCTGCATGCGGGAGCATTTTCGATGGGGTCGATGACGCCCAGGGCGCGCTCGCCATTGGGAAGCCGGTAGGTGCGAAAATTCTGCTTGATGTCAGAGATGCGCAGGGCGCTGCCCGGCACGGTGGAGTCATGGGCCTTCATGTTCTGGTCCACATACTTGTTCATCTCGGACGTGTCCGAAGAGAAGCTGATGCGACCCTGATCGTTAATAATGCGGATGCGCACCATTCCGGGCTCGTCGGCCATTTCGGTGATGATGTGATAGAGGCCGTCGCGCTGATTGCGGAGCATGTAGTAGGAAGTGTTGCGCTTGATGACGCTGCTGGTGCGCGCGGCATCCGCCAGGGCGTCACGCTCCAGGTGCTTCCGGTGGAGTTGGATGTTTAAGTAGCCCAGGACACCGAAAACGAGGGCCATCGAAGAGACGAGCAACAGGAGCAGCTTGGAGCTGAGGCTACCCCTGACATACTTCCACAGATACGGTAGGGCTGATCGACCTTCAGGATTCGACATGGAAAAGCTCCGGAAGCTTGCCTCCGGCGGATTCCGGCTCTGCTTCCCGCTGGCGGGATTCTGCGCTCTCGAAGATAGGCAGGTACTTCACTGCAAGCGCAAAGATCAGAAAACCGGCAGCAATGATAGCCAAGGTGATGGAAATTTCCGTCCACTTCGGGAAGTATTGTTGGCCCGCATAGCGTTCCATCCCCGTGATTGCGATATTCAAACGGTTCGTGACGAAACCGAGCAAGCAGAGCACTGAACTCAGATAGAGGCCGTCCGCATTCTTCCGCACCTTGGGAATCAGCAGGAGGCCGATAGGGGCAAACGAACAGAGCAACATTTCCAGAACGAAGAGAGGAGTCTCGGGACTTCTCCACTGTAACAGGTGCAATGCGCCCCGGTGCAACAGATCCTGAAATCGGACAACCGTGTACACTCCAAGGGCCACCAGAAGCGTCCTGCCCAACTGGCGCAGAAGCGGCAATTCCAGGTGTCTCCCAAAGTGCCGGGCACTCATCGAGGACTCGAAGATGGTCATTGCGAGACCCACGCAGATGGCCGAGAGAAAGAACAGAACAGGCAGGATCGGTGTATACCAAAGCGGGTGGAGCTTGTTCGGGACAATCAGATAAAGGCTTCCGAGGGAAGATTGGTGCAGCGTCGAGAGCATCACACCTGCGATTACCAGCGGGATGACGAGCATTTTCTGAAGGCGGAGGAGCTTGAAGAATCGCCAGCGCTCGAACACCACCGATGAGAATTCCAGTGAGAGAACTGTCGAGTATAAGGTGACGCACCAGGCGACTTCAAACATCACAGAACGGGGATTCCACATGATTAGGGGGTGCCAGATACGGTAGCCGCGACCGAGGTCAAACAGCAGGGCGACAGTAACAAGTATGTACCCCAGGAAAGCAGTCAGGACCGTTGGCCGAATAATGGGTTTGAATTCGCGGAGGTTGAGAATGTATACGGTGGCCGTTAAGGTGAATCCGCCGGCTGCCAACATCACCCCGCACATGACGTCAAAACCGACCCACAGCCCCCAGGGGAAGGCATCGCTGAGGTTTGTGGAAGCGCCCAAGCCTCTGGTGAACCTCACCAATGTTGCATAGGCGCCCACAACGAGGATCAAAACGAGTATGACGCGCCAGAAGGTAATCTTAGGACGTCGCATGTGCTTTCCTCCCTCCAGGCTCTCCACCGTCATCACCGTTTTCGTCGCGGGCCACTTCATTCTTGCGATTGGTTAGCCACCACAATCCGCCCAGGGCCACAGCACCAATGGTCACAAGATCCGGGATGTGTGAAAGGACACGATACGTCAGCAAAGGGAGCGCTTCCCCGCTGAGGTCTGTTCGATAGCCGAACTGCTCGAACGGAACACTGGAGAGAAGCAAGACCGAAGTCCCGCCGACTTCGTTAAGACCGAATATGTGATTCACATAAGTGTCGGGGTTTTTGGCGATACGATCTTTTGCCTCAGCAATCAGATCCTCCCGGACGCCGAACTTTGTTGCGCCCGTGGGACACGCATCCGCACAGGCCGTTTGCAGACCACGAGAAACACGGTCGGAGCACATGTCGCACTTTCGGACCAGGGGCAGCGGCTTGTCCCATTCGTACTTTGGAACCGAGAATGGACACGCCACCATGCAGTAGCGGCACCCCATGCAACGTGAGGCGTCGTAGGTGACCGGGCCTTCAGGCGTTTTGCGAAGGGCAGCGACAGGGCAGACTGAGGCACAGCTCGGATCCTGACAATTCATGCATAGGCGACGCATGAATTTGTCCTGATGGGTCAAAACACAGGTCAGTTTGTGCGCAGATTGCTTCTGCTCAGCCGCGATGTCGTCGTCGTAGGGAAGACCATTTCGCTCCGCGCAGGCTTTTTCACAGAGCTTGCAAGCGATACACAGAGTCGCATCGTAGAGAATGCCTTTGCTCATACTCGCTCCCTGTACCTACCTACGATCTGTCGGAAAGACCTAGGGAAAGTGGCCGAGGGTTTCATTTGTACTGTCACAGGTGGCTCGGATCGATACTTGGCGATCGATCAATCGCCGCGAGAGGGCTTAAAGACTGGCGTAAGGTCACCCCGAACATCAGGGTCAGGCGGCGCAATGCGATGTTCGTGAACTGTAGAGAAGTTCATCGGCGGTGACCTCGTCAGAGATGAAACCTTCGGCGCAGTCGCTGACCCAAGATGAATATAGAGTGAGCGAGGCGGGATTCATGTGCGGTTCGACACTGCAGAGAGTGACCTGCGTCACGCGGATATATGGAGGATTTCAGCTGCTGATTTTGTTGACAGAACAAACCGTATGCAGGCACCAAGGCCCCGATCCGCTTTCGACCGGGGCCTTGGCTGGAGTTCACTAGGTTGTTGCTAGGTCAGAAAGAACTCGCGGGTGATTTCTCCCCACTTTTCCGTGGGCATGTGGGCGGTGAGATCGTGAACCGCCGGACCGCCGTCTTGTGCCACAACGCCAGCCATGGCGGGCATGCGAACCTGCAGGCGGCTTGCGGCATCCGCCATCCACTTGCGAGCCAAGCTGCCGTTCAGGAGGTTGCGGAAGCTGATCTGGAGATCAGGGGAGATCACGGAGACAAACCAACCCTCTCCGTAGGGATCCATGTTGGCCAAGGATGTATTTGATACCAAGGCTTCATTCACGTTGGTGACTTCGCCTTCGACAGGGGAAACCAGGTCGGTACGCTGGCCGTCGCGAATAATGGTGGCGAATTTCTGGCCTTGGCGCAGCCACTGGCCGCGCTTCGGGAGCACCAGACCGTCGAGCTTTCCGGCAAGCCGAACGCCAAAATCATCGAGTCCCACGCGAACCAATGTGGGGCTTTCCTGCAACGCCCAAGTGTGGCCGGGGTGATAGCGGCGATTATCCGGCAATTCAAAGCCGGCAACAAAGCTGGGCAGCAAACGCGGCGAAATGGTCGTCGCTTCTTCTTTCACTTCCACAGTGTGAGCAACTTGGTGGCGCTTCCTCATATAGTCGATGGTGAGGAAGATCGCGAACATCGCAAGCATCAGAATGACAGTCATGGCCCGCCTCCGGGGTTCCTAGTGTGTGTTCTAACTCCGCTATCTATAAAGGCAACTGCTCTGCCAATGCGAGAGGAGACGGATTCACTGTTGTAACTTATTCATAGGAAAGGGGAACGGGGAGATTTGGTGGCGGGAGAAAGAATGGCTTGATGAAAACGGGCTGCGAATCGTTGAGTTTTGCAACGCGTAAAATCGATCTGCATTCCGGGTGGCTCTCTAAGCTATAGAAAACAAGGAACATGAAAACCGGGAACGGCCTGATGCGAAACGCAACAGGGAGTGATTGAGTTTTAAGCACTGGCTGACCTTGCCTCTAACGGTTGGAAGGAGGGAGCACGCGGGGCGATGCGAAGGCCTCCGTGCCAGCCTAGCCCGATCCCCGAGTCGCACGAAACGCTGCGATGGACTGGACAACAAGGTCCTGCTGCGAATCCTTCAATTCAGGGAAGACGGGGAGAGAGAGAACTTCCCTGCTGGCCTTTTCGGCAACAGGCAGGGCACCCTCCTGATAGCCAAGATAATGGAAGGCTGGCTGAAGGTGCAGGCAGAGTGGATAGTAAATCTCTGTGGGAATGCCGGCAAGGCGAAGAGCTTCCTTCAATGCATCACGGTGGGTCACGCGAATGGTGAACTGGTTATAGACATGGTGGAACTTCACAGGGGGCTGCGGAGGGCAAGTGGCAAAGGAGGCCAGATTCCGCTCTGCAAATAGCCTGCGGTAGCGATCCGCGCGACTCTGGCGCCCAGCAGCCCAGGAATCCATGTGGCAGAGCTTTACGCGCAGGACGGCGGCTTGCAAGGCATCCAGCCGGCTATTTGTTCCAAGAATGTCGTGGTAGTACTTCTTTTTACTGCCGTGCATGCGAAGCATCTGGAGGCGCTCCGCCATTGCCGGGTTATTCGTGGTCACCAGGCCGCCATCGCCGGCGCCGCCCAGGTTCTTTGACGGAAAGAAGCTGAAGCAGCCGAAGTGGCCCAGAGTGCCGATTGACCGATCATTGTACCTGGAGCCAATCGCCTGCGCGGCGTCTTCAATCACAAGCAGTCCATTGGCCCTGGCGACTTCCAGTATGGCGTCCATATCGGCAGGTAAACCGAAAAGGTGGACGGGCATGATGGCGCGCGTCTTCGGAGTGATGGCAGCGGCGATGAGCGCTGGATTGATGTTGAACGTGGCGGGATCGATGTCCACGAAAACGGGTTTAGCGCCCACTTGAGCGATAGAACCAGCCGTGGCAATGAAGCTGAAAGGCGAAGTGATGACTTCATCGCCGGGGCCGATCCCGGCTGCCATCAGGGACAGAACGAGGGCGTCAGTTCCTGAGGCACAGCCAACGGCAAACCTGACCCCAAGCTTGGCGGCCACTTCTTCTTCGAGGAGCTTCACTTCTGGACCAAGAATGAAGTACTGGCTTTCAAAGACGCGGGTCACCGCGACCATGACGTCCTCGCGAATCGAGGCAAACTGGGCACGCAGATCGAGAAAATCAAAGGCTTGCGGGACAGGCACGGGCAAGGCAAGGCTGGCTGGCTGGGCGGCAGGTTCCTTGTTTTTGGCGGAGGTCGACATGGATGGTGGCTCCCGAATTACAGTGTAATTCTATTTGAGCCTAGTTGGGGATTGCAGGGCAAGTGTGGCCAGAAAGGACGCGTGCACCTAACTAAGGCCGCGCCGGTCCAAAACGGCTGAGGCGCTTGCCCAGACTCGGCGGGAAACACATCCCCTTGGCGCGCTTCTCTGGAAGCGGACGCGTCACTTCGTGGGATAGGCAGCAAGCGCCTGCTGAATTCCCGCTTCCACTTCCTGAACGCCGCGCTGGACATTTTTGTCCATAGCGGCAACGACAGCGGCCACATCCTTGCCGCTAGCGGGCTCATCGTGGTTGTAAGTATAAGTCCAGATAGTCTTACCGGACTTGAGGTCGCGAAGCTCGGCGTCGAAGCTGATGCGCGCAACCATGCCATTGCCAGACACTTCCTTAAAATCGTTAAGATGCCCGGTAAGCAGGAAATCGCCGCTGGAATCGCTACGCAGAGCGGTCACGGTGCGAAAGCGGCCGGTGGAGCGCAACTCGCGGACCAGAGCATACTGGAGCATTTCGTTGGGAGGCTCGGTCCAACGCTCATTCATATACATGCCCATCTGCTCGGAATCTGAGCCATAGACAATGCGATCTTCGCGATAAAGATGCGACGTCGTGAAGGAACGCACCAAGAGAGTGGCGTCCAGAGACGGCATCTTTGCCAGGCCGACCGGGGGATAAGAAATCTCGTAGTAGCGGATGGGTTTCGGGGAGCCGCATCCGGCGACGAGAATCACAAGTATGGAAAGCCACAGCAGAAACCGCGGCAGGCTAGTGCCTCCTGCCCCCGGGAAGGAGTTCGCAGGATGTTTGGGTCTGCATGCAGTGTTTCTCATGGGCGCGCTCCTGGTACATGCTGGCGTGGACTGCCGGAATGGATCAGCGAAGAAGGCTGAGACTTGATGATGTCGGAGAATTCCCTCATGTTTTCCGTGATGTGGCGGAGGTTCTCGAGAATTTCGTCGATGTTTTCGGAATTGACGTCCAGCGTCTGATCCAGGCGCCGTGAAAGTTCCGCGACGTTGTTCAAGGATTCGTGGAGTTTCGCGACGGAGGCGCGGACCTCTTCGCGGTTCTCGCCGATCATGCCGTCCACATGTTTCAGCGTGTCATTGGCCTGATCGATCGTTTTGTGCAACTGATCGATCAAAGGTGTGATCTTTTCGCTGGCGGTATTCACGTTTTTCAGGGTCGACCGCACCACCGGGCGGTCCTCATTCAACATTCCGTGAAGGTCACTGAGACTCGCGGAGATATTCTGGCGATTCTGATCGTTGAGCAAATCGTTCACGCGAGCGATGGTGACACTCAGTTCCTTGACGCGTTGATTGAGGTTGGTAAGGAGTTCCTGTGCTTGCGGCGTCATCTTGTTGATCTGCTCCGCCAAGTCGTTGAACCCGAGATACGGCTTTGAAGGCAACAGCGCGCCGGAAGGGGCTGCGGGTGATTTCGGATCTCCCGGCAGAATCTCCATATGGTTGTCGCCCAAGGGGCTGTAACTCATGATGGCCACTCTGCTGTCGGTCTTCACGGGCAGATCACTTTTCACGCTGAAAGTCATGTCGATGAGCGCGGGATCCGCTGGATCAATCTGCATTTTTTCGAGGCGACCGACCTTTTGACTTCCGGCGTAGTGGACGGACGCGCCGGGTTCCAAGCCGGCGGCATTGGGGAATTTGGCGTGATACGTCTTTGCGGGTCCCTGAAAGGCCCCCGTAATGCCGAAGACCGTGAAGATCAACAATGCAGCGGCGACCAGCACGAAAAATCCAACAAATGCCTGCTCGCGTTTTTCGACCATTGCTACCTGCTCTTCCCCGAAGCCTGCGAGCCCTGTTTGGGCTGCTGCTCCGTCAACATCTGCAAATAATCCAGTTCCTGCGCCACGGCGGGTTCCGGGACGCGATCCATGAATTGGCGAACCCGAGGATGGGTGCTGTCCTGCATTTCCTTTACAGTGCCCATTGCGACGACATCTCCCTTGTTGATCAGAACCATGCGGTCGGCGATAAGAAAGGCGCTGGCCAGTTCGTGTGTGACCACGATGATGGTCATGTGAAATGCCTTCTTCAATTCCAGAATCAACTGGTCGATGCCGGCGGCGATGATGGGATCCAAACCCGCGGAAGGCTCATCGAAGAAAAGGATTTCAGGATCCATGGCCAGGGCGCGGGCCACAGCGGCGCGCTTCTTCATGCCTCCGCTGAGTTGCGAGGGCATGTAGTGTTCAAAGCCGGAGAGGCCGACCTGGTCGAGTTTGAGGCGGACCATGATCTCGATTGTGGAATCCTCGAGCCTGGTGTGTTCGCGGAGGGGAAGAGCAACGTTTTCGCCGACGGTCATGGAGCCAAATAGGGCGCCGCCCTGAAAGGACATGCCGACTTTCTTGCGGATTTCGTCGCGCTCCGCCTCGGATATAGCGGAAAAGTTCTTTCCCGCGATCCAGAGCTCACCGGAGCTTGGCTTTTCCAGACCCACGAGAGTCCGCAGCAGTGTGCTTTTGCCGGAACCCGAACCGCCAAGTATGACCAGAGTTTCCCCTCGCTGAACGTCGAAGGTAATGCCGTGCAGGATTTCCCGGCCGCTATAGCTGACGCGGATGTCCCGCAGGGAAATCATCGGGCCGTCCAGGGAGACGCTGGGGCGAGTTGGGTCGGCGATTCCGGGCATGAGTCCTAACGGCCTCCCAGGAAAAAGAACAATGTGGTGAAGATGAGATCAACCAGGATCACCAGAAAAATGGATACCACGACAGCGCGTGTTGTCGAACGGCCGACCTGTTCGGCGCCGCCGCCCGTGGCTAGCCCTTCCAGGCAACCCACCGCCGTGATGGTGATGCCAAACATGAAGCTCTTAATGAGGCCGGTGGCGATATCGCGAAGGAACAAAGCTTCGAGTGAAGCGTGGATATAACGGCCCCAGGTGAAATCTGCCTGCAG
>Ga0209517_10007958_pt1 | contig 12530 bp, 7 predicted proteins | sample PeaSoiMetSII2010_FD_187695 | JGI IMG/M metagenome (GOLD analysis project Ga0209517, IMG submission 187695) | Peat soil microbial communities from Weissenstadt, Germany - SII-2010 (SPAdes) (version 2) | ecosystem: Environmental > Terrestrial > Soil > Wetlands > Peat | place: Germany: Weissenstadt...
CCGGAATCGTAGATGCGAACGCGCCCGCCCTCTTGGATCGCCAGTCGGCGAGGGGCCGGAAAATAGGCGTAGCGCAGATCGTTCACCATATTCGAGGTGGCGGTCCAGGTGTGGCCAAAAGCCATCCCTTTTGTGTTGTCCTCGAGAAAGCTGGAGACTCCCTGACCCGGAAACTGCTGATCACCCACGGCGACGTCCTTCTGGAGGTTCCCGCGCGCGAAGATATGGTTCTTGGAGTTCAGGTTGTAGTCGATCTTGCCGATGTTGGTGTTGAGCCTGCTCGGCGCAGGGGAACTGAAGTTGTACGATCCAAAATTGACGCCATCGCCGGCGCCCAACACAGTGGCAGCCGGCTCGGTCCCGAGATAGGTCAACATGGCCTGATCCACTCCCGGCGCCGTGCACTGAGTGCAGGCGGAGTCAAGCTGTGCGATCTGTGCTCCAGTCAGCATGACGGTGGAACCATCGACCGCAACATATCCGATCTGTCCGCCTAGAAAAGTGGCGGAAGGCGTGGTGGCCGCAACTGTATCATTTGTGGCCAGCCGTTGACCCTCATAGTTGTAGAAGAAGAAGAGTCTGTCCTGGAGAATGGGTCCGCCCACGCTGCCGCCGAAGGTGTTCACGATGTACTTCGTCGGCCGGTTTGGCTCACCAGTTGAAACCTGCTGGTTCTTGATAAACCAGTCGTTTGCAACCATGTTGGACGGGCGATGGTATTCATACAGCGAACCGTGGAACTTGTTGGTGCCGCTCTTGGTGACAAGTGAGATTTGGGCGCCGGACGACCGGCCGGAGTCGGCGTTGCTATTGGAAGTGGTGACTCGGAACTCCTCGGTGGAGTCGAGGGTGGAACGCAGAACACCGTTAAAACCATATCCGTTCACCTGGTCGTTGTCGTCAACGCCATCCAGTGTCACGTTGCCCTGATCCGAGCGCGCCCCGGAGACAGCGCCTTGGCGACTGTCGAGATTTTGAGGTGCAGTCTTGTCTGTCAGGTGGACGGTTTCGCCCAGGAAGAGTGCGCCGGGTTGCAGGCTTAGCAAGGAAATTGGATCGCGTCCGTCCATGGGCATGGCCTGGATCTGCTCATTGGCCACGGAATCGCCCAGCGTCGCATCGGTGGTGTTCAGGGTCTGGGCCGTGGCGCTCACGTCCACGGTGACCGTGCTGGCTTGCACAGTGAGCGTGAAGTCGATGGTCGCCGGCTGGTTCACAAGCAATTCGGCCGTCTTCTTCTGGTCCCCGAACCCGATGGCCGAAACCGTGATGGTGTATTTTGTGGGTGGTATCTGGGGAAAAGCATAGAAACCGGAGTTGTTTGTGCTGGCACTCAGCGTATTGCCGTTGGCCCTGTCTACCAGGGTGATCTTTGCCCCCGGAACCAGCGCGCCGCTCGGGTCTTTGATCACCCCGCGCAGTGAAGTGGTTGCGGTCTGGGCAAAACAAAGTGCAGCGCTGGCTAAGATACAACAGGTCGTCCAAATCCATACGGATCTTTTCACGGCTAATCCTCCAAAACTTGCGATTGAAGCTTTTGGTAGTGTCACCGGAGCGCCCAGCGCTCCAGTGCTATTTAGCCTTCCCGAGCTCAGGGTACAGGCGTCTTTCTGTCGTCTGGGCAACCTGAAAACAGCTGCCAGTGCCTTTGGAGTCCCCTTGAAAAGGCGGCCGTCGGAGAGAGGCGCCGTCTCAGGACTTCCTACTATCTTGTCCGATCTTCATCTCACATTCAACAAGAATCCGTTTCCCGCCGCGGGAACTTCAGGCCAACCGTCGCCATTTCCACCCGGCCAAACTATTGCTGCTGTTGCATTTGCTGCAAATCCATAAAAGGCAACACGGGCTTCGCCTGCTGTTGCGCCCGCTCCACCAGCACGCTCCAGTCGTCCGGGATCGGCAGCTTGCGGTCCAGCGCCGGCGGCTGATCGCTGGCCTCAACGTGGACAGCTACATACAGCTCGCTCTCCGTATTGCCCCTGAAAACTCCGTGCGTCGGCGGCACATCGGCATAATCCCGGCCCACCGCGGTGCGGATGTGCCGGTGATGGGCTATTAGGTTGTTGGTCGGATCGAAGCCCACCCAACCCAGGTGCGGCAGCAGCACATCCACCCAGGCGTGCGTCGCGTCCGGCGTCGACCGGTCGTGGTCCTCGCGGCTGCGGTAAAGGTAGCCGGAAACGTACCGCGCCGGAATCCGCACATGCCGCAGCAGCGCGATCATGGTGTGGGCAAAGTCCTGGCACACGCCCTTGCCGCTCACAATGGCCTCGTCGATCGGCGAGTCCACCCGCGTCGAGCGCGGCTCGTAGTCGAAGTAGTCGTAGAGCCGCTGGTTCAGCTCCTGCACCAGCATCAGCGGATCGTCCCGCCGAGTAACCCCCATCTGCTTGGCCAGCAGCGTCAGCGCCGGCGTCTCCACGGCAAAGGTCGAGGGCAGCAGCATCTCCCAGTAGTCGCCGGCCTCGATCAGGTCGTCCAGCGCCTCCCACGCGTCGGGCGAAAGAAACGCCGGCACATCGGGCAGCACCTGCTGCTCCACCACCGACTCGGCCACAATAACCAGTTGGTTATGCTCACCGGGAATATCGAAGTGCTGCACGTTGTTCCCTTGGTGGTCGCGGTAGCTGAAGACGCGGCAGCGCGGGCTCACCGAAAGCGAAAACGTCAGGCAGTGCTGGTTGGTGTCGGAGCGCGGGTGCATGCGCGTCTCCATGATGCTCTCGCTGATCGGGTGCGAGTAGCGGAAGCGCGTCAGGTGCCGGATGGAATAAAAGTTCATGCCCTTCCCTGTTCGTTGCTGGTTTGGTGTCTCATAAGTTCGTAACAGAATGAGCTGTCATCCTGAGCGGAGTTTGGTGCGTTTTTTGCACCAAACGGAGTCGAAGGACCTGCGGTTCCAGGGCTCGATTTCCGTCGCGAGCTTCAGAGTCGGGACACTAGAGCGCGTCTCAAAGAAAACCGGCTTTGTATCAGGGCACGACTTCAGTCGTGCCGAAGGTGCCGCCAAATAAACCTGGGCTTTAGCCCCTGCGGAAATCCACCCACCATTGTTGAATCACGCCCTAAATCGCCAGCGCCGACTGGATCGAGTAATGCACATAATAGCGGTAAATCAGTTCATGAACCCGCATCGATTGCTCGCGGATGGCGTGCAGAAAAGCCGCCGTGTCGCCGGCCAGAATCTCGCCGATGTTGGTGTAGCCCAGCAGCGCATGCAACTTTCCAATCACCGCCGTCAACTCGTCCGGAGGCCGCCGCCCGCCCGTGCGCTGGATCGATTCAATCGCGTGCCGTATGCCGTCGACGCAGTAGCGGATGGCGTGCGGAAAATCGCGATTCAGCAGCAGGAACTCCAGAATGCGGCCGGGAGAAAGGTCGGCGGTATAAACCTGGCAGTACGCCTCGAATGAAGTACAACAGCGCAGCAGCCCCACCAGTTCCAGGTATTGGTAGCCGGAGCGATCGACCTCTTGTTCCTGAAACAGATGCGGCTGATACACCTCCAGCAGCGTCGCCGTCGCATAGGCCCGTTCCAGGTAGCGCCCCAGGCGGATGAACTGCCAGCCCTGCCCGTGGATCATGGTCGTGTCGCTCACCCCTTTGAACAGGTGAATGCCGTCGATGATCGAGGCCAGAAAATCGTTGATGCTGGTGCGGAACTGCGTCTGCGCATGCGGCGAGTGCATCTGGTGGAAGAGCCGGTTCAGCCGCTGCCACTGCTCGCTGGAAATCTCCTCGCGCACCTGCCGCGCGTTCTCCCGCGCGCCGTTCACGCAAAACGTCACCGACGCCGGGTTCAGGCTGTCGAACACAAGATCGCTCGCCATCGCGTCCATGTCCCCGTTCCACTCCATGCCCGAGACCTTGCCAAGCGACCTCATCATGCGTTGCCAGCGCGTCTCGGCGCTGGTGTCGCTCACATCGAGCATCAGGCTCAGGGTCACGTCCAGCTGGCGCACGGTGTTCTCCGCCCGCTCCAGGTAGCGGCTCATCCAGTAGAGGCTGTCGGCAACGCGCGATAGCATCGTCGTACTCTCCCGAACTCCGTGTGTGCTTAAGACTCCAGAACCCATGTGTCCTTGCTTCCCCCGCCCTGCGAGGAGTTCACCACCAGCGAGCCCTTCTCCAGGGCCACGCGCGTCAGCCCTCCCGGTACAATGTTCACTTTGTCGCCAAACAGAACGTAAGGCCGCAGATCCACGTGGCGCGGCTCCAGCCGGTTCCCAATCAGGCACGGCGCGCGTGAGAAATCCAGCGTGGGCTGGGCAATATAGTTGCGCGGATTGGCTTCGATCTGGCGGGCAAATTCCTCCCGCTGCCGCGCCGTCGAATGCGGCCCGATCAGCATGCCGTAACCGCCGCTCTCGCCCACCGCCTTCACTACCAGCTTGTCCAGGTTGGCCAGCACGTGCAGCCGGTCCTTGTCCTCGGTCAGCAGGTAGGTCTCCACGTTGTTCAGAATCGGATCCTCGTTCAGGTAGTAGCGGATGATCCGCGGCACATACGCGTACACCGCCTTGTCGTCCGCCAGCCCCGTCCCGAACGCGTTGGTCACCGTCACGTTCCCCGCGCGATAGGCATTGAACAGCCCGGCGCAACCCAGCGACGAATCGGCGCGAAAGACCAGCGGATCGCTGAAGTCGTCGTCCACGCGGCGATAGATCACGTCCACTTGCTTCAGCCCGTCGGTGGTGCGCATGTAGACAATGTTGTCGTGCGTCACCAGGTCGCGGCCCTCGACCAGATCGATGCCCATCTGCCGCGCCAGGTAGGTGTGCTCGAAGTACGCCGAGTTGAATACCCCTGGCGTCAGTAGCACAATATTCGGCTCCGGCCGCCCCTCCGGGGCCAGCGACCGCAGCGTGGCCAGCAGCAGTTGCGGATAATGCTCGATCGGCCGCACCCCGTAGCTGTGAAACAACTGCGGAAACGTCCGCTTCATCACTCTTCGGTTGGTGAGCATGTAGCTCACGCCCGAAGGCACCCTCAGGTTGTCTTCGAGCACCACAAACTCGCCCGTGTTCAGCCGCAGCAGGTCGGAGCCCACCACTGCGATGTACACGTTGCGCGGCACCTGCAAGCCCCGCATCTGCCGCCGGTAGTGCTTGCAGCTATACACCAGCTCGCGAGGCACCACGCGGTCGTTCAGAATCTTGGCGTCGGAGTACACATCGCGCAGAAACTCGTTCAGCGCGGTGATCCTTTGCGTAAGCCCGCGCTCGATGCGGTCCCACTCCGGCGCCGTCACCAGCCGCGGCAGCAGGTCGTAGGGGAAGATGCGTTCCGTGCCCTCGTCGCGCCCGTAGACAGTGAAGGTGATGCCCTGGGTCAGGAACGACAGGTCGGCCGACTGCTTGCGCCGCTGCAGCTCCTCCGGCGGCAGCCCGGCCAGCGTCTCGGCCAGCGCGCGGTAGTGCGGCCGCAGTTCCCCGCTGCCCTCGCGCATCTCGTCGAAGGCCTGGTCGAGCGGATAGTCTCCGAACAGCGAATCCATTTCGACTGGCTGACTGGCGCTCATGGGGCCTGAGGCTTTCCTGGTCACAGATTCAGAGCTCCAGCGGCGCCCAGGGTTGCGGTTCCGCGGGGCATTCGCGCCCCATCTCCCGCTCCACTCCCCCAGCCCATCCCGCTTGAAACCCTGTTCTATAGCTTTTAACACACGCAGTATAAAGGCGCCATTAGGAAAGAGTGACGGTTGGGTGGAAGGGCTGGAGGCCAAAAGCTGCGAACTCGGGGTTATGATGAGAGGAAGGGTAGAAAATGGCAGACGTAGGAATTAGTTTGCCCACGCTGCGGCAAAAGCGAGAACGGAGAACCGGCCATGCAACTGACCGTCCCCCCCGACCTTGAAACGCTCATCAACAAACGCCTGTCCAGCGGCGATTATGCGAACGCTGAAGATGTGTTGCGCCGCGCCCTTCAGTCTCAGGACGCCGAGGAAAGCTGGACCGATGAGGAGCGCCGGGCGTTTTCAGCTCATATCGAGGAAGGCTATCTCCAGGCCGAACGCTGCGAATTGATCGAGGGCGGCCGAGCAAGCCGGCTTCGAGGTCATGGTGACGACGGATCAGAGCATCCGGTATCAGCAGAACTAGAAGGCCCGCAAAATTGCGCTCGTGGTGCTTGAGCATTCGCAATGGCCCATGGTGAAGCTGGTTGCGGAAGACATCGTTGCAGCCGTCAACGTGGCGCAATCCGGCAGCTGCACGGAAGTGGACGTACCGTCCAAAGAATAGAGCCCGAAACACTCTGGGGATTCTCGGGCGAGGATTTCCGGCGCTTTCCTTCCCCGGCCCTTGTGTTCCTAGCCGCGCAGCCGCGAGAAAGTGTTTTTCAGTCTCACAAAGCGTTAAGCGAAGCTCGCGTTGCCGAACGAGGAACGGCTTAACGAGCCGCTCCAATCAGGCGAAAGCGAATTGACGATGTGGACGTGGGAAGAAATCGACCGAGACTGGCTGCTCGGCGGCCAGATTGCAGCCAAACCAGAGGAGATCGTTGCCGCCTTTAATCGGGCGGAAAGATTTCTGGGTCGCGCATGGATCGAAGCCTCCCGAGCGCGTTCCGGGACATTATTGCGCGGGCCTTGGCCCACTCTCACGGTTGTCCGAGCGGGCCAATTGCTCGCAAGTCTGGAAGGTCTGCGCGGCACAGATGAACTCATCAATAAAATGCGTAGCGACGATTCGTCCGCGTTTGCTGAATTGACGGCACTGCATCTGATCCGGTCGCAGCAGCCGAATTCAACGATTGAAGTTGCTCCCATTGCTCGGGTCGGAGATCGCAATCGAAGAACCGATTTTCGTGTACAGAAGGGAGACGAAAGATGGACCTATGTTGAGGTGACTCGACCCGACATTGCCGAGGCCCAGTCCCGAGTCACGGATATCTTGAACCAACTCGCTGATCTCGTGCAGCCCATCAAGAGAGGAGTTTCGCTGGAAGTGTTCTTGCGCCGCGAGCCGACTACTGATGACATCGGCGAACTGGTACCAGCGATTCGGAGCATCTGCGAGTTGGAGGGCCGCCAGTCAAGAGACTTGCCTGATCTTGCAATTCTGACCCTAAACGCATATCCACCCGGCCAAGTGGTGCTACTTGACCACTCCGGCGAACCAAACGTGCCGCGGTTGGGTGTCGCCAAGGCCTTGTCCGGCCCGGACGAACCCCATCGCCACATCTCGGTACGAATGGCCTATGCCGACGACCGGGCCGAGGCGTTCTTACACAAAGAAGCCCAGCAACTTCCAAGCGATTCGCCGGGCATGATTATGGTGGAAATGTCTCGGGTACCCGGCGGGACCAAGTCCTGGGGGCCGGTGATCCAACGCCGATTTCAGTCCAAGTTGCATACACGGGTAAGTGCAGTTTGCATTTTCTGGTCTTGGCATCAGGTGACAATGGATGGCGATGCGTCGATTGCTGAAACGAAGCTAATCGCGAACCCGAACGCGCGTTTTCCGCTCTCTACGTGGATCACAGACGCGCTTTCAAGGGCCGCCTCAGCGCCGCCGCTCCGAGATAGCGCAACATGACGTCCTTTATGCCCGGCAAACACGGTCGGCGCTCTCCTGCCCTGCCGTCCCGCTGCCGCGGAGTCTGTTCTCTCGATAAAATGCGCCATTTTGTAAATAGTGGAAAAGCCTCCTCCCCGTTTGGCGCAGGCTGAAGGGGCATCCGGCAGGGCAAACTCTCGGCAAGATGAGAAAAGGGCGCCGAAGCGCCCCATCCTCTCATAGCGGTTCCAGTCGGGCACCAATAGCGGCTCGACTCCAAGCCGTCCTTGCCGCTCGCCCTAGAACAAATTCCAAAGCGATTGGTTGTAAACCGCGTGATGGAACTGCACCTCCGAGCCCTTCACAATGCTTCCCAGTTCGCGCGGCGAGCGGTTGGCCGCCGCCTGCTTCAGCTCCGCATAGCGGCCCTGCACATCCTCGCCCAGAATCTCGGCAATCCACTTCGAGGCCTTGAAGTCCTCGATCGCCTTCTGGATGTTGTCCGGCAGGTAGCGTCCGCCGGCGCGCAAATCCTCCGCCCCGTCGATTGACCCGTCGAGGCCGGTCTTGAAGATGCCGTACATCGTCAGGTAGGGGTTGGCGTCCGGCGCCACGGCTCTTACTTCCGTTCTCATGGACCGGTGGTTGCCGATCGGCACTCTCACCATCGCGCCGCGATCGACAGCCGAGGCCCGAATCTGGTTGGGCGCCTCAAAGTGCGGGTCCAGCCGCCGGTAGGCGTTGACGCTGGAGTTGAACACCAGGCAAAGATCAAGCGCATGGGTCAGAATCCGGTCCAGGAAGTCCCAGCCAAACTTGGAGAGTTGCTCCTCTCCCTTTTCGTCCCAGAAGAGATTCGTCTTGCCGCTCGAGACGGACACGTTGGTGTGCATCCCGCTGCCGTTGACGCCGACCACGGGTTTGGGCAGGAAGCAGGCCGTGTAGCCCATGTTGTTGGCGATCTGCCGCGTCAGCAGTTTATACAGCTGAATCTGGTCGGCCGCCGCCACCACTTCCGAGTAGCCGTAGTTGATCTCGAACTGGCTCGGCGCAACCTCCGGATGGTCCTTCTCGTTCTGGAAGCCCATGGCGCGCTGCACTTCGGCCGACGTGTCGATGAACTGCCGCAGCGGATCCAGCGGCAGAACGTGGTAATAGCCGCCCGTGTTGATGAACTCGAACTTGCCCGTCTCGTGATATTTGCGCTCGGCGTCCTTGCCCGAGAACAGGAAGCCCTCGATCTCGTTAGCCGCGTTCAGCGTGTAGCCCTTCTCGGCGAACAGCTTGTCGGAGTAGTTCTTCAGCACGCCGCGCAGGTCGCCCGTATAGGCCGTCCCGTCCCTGTCCAGCACCGTGCCGAACACCAGCACCTTGCCGTTGCCGAACACGTCCGCCGGAACCCAATAGAACGCGCTCCAGTCGATTCCCAGTCGCAGATCGCTCTCCTTCTGCGCCGTAAATCCGCGGATCGAAGATCCGTCGAAGGTCAGGTTCTCATACGCGCCCAGCAGGAATTTCTTGTCGTAATCCAGCAGGTGCAGCCTGCCTTCCAGGTCGCTGAACAGAACGGTCACGGCCTTGATCCGCTTCTCGTCTGTCAGGTATTTCAGCCGCTTCTCGCGAATCGTGTCCACAGGCACGCGGCCGATGCGCTCCGCTTTGGCAGCCAGGTTGAGTTCTTCCAGTTCTTCGTATGAGAGAGCAAGGAAATTGCGGTACTCGGTAGACATGGTTCTCCTTTGTACAGAAAAGAGGTGCACTCCCGGCGCCTGAGGTCGCGCGCGGCTGGTTGAAGTGGTTGCAATTAGGGTAACGCCCCGCACCCCCCTCCTGCACAAGAAAATCATCGTCCCGGACTGCGCCTAGCAAAAACAGGCGGAAGCTTGACTGTCAGGCACCAGTTTTAGGAGCATTGCCTCGCGGAAGCTTCTGCCTCCGTTTTCCAGGTAGCCTCTTGAGAGATTCCTCCGCCGGCAAATTCTCGGGCATCGTGCCGCCGATCCGTTTGATCGCCTCCCGGACCTCGACCGCCGCCGTCCGATGCGCCTGGATCGCGTTGCCCTCTCCTTGTATTCTCTGATTCCGGATCCTCTCCTCGGCCTGCGTGATACGGAATTCATTTGCTGCCAACTCGACCCGGCCTGCATGATCAAGCAGATCTTCCTTTTGATCAATCTTTTTCTTTTTCTTTATTGCTGTCACTCCTAGACCACCGTAGAGCCCCTTGTAGCCCTCATCGTGGAAAATGCCGAACATAGTGCTGCGAACGCCCGCTTCTTTGGCCGCACTACTCAAACCCTTGTTCGCCTGCTTGACCCTTTCACGCAACAGTTTCCTACGCTCGATTTCCGGCAACTCCTGCTGGAGCTCTTGGCGCTTAGTCTGGATCGCGAAATAGGTTTGGGAAGTAGCAACCTCGGGCTTCGACGGATCGCCATTCATGGCGATGAGATAACACGCGAAGCCGCTCAACTTCCAATCTTCAATCTTTCTCTCTGCGCCACTTCCGGTTTTGACCATTTCGGTGGACTCAACGAAATGGTGTGCAACGAAGTTCCCAGAGTTGGAACAAGCTTGCTTTGCCCGTTCGATGACCTCTGCAAGGTTCCTCCAGTCACTATAGGCAAGAATCCTCATGAGATCACGCGCACTCCAAAAATCTGTTCCGGTGGGTGTGCTCCGCCGCACGCTATCGAGCGCTTCCTTGATATAGGAAATATTCTCCATTTCGTGTCACGCCTCCAATTGGACTATCCAGAGAACATCAAATATTATCATAAATTTTCTCCTTCTAAACATATGCGACATCATTTACCATCGTCATTGGGAGCGTGAACCTAATGGGCGCAAAAGAGACTCTGCAAAGGATCGCTGACCGTAAAGCATTGGAAATACAATCTTTACAAATTCAACTTGCTGAGGCCAGGGCCTACCATCAAGCCATCCAGGATGCGATTAGGGCGCTTCCTCGCGAACAATCGGAGCTAGGCGAAGACTATTCCTTACGGGAAGGGACTGCCATCGCGGAAGCCAGGCAAATCCTCGCCTCCGCTGGACGCCCCCTCCATATCTTGGAGATTTTGAAGAGGATGGGCCGCGAAACAGACAAGCCGAATCGCGTTTCGTTAAGCGGCTCCCTCTCTGCATATGTTCGCAAAAGCCAAGTCTTCCGAAAGACGGCACCGAACACTTTTTCTCTCATCTCCCGTGCTGACGGAGAGAAAAACATTTCTCCGGCGCCAGCAGAGGAGTTTCCTTTGGGCTTTGGCAATGTGCTAGACCCAACAGCGCAGGCATCGGAGATTTCCCCAGAAAAAACAGAGACGACCTTCGCACCAGCCTCTGAACGGCCGGATTCGAAACTGCTGGATTCCCCAGGAGCAGCGAAGAAGCCCAACACCGAGGCCATTCGCGAGTCCGTTGCCACTGCACTTGAGTCGGCCGGTCATGTCTCCGCAGCACATATGCTTCGGACAGGCATCTGGTCAATCGATGGTGACCGTCTTCGAATTGAGATTCCTGGAATGGGGCGAAAGATGATCGCTCTGACCGTCAATGCAGCTGCTGAAAGGATAATTAGGCTGGCGTTGGGTCAGGCAGGCTTACCGGCCCAGTTTTCAGTTGCCCCATATCGAGATTTGTTGTCCCCGGAAACCCGAACTTCGTAGCGAACATCCTATGCAAAGACGCTTCGCGTACCCCTCCCGTGGAGTACCCTTGATGCTCAGGAGACTCTCGCCTTCGATGCTCAAGTTGCGCCGCTTGCCTTGCACTTTTCTGGCCCTTCTGGTTCTCGCCCTCCCCTTCGCCGGCGCCCAGCAACCCGCGCCCCAGCCGCCCGCCGAAGACTACGTCCGTGCCCATTACACCAAATATGAGTTCCGCATCCCCATGCGCGACGGTAAGCGCCTCTTTACCGCCGTTTACGCCCCCAAGGACGTCGCCGCCGGCCCCTACCCGTTCCTCATGGACCGCACCCCCTACAGCGTCGCCCCCTACGGCGAGGACCAGTATCCACGCCACCTCGGCCCCTCTGAGGAGTTCGAGAAGAGCGGCTACATCTTCGTCTACCAGGACGTGCGCGGCCGCTGGATGAGCGAAGGCGAGTTCCTCGAGATGCGTCCCCACATCGACGACAAGAAATCCCCCCAGGACGTCGATGACGCCTCCGACACCCACGACACCATCGACTTCCTCCTCAAGCACGTCCCCAACAACAACGGCAAAGTCGGCATCTGGGGCATCTCCTACCCCGGCTTTTACACCTCGGCCTCCATCATCGACTCCCACCCCGCCCTGGTCGCCGCCAGCCCCCAGGCGCCCATGACCGACCTCTTTATGGGCGACGACGGCTACCACGGCGGAGCCTTCATGCTGGCCGCCAACTTCGGCTTCTACGCCCCGTTCTTCCATCCCCAGGAGGGCCCGCAAACCCCCAAGCCCACCCTCCCCTTCGACTTCGGCACGCCCGATCACTACAAATTCTTTCTGAATGCCGGCAACATCGCCGACCTCGACCGTCTCTACCTCAAGGGCTCCAATTGGCTCTTCAACGACCAGTTCAAGCACGATACCTACGACGCTTACTGGAAGGCCCGCGACCTCTCGCAGCACATGAAGAACGTCAAGTGCGCCGTCCTCGTCGTCGGCGGCTGGTACGACGCCGAAGACCTCTCCGGCCCCTACCGCACCTTCTACGCAATCAACAAGCGCATCACCGACGCGCCGCCGCTGCACATGGGCGGCTACCAGCAGTTGCTCCGCGCCGAACCCTTCCGCGCCAAGTTCCGTAACAGTTGGGAAATGCCCGAGCCGCTCACCCCCGGCAAGCAAGCCAACCTCAACTTCACCATGCCCGATCTCCTGCACACCTTCCGCCGCGGCCATCGCATCATGATTCAGGTTGAAAGCTCCTGGTTCCCGCTCACCGACCGCAATCCGCAAACCTTCACTGACATCCCCTACGCCAGGCCGGAGGACTTCAAGAAGGCCACCGAGACGGTCTTCCACCAGAAAGACGCAGCCTCCGGGGTG
>Ga0209517_10007959_pt1 | contig 12528 bp, 10 predicted proteins | sample PeaSoiMetSII2010_FD_187695 | JGI IMG/M metagenome (GOLD analysis project Ga0209517, IMG submission 187695) | Peat soil microbial communities from Weissenstadt, Germany - SII-2010 (SPAdes) (version 2) | ecosystem: Environmental > Terrestrial > Soil > Wetlands > Peat | place: Germany...
GTCGGCCACGCCGCCGCCGCCAAGCGCACTGCCGGCGAAGGCGTTCTGCATGATCGTGAAACCGATCAGCATGACGATGAGCACGAGACCGCCGATCAAGGCGGGGGAGACGAGATCGTTGGTCAATGTTCCGGTGACCGTGAAGGCCGCGCCGATGACCCAAATCAACAGTAAAAACCAAGCCGGAATAAGCATGACCGCGCGATCGTAGCCATGCGTGGCGAGATAGAGCACCAAGACGAATCCGGCGCCGGCGATCGTGGCAAGCGAGATCCGCGCAACGCCCGCCGCGACCGGCGCGTCGGGGTCATATCCGTTCTGGGTCGGCAGGTCGAAAGCGATCGAGAGCCCGCGCTGCCCGTGGCTCAAGTTCTCCCGGAACCGCTGATTGGCCTGCCGCGCATCGCCGAACCCGGCGTACGTGCGGATGATCCAGGGCTCACGAGGGAGCTTCGCATCGGCGCGGGCTGGAGGACGATTTGGCGCATCGCGCATCGGCTCCAAGCGTAATGGCGTCGCGCGTTGGATTCCAGTGCGGGCTGTCTGAGCCCTCTCCCATCGTCTGGGAGAGGGTATGGGTGAGGGTCATACAGAGAATGTCTGAGTATTCTCGATCGGACCCTCACCCCAACCCTCTCCCGGATCGCGGGAGAGGGCTTACCAACCAGACGAGTTTGCATGGGAACTTCCGACTCAGGACACTGGGGGCAAATGGCTCGAAAGGGCGAGCGCTTCGCATCGTTCCATCAGGAGGAGTCGTTTCGATATGCACGCATGTGTCGCGTCCGGGGCGGGATTTTTGGTCGCCGTATTGTGGTCCGACCTCATGTTCGACGTGCAGACGCGAAAGCACGCCGGCGACACGCTTCCATCCGAGGTATTGGCATCGATCTCGGCCTACTACCGGCGCGTCGTTATCGAAGCATGGCCGATGAACCGGCTGATCGCGGTGGTGATGGGTCTGACGCTGTTGGCGATCGTCGCTGAAATTGTGCAGAACGCGGATCGTTGGTGGATCGAATGGATTTCGCTAGCGGCCGCCGCGAGCGCGATCGGACTGGCCCGCGCGCGCACCATTCCCAACGCAGCACGCCTCGGCCGCGCGTCGCGTTCAATCGAGATGCAAACCGCTCTCGCCCGCGCGATCTACCGGGATCATCTCTACTGTCTCGCGGCCATGATCGTAGTGGTGGTACTCCAGCTCGTCTGATCGCCACGTCCCGAGAGACCGCGCTGATTGGCCTAGCGCGCATCGCCGAAGCCGGCGTAGGTCCGGATAATCCAGGGCTCGCGAGGGAGCTTCGCATCGGTGCGGGCCTGCGGCTTATTTTGCGCATCGCGTATCGCCTCCAAGCGTAACGGCGCAGCGCGCTGGATTCCAGTGCGTGATCGAGCCCCGCCGCGGGCGCGAACGAGGGGAAAGCCCTGCCGACGTGTTCGCACGATCCGGACTCTCGGTTGCCTAACGGCGCCAAAGCGACGTAGCATTGGCCAATGGCCGTTCCGCGAGTCCTCCTAACCGATTTCCACCTGCGTGCCTATCGCTCCTGCAAAAGCACGTCCTTTTCGCCTCATGCGCAGGTTACCGCGTTAATAGGCCCCAACGGGTCCGGTAAGACCAATGTTTTACAAGGCCTAATGCTGCTTTGCGGAATTCAAAGACGCGCTTACCGGGGAGACGAAGACGACATATTCACTCTGAAATCACAAGCATCAGCGACGTTTACCGTTGCGAACAGGCCGATAGGTCTTCGTACGTCGATCGTGTACAGGCCGACTGATCAGAATCGCGACGAGGTGCTGCAATCGCAAGAGGAGTGGAATTTCCACGGAATCACCGCCAAAGACAAGTGGTTCGAACTGCCTCTTTACCGATACACGGTCCATAGTCAGCCCGGTTACGGTAGAGTTCCTACATACGGCCGAGGTTACGTCTATTCTGTCTCGGATAAAACCTCTCCTCCGGTCCTACTGTCAGAAGCCGCGTGGCGCGCGCTCCCAAAATCCGCGTGGCGCGCGGTAGAGGCCATTCAGGAGTTCCGGCGCCGCACGGTATATTACAGCGCATCGCAATTTACTAATCCGGCGTTATGCCCTCCGTCATTCGAAATTGACGAAGCTGGGGACCTTTATACCCAAGGGCCCTCGGGCTCTCGGTCACACGAACACCTGCAGTTCATTCACCAACTCTATAAAATGTACAAGACCCAAAAGGCGCTGTACTCGACCTACATGTCGCTCGTAGACGACAGGGGGGTTCGCCTCATCCAAACAATAAAGTGGAAAGAAACAAAATTCTCAACGAAGGCATATGAGGTACGAGCTGGGGGCAGGGTTATAACAAAAAAACGAGATCGCGTGCTGATTATACCGACCGTGTACATCGGAGAGTCACAATTGTCATTCGCACAACTCTCTGAGGGTACCTTCAGAACCTTGGCCGTATTGTTCTATGTCGTGACGGACAAGAGCGAGCTGCTGTTGATTGAGGAGCCGGAGGTCTGTGTTCACCACGGCTTGTTAACAAGCGTAGTGGACATCATCCGCGATTGTTCAGCCGACAAACAGATCATCTTCTCGACACACTCCGAAACGGTCCTAGACAAATTGGAGCCAGACCAAGTGTGCCTGGTGAGCAAATCGAAGTCAGGCACACACGTGAACGCGATTTCGAAGAAAATGTCTTTCCGCCAACTTGACGCGCTCAAGGTATACCTTCGAACTGAGGGCAGTCTGGGTGAGTACTGGCGACACAGCGGCTTTGACGAATGAACCGCATTGGCATAATCGCCGAGGACGACAGTGATGTCGACGTGATTCGTTCTATCATCAGCAAGGTAACCAGGCGCAAATTCGGGATAGGAAAATTCGTCGGGCACGGTTGTGGTAAGCTGCGCAGCAAGTGCCGCGCGTGGAGTGGCAATCTGCGAAAGAGAGGCTGTAGGGTCCTCATTCTTGTTCACGATTTGGATAGCGGTGATCTCGGCGATCTCGGTACAAGCCTGGCGGGCGCATTGGCGCCGTGCCCTATCAACCCGAATATCATCGTGATTCCTGTTCGGGAGATCGAAGCGTGGCTACTAGCTGACCACGAAGCAATACGAAAAGCTATGAACATTTCCAAGCAGGTCGGAAAGGTTAGCAACCCGGAGGGCATCCCCCGCCCGAAAGAGCACCTTCGGGACCTGATCTCTGTCAGGTCCGGTCACAAGATTCGCTACGTGAACAGCATCCACAATGTGAAGATCGCCGAGGCCTGCTCGCTATCAAGCTTGCGGAGGTGTTCGTCGTTCAGGCCACTTGAGGACTTTCTGAGATGCCATGTGCGATGACCGGTCCAGTTTTCCGGGGCGGGTCAGGACCTCCTCATGGCCGCTCTAGAACGGAACGTCGGCCTGACTCCCTTGCGAAGATTCCCCCTGATCACCGAGTTCCGCGGCGAGCGCTTTGATCAGTCCCAGCCCCGACATACCGCGATGCTCGCCGAGCTCGATCACCGGGCTTTGGATGCGCTCCTTTAATTGGGCGAGGGCGCGGCGTGATTGCGCGGCGCGATCGAGCTCGGCGCGCGCGAGTTCGCATATGTGGTCGACGGTTTTCAGGCTGCTCAGCTTTGGGTTGGCCGCGAAGCGTGCGAGATCGGCCGAGTCGAAGGTGGCTGGGTTGCATCGATTCAGAATTACGGCCGCGATCTTGAGGCCCGTCGCCGCCAGCGCTTGATGCGTTTCTAGAGTCTCCGCTAGCGACAGCAGATCGGGCGTGGTTACCAGAATAATCGAACACACACTCTCGTTGCGCAGCATCGTGGTGATGTTCTGCGCTTCGCGTCCTACGATACTTTCGCCGAACGTTTCGTGTGCCACGGTGGGCATCTTTAGTAGATTGATCGCCTGGCCGCTCGCGGGGGCGTCCAGGATCACTCGGGCCCAACCGGTGCTGCCGTCCGGCTTCTGCCCGACTTCGTAGCAAAACTTGCCGAGCGCCATGAGCTCGCGCAATCCGGGCGCGGCCTGGACGAAGTACTGGTAGAGGCGGCTGGCGAAGACCGCGTTTAGAATGGCGCGCCCCGGCACCACCGTCCGCAGGTACTCTTCCAGCGAGCGGCGTCCGTCGAGGACCATCACATACAGATTGGCCGCCGCCTCAACTTCAACCGGCGCCAAGCCGGGATCGCATCCGAACAGCGCGGATATTGGCGCGTGCGAGTCGGTTTCCATCAGGAGCACGCGCTCGCCGCGATGCGCCGCCGCGATCGCGAGGGCTGCGCTGACGCTGGTTTTGCCGACGCCGCCCTTGCCGAGCAGGATCAGCGCGCGGCGCTTGAAGACCTCGTTCGATTCACCAGAGCGCAACTCGCCGGAGCGCAATTCACCGGCGCGGGTTACCATCGAATGAGGCTTGAGCCCCAGGTCAGGCCGCCGCCGCAGGCGATTAGCAGGACCAGATCGCCTTGATTGATTCGGCCCGCCTCGACCGCTTCATCGAGCGCGATCGGAACCGAGGCTGCCGAGGTGTTTCCGTAGCGCTCGATATTCACGAAGACCTTCTCGGGCTTGAGGCCGAGGCGTTGCGCGATGGCGTTGATAATCCGCACGTTGGCCTGATGAGGCACGATCAGATCGATCTCGTCGAGGCGGACTCCGGCGCGCTCGACGACCTCGCGCGTCACCTCTTCCATGCTGCGCACGGCGACCTTGAACAACTCGGGCCCGCGCATCTTGAGCGCGTCGTCGGGGGAGCGGCGCAACTCGGCGTCGAGCGGACTGCGCACGCCGGTCGCGCGCAGCGTCAGGAGATCCGACAGCTCGCCGGACGAGCGCAGCAGGCTGGCGAGCACTCCGCGCGGCCCCGGTTCCGAAGCCAGCACCGCGGCGCCGGCGCCGTCGCCGAACAGCACCGCAGTCGAGCGGTCGGTCCAATCGACCATCGTGGAGAGCGCGTCCGCTCCCACCACCAGCACCCGCTTGAAACTCCCGGCCCGAAGCGCGAAGTCGGCGACTGCGAGCGCATAGACGAATCCGGAGCAGGCCGCCGCCACGTCGAAGGCGGGAATCGAATTCACGCCCAGCAGGTTCTGCAACTGGCAGGCGAAAGATGGGAACGCATATTCCGACGAGACCGTCCCGACCACGATCGCGTCGAGCGCGGCGGGGCTGAGACCGGCTTTCTCCAGGGCCCTGCGGCTGGCCTGCGCAGCGATCTCGGCCAGCGATTCGCCGGAGCGCATCAGGAAGCGCTGGCGTATTCCGGTGCGCGACGCGATCCACTCGTCGGAGGTGTCCATCCGCCGTTCGAGGTCCTGGTTGGAGATCACCGTCTCCGGCGTGGCGCGCCCGGTGCCCGCGATTATCGAAGCCATCGTTATTGATCGCGCTGGGATTACGCTAAGCCGGCGCGATGAAGGCCAGCGTGGTGTTGGCGCCGCCGAAGCCGAACGAATTTTTCAGCGCGATGCGAATTTTCCGCCGCCGCGCCTGGTTGGGCACGTAATCGAGATCGCACTCCGGATCGGGATGCTCGAGGTTGATGGTCGGCGGGATCAGTCCCCGCTCGATCGCGAGCACGGTGAAGACCGACTCGATCGCGCCTGCGGCGCCGAGCGTATGACCGGTCATCGACTTGGTCGAGCTGACGGCGATTCGGGCCGCGCTCTCGCCGAAGACTTTCTTAATCGCCTGGGTCTCGGCCAGGTCGCCCTGCGGCGTCGAGGTGCCGTGCGCGTTGATGTAATCGACCAGATTGATGTCCAGTCCGCCGTCCTCGAGGCACGCGCGCATGCATCGCGCGGCGCCCTCGCCTCCGACCGAAGGTGACGTGATGTGATAAGCGTCGCAATTGGTGCCGTAGCCGCCGACTTCAGCGAGGATGGGCGCGCCGCGTGCGATCGCGCGCTCGCGCTCTTCGAGAATCAGGGCCGCGGCGCCCTCGGACATCACGAAGCCGTCGCGCTCGGCGTCGAATGGCCGGCTCGCCGCCTCGGGCGAATCGTTGCGGGTCGAAAGCGCGCGCATCACGACGAACCCGCCGATTCCGAGCGCGGTTATCGCCGCTTCGGAGCCGCCGGTAATTGCGGCGTCGAGATAGCCGTCGCGAATCATGCGGTAGGCCTCGCCCACGGCGTGGCTTCCCGATGCGCAGGCGCTGGTGGTGCACAGGTTGATGCCGCGCGCGCCGTAACGAATCGCGATGTGGCCCGGGGCCAGGTTGCTGATCAGCTTGGGGATGAAGAAGGGCGACACCCGCTTGAGGCCGTGTTCGAGGAAGATCAGATGATATTCCTCGATCGTACACAGGCCGCCGATTCCGACCCCGATCAGCACGCCGACGCGCTCGGCGATTTGCTCGTCGATTGTGAGCCCCGACTGGCGCATCGCCTGCGCCGCGGAAGCCATCGCGTACTGGATGAAAAGGTCCATCTTCTTGACGTCCTTTTTCTCGATCCAGTCCTCCGGGTTGAAGTCCTTGACCTCGCCCGCGATCCGGGTGGCAAACTCCGAGGCGTTGAAGCGCGTGATCGGGCCGATACCGGATCGGCCTGCGCTGAGCGCTTCCCAGTTCTTCTCGACGCCGGTTCCAAGCGGTGTGACCAGGCCGACGCCGGTCACCACCACGCGGCGATCATCGGGGCGCTTTTTGCGAGCGGTTTCCATCGGAATATTCCCCACAGTTCAATTTTCTATTAAAAGCTCTCGCAGGTCGAGAACAGCGCCGGTTGATAATCGCGTTCGCGTCCACGCGCTCGCCGTCCTTGAACGCACGTCGCGACAAATGGAACAATTGCGGCGTGGCTCCGAACAACCAAGCCGCGGTGCTCTCAGATGGCTCTCCCAGATAACAAGGCCGATGAGCTTTTCATCAGGTTTGCCGACGGTCTCCGCGAGCTTGAGATCGTCATCGGTGAAAAGGCGCGGCCGGTGGTTGCCGAGGTCCGCGCCGAGATCGAGCAGGTAGTGGCGCGCCGCCTGAGCGGCGACGTGCCGGGCGCACTCGGCTTGATTCGCCATGCGATGGAGCGGCTCGCGGCGCTCGGCAGTCAGCTCGATCGCGAGGAAGGCGCGATGATGCGCGCGATTGCGGCGCGCTTCAGCGAGGCGCTGTCCGCCAACGATCGCGGCACCGCGAAGGAAACCGTCGGCCTGATGCGCCGGCGCGCCGGCGATCCCAAAACCGACGACCCGGCCGATTGGTGAGCTTCGCGCCGAGGCCGGCTGGGCATGGACCGCACAGGAGAGAAAGAGGTGGCGCTCGCGACCGACGTAAATCTCGCCCAAACGGAGCTGGATCAGCTTTGCATTAACTCGATCCGGGTGCTTGCGATCGACGCGGTGCAGAAAGCCAACAGCGGCCATCCGGGGATGCCGATGGGGATGGCGCCTGCGGCCTATCTGCTCTGGACGCGCTTCATGCGCTACAACCCGGCCAATCCGCGCTGGCTCGGACGCGATCGATTCGTGCTCTCCGCCGGGCACGGCTCGATGCTGCTCTACGCGCTGCTGTACCTGACCGGATACGATCTTCCGCTCGATGAGTTGAAACGCTTTCGCCAGCTCGGCAGCCGCACGCCCGGTCATCCGGAGTACGGCCACACGCCCGGCGTCGAGACCACCACCGGCCCGCTCGGCCAGGGTTTCGGCAATGGGGTCGGGATGGCGATCGCGGCCAAGCATCTGGCGGCGCGATTCGAGCGCGACGGATCGGGCGATGGATCAGGACTGTTCGACCATCGGATCTTCGCGATCGCCAGCGACGGCGACCTGATGGAAGGCATCGCGAGCGAAGCCGCCTCAATCGCCGGTCATCTCGGTCTCGGCAATATCGTCTACCTCTACGACGACAACCACATCACGATCGACGGCAAGACCGAACTCTCGTTTTCCGAAGACGTATGCGCCCGGTTCGACGCCTACGGATGGCACACGCAAGCGGTCGAAGATGGGAACGATCTGAAGGCAATCGCCCAGGCGGTCGAGCACGCATGCGCCGAAAAGAACCGGCCCTCGCTGATTCGGATTCGCACCCATATCGGGTACGGCAGCCCCAATCGTCAGGACACTTCTGCCGCGCACGGCAAGGCGCTGAGCGTCGAAGAGGTGAAACTGACCAAGAAGAATTACGGATGGCCCCCTGAGCCGGCCTTTTACGTTCCCGACGCCGCGCTGAACGAATTGCGCAAATGCCGCGAGCGGGGCGCGCAACTCGAAACCGAATGGAACCGCCGGTTCGATCGCTATCGCGAAGCGCATCCGGGCGAGGCTGCCGAGTTCGCTGCGATGATCGAAAGGCGTCTGCCGCCGAACTGGGACTTGGAGTTGCCGGTGTTCACGCCGAAAGACACTATCGCAACGCGCGAGTCGGCGTCCGAGGCCGAGAATGCGATCGGGCGCAAAGTCTGGAACCTGTTCGGCGGATCGGCTGACTTGAACGAGTCCACTTTCACGGACATCAAAGATGGCGGTGACTTCGAACGGGGCAACTATGCGAGCCGCAACCTGCACTTCGGCATCCGCGAGCACGGGATGTGCTCGATCCTCAACGGGATCGCCGTGCATGGCGGGTTCATCCCGTACGGATCGAGCTTCCTGGTCTTTACCGATTACTGCCGCGGCTCGATTCGCCTTTCCGCGCTGATGGGTCTGCAGGTGATCTACGTTTTCACGCACGATTCGCTCGGCGTTGGCGAAGACGGCCCGACCCATCAGCCGATCGAGCATCTGACCGCGCTGCGCGCGATTCCGAATCTGACCGTGATCCGGCCGGGCGACGCGAACGAAGCCGTCGAGGCCTGGCGCGTCGCGATGACACACACCAGCGGGCCCGTGCTGATGGCGCTCAGCCGGCAGAAGCTGCCGACGCTCGATCGCACTGCGACTTCGATTGCCCCGGCGCGGGAGCTGGCGCGCGGCGCGTACGTGCTGACGGAAACGCCGGGGCGGACGCCCGACATCATCCTGATCGCGACCGGCTCGGAGCTCCAACTCGCGGTCGGTGCAAAGGCCGAGCTGGAGAAGCAGGGGCGGGCGGTTCGGGTCGTGAGCATGCCGAGCTTCGAGTTGTTCGAGGCCCAGAGCGATTCCTATCGCGACGCGGTGCTGCCGCCGGCGATTTCGCGGCGCCTGGCGATTGAGGCCGGCTCTCCGCTTTGCTGGTACCGATGGATCGGTCCGGGCGGCGACGTGATCGGAATGACGACGTTCGGCACCTCGGCGCCGTATCAGGACGCGATGAAGCACTTCGGCTTCACAGTCGAGAACGTCGTAGCCCGCGCGTTGAAACTTCTAGCGCACCAGGCCGCATGAGCACGCCCCAATTGCCCCATCTGATGGTACTCGATGACGCGCAGGCGGTCGTCGTCCGGGCGGCCGAGGAACTGACGCACATCTCGGGCGAAGCGATCTGCACTCACGGCCAGTTCACTATCGCGCTGTCCGGCGGCTCGACGCCGGCCGCGATGTACGAGCTGCTCGCGACGCGCTTCAGGCTCAGCGTCGACTGGAAGGAAGTTCAGTTCTTCTTCGGTGACGAGCGCTGCGTGCCGCCCGACGACGGGTCGAGCAACTATGGCATGGTGAACCGCGCGATGCTGTCGCCGCTCGGGATCAAGCCCGCGCAGGTCCATCGGATCAAAGGCGAGCTCAAGCCGCAAGACGGCGCCATCGCGTACGAGGAGGAGTTGCGGAAATTCTTCTCGCTGAGCGGCGGCGAGTTTCCGCGGTTCGATCTCGTGCTGCTGGGCCTGGGCGCCAATGCTCATACCGCCTCGCTGTTCCCGGGCGATCCGGCGATCCGTGAATCCGCGCGGATGGCGGTCGCGGTTGAAGTTGACGATCCCGCCGCGCGCCATCGCATCTCGCTGACGCCGCCGGTGTTCAACAATGCCACGCGCATCATGTTCGTGGCGCACGGCGCAAACAAAGCCGCCGCGGTGCATCAGACGCTCGAGGGTCCGCGAGATCCCGATCGCTTCCCGGCGCAGATTGTCGCCCCGCCAAATGGCGAGGTGATTTGGATCCTCGACAGGCAGGCAGCCGGCCGCCTCTCCGGCCGTTGAGTCTGTTCCGCGGCAATGGCGAACTTTTTTTTCCGCCACTGGACCGGGACTGTGGTTATCGCCGCGATCGCCGGCTGGGCGATCTTCTATCTGCCGGCGAGCCCGTCGTTCGCCGTCTTTCAGCTCAAGCGCGCGGTCGACGCGCGTGACGGCGAGGCTGCCGCGCGGTTCGTCGATTTCGACAGCGTGGTCAAACACGCCGGCGACGAGATCGTTTCCGAACGCAGCGCGCACGGCGATATCCTGGGCCAGCTCTTGGGCCAGAGCGCGCTGGCGATGCTCTCCCAGCCGATCGCGAATGCCGCGCGAGCGTGGGTGGAGCAGCAGGTCCATAGCGGCGCGCAAGACGTGCAGTTACCGGCCGTGGCGCTGGCTGGCGCCGTGGTGATGCTCCGTCGCGACGGCGACACCGCATTCACCAGCTTCCGTGACGGCAAGGGACAGCTATGGGAGGTCCATATGGCGCGCGACGACCAGGGCAATTGGCAGGTCGTCGAGGTCAAGAACATCCGGCAAATCCTGGCGGCGCTCCAGCGCCAGATGCAGCCGTCTATCACTGTTCCGCGCTGACCGTGACCGGGCTTGCGGACAATTCACGCCGGGCCGAGCTCCGCTGAGGCCGCGCCGCCGGCGATCGAGACCGAGACGCCTCAGAGCTTGCGATGAGACTGCTGCGATTCCTGACGCTGGCGCTGCTTCTGGCCGTTATCGTCGGCGCCGCTTCGGTTGCCGGGGTTTTCCTCAATCGCGATCGGATCCTGAAGTCCGTGCTCGGCATGGTCGACGCCCGCACCGGCTTTGAGATCGTATCGTCAAGCAGCGCGATCGATCTTCGAACTCACCTGGTAGTCGTGCTGCGCCAGGCCCGCGTGCTGGCAGACGGCCAGGAGATCGCCAAGGCAGCGCGGGTCGAGGCACACGTCAGCTATCACGCCATCCTGTTCAGCAGCGGGCTCCCGCTGGAGTACCTGATCCTCGAGCGCCCGCAGGTCAGTGTCGGCTCGGGCCAGGTCTTCGCCGTGGCAGCAGAGCTGCCGCGCTTCGATCCGGCGCTGCCCAAAGCGATCGCCGGCGCGCTGCACCAGCTTTCATCGATCACGCGCAAGGTCAAGATAATCGACGGCTCGCTGTCGGACGATCGGGGCGCTCTACTCGTCAGCCGCTTCAATCTGAAAGGCTACACGAAAAGGCATCTGCGCCTTTCGCCATGGTGGGTGGACCTGGACTGCGCGCGCGAGGCGAATCCCGGCGCGGGCTCGCAATGGTCGGGCAGCTTGAGGCTGGGCGAGGTGCCGCAAGAGCTGGCGCCCAACGTGGCCGAAGGCCGGCTCCAGGCGAGGCACCTGCCGCTCGAGGGGCTGGAAATCCTCGGCGTGGCGGCGAGCGGCATGGCGGAGAGCGAGATGACGATCGCGCTTGGCCGCAACGGAAGCACGGTCGGCAAGATCTCGCTCACGGTCAAAGCTCTCGCGCTCAGGAACAAGGCGACGGTCGCGCTGGGCGACTATTCGCTTCACGCGGCGTTCGGCGCGTCAGCGGACCGTTTCGAGCTCACCGATATCGCCTTACGGGACGTGTCATCAGGGAACATCGCGTCGGGATCGGCACCGGCGCAGGGGCAAGCACAACCGCAAGGGCAGGGTGCGCCGATGCTGACCGGACAATGCCGCATTGATGCCCCTTACGGACCCAACCCGCAAATGTCGCTGGCCTTGGGCGGCTTGCAGGCGGATGTCGCGCCCGTCAAGCGATTCGTCAAGTCAGATGTGCTCGCGTTACCCGCGTGGACGATCGCGCTGGCCGATCGTATAGACTCCGGACGCGTTGTGATCGCGAGTCTCACCTTGGCCGGCTCGCTGGCGGACCTGAAGTCGCCGGGGCCGTCCCTGCGTACGGCGCTCTCGCTCGACGCGACAGTGGATCGCGCCGCCCTCGCGGTTCCGGAGACGAAACTGCCGCCGCTCCGCGATATCGCGGCGAAAGTCAGTTACCTGCGCGGCGTGTTCACCCTCAGTCAGGGCCAACTGCGGACGGGCAACTCGCGACTTTCGGATTTCAGCGTCCGGGCCGACTTCGGCGGCGACTTCAGGAAGGCACCGTATGAGCTTCGCGCTCAGGGCGACGCGGACCTGAACGAGATTTACCCATCGATCGCCCAGACCGCGGCACGGCTCGGCGCCGACCCGGCCCGATGGGTCGTGGGCCTGCGCGGACTCGCCGGGTTCAATGTCCGCGCAAAGGGGCGGCTCAACGGACTGGATCGGCTGACGGCGCCGCGCGACTACAGCGGCGAGATCGCCCCGAACAATGCCGTGGTTACATTCAGGAAGCCGGCGGTTGCGGTCACGGTCAGCTCCGGGACAGTGACGATTAGCCCCGATGGTCTGGAATTCAAGCAGGTGGGGTTGGCTCTGAGCCCCGGCACCGTGCTGGTGAACGGTGAGATCGCGCCGGACCGAAACGGGCTCGAAGTGCGCGAG
>Ga0209517_10007962_pt1 | contig 12527 bp, 15 predicted proteins | sample PeaSoiMetSII2010_FD_187695 | JGI IMG/M metagenome (GOLD analysis project Ga0209517, IMG submission 187695) | Peat soil microbial communities from Weissenstadt, Germany - SII-2010 (SPAdes) (version 2) | ecosystem: Environmental > Terrestrial > Soil > Wetlands > Peat | place: Germany...
CAGCGCCGCCTTCACCGTGAAATTCTTGCCTCTGAATGCCGAAACGCCGAGGTCCGAAATGCAAAGAGACTCATCAAATTTCCATCCTCGGCGGGCACATTCGGATTTGCACTGCTCAAGCTGGCGGTGCTCGCTTGAACCAAGCGCTTGCGTGCCGTAGGAAAACCTCACAAGACTGTAAGCCGTTACTTTCGGCGGTGCCGGCGAGGCATGGTCTGCTTCAAATGCCGCGTTTTCAGGCATATAACGCTGTTTGGCCGAGTATGTTGAAATGCAAAGTCTGGCTGGCCGGAGTTTGCATCATAACAACGCTTGCGGCATTATGGCCACAGGGCCTGATGGTGATGACCTGGACGATCGTGGAAGCACCCTGTTTGCCGGTTTCATTCATGGGGAGATCGGCCGTAAGTGGCGGCACGGTTCCTCCCTGTCGCAACCTGGTGGTGCGACTGCCGCCGCGCCTGCGGCTTCGAGTGATCGGGCCAACAGTAATGTCCATACTTTCCCATTATATTGCGGCCGAAGGTCGGGACGGTGGGAGACGCAAGCGTAGGGCCCTGGGTCATAGGTTCGGCGGACCTATCAACACCCCCTCGAATCACCAGCCCGTTTTTGCTACAGAGACGCCAATCAATGGAAAATGCCCACGCAAAAGATTCTGCAAAAATCGCACAGAAAAGACTTGGCAACCAGCCCGCCAAGGCGTATCCCGGATTCCAGTATGGATGGGCCAGCTACAAAGCACGTGCGTCCACCGCTGAGGCTTACGTGGACTGTTAACACCGCTGTCCCCGAAATCAATTCAAGGTTTAGCGGCCAATAGACCGGGTGAGAAAAACGAGCAGACCATCAGGTGCCGGAGATAAGCGATTGGCGAACTCGCGGACAGGGGCCGATCGCGCGCGAAAGCCGGCAGGTCGCCGCGCTTTTGTGTGGGCATCCGTCGCCGTCGTTGCGGCGGTCGTCTGCCTATGCGCGTTCGCTTTAGGTCGGCAGGGAAGCCGCGGCGCGTACTCAGGGGGCAGTGCTGCCATAAAGGGGAACACGCTCCTACCCGGAAGCCAATTCGGCCAGTTCCCGCCATATACGGAAGCCGAGCGAGAACTGGAGAAGCTGCTGCGAGGCAGAGACGAGGATATCGACCTCGCATTGGCGAACTGGCTGGTTGCAGCGGACGTGCCGCAATTTGCCGTTCTGACCCGGGAGGCCTATTTCAAGCAATTGGATGCCATGATCCAGCAGGTGCGGCAGGATGTGGAACGGAGGCGGGAGGTGGCGAAGTCGAAAGGCAAGAATCCCAACGATCCCGACACGCGTTGCGCCATCTTCTGCGGGGCGATGATCAAGCTTGGTTTCGCATACCGGGAGGAATTCGCGCGGCACGATTTGACGCCCCTGCAAATGAGGGGCCTGTACGCCAATGCGAACGACACGTTTCTGGCGGGGCTCCTGCGCACGATGCGCGGCTCGTGCGTCTCCATGCCGCTAATTTACGTGGTTGTTGGCCAGCGCCTCGGCTTTCCTGTCCACCTCGTGCATATCGGAAAGCATTGCTTCGTTCGCTGGCAGGAGCCGGGCTACCGCATGAATATCGAGACAACCGCTGTTGATCACGTTTGGGTTACCGACGACGATTCCGCCTACATCGAGGACGAGGGCATGAAGAAGGACCAAGTGAGCGGCAACGAATTGAGGAACTTGTCCAACCGCGAGGTGATCGGCAGCCTCTTATTCATTCGCTCCTCGCATTGGGTGATGAAGGCCGAACAAGAGCACACCAAGAGCTGGATGGATCTCTCTCGCGCTTTCCATCTTTCCCCGGAGGATCCCGCAATCGCGAAGACCTACGCGGCTATCTCCGGCCACTGCGGACTGAAGGCTGACCAGTCCGTGGCGGACCTTGAAAGACTCGACCGCGCTGCTCGGGCACAGATTGCTGCCGCAAGGGCGGACGGGATTCCGATACCAGCCAATGTTTTCGGAGGGCCGCTAGCCGGTGACGGCGGCAATACGGCAACGCCATGGCCGCAACAACAAACAGGTTTCAGAGTTGACCGGCACCAACCGCCGAGCAGTATCGGGCCCTTGAGCCAGTGGAACTATGTTCAGCCGGGTGTGCCGACATTGCCCGGCGCAACCAGGGCGGTGCCGCAACTTCCTAGGGGTAACGCTCCATATCCGCAGCAGCAACCCCCGAGACGCAACCCGCAGAATTGAAAGGAAACGAACATGATTAAGCGAATTGGCCTTTCCGCGATACTCATAGCCGCACTCGTCTTCGCAACCTCACCGTCCCAGGCTCGCTGGATGAATCCCCAAACGGGAAGATTCCACACGATGGACACTTTCGAAGGGGACCAGGAGCAGCCTCTGAGCCTGCACAAATACCTCTACTGCCGTGCAGACCCTGTAAACGGATCCGACCCAAGCGGACATTTCATGGAGGGCTTGGCCGGTTTCAGTGTCGTCATGTACGAAGATATGGAGATGAGAAAGGCGGATGCCACCGCAGCCTCGATCGCATACCAGAACATGTCGCGATCCATCGTGTTCAAGATCGGGGCATACGCCATTGCCGGCGGCGTGGTCGCCGGCAACATCGCGATGGTTCTTGACGCTCTCGGCCCAACGCCCCAGCAGTCCTACTTTCAAAAATACGCTTACGAACCATACTTCGGCAAATTCGGGACGTGTAACAGATACGCAACCGTTTTCAAACAGAACAATCCGGGTGCGGCATTCGTTGGGATGGCCTGAAGGAGAACGTTCCTTCCAGCGGGCTCCAGGACCGTATATTCCCTAGGTCAGGCGCGCTGTTCAATCAGGGGCAACCAGCATCCATAAATCGCTTCCATGTGGGCGCAGTCCTGAATAACGTGGTCTTCGACAACAATATCCTCGGAGTGCCCCTGCCATTGTGGGGAGAGGAGTACGAAGTCCATAGCCCTTACGGTGGAGCGCTGACAAGCGTCAACCAAGCCGTGCGGCAGAATTGGATGGAAATGAGGATATTCAGGAACTCGGGGCCGCCGACATCACCTTGGAATCTCCCCCCCAAACTCCAATGGAGCCAAGGCCAGATCCTTCCTCCATTCTAGTGGCTGGCCGAGCTGCGCAGTTGCGCGCCCCCCGTCGCCTATTGGGCGCTCGCTCGCCGTTCGGCTAGCTTGAAAAACAGTGAACCGATACATCGAGACGATTCACCTACTTGAGCGGGAGCCACTGAAGTGGCTGGCGCGAAGGTCGGTATTACACGTCGGCACGTTCCTTTCCGGGTTTCATCTCATCGGGACGCTTGGGGCTGTCGACCTTGACGCTCTCACCCCTCTGTGCAACGGTTTTGCCAAGTTTTTGGAGGCAAAGCACGGCGGGTATCCAGACTACAACCCGCAGGCGGCGCTATACGAGAGGGGTTATGATGACGAGGAGGCCTTCTCGATCTACTTTCAGGAATGGCGCGCTTTTTATGACGAATGGGGGCGAACATCGTGCCTGAAAAACGTAGGAGCCGGCGCGGGCTCGGTCGTGGATATTTCAAGATTCTTGGAACAGGTGAAGCCGAGGGTTGGGATGTACTTTCCCGGGCCATCCATACAGCAGCTTTACTCGTTCGTCCGAGGTCTACAGCGCTCTTGCGACTGTTACGCCCCCGGGGCACGGATTGATCCGAACTTCAGGGATTATGAGAAGTGGTTGTCCGAACAGGCACCCCTGAAGAAGCTCTGTCGGTGGGACCGGCTGCTGCTTGCCGAGAGCGGCTTTAATGAGCAGGCCGCTTTTACCCGCTTCTTTGAGACCCTGGAGGAGTTTCGCGTCGTGAACCGGCCCGGCAGCAGCGCATAGTGCCGGGGCAGTGAGCCACCGCGTGAGAAGCCTACGCGCTGCATCTGTCGCCTGGCTGACCTTCTGCGGGATCGCTGGCTATCTACACGCCGACAGGGCGCCGCATTCCGGCGCGGCAATCCAGATAGAGAAATCCCAATCCCCCAATGGCTTGTTAGGGCTTCTCGTCACCGGTGGCGCCACAAACGCCGAGCGGAAACTGCCCCTCTGGCCGCTGCCGGGCACGATCTACGTGAACCCCGGCGTACCCGGCGTAGGCACACTACCTTGAGCCCGAACCTACGCACATTCTTGGCAGTCTTAGTGCTTCCTCTATGCGTGTGTGCTGCGGTCGTGCTTTCCTCGAAGTCGGTGCATCAAAAGTCCACAACAACACGTTTCTGGCGGGGCTTCTGCGCACGATGCGCGGCTCATGCGTCTCGATGCCGCATGTTTACGCGGTGATTGGGCAGCGCCTCGGCTTGCCGGTTCACCTCGGGCATGTTGGAACGTACTGCTTCGTTCGCTGGCAGGAGACGGGCTATCGCATGAACATGAACATCGAAACCACTGCTGTCGATTACGTTTGGGTGACCGACGACGATTCCGCCTACATACATAGAAGACGAGGGGATGAAAAAGGACCAAGTGACGGGTAATGAACTCCGAAATTTATCGAACCGGGAGGCGGTAGGGAGCCTCCTGTTTATTCGCTCCTCGCACTGGGTCATGAAGGCCGAACAAGAGCACACCAGGAGGTGGATGGACCTTTCGCGCGCCCTGGACCTTTCCCCCGATGACCCTGCCATTGCGAAAACCTACCAGCCTATCTCCGGCCACTATGGACTGAAGCCAGACCAGTCCCTGGCGGACCTTGAGAGACTCGACCGGACGGCACGGGCACAAATCGCGGCTGCGAGAGCGGACGGAGTTCGGGTACCTGCCAGTGTTTTCGCAGGACTGCCGGCCGGGAGGCTGGCGGTCCGGTACCGCCGCTCGGCAGCAGCGGCAGCAGCAACAAACGGGTTTCAGGGTTGACCGACACCAGCCCCCGAGTAGTATCGGGCCTGTGAGCCAGTGGAACAATGCTCAGCCGCGCGTCCCCGCAGCACCCGACGCGGTCCGAACGGTGCCGCAAGTCCCCGGAGGCGCCACGCCGTACTCGCAACAGAGACCGCCGCTGCCATACCGACAGATTGCAAGGAACTTAACATGATTAACCGCATCGTTTTATCCGCTGTCCTAATAGTTACGCTTCTCGTTGCCACGTCGCCGTCCCAGGCGCGGTGGATGAATCCCCAAACCGGGAGGTTCCACACCATGGACACCTACGAAGGTGACCAGGAAACGCCGCAGTCCCTCCATAGGTACGTCTACTGCTACGGCGATCCGGTCAACAGGACCGATCCGAGCGGCCATCTCGTCGAAGATCCGCTGTTTGCCGGCTTCCTCAATGTCAATATGACCCAGCGGGACGCCGCGAGGGTGAGCGCCGGTCGCGCCATGGCGATGAAGAGCATCGCGATGACAACTGCGGTCATGGCCATTATCGCGATCGAAACATTGCCCCTCGGTGAGATGCAGCCTCAGCCGGACCCGATACCAGCGCCCCCAGGGATGGATCCGAAGCAGTGGAATCCCAACCTGCTCTTTAGGGGCATGATGGAAGAAGGCGGCATGCCGAAGATAGGAGACAGCCGCAGGACCCTTGGCGTTGTGGAGGGCACCCCGCCGAAGGGGGACATACAGGTCGGTGCAGGAAATACGGTCGCACCGGGAACCGGGGGCATGTCGGTGGCATTAGGAACCCCGATGAACCTTCCTGAGTGGCGACGTCCCCGGATCCTAGGGGGCTCTGGCAAGGATCCGGTATGGGGGATACACGCCAGCCTGCTGGGGCCAAGCCTGATGCTTCGGAAGGACTCGCCAACTCACGGGGTCGTCGAACCTATCATGCCGATGTCCCTGGATTCCTATCGGAACGCTCTTGGCAGCACCCGCGAAACCTGGTTGAAAGTCGTTAATGGGAATTGAGCGCAATGGCGTGGCCCTTCCAGTTGTCAGTTGAGTGTGGGGACGATCAGACTGCGGCCGCACGTCTGAAAGGCCACTTTGAGGAGGCTCCCTTTGAGCTTGAGAATGGCCCGATGGGGCGTTTTTGTGTGGACTGCGTAAGCCAAGACGAAGACCACCGCTGGTGGGCTTCGGTGCTCGCGATGGTTGGCGAGAAGGGCTTGCAGCACGGTGACAATCCTAGTCTCATCGCGGAGGCAGGGAGAGAATTTTATGAGCGCTTGAAGTCGGTCTCGGGCTACCGGTTTGCAGTCGTCGGGTTCGACACGTTTCAGTTTAACACAGCAGAGTCGCTGCCGGGGCTCGTTGGGCATTCCAGGCTCGCCGGTCTGGTCCTGAGCGAGGCCCTCTTTGAACGATGTGGCCGACCGACCGGCTTTGTGGCTTTCTCCCCAGGGTATTTTTGGATGCCGTCAGATGACAAATATGGGTGACTGGTCAGGCCAGCAATTGTCGTTGGGGCCGGCAACGTCGGGCATCCCGCCGACGCGCCAGCGGCATGTCGGCCCTTCTGGGAACGCCGATGAATATCCCGGTCAACTTTCGGCCAACCATCCTGGGTGGCCAAGGAAAGTACCTGCTTTGGGGAATACATTCAGCGTCCCTGCCGGCCCACGGCTTAATGAGCAACCCGCACGGCTCGAGGGAGCATTCATTTGTCGAGCCCGTTGCGCCCATGACGCTGGATGCGTACCAGAAGGCCCTCGCGGACACGCGGGACGAGTGGCTCATGCTCACACGTTAGATTCGGCTTGAGCAGCATGGCTGTCCTCTTCCAGTTGGCGGCGGAATGCGGTGACGATCTCAGTGCCGCACGTCGTTTGAGAGACCACTTTGAAGGGCAGACGTTCACGCTACAGAATGGCAGGAGCTTTCGCCTCACAACGGACGAGATAAGCCAGGACGAGCGCGGGCGCTGGTGGGTCTCTCTCATTCTGAAGAATGGAGGCAGGTTTCTACAGGTCATTGACAGTCCAGCCGTTCTGGCGGAGGCTGCGAAGAAGCTTTACGAAAGGCTCAGCTCAGCTCAAGGCTACCGATTCGCCGTGGTGGGGTTCGAAGTGCTCCAGTTCAATGACGTTGAAGCGCTTCGCGGCCCCAGCCGCCCTGGGCTGCGGGGCTTGGTCCTGAGCCAGCAGGTATTTGAGGAGCTCGGTCGACCGGCAGGGTTCACGGAGTTTTCGGAGGGCTACTTGTGGTTCCCAACGAACTTCAGGTTTGGAACAACTCAAGGCGGCCCTGCCGGGAGCATGCCATCCGTTGGTTAGCGACCGCGCAGTGCCGTTCACCATTCCTCCAAGTCGTGAATCGGTTCCTGGAGACGATGCATCTGCTTGAGCGAGAGCCTCAGAAGTGGCTAGCGCAAAGGTCGGTACTTCACGTCGACGCGTTCCTTTCCGGTTTCCATCTCATCGCGACCTTAGGCGCAGTCAACCTCGACCCCCTTGCCCCATTATGCACGGGCTTTACCCAGTATTTGGAGCGCAAGTACGGCGGTTACATGGATTATAACTGGCAGACGGCCGTGTACCAAAGCGGATATGATGATGAGGATGCCTTTTTGCTCTATTTCAAGGAATGGCACGGTTTTTACGACGAATGGGCTCGGACTTCGCGCCCTCAAAGCATTCGCACCGGCGTAGGGTCCGCTGTCAATCTTTGGGGATTCCTGGACCAGGCGAAGCCGCGAGTTGGGATGTACTTTGCGGGGCCATCCACCCAACTGCTCTACTCGCTCATTCGAGGCTTGCAGCGCGCTTGCGATTGTTACAACCCTGGCGCACGGATTGAACCGGACTTTAGGGAGTACGAAACATGGCTTTCCGGGCAGGCGCCTCTGAGGAAGCCCTGTCGATGGGACCGACTGCTGCTTGCTGAGAGCGGCTTCAATGAGCAAGCCGCCTTTACACGCTTCTTCGAGACGCTGAAGGATTTCACCAATGCGGTCAAGACTTAGACAAGATCGTCGCGGGCTTGCAGCCTCGGGAGTGCGCGGTTTTTCGGTCCTTTCAGAACTCGAATCGATATCCGACCCTCTACGTGTACGTGGACGCTAACGTTGTCCCGGGGCGGTCGTGAGCGAGCGGGGCAATCTGTCTCCACCAATTGGGCCTACTCGGTCTTCAAGAGCTTGAGCAACTCGGAGCGCGGCACCAGCAACTTGCCGCGCAATGCCCGGCATGCTTTGAGTTTACCGCGCTGGACGAGCCGGTACACGCTGAAATAATTTACGCCAAGCAGGCCAGCGGCCTCCTGAATGGAATAGGCCAAGCGTCCGGTCTGCGTCGGGTGTTCCGCGTGTTTGGCGGCCTCCGTTGGTGACGGCGCGGCGGTGGCAAGCTGATTGCCCTCTCGGTCCTGGACCAAGTCTGCAAAATGCGTTGGCATATACTTCCATTTTAGTGCCGGGCCGGACAAAATGTTTCGGAAATAGCAGAGCGCACCACCGCGGGATTTCAACACCACACCTCTGGCCGTTGCAGGAAAAATTCTATACTGCTTTTCTATACTATATGCCCTTTTCCCAGCCAAACATGGCTAACGGGAACCAGGGCAAATAGTGAGAGAACCCCTGTAAATACAGGGCGAATCAGCGTTTGCAAATCCTAGCTAAAAATGGCCAAACGTGCCATTTACAATTTCGAGTCAGGTGCCTTTAACCACTCAGCCACCCTTCCAACCGTTTATTTGCAGGCTCTTTCCACGTTTCTCCGCCTGCCGATTTTCCATTGCACCCCTCCATTGCACCCCATAGATTTCAACCGTGCAATCCATACAGGATAAGCAGTCCAGACCCCGGAAACGCGAGGAACACTTGTCAAAGGATGGCAAGTGGCGCTCGTTCCCTAAAGTGCCGCATCTGCTGCAATACGTTATCAGCGGGAATTACTTTGGCAAAGTGAAAATTAACGGCAGGAAAGTTCGGAAGAGCTTGAAGACCTCGGTGTGGTCAACCGCGCAACTCCGGCTGAATGATTTTCTGAAGGAGGAAAGGGAAAACAGAAGCCGCGTCGACCCGCCGAAATTCAGCGCGGCCGTGGATTGGTTCAAGCAGGAACTTGCCAACGACACGACGATCAAATCCAGGAGCAAGGAGTATCGGCTCCTGTGCCTGCAAAAGATCCAAACAACCTGGCCTGAGCTTTGGTTGCTGCGCCTGGACGGGATAACCGCCCAAGCGTGCAAGGAATGGGCGGCGAAACTCAACGAGCAGATCGCCAGCCACTACTTCAACAACACCATTGGCACGCTGCGGCAAATAATCGATGTGGGACTGGAGGCGCACAAAAAGGCCGGTGGGACGGCTTTTGCAAACCCTGCCGCCGAATTGAAGCACGTGAGGGTGAGGCAAAAGGAGCTGCAATTGCCAGAGCCGTCACATTTCAAAGGCTTGGTTGAAAACATCCGAACGGGCAGCGGCGCATGGGGTGGGCGTGTCGCGGATCTGGTGGAGTTCCTCGCAGCGCCGAGCTCCAGCAAGTTCAGGGCGGAAGGCTCGGGGATGTACGTATAAGACCAGTAACCACGCTCGCTATAGTCGCCACCAGGAGTATACTCATTCATAAAGCCGTTCATCCCGTTCGGTGGGCCCGCAGAGACATTTAGCATCGTGTTTAGCGCGTCATTATGCAGCTCGATGTCCAGCGCAAAGGGCGAGAACGATCCAGCTTCGCTGTAACCAAGTGGGAGAGTCCACGCGAGGCCATCGGGGCTAGTAATCAAAAACGAAGAGTCGAAAAGCGGGGTGCCGAAGGAAGAACCTGGCTGGGTCTCGGCATCCGTTACTTGGAAGACGCCATGAAAGAGGTTCGAGCTGCCCTCCCAGGTGAAGAGATAGTTCGCCAAAACGGTCTGTGGCCCGAGGGCCAGAAGTCCGAAGGCAAGCCAGCGGTTCGCGGTGAACCTCACGTTGGGCCAGAGCTCTAAGAGCTTTTCCTCTGTTTTATGAGCCAAGCGACAAAGCCGAGTGCGAGGAACATGGTTAAGGAAGGCTCAGGAACCTCGCCGACCTCCCATTGGCCGGCTTCGCTATAGAGCACATTCGCGGACCCGCCAGGTATTAGTTCGAGCTCTTGGATCGAGTCAGGTACGGCCTCCAGGTACAGCTGATGGCCCTGGGGATTTGGTTGGGGGTAAAACAGGCCGATACCAAAGGACCCGACGAGCGAACCTCCATTCACCGCGAACTGGTCACCGAGGCCAGGACCCCATCGGTAAGTGAGGCCGTCTGGACTTGTGATGGAAATTGAATTTGTCAGCGACAGAGAGGTGTAATGCAGATTTGGATTCAGCATCTCGGCGTCCGTCACCTGGAAGGTGCCTTGAAACAGGTTTGAACTGCCCTCCCAAGTAAACAAGTAATCGGCCTTGGCGATCAGGACCGAAACGCACCAGCAGGTGATAAAAAGAAGTGATTTGATTTTCATTATGGCTATGATTCTATAATGCCTAGTAACCCTCCAGTTTCCATTGGATGCTCAGCAAGTGCGCACAGGCGTTCGAGCTCGAGTTGTTAGTGCCCGGGTTTAGAGGGAAGTAAAACGTGTGCACGCTGTCGCCGCAGGTGGTTGACTGGCCGGGCGGCAGTACAAGTTCTGCTGCCGCAAGGTCATTGAACCACTGGTTCTCAGTATTAGTAGAAGGATTTGTTCCTACAAGGGCGATTATCAACCAGGTTGCCGCAACTAGCGAGACTCAGGTTGGTCAGACCAGTTTGGTAAAAATAGATGTCCTCAAGAGCGGGGTAGTTGGATAGTCCCCAGACGCTGCTTAAAGTCGTGCCCTCGTTTGGAACGCAGGCCGCCCCAAAAACTATTAAAGAGTTGGCGGGGCTTATGATCACATAATTCGTGTACGATGCGGAGCTGGCAAAAGTATGGTTTGACGACGTGTTGTTAGTCCCGTCTCCCCAATACCAAGTAGCTGTTGCGCTTCCTTGGAGGGTCACCTGCATGTTGACATTCGATGACGTGCTTACAAAGTAGATTGGATTCGTGTTTGGCGGACCCGTCGTCGTGAACTCGTAATCCCAGCTTAGCCCCGCTAGTCCGTTGTTGGTGGATACGACATAAAAATGATATGAGGTGTTTGTTGTCAATCCACTGAGCAGAATCAGATGGTTGGTCAAATCGGCACTGTTATGATTGGATGAGCTGTAATTGGTCGTTGTGCCATAAAAAACCGTCGAATCCGAGAGGATGTCGGTCGTCCAGGAAATCTGAGCGGTGTTCGACCCGGGATTGCAGGCAACGGCACTGATTACGGGCGTGCCCGGAGGCTCGTAGGAATAAGCGTTCCAGGTTTTTCCCGTAAGGCTGTGCTTGGAGGTGAGGCCCTGGACATCGAGTGGCGTGTTGTTAGCGCCAGAAAAATCAACCGTGCCGTCCTGAACTCCTGTGCTGTCCAGATAGGCCAGCGCAGCGTCTTCCACGGTCACTAACAGGGCGCAGTTCTCTGCGGTGATTTTGTTTGGCCGGTTGGTGTTAAAGCCGCACCCGGTTACGTTCAGATTGGTCAGCAGCGGATTGCGGTCGATCTCGATATCCCAGAGCAGCGGCGACCCATGGAAGTCAGCCGTCGTGAAGTTGTTTGGGACGCCTGGTGCGTCGCCAAAGTTGGCAACCTGCACGGACGTCAAACTTGGGGAATTGGTCAAAATCAGGGCGCCACCCTGGCCAGCATCCCACAGCCATAGCTCACTCAGGTTTGTGAAGAGGGTTAAATTGACGTTGGTTGCAAGCGGGTTGTTGTGAGCACAGAGGTGCCACAACTGCGGGAAAGCGGCACCGAAGACGATATTACTGCATTTGTAATTCGAGGCGATCCGAATCTGCTCCAAATTGGTGTCACCCGTGAGGTCGAGCGTGCTCTGGATATTATTGGATTCTAGGCAGATCCGGGTGAGTTGCGGGCAGTTCGTGACGTTGGCGTGAAGCACGCCAGTGCACCACCAGCATTCGAGATCTTGGAGCGAAGGGAAGCCATGAACGTCCAGGTTGGTGAGCGGATTATACGATAGCAAGAGATTGGTGAGCGTGGGCGAATACCCATACACTGCCTCAATCTGCTGCTCGGACCAGGTCGCGTAGGTCGTGCTGTTGGAGGTGCCGCTGTCGGAGGCATCATACCCAAGGTCCAGGCTCGTGATTCCGGCTGGCAAGAGGATATAGTTCGAGAAAACTGCAACCAGCCCGTTTGAGGAGCCGTTGATCATGGCGGAGACCTCGATTTGGCCCTCCAAATTGGTGTGCGAAGGCGCGACAACGAGTAGAATCTGCCCATTGGTGCTCGGGTGGTTGGTGAAAAACGAGAAACTCCATTCCCGCGCGTCAAAGAAAAAGACGCTATTCGTTCCGAGTGCGACCTGGATCGGCGTGACGTTGGTGCCAAGGGCGCCTAGCCACAGGCCAAAGGACAGCCAGTTGGAGAGCGGCACGTTCGCCGCAGGCGAGCCGATGATCTCATACGGTACGCCAGGAGCAGAGTTTGACAATAGCAGCCAGGTTTCGGCGTTGGTGAAGCGCGGCTGGAGGTACAGGCAGAGATTGGTTCCAAACACAGGGGGCGGGTCGGGCGGTCCCGGAGTATTGGTTCCACCGCCGGGGCCGGGGCTGCCGCCGTGGAAAGGCCAG
>Ga0209517_10007963_pt1 | contig 12524 bp, 17 predicted proteins | sample PeaSoiMetSII2010_FD_187695 | JGI IMG/M metagenome (GOLD analysis project Ga0209517, IMG submission 187695) | Peat soil microbial communities from Weissenstadt, Germany - SII-2010 (SPAdes) (version 2) | ecosystem: Environmental > Terrestrial > Soil > Wetlands > Peat | place: Germany...
GCCGCCTGCCGGATGCTCATGCCGTCGACCTGCACGGCTCGTCTTACGCGTGCATACACTTCCACCTTGTACACCTCCTCAGGTGCTCACAAAACACAACTACGCTGTAATGTTCTGGAACTAGAGTGGGGTGGTCTACTTTTGGACCGCCACAAACCGCCGCTCACGCGGCGCTTCGTGGTCTATTATTGCTCCGCCGTTTATAGTCTGAGCCGCTCCGATCGTGCGCCGACCAGCGAAGGACGTCTAGTTGACGTCAAGAACAGAGGGCGCCTCTCGAATGCTTTCATCCCCCGCGCGATTTCCAATAATAACGAAAGGGGCCCCTGCAGTTCTCCGCTTTCATCCAGCCAATGCTGGACATTAGACAAGAGTAAAAGCCTTCCATCTTTGGCAAGAACTTCAATCGAAAGGCGCACGTCGGACTCCAGTTGTTTCTGATCCATGCCGACCGGGAGAATTTCATGTCGCGCCAAAGCACTCAACTCCAGCGCTAGCTCCACGAGCCCCGTGCCCTGGGTTACGTCGATGTGCGCGATTTCTGCGCCTTCAAAAATGCGTTTCAGTGCTTCATCGATTAGCGAGGTCTTTCCCACTCCGGTGAATCCAAAAGCCCAAACGGAATGGAACTCTGGGTCGTCTACAGCTGCCTCCAAACGACCGATTTCGTCGTGGCGGTTCACAAAGCGCGATCTGGCGGACCGCGTGGGCTCCCGTAGTAGCGGCAAGAGCTTCTGCAGAATATCCGCTGCGGGAGAGGCCGAACCCACTACAGAAAAAACATGGAATGGTTGCAAATAGAGTGGCAGAGTTGTGGCGTCGAGCATCACTACCCGCAAGCGTATAGCCTTCTTCCGGAGAGCTTGAATGAAGGCCATGTTGACCTCAAGACGGACCCATTCACTTTGCGCTGCAGCGGCACTCCAGAAGAGAACGAAGTCAGTTGCTGACGCGATCCCGTCAGCGATCCTTTCGAGGAATAGCGCACCCCATTCAATTTCAGCGCGGTCAAGCCATGTTGAGTCCTTTTCAAGACCCTCATAGACTGTGACCACGATCGTCTTGTCCACAGAGGAGTGGCTTAGAAATGCGCGCATACCCTATATTGTATTTCCGTAATCGCGCGCCGTCCCCGGTCCCCCGCCCGTGCTTCTCACCCCCACTTTTTTTCGCGAGATCGCGAGGCTCGCGCCCCCATGCGCGCCGCGACCGGCCTTGAACAATTGGCGCGCGGCCACCACCGCCACTGCGACCGCGCGCCCCGCCCCGGCCCTCGGCAGTCTGCATAAATCAAATTAATAGCTACATTAATCAAAACAACGAGGTGTAGGAATTTTCCCGTCCCCAATAGCTATCCCCGTCAAATCAGTGAGGGGTAGGATGTGGCAACGGGAAAAACGGCTCCACCTCTCGTGTTCATTAATTGTTTTTATTTTTTCTTTACGGAATATTAATTCTAGTTATGCAGACTTTGGAGGGCAGAGGGCCGGTCGCCGCGCGCAATCGCGGGGGCGGTGGTGGTGGTCGTGGGCTGATTGTTCAGGGCCGGGCACCAGGGGGCGCGCGTGGGGCCGCCGCATCGCGGCCCGGTGCTGCAGTCCAGTCGCAGGTCATGGTTCAGCGCCGAGGCACGCGTGATAGGGCTTGATCTCGACTTCGTTAGCGTTGGGCCATCCAGTCCAGAAGCGACAATAACTCCGGGATATTTTTAGGTCGTCTCTCTCGGAGTATTCTGACGAACTCCGTCTTTCGCGACAACCTTCCCGGATCGATCTCCTGTATCGCAGAGGCCGCCAGTTTCTCCATTTCAGCATTATGGTCCTCGTTACTCGAGGCCCCTACTAACGTCATTCGAAACGCCCCGATACCGACGAGGATAGCGGTGTGCTTGTCGATGTCTGTCGTCCCGTAGTGCCTGAGCACCCCCCCGATCAACTCGTCAAAGTGTTGGCTCCCGGCCGTTGAGGGATAACCATCCTGCGCAAGGAGGCTGAGGATCTCACTCTGGAGACCTGGGCGTGCGGCCTGAGCTTCAGGGATATCCGAGCTGTCAATGAACTCGAAGCGACCTAGTTGCCATCCGAGTGAAAGGCCGAAACGCAGCTTGCTCCTATCGATCGTCGGAAAGAGTTTGGCCCCTGCCGGAGAGGGCTGAGGTTTGACAGAACCCGTCTGTGAGCCAATTGGTTTTGCCTCGTGGGATGCAGTTTCCATGAATGCCATCTTGAGAGCGCGATAGGCAGTGCTATTGACATTAACTGGTTTAACGATATCGATGTGGCTTGCATCAATAGGATCGAGTCGCTCGGTGCAGAGATTCGTGGCACTTTGCCGCTCCACGATGATCTGTCCCAGTATGGCCTGGGTTTCGTACGCGCAATAGGATCTCAATTTAAGGTTTGCGGCCAGCCAGTTGCTCTGCAAAGGTCCCAGGTAGCTGTCTGCGTCCATCGGATACATCTGTCCAAATTGTGGATTCCTGCTCACGAGTTTCGCCAACGCTGCATATGGACTTCCCGTAGTCGGTGTTGCAAAGAAATAGAGAAATCGAATTTTTGCTACCACTTGGGATTGGTATTTGAGTAGAAATGCACGAGTGACCAGTCCGCCCATGCTGTGGGATACAAACGTCAGCTGTTTATATTGCATTACTCCGTCTGTGCTTAGCACAAGTCGAAGATTCTCGGCCAGTTCATCAATGGAAAAAGTCTTTCCAAACTTGGTCGAGGGATAGCCAAATACGTAGATATCCTGCCCATCGAACGTGTTGTCGCCGGTGAGCAGAGCAGGCCAATAGGCGTTGCCGTTAGACCAGGTTGCTCGTGCATCACCTAGAACACCGTGAACGAATACAATCACACCGTTTGCCTTGGCATCGCCAAGTCGCCGAATCCATGGCAACTGAGACGCAGAGCCGCTAGGCTGCAGTGCTACGAAGTCGCCCCGCGCGCTCGCTGGAATGCTCAACGCATGCGCGTCAGTGGGTTGCCAAAGTGCCCAATTCCACAGGAAGAGAATACATACGGATGATGCTGCGCACCTAAGAAATATATTAATTCTCATCGTTGCCTCCCGCTGCGCTGTCAGTAGAATCTCATCCCATCACCACGAGATGCCTACTTGCGCGCCACGTCCACCGAGCAGTTGACTTCCTGTCCCCAGTCCGCTGGGGTGTGTTGGCCAAGGCCTACCGGGGAGGGTTCTCGTCACAATTGGCGGGAGTCCAGCGCACGGAATATACGCAAAAACCCCAAGCCGGGAATAAAAAATGATGCCGGCCTCGGAGCCGATTATTTCCTGTGTGGAAGATAGGACGGTTCCGCGCGGAACACAATAGTGTCTTCGTAGTAGTAGTTCCTATACCTCACGACACAGATAACAATAGCGCAGGCTGGGCACGAGCACTAAAAAAAGGGTGGGATTGTTCCCGCCCTGGCAGACTAGGCGAAGCTCACGACCGGGTGCTCTGCGTGGAGCCGTGCCCCGCAATCGCCGCAGAGCTTCGAAGCGCCGCCCCTCAGCCGCTTCTTCTCCGCAGAAAACCCGAAGGCACCTGCCGCACTGCCAAAGCCCCCCCGCGCGGTGCTCCTTATGACCACAGCTCTCACACTGCTGCTGATTTGGGCTTGTCGGGGCCGGGCAATGCCTTGGAGGTCGCCGAGCTTTGGCGACCGCAAGTATCATGGTGGAGCGAGTAGTCGGACGACCGAACGTGTTTTGTACAAACTGCGGCTTGGAGATGATAGTCGATTGTGCAGCCTGTCCGCGTTGTGGGCAAGGTGCGGCCCGAACCGGTGTAAGCCCGAAGAAAATGGGATTCATTCTGCTGCAAGGGCTACTCCACCTTGTCGATTCAAACAAAGCACGAGACAACGAAACAATCAACGCCCTCCTGAAAGAGAATGTCCCACAACAAAAAGCAGGCATCTACGAGGAAATCCAGTATCTACGAATTTACGGGATCGATTTTGGCGCGTTCACGGTTTGGAGTGCGACTCCACTCTATGATGCTGTAATCGATTCATTTTACAGTTTCTTACGCAAGGCTGAAACCGATGGTATAGTGCCTCCTGGGACGCTCCAAGAATACAGAACACGTCAGGTGGCATACATGGCGGCTCTGCGGGCGGCAACCAGCGCATCTAAGAAGAACACACTTTTCGTGGGTATCGGCGGCACGTTTGCCTAGATGTGCGGGTTAGACCAGAATGCCGCCGCAGCCGGTTTGGGGTTAATAGTATTTACTGGTCCGCCTTCAGCGCTACCTCATAACGGAGAATGCTGTCTTTGGGAATACCGATGCTGTACAGGCCCGCGCCGATCGCGCTCAGCCCCACCCACGACCACCGCTCCCTCCAAGGCCGCTACGATCCAGGCAACAACGGGACCCGCCACCAACACGGGCCCAGTCCGACTTCGTTGCCGATCTGCCAGTATTTGACGCCGTACGGTTCGGCATGGCCGTTACGCACGCGCATTGACCCCCACCGGGTGTTTGCGGCGCCGTTCAAGTACTCCACTTCGGCCGCAGCATCGGCCGGGGACTTCCCCGTCCAACGAACGCAGATCAAGGGCTCGGCGCCAACGTGACGGCAGAGCTGAACAAACTCATCCAGGCCAACGAAGTTCAGCTCGAGGCCGCCCCAGTATGTTGTGAACGGTACGCGGGAGTCCCAGCCGCCGATGGTTTGCTCCCATTCGTAGCCTTCCACCGATGTGCCTCCGAACCGGATCACTCCAGGTTGGAGCTGCCGCAGCGCTTCCACGACATCCGGCCGCCAAAGTCCGAGAACGGCGTCGTCGCCGATCAGGTAAATCCGGTCGAGCCAGACGGTTCCAGGCCCTTCGAACTCGAGGGCTAGCGTCGCGTCCGGTGAGCTTCGGGCCGCGCCCAGCATGACTTCGACTGACTCCCACGACGAATCGAGGCTGCCGAGCAGGGCTTGCGCAATTGAACCTTCAGAATCGCGGAGCATAGCCCGCCCGCGAATTTCACCGGTGCCTTTCGCGTGTAATCGAAGCCGGTAATGAATGCCCGCTTTCAGGTAGTAGCCGTCCTGCGCTATGCCGGCGCTCACCGTGGCAAGCGGGATTACGATCTTCTGGGAGCGCTTACCGTTGAACGGGTCGCGGGTTTCGTAGGAATACTCGGCCACATGGACCGCGCCATCGGGATACCAGGGTCGATGGGTATGATCAATCTGGCCTTTGAAGGAATACTTGTAGGGCGGCTCTTCTTCGATCGGGTCATGCCAGCGGTCGTTCGGTTGAAAGGGCATGTGTTGAGCAGTGATCCTTCCAAATATCTCGGGACCGCCCGACTGATTCTCGACGACCCATACCTGCGCCCCGCGTTTCCAGCAGTAGGCGCTCTCCGGTTGGCCGTAATTGCCGTTATCAGGGCGGAGATCGATCTTAGCCGTATTGTTCGGGGGGTCGATGCCCATGCCGACCCGGTTTACTGGCCTATGGAACAAAAAACCTGCGCCCACTACGTCGGGCTCGTTAGGGTCTGCATCCCACTCGAATTCGGCTGTCAGATGCCAGGTCCAGTTCCTCGTCTCGATTCTCAAAACGCCAGCCGTAGAAAGATGAGCCATCGGGTTCGTGCCAAGTTACCGGATCGAAAAACGAGTGAAAATTGAGGTTCGGATGTACTCGATAGTCGCTCCAACCGATATTGCGGTCGTATGCCTGCACCACGGGAGAAGGATTCTTAGGATCTGGATTCCAGTTTCTTGGCTTCTTGCCTTTCGCGACGCGCTGTAAGCAATATCCTCGACTGCGTGAAGCGCTCGCTGACTACATGCAGGAGGATCCCAACGATGAACGGATATATCCCCACGATCGGCGCGTCGTCGAAGTCATGGATGCGGCACACGGAGCTACGGAGCTGGAAGTGATTGAGTGCCTTCGATATCTTCGCGAGGGGCGCGGGCTGTTGCCGGCAACGAAGTGTGGTCCTCGGCACTTCTCCTGGTTCCCAACGGTCGTTGGCGACTACTTTTCCAAGAAGCGCCAACGCAGCCCGGCAGGGGTCGAGTCCAGCACTTCATGCCGCCCAGGATGGGACCAAGGCGGCCTGAGTCGCGCTGTCTTTGAATCGATGACTGAAGCCATAGAAGTGCCTGATCCACGGGGGAGGCATGATGTGTAAACCGCCAAGAAAGGAAAAGCCGCCGAGGCGGAATCCCGGCGGCCAATGCAAGTCCGGTCGGTGGCGATCAGCCCTTGACGGAGTAGGTGCGATTCCCGTCCTCGCCTTTGGTCGATTCGACCTTGCGACCCATCTTCTTTCCAATTGTTCCCGAGAGGAACCCGCGGACCGAATGCGGCAACCAGCCCGTTGCCTTCATCAACTCCTTCATCGTGGTGCCACCCGGCCGTTTGAGGAGATCAATTACCTGCTCTGTTTTGCTCCCCTCGCGTGGGCCGTCAGCGTTCGCCGGCTTGGCTTTCTTGGGCGCTTTGGCGGCCTTTTTGGCCGGGGTCGCCTTCTTCCCCGCCTTGGCCTTGGACGGCGCCACACGGGGCTTCTGTGCGCGAGCGCTGGCCTTCGTGGTGGCTTTCGGCTCCTGGGCAGTCGTAGCGGCCGGGGCTGTTTCCTGGATTTCCGTAATCGATGTCGTCATTTCGTATGCTCCTTTCGCGGTGATTACCGCGGTCACGACATCCATCACTCTGTGGGCGCACACAAGCAAGGCAATTCTGCGGTGTTGTCGCGAAGGCGATGGGACGGCGATGATCCCGGTCTGTCAGTAGGTGTCAGTTAATGTCAGGGTTTTGCGAAAACCTGGGGCGCAGCGTCTTGAATCATACGGTCAAAGCGATCGAACATGAGGACCTCGAACCGAGATTGGCCGAGCTGGAACGAGCGGCCGATGCCTCCAAGGAGGGACGGCGCTAGTCATGAAGGCCACGCTGAAGCGGCGCGTGGAACGGCTGGAAGAACGCTCGGGTGCCGGCAATAAGCCGCGAAAGGTTCAGCGCATCGTGGTGAGATGCATGGACCGCGAGCCGGGCTTAGAGAACGCGGAGTGCCATCGTGAGAGGGTTGAGGCAGCGCGAAGGCGCGTTACCGAGTCTGACGTGCCGGACGGACGCGTGCGCAACGCCGTTGAGCGGGAGCGTGAGGACGTCTCCGGTCTGAGTATGGAGCAAATCCTTCTCCGCGGACGAGAGAGGGCAGGGCCAGTGGCCGAATAGACACCGATAATACTTATTAACGCCGTTCAATTCCCGCGATGAACGCAGGCAGAGCAGCAGAATCTCCTGTGAGCCGCGGCCGGTAAAATCGCCGCCGCAGATTTCTTTGAGGCGCGCCAGCATCCCATAATCGCTGCTTCGGAACTCGACTACGGTCGTGTCGGTGTCATCCACCTTCCCGCGCACCGACCGGTCGAGAGTCTTCCACGATTTTCCGGCCTTGACCGCGGCCTGCACCGCCTGCACGTCGTCGTGGGACACCACTGGCCCCACTTCCGGCGGCAGCACACTCGCCGATTCCACAGTGAGTTCGAACGGATCGGCCGCGCGCGTCGGCTTGGCGTTCCCCCCTTCTTGCGGCTCCGTCTCGCTCCACTCGCGGTTGATAACTATCCAATAATCGCAGTTGATGATGGTGAACAGGTCGCCCTTCACCTTCACATCAAAGGGCTCAGCCAAGGTCTTTTCAGGCGACCATCGATGCCGGCCAGCGAATCGAGTTCCAAGCTCTTGGCCCAGGAGACCGGGATCATACCGGTCGGCGTTTCCGGCTTGGCCGGCGGTTTGGTTTCCGCAGCCGACGGCGCGGGTTACGTGTTGCTACAGCCGGCCAGCAGCAAGGCCGCGACAGTCAGTAATCGAACGGGCAAAAGACTCGTCATGATTTCGGGGCCGCCATTGAAGGTCATTTAGGGGAGCTTGCTGTGTTGGAAGAATCCACTGATCCAGTTCCAGGCAATCGGGATAAAAAGGCAGAGACCGATGATAGTTGAAAAAATCACGGTATAGAGATACGGCTCCATGCCAGCCTGGGGATCTTTCTCCAGAACAAACGACGGATTGGCGACATTGAGGCCATGTTTCTTGCAGATGAACAGGGCCGGTCCTGTAAGGGCGTTAGGGAGCAACACGCCGGTTTGGGAGACCATTACCGGCTCGAGGTGCGAAAAGGTATTCCGGAACGGGTGGATGAAATAAACCACCGGATCGCCCTGGCGCCAATTGGGCGCTACCACGGGAATGTAGGTCTCCAGAAAGGACGACCCTTTCAGGGATTCGGTATATTGCGACTTCAGGTTGGGCATCGCCATACCGGTCAGCTTGACGAATCTCGAACCTGGCGTCTTATTGTCCGCTAGGTTCAACGCCTCAAAGGCTACATTGCGCGGTGTCTTGCGGTAGCCGATGATTCCAGCGCCCACGCCCACTGCGATCAGCAGCACACTGCCGGCAAAGAGCCACCGGACAGAAGGATAGTCCAATGCTTTTCCGGGCGCCGTCCATGGTGCTTGAGCGGGCGCTGGTGCGGGCTTGGGCGCTTCGTTGAGTACGATCGGCGCAGGTGGCAGCAGATGTTTAACCGCAAACTGGGAGGGCCAGATCAAGGCGGCGACTGCCCCCCATGTAAGGATCATCGCTGGGAGCATGAGAAAGCTCGAGCTAACAGTGTAGGGGCCCTTGCCCTGCATCCATAGTTGCAAATACATGAGCCAGCGAAGAAGCCCGGCCTGGGCCACCCAGCAATAGAAAGGGTATCCGATGCCAAAGCACACCCCAGTTATTACCAGGATTCGGTTGCCGATCACTTGATTCATGGCGGTTGCGCTCCTCAAGAGCCAGTCTGCTTAGCGTCATTCCTGCTGGCCTGACGACCCTTGGAATCGTATGGTCCCCCACGGAACAGCGCTGGTCGGTTTTTGACTCACGGTCTCACCCTATCAAACTACCGCTACTGATGTTGCAACAGAACCATTTCATCGGGTGCTACGATTCGATAGGAGCATCGGCATGAATTTCAAAGTAGCGGCTGCGATCCTCTCTGCGATGGCCACCGGCGCATCCGCCATATCAGGCGCGCGCGGCGTCCACTGTCACTCTATCCAAAGGCGAGAGATCGGAAGAACTCGAGATCACGAACGTCACTTATGAAGTGACTCCCGCCTACGTTCCCGGCAGGCCCGGGACCGGGCGCCTGCTGCTGCGCCAGACCTGTACGACCAAGGCGATTCTGGACGAGCCGGAATGGGGATCCACCACGGTGCTGGAGTCCTGGCCGCTCGGCGCCAACCTCAGCCAGAAGCCGATCTACATCATCAAGGCTACCGGCCCGGGAGGTAGAACCGTGGACGGAGGTCTCTTCGTGATCGAACGCGGCACCGGCGAGGTGGAATGGTGCATCGCCAACCCGCAGATGGGACACAACGGCTCCGACGAAATAGAGGACCAGCCCAATTCCCGCCAAGATCCCTGTTGGGGGCGACCAGATTCCAACCGCTAGTCCAACCGCGCCAGCAAACTCACACCCAGCCAGCACCGGGAAATAATCCAATGGCACGCCGACGGTTTCGTGGATCACTTTAACCTGAAGCGGATGGTGCCGGATCTTGCCGATGCCGGAGTACCCCACCATAAGTGCGAACACGATAGTAATCACGAGGTACGCAGTCTGCATCTCGGTGACCTCCTGCCGTTACAATTCACCAAGTCCGGGTAGCAACGCTCGTAGTCGCCTTACCCCAGCTTCTTCCGTTCCGCACTCTTCAACCAAAAGCGTCAGACTTGAACCGAGGAGCCTGCCTGGATCGTTCTTATCCGGGATCACGGAAAAACGACGGAAGCCCGCTAATCTGCCCTCGACCTGAAACCGCCATAGGTCAGGTAAATACCAATAACGAGTGGCGCGACTGCGTACAGGTAGAAAAACTGTTGGTAGTGAAGCTGCCCGAGGAAAAATGCCGCTTCCAACTCCGGCGGCAGGAACAAAAACAGCAGGCTCTTGATCACCGTCAGCCAACCGACGATAGTGACGATCACGGCCAGCGCACTACCCGACCAGATATTATGCGCGAGAACCATCGCCAGCCCAGCGGGTAACATGATCACGCCGAGCATAAACATCATCGATGGGTTCTGAACAAGTGCCGTTACCATCTCCACGGTGGCTTGTTTGCGGGTGATCATGGATAGGGCGGTGAGGATGCAGTACAGCCCAATTAGCTTGCTGAGAAAAATAGTACGAGGTGACATGGTCCTCCAAATGAATCAAGGCCCACGGGGAACTGCCAGCAGTATACACCCAACTACCCCAACCGTTTCTTCCCCGCCCTCTTCACCTTCGCCCAGCGTTGCTTCATCATCAAAGCCATCCGTTTCCTGGCGGCAGGGGACATGATTCCATGCTTGCGCCGTGGCTTGGCTTCGCTGGGTACCGGTGTGGTGGCTTGCAGGGTGCTGCGCAATCTGGCGATGGCTTCGGTGATCTCGGCCTTGCGCTCCTCGTAGCCGATGAGGGCGTGGGAGAGAAGGGCGGTGCGGGTGTGGGTGGGCATAGAACGCATAGTAGCAAACAACTGGCCCTGCCAAATGAGAAAATGGAACGTGCGATGAACATCCGCGTGCCTCAGAGGCACCTGCGGCAATCACACGCGGATAAGCGCTACCGGAGCGAGCCGCCGGTTGAGGAGCCACATGTCCAAGCGGGATGTCATAAAGGAAATTGAATCCAAGCGAAAGCGACAGAAGCAGAAAGGCGTATTCCTCCCAAGGCGCCTTCTCGCGATTTATGACTCTTTTCATAAACTGGGAACGGACGAAAGGGAACTCAGCAAGTACTATCCGATCGGCCTTATCGCTTGTCTTGAGGGCTACATACGGTCGCAAATCTGTGCTCTCATTGACTCAGGTTCTCCGTACTGCGACAACTTGCTGCACTTGAACGGCGATCCTAACATCAAGATCGATCTTAGTACGGCAGTCAGCATTTACTATCAGCGCAAGATTACACTCGGAGAATTTATTTCACACCTTCTGCCCCTGACAGGTGTAGAGGGGATTAACAAATACATGTCGGCAGTCTTAGGATTCGATTTCCTAAGGTCTTTGGTTTCGGCGGTTCCCTATCGAATGGATAAGGCAACAGGACAACCAATACCAATAGGGGACATTATCAAGAATGTCGAGGAGACATTCCGTCTGAGGCATATTTTTGCTCACGAAGTCGCCGAAAACCAAGAACTAGATCCTGAACTGATAAAGCTTATCATTGACAGTGTGATGCAGTTCTTGACGGCAACGCACAACTTGGTTTGGCCTCTGCTGGACCCAGAAGCCCACCTCAGTAACGTAGAAGCGCAGAACAGGAGGGCAAAGCAACTACCAGTACTTAGATCGGAGATGCAGCGCTTACTTAGGGCAATAAGAGAGCGCTTGGGCGTGAACCAGGCAAAGCATCTGGACCGATCACAACGAGCGTGGAATAGCTATTTCAAAGAATTCAGGCTAGCGATGGTTGAGCCGTTCCTACAAGGAACGATATCCGGATTCATTCACATCGACGCGGAAATAGCTGCGCTCGAAGACCGCATTCATGATCTCAAGCGGTTTTGTTATTGGGTCGGAATAGCCGACGGCGGTCTTGAATCAGCCTTATGAGCAAGGTCGAACACTCCGCTACGCTATCGCAGATGAGCGTTACGGCGGTGCAGGATTTCTATCGGACGGCTTACATGTCGTGCCGGTTGGATGAGGGGCACTTCCCCAGCGCTCGGTCGATCCAGGAGCTTGTGCAGGCGTGGAAGCAGATGGGGCGGTGGAAGCAGCGGCTTACGCTTGTCGCGAGTGGCATGCTGCTACCAACGTACCGTATCTCAGACTCAGATTGCTCCATTAATAACATTTCGTACTTCAGCGACAAGGGCGGCCAGCAAGTCATGAAGACTGGAGACAGTATCCCCGTATGGGCCAGGAGAGTGACGGATTGTTATTGAAATTGTACCCTCGTATTCGTATTCGACGCCTGTTTTCGGCGGGTTCAAGGTGAAGAATGCAACTCCACGCAACCGGTTATGGGGGTCATGAGACAGTGAACAATTGGGACGCTGCCCATCAGTTGAGTCTTGAACTTAAACTTCCCCTGGGAGACATGTTGGAGCGCTACATTGAGCAGTCGGTGCTTGTCGGAATTGTCGAATTCGTTCAAAAGTCTGAGAAGGGGTGGCTTGCTCGAATGCGGTCGATTGTACGGCTGCACTCGCTCAATCCACGCCTGCGCTTTAGCGCTTAGAAGAGCGAGCCTTTGCGACCTTTGCCTCTCAAATAGTTCTGGCGTGCTGGTTATCGGGAACTGGAGCCTATCGGCGTTTGGCGGTGGGTTAGCTCCACTTTCCCGAATTGCAACAGCATAAACAGCAGTTGCGCTTGTCCCCTCGGCTGACACAAACAGTTAAGACACACCTCGCCGTTCGATGAAAATTCCTCGACCAGCAAACCGACTGTAGCGCATACTCGGTACCGGTTGGCGAAGCGGAGGCGGGCCATGC
>Ga0209517_10007964_pt1 | contig 12524 bp, 6 predicted proteins | sample PeaSoiMetSII2010_FD_187695 | JGI IMG/M metagenome (GOLD analysis project Ga0209517, IMG submission 187695) | Peat soil microbial communities from Weissenstadt, Germany - SII-2010 (SPAdes) (version 2) | ecosystem: Environmental > Terrestrial > Soil > Wetlands > Peat | place: Germany: Weissenstadt...
CCGAAGAAAGAGTAAATTCGAGCCCCTTATGTCCATTAAGCCCGCCAATCGGGCATTGTGAGCTAAAATGTTCGCATAAAATGGGTCTTCAAGCGAGTGTTCAATTCCTGCGGCTATCATCAAACTGCTAACAGTGTCAGGCATTACGGCATCATATATGGTCGGTGCGCCGTTAGACGCCCACACGAACCTCTCCAAGCCGTATCCTGTATCAACAATGGAATTTTCCATCTTTTGGTAATGCTCACCCTTTATTGCAATGCCCGAACTTGAGCGTTTCAAATCCATAAAAACGAGTGTGGCAAGTTCAAGCCCCCCAAGCAGTACCTCAAGTGCTGTTCCTGCGTTTCCCCCGCCGGCCCACGGGCTTTCCTTGTACGAGATGGCGCTAGGGTCTGCCCCCAGCTCTTGCAGCAGCACGTCACAGTACTTTATCGTTTCATTTTTCCAATAGATTTCACAATCGGGATAATTAAAGGCGTGATGCGCCATCATTTCGAAATTCGTCAGATGCCTACCACTTTTGCCAACTACGGTTATGTCATTGAGTCTGATACATGGTTGTGATATCGTCAGAGGATTTGCAGGAGGAGGCACAAGGCCTGAAGTCACAAGTGGTTGAAAATCATAGATTGAGGCGTTTACGAGAAGAACATCTTGCCTCCATCGAGCAATAACCGGATACGGAGCAATCCTCTTATGTCCGCGGTGCTCGAAGAATGAGAGGTAGAAGTCCCTCATCTCGTCAAGGCTACGCTTTTTAAGTACAGGCGAACCTATAAAAGAATATGGAGCACAGGGAGCGTCGCCGCAGGTCTCATCATAACCTCGGGACCAGAATTGACTGCCGCACTGTATGCATTCTTTCTTTTCAAAGTCGCCTGCTAGATACTCCTGAGCCCCTAAGCTCAACTGAATCTCTGACATTCACTTACACATCAACAAATTAAATTTGAAAGATAAAAAGACAGCAAAAGCCTCTTTCTTACAGTGAACTTGCTTAAGAAGTATTAAAAAGTTACGTTGGCTGGCAAACTACATCAAAGACAGTTAAGTGCTTTTTGAATGATTATACGCATATTAAGCTTAGTAACTACATCAACACACAATTTTTTAATGGTAAGATACCAAATCTATCAGTCCATAGAGGGACTACAATACGACTGCGCAAAACGATGTATAACGGGATGATTTTAAAACCATTTTATTCGATCGCAGAAAAAACTAGACTACATAAAGTTTATCACTTGGAGTGTACATTAGTCGAATGAAGAGTGATTATAGTGGATCTTGAAAACTTACGCCACGGCACAGATCTTCTCAAAAGAGGATTTGCCAAAATGCAAAAGGGGGGCGTCATAATGGACGTTACGACGCCGGAGCAGGCTGTAATTGCAGAGCAAGCTGGAGCGGTTGCGGTTATGGCGTTACACGCAGTTCCCGCCGATATCCGCAAAGCAGGCGGAGTAGCGCGGATGGCTGATCCGCTTGTTATCGCGGAGATCATCGAAGCCGTTTCAATACCTGTTATGGCAAAGGCAAGAATTGGACATTTCGTAGAGGCTGAAATCCTAGAAGCACTTGGGGTTGATATGGTTGATGAATCTGAAGTACTTACCCCGGCCGATGATCAATATCATATCGACAAGTTAAAGTTCACAACTCCTTTTATCTGTGGTGCGCGAGACCTCGGGGAGGCTTTGAGGAGGATTGACGAAGGGGCGGCCATGATCCGCACAAAAGGTGAGGCAGGAACCGGCGACGTGGCAGAAGCGGTGCGTCACATGCGCGCCATTATGAGCAAAATAAGAGAGCTTAAAGGAAAAACTAACCAAGAATTGACAACGGTCGCACGCGAAATTGAGGCTCCTCACGCGCTTGTCGTAGAGACTGCTGAACTACAGCGGTTGCCTGTCGTAAACTTTGCTGCAGGTGGAGTGGCAACTCCTGCTGATGCAGCCCTCATGATGAAGTTAGGAGCTGATGGGGTATTTGTAGGCTCTGGAATCTTCAAATCAGAGCTTCCAACAGTGATGGCAAAGGCGATTGTCGAAGCAGTACACAATTACGATGATCCAAAGGCTCTTGCCGAAATCTCCAAGGGTTTAGGATTACCCATGAAGGGACTTGCAGTAGGTCAGATACCAAAAGAAGAGATTCTACAAACGAGAGGCTGGTGACCGAACTTCATCCAACTAATTTCTTGTATTCAAAGCATCACAGCAGCTGCAGCTAGAATCAAATTCATAAAACTTTGCATTCCAGTATGTTGTTTTAGGAGATGTGCTACCATTTTCTGCTGCCAAAACTCTTCCATTGCTTTAAGCTGCAGTGATACACAAATTTGACGCGCGCCAGCAAGAGCTTTAAAAGTTTAAAAACGGAACTGAAAAGTACATAAAAAGTAAAACGACGATCTCTACCTCAATTGCGCATATTGATCCCATCTAGGATATAACCACCCACGAGAGCCCTTGGTATAATACACATATACATTATAAACTGACCATTTTGCATTGGCAGGAACACGCCCCTGCGAATACACGCTCACCGTTTTGCCGGCCCCCAAGTGCACCCATCCGAGACCTGCGTGTTTCACCGTATTATGCATAGTGCCACTGTCTGCGTAATGAAAACCTGTAATTATGCTGCCACCCTTACTATAATAAGGCGGCTTAGACGTCGGCGTGTACAGGGTCGCATACGGAGCAACCCATGTATCAGTGTTTCCATTATTCGTTACTTCCCATTGGAAATATTTTTGATGTTGAGGCGCTAACTGCACCGTGACTGCATATTCTGGGACTACTACTACCCCATCAAACCTATTAATGGTAAGTGACGATATCGGTTTGCCATCCAAGGCACGATAGTTATCAGCGAAGCTTGATGCGCCTATCGTGATATTGTCTGGCGTTGGATTCACAAATATCTTCGCCCGTGTATAGTCCCTCGCCCATATTCCAGGATAATTGCTGAGTTGGTAAGCCTGTCCTTTTGGCTTACCGAGTACGCACCCATACTCGCTAAACCATTGAGTTGACGTAGGTGCATAGAAGAAGTAACCATCGGAAAGAAGTGCAGACGTATAATAAAAGTGTCTAACGCTTCCATCAGGATTGTTTGCATAGAAAATGGAGAACTTCTTCTGAACGCTTGCAAATTGTGGCATTTCTATAGCGCTTTTCATCCAGCCCTTATATGAGACGTACCCCTCATCCATCCAACCATCATTTCTGTTTATGTAATCTTGCATAGAGCTATCCATTAAAGGAGACTGCCCATTATAGAACTGCAGTTTTCCAGGCATGCGCACCTGCTGATAAAACGCATTGAGCGCAGCGTGCCAGTTAGCAACTGATGTTGTGTTTGCATTCTGCCACACGTCAAAGCCACACGCGGGATCATTTACTCCATTATCAAGATACATCCCGTCAAAACCCTTGGTGGCGAGCGCTTCTCGACAGAGTCGTGCTGCCTCCCCCCTCCACCCTGACTGTGTAAGATCCATAACTTGCTGAGTTCCACTATAGGTGGTAATGACATTACCATTAGTGTCTTTCAGAAACCACTCTGGGTGATATTTAACAACTTTTTGAAATTCGCTGGTCGAATCTTCTGAGATACAACAAAACTCTGGATTAAAATATGCAAAGACCTTAGCGCTGGGGTTGTGTGCCTTTATCAGGGCTATATTTTGTCCTGATTCGGTATAATGGAGAGAGACAAAGCTAAATTTTGAAAGTTGCGCTGCGACGTCATCTTTAGAGCCCCGTTCGGCATTCCCGTTGTCATCTATATAATAGCCAATGTTGAAGTAATAAGGATTATTGTAGGTCACGAACGTGCGCGGCTGTACTAGTCCGGCATTCACCTGTGTACGGATTTGCCTGATGTTTGTTGTGTGAAAAGACGTATTATCAATTAAGGGCACTTCGATCTCGTTACCGAAAGAAGGAGACATAACTTTTAACTTGACTCTGCCCGAGTTAACCTCGTTTAAGAAGTCAGGTCCGACGGTAAAATTGATGCTCGTTGAAAATGACCCATCGTCTCTTACTGCGACATCTTTTTCAGATACCTTGCCGTGTTCTATTTTCTGAACTATTACTTGTGGCCCTCGATCTACCTTACCAGATACGCCCATTGAATCGATGACGACTTCTGAGAATTTGTTATTTCCTCCAACTGACTGGATGTTATGAATGATGGGATTGATTGTTATAGAGGAGTGACCTAGCCCAAAAACCCCTGGTGACGGGATTAACATCAATAATATGAGCAGTACTGAAAAGAGGGCTATAATTGATCCTTTTCGCTTTTTTTTCAGTGTAGCTCCTTCTATGTCGTCAAATATGTTCATTTACTACGCCCATATCCCTCTTTGGTAATCCTCGATTATTAGGTAGGTGACGTGTTGGAGCCTACCCAATTTAATCAGTTTATAGCTGCGTTATAAATAACTTTTGAAATTGTCCGCTTGCAGATATAAGTAAGAGCACTTCCTTCGAGCGGTATCGACTCGAAAAAATGAAAGATGCGCTAATTGGTAGAAAAGATTCAAACTGAAGCGGATTTTAGTAGAGCGTTTTGATAATCGAATAATTTTCTTCTTCACGTGTGAACGGGTAGACCTAGCATTAATGCAGAGAGAGTGAGCTACTCGATGAGAGTTATAAAATCATAGATACGCCTTTTTATCTCTTTTAAGATAATTTCGTAGTCCCTAACATCTATAGCCATGGGCACAAATTCCCCGAGCGATGCCATGCTCGACCACTGTAATGGAGTCGGAGCATTAAACTCTATGTAATCTGCATTTTCTGATTGTGCATCTAGAACAGCATTTTCTACGAGATAAACTGGTCTACTCTCAAATACAGGTACGTAGTACTCTTCGATTGTTGGATGAGATTCACCTTCCTTCTTGTAATTGAGATACATTTCTGCATCAATGAGGCGATAGTCGGGGAAGATGAGACTGTCAGTAACATCGACGATAGCTGAGTTTCTCCACTCGGGCGCGCCAAAAGACTCACGTTCCATCCATATGGCGTCGCTTTCTCTGTTTAAAGACCGTGCTATATCGATGCAACTTGCAAGTATGGAGCTTAATGCCACGTCGCTATCAAGGTTTTTCTTTACTTCGTAAATTTTAGCTGTTGTGGCTTCTTCATCCATCACCGTCTCATTCAAAGTTAGTGCGAAGTTTGGGGACAAATGAAAAAGTTCGTTGTGAAGGTTATCAGCTTGACTTTGATTCGCGTTAACAGTCGGGACATTTATATTTCCTTTTACTATTGTCGTCGTTTGGGGTGATCTAACTTTAAATTCCGTCCCAGGCTTTTCAATGAATTTTCCTGTCGCTGATATCTCGGCGTATGCATCACCCCGATAAGTTCCTCTGGAACTTGTGACTCCTGTACTTTTCTTTTTTTCGGAAAATTTTTCGCCGGTAATAAATGACTTAGTCAGTTTTCTGCGCCTTCTCCTTAGTGCAAATGCAATTGCAAGGAGGAACAGAATTACCACAACTGCAGCGACAAATACTATTACAAAATTAGAGCTTTGCAGTGATCCCAGTTGCAGAGCAAACATACTCTCACCATTTTTAAAACTATTGCCAACGCGATAAACTTACCTTCTAGCTTTTGATTGCTGAGTTCTTATATTTAAGAATAGCCTTTATGTTTTAAAATCGCAAATCGTCCTCGTAGCGGAACCTGCAAGTTCAGCAGTGTGCACTGAATAAAATAAGGGCGGATAGTTGACAATTAATAGACGATAGACGGTGTGACCGATTTCTCAGTTTCTATCTAATCAAGGTATGTCAATAACCATGTCGAAGCAATACCCATATAAATAACCGCATTGATATCTCCAAGGTTAGAATAGGACTTGCTAAAAAGATTAAACGAGGTTCAAAATTCGATACAAGGTCGTTCCTCAAAGCCAGCTTACAGAAGGTGACCAAAATAGCCGGTAAAATAAGCAAGTTTAAAAGATTGATAGACCACGTGCTATGCCCAAATCAACTACGTAGAAACTGACTGCGCTGCTCACAAATTACTTTTAGCAGGCCTGTGGTACATACTGACATTACAGGAGAAATTGACATAATAACGTACTTGAGAATGTTGTTAGAGTTAGGAACGAAAGCTTAATTTATGACCAAGAATGAAAATCACTTTACAGGATGACTAACGGCAGAGAGGGGGAAACATTTTTAGAATAAGAAAGTAACTTTAACAAGAAAGTTAGAGTTACAAAGATTAAAGTTCAGGAGGAAGAGAATGAGTCTTAAGGATACGCTCACATCAGCACTACTAGTTATAGCTATTATCGTTGTAATAGTTCTATTTTTGGGTCTAGGTTGGTTTATTGGCAGCCTGATCTTACCGTTGAGCTGGTTTATTATTGGCGCCATTATACAGACAATAATAGGGCTTATAATAATAGTAGTGATAATTGCAATAATTGGCTACATCGCTTTGAAGCTTATGTAAGTTAAGACTGAACTATTTAACTTTTCAATCTTAACGCAAATATTAAAAGCATGCGTATGGCTTAGTATAGGGTATGTATCCTCTCGTACTCCTATCATGACATCAGGATTAAGCATGGACCAAGGTAAAGTAAAGATCAAGCTAAATGGCGTATCGGAAACTCTGTTGGGTCTGTTATGGGGCCGGGCACAATTAAGCAAGGAATATAGCTCATTATTTTATGATGCTAAAGCTGTTGAACTCGTTGAAAAAATCGATTATGACTTTTCAACGAGTGATATGCCGTTTCAAGGTATTTTGTTAAATATCTCTCTTAAAGGCAATCTGCTGCCAGTATTTGGTCTAATTGCACTAATGGCAAAGCAATTCGACGATAAGATAAAAGCGTACATTGCAGAACACCCGCGCGCATCAGTGGTGAATATCGGTGCTGGACTTGATACGACATTTTACCGGGTCGATAACGGGACAATTCACTGGTATGACCTTGACCTTCCCGCTGTTATCGAGATCAGAAAGCAGTTACTCCCGGAACCTGACAGGACTACGTACATCGCAAAATCACTCCTGGATCCGAGCTGGTGCAAAGACATCAAGCATATCGAAGATGGGGTGTTTATGATAGCAGGCGGGGTATTACGTTATTTTGAGGAATTGGAGGTAAAACAGTTCTTTTCGTTGTTAGCAGATAATTTCCCGGGCGGTGAAATTGTATTCGATGTTATATCAAAATTGGATATTGACTGGGAATGGATTGACATGTTTTCGCCGGAACAACGGGACGTGGTGGGAGCAGCGTTGATGGAGGCGTTGAAGGACTGGTGGGAGAAAGCAGCGTTGATGGAGGCGTTGAAGGACGGGCGGGAGAGAGCAGCGTTGATGGAGGCGTTGAAGGACTGGTGGGAGAAAGCGCCACAGGACCAGAAAGATAAGGCGAATAATCTGATAGCCACGCTCAAGATTCCAACAAAGCCGAAAGGCAAGGAGTGGTCCGATATCGAAGCGTGGTGGAATGAGCTTAGTGCTAAGGAAATTGAGGAGGCATGGCACGACTTCAGAGGCTTCCGAAGGGGTTTTGGCATGTGGGCACTAGAAAACTTGAGTGAAATTGCAAAGTGGGATAACCGCTTTACCGTGATAGATCAATTCTCGTTTTACAAAAACATCTCACGGGACTCACTGAGCGCAGATATCCGAAGATTAATGGATTACAGTGATAAAAGTGGAAGGTCAAGTATTATTCACTTGCAGTTTGTTGCCAAAGAGACTTGCGATTAGGTAATACGAGAAAGTCACCTATTTGCTGTAATACTTAGGCTTTGGAACACATATATACTACACACCCTTCGACATTCTTTCACCATAATCGATGCGGACTGACGTAGATATCCAAAGGGTGCAATTGATATTAGGTCGCAGCGATCTCAACACCACGCACCGTATTTGCAGTCCTGGGACAACGACTTACGAGGCCTACAACAGAGTCACATTTTAAAAATAAATTGTTTTTCAATGTCACTATGGATTAATTTTATAATGTCCTAGCGCATTATTTTCTCCTTTTATTAAGTTGGAGGTGAAAACAGTGTTTCAGTTTACCCCCCTACTACCAGTAATTGCATTTACATTTCAGATTATCTTTTCTCACAAACAATCGTAATTAGATTTACTTTGAATTGGTTACCCCGTCATCATCTGACTTATAGTTGAAGGTATATCGTAAAGATATAGAGAGTTGGAAAGACTACGATAGCCAGTATGCATTAAAAAGGTTATTAACCTGTGCGATAAGATGGAAATGTTGATAGGATAAAGAGAACGGTAAAGGGTGACGGAAAAGTGGATACACGATCCTTAATTTTTCCATCACCTTACTACGCGCTCTTTTTAAATTGGCGGAGGCGGAGGGAGAATAGGAAAGGGCATAGAAAATATAGCTTTGATAACGGCAGTTGCCAAGCTTCCTGTATCCCTTATCCCCGCATATTGCAGCCATGCCGAAATGATAGATGAAATATTTGATACTGTGTCTGTCATTTTACTCACCTCTTTAATTTTAAAACGCATGAAGTAATAGTTCACTGGCAATAAAGATTGTGTTAATCTGATTCGTTACCGTAGTATAGTGAAGAAATACGGGAAGACGATCGGTGTCGACATTTCCCCCCACGCCTTTCGCAATAGCTTGTCATTCATAGTGAGAGACTGCATGAATCTCCGCCGGGTACAGCTGTTGTTTGGTCATCACAGCCTTAATATGACCCAAGTATATCTACAGTTTAAAGACCAGGATTTAAGGGAGATATACACAGAGATAGCATTAAAACAGTCTATCAAAACAGAAATTCAAACTTTACGGGTAGCGATTCGATCCGCTGACTCTCCTTTTATTTTTGTACACGATAAACTAACGTATTTAGTCGTGACAAAGGGGACAATGACGCACCATTATGGTAATATTGCCTCAGCAAATTCACCTAAGCCGCTTTATATAACGTATCCCAAAATATAGTATGGTGATTACATAAAGATAGATAACACCCAATGGTGTTTTTTTACTTCACATGTTTTTTGTATCCCTAAGAGTCCTCTCCCACCCATACTTGAGTATTTTCACGTCTAGTTTAAACGGCAATCCCTGCACAGCCTGCATGCGCTCAGGAGAGATCGGAACGGGGAGATTTGGCGGGAGTACTCTCATTTTTGACACCGCAAAGACTGAGCCCCACACATCTGTCATCCCAAGACTCTCAACAAATACCCCTTTTGCTGCTCCCTCTTTGTAGGCCTCCTCTCCTACGAACATGTTGAGGTCGAAGGGTTCATGTAAATACATATCAGCGGCGTAGTTCTCTTTAAGTGTCCACATAAGTTTCTCAACTTGAGTATTTGGCTCAATAACATTTAGCCCTATCACCCTCTTCGCCTCACGACGATTGATGAAGTGTGTGTGCGTATAAAGCTTTTCGGTCATGATCTCGACTATTTGAGAGACCTTAGCCTCGTTATGCTCGCCGCGCATATGAAACTTCAATAAATTGGTTGCAAGCATCCGGATTCTAGTATATTGCCGGTAAACGTTTCCAAGTGCTAATGGATGAACTTGCTTCGAAAGTTCATTAAATACATCGATAATATGATCTTGCTCAGTAATCTTTGCAGATTCCCTCGCAAGCGATAAATAAGCGGTGACATCCTCAACGCTTATTCCAAGGGGGATACCAGGATTCAACGGATCCCGCGGATTGAATTGATTTGCCGTTGTCGGGTCTACCGAACTCAAAGTTGCCGCTTTGCCCATTAAAATGTCATCGGCCCCGAGACAGATGAGCGTACCAGCGCTGTGACAATGATAGGGGATCAAAACTGAGAACTTGCTGCAGAACTCTCTGATATAGCTGACCATGGGCCACGGAACGTCTGCATCACCTCCGCGAGTATAAATGAACAAATCAACGTGATTCGTCTCTCCTATGCGATCCAAGTGATCATAGATAATCCTCAGATGCTCTTGGGATACTTGGCTTACCATTCCTGGAATGTTAGCATTTGTTGGCCTGTCTGCAGTTATGTAACAGATCACTTCACTGCCTCTTATATCTTGTAGTTCTTTTATTATTTCGAGCCTTTGACGTTGTAAATCCGATTTTTCATCAATTATGCTCATAATGAACACTGTTTTAAAATTTTATATCGCTATAGCATAGTTAATAAAATTTATTTGCATTTATACGTTCTGGATGATTTGCCCGGAAAGTATTCGTTTACACCTATCAACAAGACATGTCAGTGATGACGGCGTGCTAAGTGGCAGACTTCAAGTAGCAACTATATATCAAGACACTTTTGCCCTTCGTCCTTCGATATTGAGAAGTGAGCTTTGAGGTCAAAGAGTCGGGAGATAATGCTAACCTCATGCTGAAATCACAAAAAATGATTACAAAAGTCGTAACAATCATAGAACTATGCATTTTCGCTTAATAAATGAATATGCTAATGACGACACAGGGAAAATAAGCAGTTTGTTAACTCATTTTTAATGCAGTAACCGCTTAATCGCGCCAAAACCGTCGTGTAGCTGTGTAGTGGCGCTCGTATCGCAATATGTCCCGATAGAACCCCTCCTCATTAAGACGTGATTTTCTGATAACCTTCGAGGCATACTCCGGTCCGAGTCCTCTTGAAGCTAAGGCAATAACACCTTTCTTACCATGAGAGAGCACGAGGTTAGCATTCCTGTAGACGCGCTTTGTCCTTGCTTTTTCTTCAGCGGTCTTAATTTCCTCCGGTTTTTTCAACACGACGATTTCTCCATCCTCCCACGGCTTCAGAGCAGCAACGAACTTCGAGCCACATAGTGGGCATTCAGGATGTTCCGGTACGCTTCCCACATTTCTCTTTGATTCCCACTTTTTGCACGTGACGCAGAATAAAATAACCCGATCGTTCATGATCCTATTTTTTAGCGCTTGCAGTATTGACCTGTCGGCATTTTCCGGTACGAGCAATTCTCTCGCGCCAGAGTACCCAGCTGATCCAATCGGACTGACTTTTGATGTTACGACTGTTATATCCCCTGCTACCACTTGTGTGAACACCTCTCTCGCCCGCTGAACATCAAGCTTGTCGTGCAAAATCTCACGCACAGCCTCCCTATAGACTGGCGTATCCCTATAAATGTCAATTAACTTCGAGAGGTTTAAGCGGTCATAGTCGATGTTACGTTCAAGCACGCCAAACTTTCGTGCAATGTGCACGATTTTCCACTTCAAAAGCGTACTATTTCTCAACGTTATTTCAATTAAAGGCTCAATGAATTCCGGCTTCACATCATTGATCAACTGAACTATCGCCTTTGCACTCACAACGTTGGGAAGCTCAAGCTTGATTCGGTACGGATCGATCTCCATCGCTACACTTGAACCAAACCTCGCAGCGAGAAGCGACGTAATTACGCGCCCGACGGTCTCGTTCACTCTGTGCCCGAAACAAGCGTTAATCACTGCAGACTTACCGGTTGATTCTACGACCACTCTCTTGTCGGTCGGCAGGGGGAATCCCCTATGTCGTTCCATTAGGTGCACGACGACATTAGCCGTCACATCGTCAGTTTGGTAGCGTTTCAAGATCTCATTTGTGGCGCGCTCACAATCATCTGACAAATTGAACAACCATTCCCTGATACGCCCAACCTCAGTCGCTACCTCAAAGGGAACAGGGATTTGTTCGCCAATCCAACTCGGAATCTCCCCTGTTGTAGTTTCAACTGGCTCAACTTTTATCCTCTCTTCATCTATCTCGAGTATTCGCCACATCTCCCCCTTTATTATAAATACGGCCCCTGGAGACGCAAAATTAATAACGAACGACTCATCGAGAGCTCCGATAAACTTGCCGTTAACGGTGTCATAAATGGTATAGCGTTTCTCATCAGGGATCATCGATAGGTTTTCATAGCAATACCGCCTCGTTTTCCCCGTCCTCTTTATCGTGCCTCTATCACTACGAATTTCTACGTTCAAAAGTCGCTGATCTCGCAAAGTCTTGATGATGCTCGCGAGCTCTTCGAGAGTTATATCTTTGTAGGGGTACGCGTTCCTTGTAATTGCCAATGCCTTCTTAATTGAAATGTCGCCATTTAATGCCATAAAGCACAACTGATTGGCTAAGGCATCCATCGCACTGCTATGTATGTTTACAGGCTCAATGTCACTGCGCTTTGCCATATCAGTAATCACCCAAGATTCAAGTATGTCATCGGGGTATGTTGCGATAATCGTACCGCGCGACAGTTCACCTATACGGTGCCCCGCACGTCCAACTCGCTGGAGCAACCGCGTTATTTCGCGTGGGGACATGTATTGTATTACATGATCTACGTCTCCGATATCTATGCCCAACTCCATTGAGGAGGTGCAAATTAGTCCTCGTAAGACACCTGACTTAAAATCATTTTCGGCTTCAATTCTCGCCTCTCTTGAGAGTGATCCATGGTGTACTCCGATGTCAGTACCTCTG
>Ga0209517_10007965_pt1 | contig 12524 bp, 13 predicted proteins | sample PeaSoiMetSII2010_FD_187695 | JGI IMG/M metagenome (GOLD analysis project Ga0209517, IMG submission 187695) | Peat soil microbial communities from Weissenstadt, Germany - SII-2010 (SPAdes) (version 2) | ecosystem: Environmental > Terrestrial > Soil > Wetlands > Peat | place: Germany...
GCCGCCGTATTCCCCGGACTTCAACCCCATCGAAAAGTGTTGGTTCCAGGTCAAGCAAAGGTTGCGAGCTTGGAAGATCCGCCAACTGGAATTGCTGGAGCATGCCGTGGCCGCGGCCCTTACTGCGGTGAATTCAGAACACGCAACAGCCCATTTTCGCCACTGCGGCTATGGTCTATAAATACTCAGAAAATGGTCTAGGAGATTCGGAATTTGAAGCGGCGCGCGAATTTCTCAAACTACTCGCTGGAACCGGGGGTAAACTGGGACACGGTCGGGATTACGCGGGGGCAGAAATCTCGACGGCCGAAGTTCAATTCGCCGTCGGCACCGATGAAGAATACGAGTCTGACAAAGTGGAGTCTGCCCTGCGTAAGGAAGTTAGACCGCGCCTACTACGCCTTAGCGAGCAGGACGAGGAGGCGATCCGTAACGGCATGCCCAGTTACGTGTTACATGAATTGATATGGTGTGCTCGGAGAGTCGTTCAAGCACCTGCGGTAATATTTCAAGGTCTGCGACAGAGAGGAAGCCTGACAGCCGGCCGGGCGTACTGCGGTAGGCCCCGGAAGTCCTTTGACAACGATGGAAGAGCTTCGACAGCCCCGACGGGAATGGTCTATTGTGTTTACGTCGATCCGGAGGGCTTCGTGTTCGACTGGGACTGGGTTCCCGAGGATCAAAGTCGCGCGGGGTATCCTGAGGACTACCGCCTCAGGTTCGCGAACCCAATCGCTGAGCCCGCTGAAGCTGTCCTTCAGTTACCTGCCGATTTGACCTCATCCGAATTTCAGAAGAAAGCTTGGCACTCTCATCGCGGGGATTGTATGTTTTTCTATGCGTCTGACAGGCCGGCATACGCTAAGCGCGTCAACGAGGACTTGACGGAATACCGATCGTTTGGCTCAAACGACCTCGTTGGGTGCAAGATCAAGAATTTCTCAGAGTTGCTTTCGAGAGTGACGCGGCTGCAGCCCGCTGCGTCCGTCCGTGTTAGCGCGGTTCTTGCTGCTTCTTTGGTACGACAAATGGAGGACCACCAGCAGCGAGAAAAGAGTGTCTTTGTCAGATTGATTGCCGAGGCCGCGCTCAGAATGGACAACGAACAGCGTAATCAGTTTTTTGCTGACCTGGTTCGGGTGCACATTCGGCCAGAAGAGTTCGTCTCTCAGATTTGCGACATGGTTATACGGATTACCCAAGATCCTCAACACCCCGTGTTACAGTATGCTGACCATGCAGTCGCTTCGCGCCGAGCAATCGAAGAACCATATCTAAGCCTGATTGCAAAAGCCGGAGACTTGAGTCTCAGGCCGGCCGCCTGACCTTCATAGCCCTAGGTTGGCAGACTCTTCCGGCGAAAATAACGCCAGGAGATAGAGACGCCGATAATGCGGATTAACTGGGCTTTCCCAGACCTGCGGGGACGAGGCTAATTGCCCCAGACAGGGCAAGCAAGGATTTATCGTGCCGACAAAGGAGTTACTTGATCGCCAGAGTCACTCCTGTTTGGCTGTTCTGCCCGCCTACCTGAATCGTAATGGGCACGGCGCTGCCGGGCGCAACGCCCTGGGGAATTTTGATGTTCACCTGGAGCACTCCGGCGACCAACCCAGGAACGCCGCCCGCGTACTGCACCGGGGTGCTGACGCCGCCTACCGTTGCGGAAACCGGCTGCGCGACTGGCTGCGGGGCAGGCGAATCTCCGGGCTTCCCGTCTATCCCCGGCGGGTTTGTTTGTCCCTCGCCCGTCGCGTAGACGAAGACGAACGACCCCACGCTGGCAGGGTTGCTGGGCGAGTTGAGAGTTCCATCCTGATTGACAATGGCTCCCTGGCCGTAGCCCGAAGCATCGCTGGTGAAGATCCCAGGTTGGGTCGCGGCAACGGGAATCGTGACTGGATTCGAGCTTTGACCTTGGTAGGCGACCTGCACCTGCGTGGAAGTCTTACCAGCTACAGCGTAAGGGACCACGGCGCTCACCTGGCCGACCCACGTATAGATCATTGGGGCCGGTACGCCGTCAAACATCACCTGCGTTCCCGCCAGTGCCGTGGTGACGTATCCCCTTCCGTCAAGCTGAAGCGTTGCAATGGAGGCGGGGCCTAGATTTGCGCCAAAGATGGTCACGATCTCTCCGGGCGCAACGCCGCTCGCGTTGAAACTTGCCGCATTCACAATTCCGTTCGGCGCAATCGACACTGGTCCAGGATTGATCGTCACACTGAATTGCTTCGTGGCCGTCGCGTTCGCATTGTCGGTGATCTGGATCGCGAAGGCGTACACACCAGGTGCCGTAGGGACACCGCTCAACAGCCCGGTCAGAACACCACTCAGCGTGGACAACGAGATGCCGGGAGGCAGGCTGCCTCCGATGACAGTCCAACCCTTGTAGGGCGGCGTACCGCCCGTTGCCACCAATCCTTGCGAATAGGGCGTCCCGACTGTGCCGGTGGGCAGCAGCGATCCGGTCGTGATCGAAAGTGTCGGAGCGGCAATGGTGATCGTGAGAGCATTGGAAGCGCCGCCATCCGGGTTGACCACAGTCACGCTGGCGGTACCCGCATTCGCGATCAAGTTCGGCGGAACTGTCGCGCTCAACTGCGTACTGCTCACGTAACTGGTCCCCAACGGCGCTCCGTTCCACTGCACTGCCGCTCCGGTCAGAAAGCCGGCGCCGTTCACCACCAGGCTGAACCCGCTCCCTCCGGCGGTCACAGGGTTTGGACTCAGACTGGAAATGGTCGGCGTCGAAGCAGTGATTGTCAGCGTCAGGATCTGCGTGGCCGACGAGGAAGCACTATCGGTGACACGAAAGGTGAGGGTCGAGACACCAACGGTGGTAGGCGTCCCAGAGATGCTCACGGATGGCCCGTTGGAAGAATTGAAGTTCAAGCCCGGAGGCAAACTGCCGGTAACCGACCAGCTGTAAGGTGACTGTCCCCCGACCGCATTCACAGTAGCCGAGTAGGCTTGACCGGTCGTGCCGTTGGGCAGCGACGTGGTCGAGATGCTCAGGTTCGCAACGACGCTCAATGAGAACGTAAACTGATACAACCTGTTTGCGGAATCCTGCACGATCACTGTGATGGAATAAGATCCCGGCGAGTTGGTCGGCGTGCCGCTCAGCGTCCCGCTGCTGGCCCCGATAGTAAGTTCGTTTACTGCGTTAGCCCCAAGCGACCATGTATAAGGAGACTGGCCACCCTGTGCTGTCAGCGTTGTTGCGTACGCGTGGTTCTGGATCGCGACCGGAAGGGTGGTCTGCACGATACTCAACGCGTTGTTGACCACAGAGATCGTAAACGTCTTGGTCGCGGTGGGAGGCGAAGTGGTTGATACGCCCACGTCAGTCACCTGAACCGTGAACTGTTGCTGGGTCACGGCGGCGTTAGGCGTTCCACTGATGAATCCGGCGGCGGGCATTGAAAGTCCACTGGGCAACGCCCCGCTTGTTATCTGCCAGCTATAGCTTCCGGTCCCCCCGGTGGCCTGCAACTGTAAGCCGGAGCCTCCCTGATACGCTGACCCTACTGTCCCCGACGGAAGCGGCGAACTGGTCGTAATCGTGAGCCCCTGTGAGATGGTCAGGTTGAATTGCACCGCGTTGGAAGCCCGATTATTGGCGTCCAGGACCTGCACCGCGAACGTGTAGAGGCCGCCCGAGCGCCCCGCCAAATCCGATTGTGTTACCTGTGGCGACGAAAGCAGTCCATTCGAACTCAGCGAGAAGCTGCCCGGAAACGTGCTCGCCGCTGAGAATTCGATCCATCGCAAAGGCGGCACGCCGCCGCTGGCGATGAATTGGTAGGAGTACGGTTGACCCACGTAGGCGACCGGCAGAGTCTGACTGTTGATGCTCGGTGGGCCCAACGCCGTCACGGAGAGGCCGAATTGTTTCGTCGTCGTGTTATTTGGGTTCTGCGAATCGGTGGCCTGTACGGTAAAGTTCCAAGTGCCTTGATCTTTGGTTTGCGCGACTCCCGAACAGAAGGCGACGAGTGTATTGCTCAATGTGCCGACGCAAATCGTGCCGCCGCTCGAAGTGTTTGACTCATCCAGCACGAAATCGGGAGGCAATTGGCCACCAACCAGGGCCCACCGGGCGGCCCCAGCGGAACCTGTGGCGGCTAACTGTTCTGTGCCGCCACTTGGCAGGTAGGGGCTGCCCACTTGGCCGATTGGCAGAGGCGACGAGGTAACGATCTGAATTTGAGTCGAGGCGGCGCTGACCGTAAGCGTGACAGGGATGGTAGTCGAGTTGTTCGCGGTATCCACAACCGAGATGCTGCCGTTATATGTCCCGGTCGCCAGCCCCGGCAGGATTGTGGAGCTGATGCCCACTGAGATCGCCACATTGTTGTTCTCTACGCCGGTCGTGCTGGTTCCGCCGTTCACCAGAAGCCAATTGCCACCTGTCTGCGTGGATGCCGTCATCGTGTAGCTGAGGTTCGCGGGGGCCGTGATAAGGACGCTCGTGGCGTTCCCCGTAGCCGTGGTTGAGCCTGCAGCCGCCGTGAATTGAAAGTTGTTGGGGGTCGCGGTAATGTTCCCGCCGGGGTTGCCCGGAGTCACGTTGAGCGTGACTTGGATTTGGGCGGAGCCCGAGGTGGTTCCTTGGGCACAGTCGGTCAGGTTCACGGCCATGTTGGCATAACACACCGTCATGTAGGTATCGACTGTGGTGTTGGCGCTCAATCCGGTCGTGTCCACATTGACACTGAAGGTTGTACCGGTAGTCGTAGGGACATTGTTCAGTTGCACTTGGGTGCTGGAGCCATTAACCCACAACCAGCCGGGGTTAGGCGAGCCAACCGAGACCGCAATCGTAGACGGACCCTGGTTTGGAATGACCGTGAGGACCTGCTGAAAGGTCCCGGTTGTGTGCGACGTGTTCGCCGGCACGCTGAACGTAAGCGCCGTTACGTTCTGCTGGGTGCTGTTTAGTAGTGTGAGAGCCGGACCTGCGGGGTTGCCCGGAGTCACGTTGAGCGTGACTTGGATCTGGGCGGAATTCGCGTTGGTGCCTTGGGCACAGTTGGTCAGGTTCACGGCCATGTTGGCATAACACACCGTGATGTATGTATTGACGGTGGTGTTGGCGCTCAATCCGGTGGTGTCCACGTTGACATTGAAGGATGTACCGGTAATCGTCGGGACATTGTTTAGTTGCACTTGGGTGCTGGAGCCACCAACCCACATCCAGCCGGGGTTAGGCGAGCCAACCGAGACCGCAATCGTAGACGGACCCTGGTTTGGAATGACTGTCAGAACCTGCTGGAACGTCGTAGTTGTGTGCGACGTGTTCGCCGGCACGCTGAACGTAAGCGCCGTTACGTTCACCTGGCTGCTGTTTTGTAGCGTGATAGCCTGACCCGCGGCCGTGTCGGCAAGACACAGAAACACGGCCAAGACGCACGGCAACGGGAGCGTTGCAATCTTGAACCAACGCACGTCCGCTCCTTTCCGCTACCCCAGGGATTCACGACGCTTCAGACTTATCAGTATATTCCCAAGTTTGGCGAATCCCGAAGTAGCGCCGATGTGGGATAAACCCCGGCCCGAAGCTCATCAGGGTGAATCCATTCTGAGGACGTTCCTGCGAACGACTAGTAGCCTCGTGCTCTTGCCACTAGCTTGATCGCATCAGTCGATACACGCCTTCTGCCCGACGCACCGCCGGACAGGGGCTCGTTCTTGGCTCAAAGAGTTCGGGTGCGCTAGGCGGAAACTGTCAATTTGATCGCGTCATTCGGCGCGTGCACAAGATCCTGCTTCGTGCCTAGGTAACGCTCTGTCGTCTGGACCGACGCATGGCCGAGGAGCAATTGGATCTGCTCCAGCTCTCCGACGGCGGCGCGGCAGAACTTCGCGCAGATCATTCGCAGGTCACGCGGCGCGCCGCCGTGAACGCCGGCGCCCGCCGCGTCGTGCCGGAGCTGCCGGACGATCTTTCAGCGATGTTTTATGTGGTTGGCGGCGGCGGCGGTGGCGGCTCGCGGCGTTCCACCACGAGGGTGCACTTGGTGACGATGCCCGCTATGGCGCTCACAGCTGCCAATACGGGGGCGGCGATTACGCCGATAGCGGCTAGAGTGACGGGAATCTCTACGAGGGTGTGTCCCTGCTCGTTCTTAATGATGACGCGCTGGACATTCCCTTCGTTAATCAGTTCTTTAACCTTCTCCACCAGGTTGGCGCCCATCACCTGGATTTCTTCCACGACTTGTTGGAAGTTCAAATTCATCTCTCTCCTCAGCTTACGCTCACATCACGCTGGATGTTCCCCGAAAGATGGGGGATTGCCAAGGAGGAATAAATGCGAATCGGATCATCCATCTCCGATTCGAGCTACCGTTAGGAAAAGGCGAGCATGTTGAGCAAGTCGTTGGGGCCCGGCTATGGCTTGGTTGACGGCCGCTCGGACGCCGCGACGCCCCTATACTGCCACTCTGAGCCTGATCGCGTCATTGGGCGCATGGACTAGATCCTGCCTGGTCCCGAGGTAGCGCTCCGTCGTTTGCACTGAAGCGTGCCCGAGCAGCAACTGGATTTGTTCAAGCTCACCGCCAGCCGCGCGGCACAGTTTCGCGCACGTACGCCGCAAATCATGGGGCGCGAGGCCGGGAACACCGACTTCCGCCGCGTAGTGCCGGAGCATCTGCCAGACGACCTTTTCGCCCAGCCGCTCGCCGGTAACAGAGCCAGCTCGGTTCACGGGGCGGAATACGTAGCCAGCGACCAGGTCCGCCGGGACGGTCCAGGCATCGACGGCCACTTTCACCCACGTCGGCATCGGAGCGGTGCGCACGCGACCATGCTTCCCGACGAGGTCGACGATGCACCACCGGCCATCACGCTGCTGGACGTGGGCGAACGTGAGCGCTGCCACTTCGGATCGTCGGAGCCCGCAGCCCAGTAAAACGGCGAGGATGGCGCGGTCGCGCAAGCCCCGAACCGTTGTGACATCTGGCGCGTTGAGAAGACCCTGGGCCTGCCGAACGGACAGCCAATTTCCCACGCGGATGCCCACAGACTTGGCGCTCTTCACCCGGCTGATGCCGGCGGCCAACTCGGGAGCCAGCAGCCCGTTATCAGCCGCCTCCGCGGCCAGCTTGCGAATCGCCGACATGCGAATAATGATCGACGACGAGCCAAGGCCGCGGGCCTCCAGGGATACGCGCCACGCGCTCACGGTGGCTTTAGTGAAGCCGGGCCGGGGTGCCTGCTGGAACCAGGCCAGGAACTCGTTCAGGGCCATGTTGTACACCCGTTTCGTGATCGGCGAGGAGACGCTGTCGAGCACGAGCGCCTTCAGTTTCTCCCAGTGGGCAAGCTTTTCCACCAGCATCAAATCGTTCATGTAAGGTCCTTTTAATGGGCATTAACGGCCACCTGAACATTACCTCTGAACGCGGACGACATCAAGCAAAACGAAGCCACTGGAAGTCGATATTTGCCGTATTGTCGCGGTTTGCTCCGCGAATGCCGGGCGGCGGAACCTAATGATTCGATGCCGACCGCCCAAAGCCGTCCCGTCCTCAGCTCAGATCACCAGGCTATTCGATCTTTAGCGCACCAGAGGGCATCATGATCCTTAAGAACACGCCTCAGTTGGTTGTAGCCCAGCGCGGGTCGTAGTCCGCGATTTAGATTTGGGCGGGCAAGCTAACGCAGAGAGATGACGTAGTTGAGGTGCTCGCCTCTAAAGTCGGCGGCAATTTCCCAGCAGCCGCCTGAGGGAAGATCGAGGCCGGTCATCATGGCGACTTCGTCCGGCGCGTCGGCACTGAAATGCCCGACCATGCTTGCCGCGATGCGTGAAAACGATCGGCGCGGACGGGGCGTCGAACCGGCGCGCCACGACGATCAGGTCATTGGTTTCGTCGGTATGATGCCAGTTCAGGCCAGGATGCCAGTAGATGAGTTTGAAAGCGTATGGCGGCCCCTCAGGACGGCTCGGATCCAGGTCGTAGGTATAGACAAACGTCCACAGCGATTCGGATCCGAGGAGAAATCCGCCGGAAAGCGAGCTGGAATTGTAGGGTGCGGGCGGCACGAACGCCGGAGCGGGTGCTTTGGTAACCGGGCAGCTATCGGCTGGAAAAGCGGGCAGAGCAAACGCGACCAGAGTGAGCACGAGAGCGCGCATACTTCGATAGTACGACGATTTAATTCAACGCAGAAATCACTGCCACCTCGAATGTCGATTGGTACAGACCAAACCGAGACCAAGTTCAGACGAACCAGCAGTTGAAATCCTTTAATCTGCCAAAGGTAATCTCCTGCAAGGTCACTCCGTTTCGCTGCCGCGCCACGTTCGCGAGGCTTCTACGTGTTGAGGCGGGGACAGGACGTGCCGTCCTTTCCGCTTGCGGCGCTCTACCTCCGCTGCGCTTCGGATAGTTTTTCCTAGACGAAACCGAACACTTCTTGCAAAATTGAAAAGCCAGCGTCGCTACGCTCCGATGGTGTTCGGGTTCATCCCGGAATGCCGTTCGGCTTCGCCGGAATCCTCAACTTCGTCGGGTAACGCCCAACGTGGAGAAGTGGCTGAAGCGGAATGGGGTGCGGTTGGCGTTGCAAGCGCAGATAAGGCAAAAGAATAGGGCCGCGTTAAGCGGCATTATCGGCTCGCTTCCGCTCATGCGCATTCCGGTTCCCCGGCCGAACTTCGTCTGGTGGAATCTATCGGCGCAGCGCATGTTCTTTGAAGAACCTCACGATCAGCTCCGAGGTGCCTTCGGGGTAGATGTGCCCGCCCGGATGGATCATCGTCATCACGGGCGCGCCATTGCCAGCATAGAGCATGCAGTCATGCCCGCACGATTTGCCCTTGCCCGAAACACCGTTCACCCGCTTTGCCAGCTCAATCGACTGCATCTGCACAGCGAAGGCATTGGTCCGGTCCTGCTGGCCTGCGATGTGCACCACCGGTTTCGGCTCATGGAGCGTCAACGACGGCGCCAGCATCCCCGCCACCGGTCCAAACGCCGCGAAAACGTTCGGCCGCACCGCCCACAGCAAATAGCTGAACCTTGCGCCATTCGAAAAGCCAGTCGCATAGACCCGGCTGTCGTCGATGGGAAACGTCCTGTGCAGTTCGGCGATAGCTTGGTCCACAAATTTCAAATCGCGATCTCCGTCCAGGCCCGGCTCGTTCTGCCATCCCGGCGCGCCATCGCGCGAGCTCGCCAGTCCCTGTGGGTACACGATGACCGCCTCCGGCCACGCGTCTTGAAGTCCGACGCCCTCAAAGTTCACGGCCGTATCGCCGTGGCCATGAAATGAGAACACCAGCGGTACTTTGCCGCTGGGCTTTGAAGGCGAGTAGACGATCGCCTGCCGCGTCGCGCCGTCCACATTCCACGTCATCGTCTTGCGCTCCGCGGCGGCGTGGGGTGCTAGCATGACGGAGACTACCGTGGCTATCAAGGCCCGATTCATAGAATCCTTCCCTTCTGCTATTTAGATCAGGAATGCCTTTCTAAACTGATTCTGTTCGGGGAGGGCTTGTTGCGGCGAGCGCTGGCCGAGTTGCTGGAACACTACCACGCCGAACGCAATCATCGCCGCATGAATATTTTGACCATACGGCTTGATTCAGGATTGATTATTTACGGACCACAGGTAAATTCGGCGCGCGCCGTGAGCTTTCCAGCCTCCGTTCACTTCGCCTCGTTCCGCACCGCTGGACCCATGGCGATAAACTCGAGGGTGGCGCCCTCCGGCCCCGTTCCGTCGTAGTGCATCTGATTTGGGATATCGTGGACCACACCGCCCGGCCCCACGGCAACGGTGTTGTTCTTATCGAACTTCGCTCCCGTGCCGATTAAGAAGGTTCCGGCCAGGACCGTTATGAATCGTTCATTGGGATGAGAGTGAGGCTGACTCCATTCGTTTGGGCCCCGTTTGGTAACTTGCACGTACAAACCGTACTTTGAAGGATCGCCAAACAGAGACGCCGTTTTGCTGGCGCTTCCTGGGCTACCTTTCCATTCAAACTCATCGGGCAGTTTGAAATCTCTCGCGTTGCGGTCGATGGTAACGGTGTCGGCACCGTAGATGGCCATCGGATTTGTTGCCTGTGGAAGAACCGGGCCGGCTTTCTTGTTCGTCCTCGCCGAGGGGTCCGAAAAAACCACCAAAGCCAGGAATCCGAACGCCACGGCCGTCCGCCGAAGAGTGCGACTACCCAGTTTGAACATGGTGAATCTCCTTTCCTCAAAGAATAGTCCACGATCGCCAGCACGTCCAGCCTATTGGGCGCCGCGCCCTCGCACGCATACCAACGCTCCCGGACATGACGGGCCGCACCAGACGCTGACCGGGGTCCCCTGCAAGACTGGGATCGCGTGGAGCTTCGATGCCGCCACTGGCGAGATCCTATGGGCGAAGCCGGCTGCATCGAGTACCACACAGGCGTCTTCTATTACATACGCCTTTTTGCTTCTTACGCTATCCTGCTGCGCGGGATAAGCTGCAAGTGGATCGCTAAGGTGCCTGATGTCCGGGGTTATCGGCCTGAGAGTGCCCAGAACCAGCCCTTCGGACCGCGCCAGGGAAGGTGGATAGTTCCGTGTGGTCGTGAGAACCGCAAGCTGGAGGCTCCCGAAGGCTCTAGTGGGCCAGCTCGCGCCGCAGCCAAGCCCTGGCGAACTGCCAGTCGCGGCGGACGCTCCGCTCTGAAACGTTGAGGACCTCCGCCGTTTGTTCCTCGCTTAATCCTCCGAAATAGCGCAGCTCGACCACCTTGGCTTGACGCGGAGCGGCTTTCGAGAAGGCTTCCAGCGCTTCATCCAGCTCTACGACAGATGCATCCGGTTCCGGCGACACGACGGCGGTTTCGTCGAAATCGAGCTTCGCCGCACCTCCGCCGCGCTTTTGAGAACCGCGGGCGCGGGCCGCATCCACCAGGATACGCCGCATCATTTGCGCCGAGATGGCGAAGAATTGGGCGCGGTGCTGCCAATCGACGTTCTTCACGTCCACTAAGCGCAGGTAAACCTCATTCACCAAAGCTGTGGTTTGGAGGGTGTGGCCGGGGCGCTCGCTCTTCATGTAGCGGCGGGCCATGAGGTGCAATTCGCGGTACACGACGGCCGCCAACTGCTCCAGGGCCGTATGGTCGCCGTCGCTCCAAGCCCTTAACAATCCAGTCACTTCCGCTGAGCCCGGAGCCATTCAAGAAATGTAGCAAAAATTTATCACGCAAGCGTCCGGTTTCGCCTACCGCTTCCGCCTGCACCGGCGGAGGCGAGAAGGCAATGAAGATCAGAAGCGTTGTTGGGATGGTGGCGATTGCGGCGGCGAGCGCTTATGCGGGAGACAGCGTGGCTCCGCGGGGCGTGGCTGCGCGGGAGCGAATTCTGACCGTCTGCGTCCGTTCCGGCAACGAACTCCAAGCCGCCCGCGCTGCGACCGCAGAGGCTTCCAAGATATTCGCCGAGATCGGCGTTCGCGTCGTGTGGCATGTGGGATGGTCGTGCCCGCCCTCTGAATCCATGCTTCAGATCAGCTTTTCCGAAGAGACGCGGGAAACGCAGCTTCCTGATGGGTTGGCGTACGCCCTGCCGTACGAAGGAACGCACATTGTGGTGTTCTATGACCGGATCAAGCAGACGACTAGAAACGCGGGCGCGCCACACTTGCTGGCGTACGTGATGGTGCACGAGATCGCTCATATCCTGCAAGGAATCAGCCAGCATTCCGCAAAGGGCATCATGAAGGCGCATTGGGGCCCGGAGGACTATTTTGAGATGGGGCGGAAGGGGCTGCGCTTTACGCCGGATGACGCCGAGTTGATCTACAAAGGGCTGGATGCACGCGCGACGAGGCAGGCCGGCACAACTTCGATCGCGCCGAAGTAATAAGATAGAACGAATTCATCGGACATTCTCCGGGTTTGGCCGTGACTCCAGAACGCATGCAGCAAATCGAGGAGCTGTACCACGCGGCGTGCGAAAATCGCGCTGCGTTGGACAGCGCCGATCCGGAGTTGCGGCGCGAAGTGGAGTCGCTGCTGGCCGATTCGGGCGGGCTGCCCGAGCTTGCGTTGGCCTCAGCTGTAACTCAAGTGGCCGTCGGCACGCAGCTTGGGCCATACAGGATCGAGTCGCTGCTGGGCGCCGGGGGTATGGGTCAGGTCTTCCAGGCTCGCGACACGCGCCTGGGCCGGGCAGTTGCACTGAAGGTTGTGCACCAGCAGTTCAGCGGCCGGTTCGAGCGCGAGGCGCGGGCGATTTCGGCGCTGAATCATCCCCACATCTGCACGCTGTACGACGTTGGGACATCGCCTGCTGGTTTTGGCTACCTGGTGATGGAGCTGGTGGAGGGCGAAACGCTCGCCGCGAAGCTGAAGAAAGGCAAACTGACCATCGCGCAGACGCTCGAATACGGGGCGGAGGTGGCCGAAGCGCTAGTCTAGTGCGTCAGGAATAGTAACGAGTATAAATTGGGCCACGTCCTTACAATGGAGGGCGACCTAATGCGAGTAGCGCGGCTCGTCAAGCTGGACCCGGAAC
>Ga0209517_10007966_pt1 | contig 12519 bp, 15 predicted proteins | sample PeaSoiMetSII2010_FD_187695 | JGI IMG/M metagenome (GOLD analysis project Ga0209517, IMG submission 187695) | Peat soil microbial communities from Weissenstadt, Germany - SII-2010 (SPAdes) (version 2) | ecosystem: Environmental > Terrestrial > Soil > Wetlands > Peat | place: Germany...
GGGAGGCGGCTTCCGCTCCGCCCTAACCGCGCCCCGCAAGCGGGTCGCAGGGCTCCGCTACAGCCACCCCCCAACGAATCACAGAAACACCTGCTAAGAAGCACGAAGTGGTCCCCTTTTGCTCCGCCGCGGTGGGAAACTTTCACTCCGCCCTTGACACTCTGGCGGACCCCGGCGGGAAACTGCACTGCTACCTGCAAGCCCGGACCGGGGCTGGAAGGTTTTTCAAGAACAGTCTTGTCTGGCCTGTCACTCGATCAATGGCAAAGGAGGCCGCATCGGACCCGAACTCGGACCAGAGCGGCAGCTACCGATCAGCATCGTGCGGTTCGCCGGCGTGATGTGGAACCATTCGCCTGAGATGTGGCGCGCATCGGAAGCCCGCAATGTCCCTCGTTCTGCATTGGACGGGCGACAATTTGCGGATCTGGTCGCTTTCCTCGCCAGTATCCGCTATTTCGAGCCCTCCGGGTCTCCGCAGGAGGGGGCGACACTATTTGTTGAGCGGGGATGCGCTGTTTGCCACGGGCCACAGGGTGAGGGCACCCGCAATGGGCCGGCGCTCCGCGGGCGTGGCAGGTCGTTTACTGTAATCACAATCGCGGCGGCCCTGTGGAAGGACGGACCCAAGATGTACCAGCGCACTCGAGAGCTCAAAGTACAATGGCCCGATTTCACCGAGGGCGATGCTGGAAACCTCGTTAGTTTCTTGAACGCGCCCGTCCCTGGGGCCATTGTCCAATGAATGACTGAGCCACCGTTCGTCCATCTCGCCAACGCTCCGTCAGTTGTGCAGGTGATCACGATGGAAGCCTACCACCTAGTAACCACCGGGCTTCCGGAGCCTGATCGGGATACGGGCGAGGTGACTGGAGTATGCCAGAGGAAAAGGACAAAGCAAACCAGCAATCTAACCGGGGCTTCACGCGGCGCGAGTCGTTCGTCAAGCTGGGCTTAGGCAGCCTGGCGTCGGCGGGTGTGGGCGTTGCGGTATCCGGCTATGAATTCCTGTCGCCCAATGTGCTCTACGAGCCTTCTCCCATCACCGATGTGGGCAAAGCGGACCAGTATCCACAAGGCTCCGTGACTGCCGACCCTAAAGCGGGCATTTACATCATCCACGGACCCGAAGGGTTTTACTCTCTGTCGGCCGTCTGTACACACCTGGGGTGTCTCACCACGTGGGCGCCGGAGTTGGGGAAGTCGGGGCTGATCGCCTGTCCCTGTCACGGCAGCAAATTCGATCTGGAAGGGACGAAGGTCGACGGCCCGGCGCCGCGTCCGCTGCCTTGGTTCAGGATGTGGATCAGCGATGAGGGCAACCTTATGGTGGACCGTTCCACCACGGTTCCGGCGCGTCAATACCTGAGGACCTGAAATGGCGAAACCTACGTCACCGGCCGGCCGAGACCTCTCCGGGCGGTAAACTCCAGCCAGGAGAGAGTGCATGCGTGCAACTGTGTTTCTTTCATTGCTGGCAAGCGCTCTGGCACAGACTACGCCGGCCGACTGGAAAATCGTGAAAGATTCCAAAGGCGTCTGCCAGATTGCGGTTCCGCCGAACTGGGAGCCGTTACCCGAGACTACGGGTGCGGCGGTGTTTCACGACGTCACAACCGGCATCGCCGTGGTCACCAGCCAGGCCGGCCAAGCGTTCCAACCGCTGACGGCAACCTTACAGAAGTTGTTTGGTATCCGCAAGGACAAACTTTTCGAGAATTCCACGAGGCGAATCTTCTATCAGGACAAGATTTCCAAGCATTCGGGAGACCCGAACGCATACCGCGCCAGCGTGCCGGGTAAGGGCGGCACGTGCAGTTGTCACGTTGTGGTTCTGCCCAGCATTCCCGAGGAGACCGCGAAGAAGATCGCGCTGAGCCTCGGACCGGCACCGGAGTAGACCGAGGCGTTCCGCCCCGATCAAGGGGTGCGGGACTGCCCCTGCCCGCCGCAGTCAATGCACACTTGTTCGATATCGAATTTTCGACTGTAGCCATCCCCGTAGCCAAGCTGGTGGACGTCGGCGGAATTTATGGACGATTTGAACCGCAGTCGGTTCCCAAATCATTGATGATGGACGGGGGCGGAAGCGGTGGACGACAAGCCTTCGAACTACGAACCAGAAGCCGGCCGCAAATGCGTTTCCCAGGGAGTAATCCTGAAAAACGCGCCTAAATCGTGCTCAATGAGTGCGTTGCCCTGAAGTCAACAGTTGAAGAGGAAGGCTTACCACTAGCCGATCCATCGGTGCCGATCACTCCGTATCGGCGATTTGACCGGTTATTGATGCGCGATTTTGGGAAAGGCTCTTCCCATAGATGGCCGGTCCGCCTTGGCGCCGCTCATGCGATCGCTGTATACGCGCTCAATGGTCCAGCCGCGCTGCTGGGACTTCCTGGACAGCGGGATTCTGCTCGAAGCCTGGGGCGTCACGGGCGCGCAGCGTTGTGGACACGCGTGTGTAGATGGCTGCTCGCTTAGGCGCCGCGCTCATTGCACGTCCCCAGAACTGGATTTGGTGATTTCGATCACAGAGCCACCCTGAAAATCTTCGGATCGGGCACCAACCCCGAATGCGTCTCCGTGACGATCGGCTTTCGGCGAAGGAGATCACGGGCGGCTTCACGGTTGCCATCACGGAGAATCTGAGCACCGAAGGGCTCTATTGCATCTCCAGCAGGCTATTCAAAACCGGCGAACGTCTCCGATGCGAGCTAGTTATTCCGAATGCTCTCGGCTTGGATACCCCTATCGTGATCGAATGCCATGTCACAGTTCAACGAGTGGAATATCAGCGGAGTGGCTTCGGCCTGGGTTGCCATATTGAGGATTACTCGCTTAGCAGTGGTGGGCAGCCACAGAGTGGGTGAGAAGTGCTGTCTTGGGCGCAAGGTTCCAGCACCCTACGGCGCCGGCGGCGGTTGACCCGTGCGAAGAGCATCGCGGGAGCGCTACTGGCCGATAAGCTTCCTGCGTCTCGCGACTGGATAGCCCGGTCCGAGCAGAGCATCAACAGGGGTCTTCGAGAAATGGGCTATGCTGGCGTCAGTTTAACGCTACTCACCCGTTCCTTTCGGATCGACTTTTGGAACCAGAGCCCTTTCCGCACTCTCTTCGGCCGCCACAGCGCTCACCAAGTCCGCCAGTTCAAGGTCCAGGATCTTGGTTTCCATGCCGCGACCCAAATTGGGGTCACCGGTTTCGGCGCGGCGGCGGTCAAGCAGGCGGAGCACCGCTTCCCGTTGCTCCAGCCGAACTCGTAGGCGGTGAGAAACCATCGCGGCCCTTCGGGTTTGAGGTGTACACGTTCCGTAGCATGTTTATAACCAGGTCTAGCTGTTTTGCAAGTGCGTGAATTACAATCTGCATGCAGGTGTCTCGATTGTTTAGGTTTCTCAAAAACGAAACAGTTCCGCAGGAAAGGAAAACATTTCGCAACTATTCAGCAGGCGACTCACCGGCCGGAGATGCGGGCGTTTCTTGGTGTAGCCGAGGCGACTGCCACTTCCTCATGTGCTTCCACGCCTGCACAAGCTCTTGAATGGACCGCGCACTGGGGGAATGGTTCTCATCCAGGCTGCCTAACGGCCGGGGCGGTATCAACCGGGTTGAGTGTGGATCTGGACCTTGTGCCCGATTAGTTGAGGCTGGATATGGAGAGTTTTCGGAGGAGTTTGAAATCTTCTAACATCTTGGCGGTTCCCATAACGACAGAAGTCAGAGGGTCGTCGGCCAATGAAACCGGAAGATTGGTTTCTGCTTGAATCCGCTTGTCGAGATTTTTCAATAACGAACCGCCGCCCGTCAGTACGATTCCCCGCTCACTGATGTCCGAGCTCAGCTCAGGCGGTGTGCGTTCGAGCGCAACGCGAACGGCTTGAATAATCGAGGATACGCAACCAGAGAGAGCTTGCCGGATTTCATCATCGATAATGGAAACTGTTCTCGGGATACCGGCCGTGGCGTCCCGCCCTTTGACTTCCATGCTGGAGGGGCGGTCCAGCGGGTAGGCGGAGCCCACCTCCAGTTTGATGGCTTCGGCCGTACGCTCTCCGATTACCAGATTGTGCTGGCGTTTGAGGTGTTCGATGATTTTTTCATCCATCGCGTTGCCGGCAACGCGCACGGATCGTGAGTAAACGATGCCGCACAGCGAAACTACGGCAATATCCGTAGTGCCTCCACCGATGTCGACAACCATGTTGCCTGTCGGTTCGGTCACTGGAAGCCCGGCACCGATTGCCGCGACCATGGCCTGGTCCACCAAGTGCACTTCACTGGCTTTGGCCCGATAGGCCGCATCCAGCACCGCGCGCCTCTCCACGTCGGTGGTCTCACTGGGCACACCCATCACGATGCGGGGATGTACAAGACGCCTTCTTTTGTGAGCCTTCTGGATGAAGCTGTGCAACATCTGTTCTGCTGCATCAAAGTCGGCAATCACTCCGTCTCGCATTGGCTGGATTGCTACCATGTACCCCGGCGTACGGCCCAGCATCTCTTTCGCGTCTTTCCCAACGCTCTCTATCTGTCCGGTCCTCTTGTTGAGCGCAACGATGGAAGGTTCATCGACCACGATGCCTTTGCCCGTGGCATATACCAAAGTGTTCGCGGTACCAAGATCGATAGCCAGGTCGGACGAAAACATGCGCAAAAGTGAGCGGCCGGTCATCGGAAACCTGTACGAAAGTATCTGGCACGTTCAAGAATGGCAAGGTTGGAATTCGTTAACGGCGAAACATTAACAGACGTTGGCACTACGAGCACCTACCTCGAAACAGCCAACGGCTGCGGTCGCCAGAATGAGATGACCTGGATAGGCCCACCCTCGAAGTCGCCATAACCATTTTGGAAGCTGAGAAAGAGCCGAGCGGAAGCCGGAAACCGGCCAGCGTCGAGATCGCCAAACAAATTGTGGTTCAAATGCGGCAGCCCGAACCAAGCCTAACGGAGAATCTAACCCCCCGAGTTTTAGGGGACATGGCTGTTGGACCGAAGGTGTCTCAGAACCCGGTCGATTGGGCCGCCGCAACGCCACAAAAGACGAGCGCGGCCAGTACTGGGTCTTTTCAGACCATCTTTACCTACGTGCTTCGTTAAAATTCAGACTGCCACAGCGCGCTCTGTGAATTGGCGGAGGTGTTGGCCGCGGCCGCGGCGGCGACGAGCGTAAGCTGCGGCTTGGGCTGCAAACTGGCGTTAGGCTTGGCCGGTTCGGGCTTCACGATATCGATGTTTCCCTTGAAATACGCACCGTCCTCGATCACGATGCGTGCCGTCGTGATGTCGCCCACCACCCAGGCATCCTTGCGGACTTCCAGCCTGTCGCTGGCATCGACGTTACCCTGAACATTTCCCAAAATTACGACCTCGCGCGCTTTGATGTGGCAACGCACCTTCCCGTTGGGGCCGATGGTCAGCCGGTTCTCCTGGAGTTCGATGCTTCCTTCCACGTCACCGTCAACGTACAGGTCTTCTTTGCTGTAAATCTGGCCGTTAATTTTCACGGCTTTCCCGATGCTGGCCTGGGCGCGTGTACCGTCCGGCACAGGGGTTTTAAAGGGCATGGTGGACAAAGGTGTTGCCTCCTTCTTCGTTGGTTCTGTCGGATTCGCCGGTGGAGCCGCCGCCTGTCGTGGCCCTGGTGTGGGAGCCTCTTCCCGGCTACGTTTGTTGAAGATACTCATGAGAGCTGTGCTGCTCGCCGTCGATAAGTTTCATGTGCTGCACTGGCTGAATGCGAACGTGGCAAGCACAGTGGACACTTGCGCAGGATTCCTACCACATTGTCAGCGAGAATTTTCAGCATGTTCAATGATGTCTTTGGTTATCCACACGCCGAATTGCCCGTGAGGGAGTGGAAAACTTTCAGCATGCGAAACCACACATAAGCCGAATCGGCTGGAAGCGCTGCCTGTTCTGCCACCCTTCTACGGCAAATATTTTCGATCCGCCGCAACTGGCTGATCTAGCGAAGGCAGGCAATCATGGTCCCGTGCGAGCGGGTTTGAGTTTACACTTTGCTGAAATCGGCGGCGGTGAGAGTGACGGGCGGGCGCTCGTTCACTGCTTCTGCGTGGAACGATTTTTCTTCCAGCCCTGGTAACTACGCGCGAGTTCTTCAAGCTCCAACTCCATGCGGCAGTCGGGTGGGAGCAGCCAGGCGGCAGCCCCTCCAGCCGGTCAAAGATGCGGGTGAGCACGGTGCGCAAGGGGGCGAGACCTGGTGGTGCGCGCCGCGGAGTGGTCGGCTCGATGTACAGGGTCGGCCCGGCTCTGGGCCGGCACGATTGAAATTAATGCCTATCTGGTGAGTGTTTGACCGACGCTAACCAACAAGTGGACTTAGGCACGAACGGCTTCCGACTCGGCCAGCCCTTCTTGCCGCCACTGATGGATGCAAGCAGCGATGATGCAATCAAGTGCATCCGTCGCGTTCCCGCCAGCTTGGAGCATGGCGTGCTGGAGTACCTCTTGGAACTTAAACAGCGCATCCGTGTCGGCCCTCTTCAGAATATCCCCAATGGATTGCAGAACGCGGGCATCGTCCTTGCTCTCGACCGTGAATTCGACGGTCGCCATCTTTCCGAAGCCGATCATCTGCCGGAACACCCTTACCGGGAGCATCCGTGCGGCAGCGACTAGATCTTCACCAATGCGAACTCGTTTCGCTCCAGCTTCACTAGCGCGAAGGCATTCCCTAGGTTCTCGAATTTTCGCAGCTCCGGTTCCGACATATTCCGGAAGACCGCTGCCTGTGCGAGCTTGAGGGAAGCGTAGCCAACTTGCTTGCTCAGCCCGCTGACCGAGGGAAAACCATGCGACATGAAGTCGTCGAAGCCATGGTAACGGGCACCAGTTTCGCTCTCTCCATCGCCAATTGGCCGCTCCATCGACTCCCATAGGTGGCGCTCCTGAATCGCGAGAAGCTGGCGGCCTAGGAGAACTCGACACACAACGTTGGCGCTATTCAGGAACCGCAGAGCGTCTCCGCTCCGGACCAAGAACGCCACAGCGTCGGCGGCAGTGTCCGCAACTGCGCTCAAACTCAAATCCGAATCAAGTCGCTGCTCGAGGTTTACCAAATCCAGCATCTTCGCTCCGATCACGCCTGCACTTCTGTTTCATGTTTAGACGCGCCGACCTAGAGGAAGTTGCAGAGGCAGCAATCGTTCTCAAATCCGATCGGGGATGGGACGCGCTTCGAGGAAACAGGACAGGGTCGGTCGGCCTGTTGCCGTTCCGCGTTTATACAATATGCGCATGAAGATTCACTCTGCATTAATCACAGCCGTTCTAGGCTGCACAGGGGGAATGGCCGCCAGTCTGAATTGCGATCTCAACGAATACCGGCAATCCAACGGACTGGCTGCGACACTGAGTGGCGCGGGCCTGCAACTCACCTGGCAAGGCGCCCAAGGGTGGCAATTGCGGACGCTTTTCACGATCCGCGACGGCCAGCCTGTCATTGTGGAACTCGCCGTTCAAAATGCGACCGGCGCATGGGCCGTGTTGGCTCGCGATCTCACGCCCGAATTCGAGGTCACTAGCGGGCGCCGTCGCATTTCCGAGCAGCAACTAGAGCCGCTGAGACGACTCGGCATCCCCGTGACCGCCGAGTTGCTGGAGAAGGAGAAGTGGAATGCGTTCTGGGACGCCCCACTCGAGATTCCGGGCACCGTGGGAACCAATCCTGATCTGCCGCGCAAACCGGACGAGATCCGGCGAGCCAAAGCTAGCTATCACGCGACTGGCTGTCAGGTGAGGACCAACGGCGCTCGGATCGAGGTGACGTTTCCGGGCCTCGAGATGGGTATCTTCTCGGGACAATTGCGGTTCACCGTGTATAAAGGAACCAACCTGCTACGACAGGAGGCCATCGCCAAAACGGAGGAGCCCTCGGTGGCCTACAAGTACAACGCTGGACTGAAGGGCTTCGCGACGAAGTCGCGCGTGAGATGGCAGGATGTTGCGCGCGCCTGGCAGTTATATGAATTTGGTGGCGCGAATAACTCCGACCCCGTCGCGCTTCGGGCGCGTAACCGGCTTGAGATCGTCGAATCCGACGCAGGATCCCTTGCCATTTTTCCTCCACCGCACAAATTCTTCTTCGCACGCGAAATCGAGTTAAATCTCGGCTATGTCTGGTATCGCAAAGACAGCGACACGTCTTTTTCGGCTGGAATACGGCAGGCGGAACATGAAGAGGAGTACCGCCCGCACGGGGTATCCGACGAGGTTTGGAAAAGGCGCGTCGACCAGTCGCGATCGAACCTGGGGAATTTCGCGTTGTACAATGCGCCGCCTGGGACTTGGCAGCGTATGTCGGTCTATTATTATCTGAGTCCAGAAAACGCCGAATCCACAGAGCGATCGGTGCTGGCCTTCACCCACGACGACCGTTACAAGCCGTTGCCCGGCTACCAAGTGCTGGTGAGCCACTTCCACACTCATTTCAACGAGCAATTGTCGGACGCGGGAACAATCGACTTGCAACCTACCTGGATTCCCGTTTTTCGCGCGCTGGGGATCAACATCGCCATGATGTCCGACTTCCACTCCGACGGGCACCCGTCCGATCCGGGACCGTTGCGGCTGAAGGAGCAAAAAGTCTATTTCGAGGGCTGCCGCCGCCACTCTGATCGATCATTCCTAATCATGCCCGGCGAGGAGCCGGATGCTTTCCTGGGAGGCCACTACACGATGATCTTCCCGCGGCCCGTCTACTGGACTCATGTTCGACAGGCTGGGCAGCCGACCGTCGAACAGAACACCGAGTACGGTCGTGTGTATCATGTCGGATCGGCAGCCGAGGAGTTGGAGATGCTGCGCGGCGAGCGGGGATTGATCTGGCAAGCGCACCCGCGCGCGAAAGGGTCTTCGGGATATCCAGACGCCGTTCGTGAGAAGCCGCACTTTCTGAGCGACCGCTTTCTCGGTGGGTCGTATCAATCGCTGCCGGTGGACCAATCAGAGCAGCGACTGTGTGAAGCGCGATGCTTGGCGTTGCTGGACGACATGAACAACTGGACGTCGGCCAAGTACATGATCGCCGAAGGCGACACCTACCAGAAGTTTCCCGACGATGAGACCTATCCTCAGCTCATCGTGAATTACGTGAAGCTGGATCGCGTCCCGAAATTTGATGAAGACTGGAGCCCGATCCTGCGGGCCATGCGCGCCGGGGATTTCTTCGTCACGAGCGGAGAGGTGCTGTTCGGAAAGTCTGAGGTTGAGGGCACAGGGGCACAACGTGTTTTCAAAGCTGATGTCGAATGGACGTTTCCGCTCGAGTTCCTAGAACTAGTGTGGGGAAACGGCCAGACAACCAACCGGCAGGTGGTCCCAGCCGCGGATCTCGCTCCGTTCGGAAACCGGCAGTTCCAAATCCCCTTTGATGCCACCGGAAAAAAATGGGTTCGTTTCGCGGTTTGGGACTCGGCCGGCAACGGCGGCTTCACTCAACCAGTGCATTTGAGGTAGCGACGGCGGAAGAAACTCGTAGCTCGGCCGATCAGAAGAACAGGCCCGGCTCGTTCGACGCCGTATTGCCAACACGCAACGCATCGGGTGTCCTCTCGAATGCTCTTGAGCCCGGCTGGGTGGCGACAAAGATGGGAGGTCCGGGAGCGCCGGACGATTTGGACGCGGGGTACCGCACGCAGGTGTGGCTCGCAGTCAGCGACGATCCGGCCGCAACGGTCACGGGCGAGTACTTCTATCACATGCGGCTTCGCACTCCGAACCCAGCCACCCGTGATATCGAACGACAGGAAAGGCTACTCGACGCCTGCAATCGCTTTTCCGGAGTGGATCTGCTCGCATGCTGAACTTCTGGCATAAAGGCGTGTCGGATTAGAAGTGAGGTTGCGTCGACGGTCGGCGGCCCCTGTCTTACTGTATTGGAATCGGTCTTCCGCTTGCAGTGGGCAAAGAAACTCCCAGAAGTCTCGCGACCGTTGGCGCGACGTCGACGTTCGCAATCCTCTCTACCCTGGCGCCGGCACGGACTCCATACCCGCTCGCAATGAATATCGCGTCCATGTCCGGATCAGTAGCCAAGTATCCATGACTGCCGGCTTGCTGTGGAATGGCGGCCGTAACCGGACCTCCGGTGGAGCCCGAGAACGAGTACCCGTCCTTGGCAGTGAGGACCAGTTGGCCTATTTGCACGTCTCGGTCGGGCTGCGGCAAGCCAAGCACCGCAAAACCATCCGGGCCAATGATCTTGTCGATGCCTTCGACGCCTTCGAGTGCCCGAACCACTTTCGGGGTCAGTTCCGCGGCTTTCGATTGATCGAAGTAGACATACGCGGATCCACCTTCCGGGAGCACGTATGCTTCGCCTGCGAGGCTAGCGGCGGCTAAGGCCACGGCAGGGCGAATCTGTTTCGTGTATTTCTTGAATCCGTGGTCGGAAACTATGATGAAGGTTGAGTGCTCGCGCATGCCTGCGGCGTTCACGGCCTCGAGCAGTCTGGCAACGCAAGCATCCAAAAACGCGAAGGCTGACAAGGCAGCCAGGCTGCCTGGCCCATATTCGTGGTGCACCGAATCAAGCGAAAGCAGATGAAACAGCAAGAGATTAGGTTTGTGCTCGCGGATGAGGTGAACAGCAGCCGTCGTCCAGATCTGGTCGCGGAAAAGGATGTTTGATCGCTCAAAGTTTTCGAGATCGGTGGCACTGATGATCCCTTTGCGGATCATTTCGCGTTCGACTGGCCCCTCCGGCGATGGCCACTCACTGAAGGGCCACGTGATTGTGGGTGCTCGGTTAATCGCCACCCAGTTCACCTGCGCCGTGGTGAGCCCAGCTTTATAAGCAGCATCATAAACGGTTGGAGCGTGAACCATCTTTTCCTTGTCGATCGTCTCGTCGACCTTGACCGGAGGCCAGCCGCCCGTTCGTGAGATCGTTCCGTTGGCCAACAAGCCGTGCTGGTCGGAACGAACGCCCGTCACCATAGTGGTGTGATTGGGCCAAGTGATGGTTGGATTGACTGTGGTCATCCGTGCCCTCACACCGTTTTCAATAAGGTGGCGCAGCGTGGGAATCGGAAGCCTCGGATCGTCCAAGGAATACGCGGGAAAGCCGTCCAGGCTGATCATCAACACCATGCGCTGCTGCGCGGGCTCTTGCGCGAATGCGGGGGAGAACAAGACAGCAATCATTGCCAGCGTAACCAGGAATTTCATGGGTTCATAGAATTCTACAACTTGCTACCCACGAGCGAGGACCACGACACCGGCGAGAAACCTCTAGGGAACCCGACAGGACCACGGATTCCGCTCGGGAAATTCCGAGACTAGATCGAGGGTGTTCAAATTGCACCGAGTCAGCCACGGGGAGATGGCTACGACATCTTCAAATCTTCCAAAGCTCCGACCAGCGCTGCCTTCGTTCGGTAGTTTATGGAGAGGTCCATCAGTCTAGAAAACGTGGCCAACGCATTCACCAAAAAACGATCGACGGTCTCCACATGGCGCGACGTTTGGCCATGGTGAACAAAAGCTGAACGAATTCGATAGACCTCGTCAATGTTTTTGACAATGTCCTTGCGCTCCTGGGTCGTTTGGCCGATCAGAAATGCCATGCGCTCTCCCAGGTTCTTTTGGATGGGCTCATTTGCGTCTCTCAGCAGCATAGATTCGAGGGCGGACAGGGTGAAGACGAGCTTGTCAGAGACCTCGACGGCCAGTGTCTGTCTGGAATACAGGATTAACGCGTCGTACAGGCTCCGGCGGAACTCGGTGGACGTGTCCAGAGCTAGGCGATGCAGATTTTCCAAAACTCCAGGCCGTAATTGAAGACTTCGATCTAGGTGCCAGTCCACCGCACGCTGATCCTGGAGACCCCGGTTGATGTGGTCAATGCGATCAGCGTTCATGAACACCTCTGTCAGCTCTAGAGGTGCCCTCGCGACGGTCGGAGTGCAATAGCTAGTGAGGCGCGAATTAAGATTGGCTGGCGACAGAAATCTCAAGAGAGCGGTCGCGTTCTGGGCTCTTGCTTGCGCGATTTCGACAGCTTTACCCCTTTCCGCGCGAACAGAAACGCAAGCCGCCAAGCCGGCCTGAAGTTCTGACCTTCTATGGTTAAGAGCTGCCATGCTCGAAGGATCTTCACGGACTTTGGAGGGTATTCGCCCCCACCACTCTTCCATGATCTCCCTGGTAAATGTACGGAACGCGACATCACCGATGCGGAATTCTGTCGATGAATAGGTTTGGAAGAGTGGAATCCAGATATCGAAATCCCGGACAGCCTCTGCGCCGCGCCCCTCGGGTGAGACACGGAAATCAGGGACGGATTGCCGTTCGCTGATACCTCGTAGACGAACGGATGTAATCGTAACAGAATGAGGGTGGCTGGCGAAGCGGAGGTGGGCTCTGCTGGAGAGCAACCCGCCAAGGAATAGCCAGTCGGAAACTCATCCAAACGATGAGCGGGGGCTGGGCCTGCAAGGGTTGAGCCCCCATCGGATGGATAGATTTCCCGATGCCTCAGAAAACTCATTT